>Ga0179593_1571896_pt1 | contig 15744 bp, 12 predicted proteins | sample CZODoug2_1_08_16_FD_185931 | JGI IMG/M metagenome (GOLD analysis project Ga0179593, IMG submission 185931) | Vadose zone soil fungal communities from Angelo Coast Range Reserve, California, USA - CZODoug2_1_08_16fungal (PacBio error correction) | ecosystem: Environmental > Terrestrial > Soil >... | reverse complement strand
TGCAGGGACACATCTCGAGGCAAGGTCTTTTTTTGACCGTATCTTTTTCTTTTCTTTCCCGCTAACTTTGGTTACCACTTTTTTAACAGAGGTGTTCCCTCCCTTCATGCCCTCTTATAAGTTTTGCTATTTACTTCTCATTTTTTTCTTCTTGGTCCTCTCTCCTTCTTTTCGATTCACGACCATCCCCTGAAGCGGACCCCCCGGATGCCCAGTCACGCTTTTCCTTTTTTTTTCATATGCTTGTTTTTTTTTCTTTTTGGCCCACCGCATTTTTTCACTTGCCATGGCTTATCGCGGTTGGAAAAAACCCTGATCCCCCCTCTCTTAGGCATCCGCGAGGGCGTTTTTTCTTCAATCTTTCTGATACCCCTAAGAAGAACTTCGACGGAGACGTTCGTCTATCATCCCCCCCGGTCTCGGTTGATCACGGCCCCCCGATGGTATCTACATTCCTCTTTTTCCCTCTGCTGTTGGGAATGAACTCCACACCCGGAGCTGGAGCGTGTTTTATAATTAACACGCCCCCTTTTCGTTCAGTTTTCGCTGGGGTGCGTGATCCTGTTCCGGCCAATTTACCATGCTGAAACTTGTTCGTCTTTCCGTTGATCACCTTTGAACACGTCTCCGTCCCAAAGATTCCGCGCTAGCCGATCTGGGCAGAAGCATTCTTGCAGCGTCGGATCGGACCCCTGGGGACCCTCTTTTCTGTGGATCGGTGCGAAGGCTATCTTTTTTTTTTCAGCGCTCGAAACACTCTGGAGAACCGTTTTCGTCTTCGTACCCTTTGAGCGGGACCCCCCCTTCACTGCCGCCAGAGCTCCCTCCTTTCGAAGCCCAACTCCCCCCCTCCCTTCTCGAGGCCTTTAGACGTGCTTTTCCCCCCTTTTTGAACTTATTAGCTTTTTCCGACCTTCCGATTAAAGCCCCCATTACGAACTTCCGTTGATTCTGAAAGACTTCCCTTTATCTTAAACCTTGCGACCCGGATGTTTTCTCTGTGCATCCCCCGCTTGCTTTGTTTGCTTCCCTAATAGTGATGACCCCCCAACTTCACGGCACGCTTCCCCCCACAAGCCCGACCTTTTCTTCAGGCTCGGGTTGTAATTCATCTTTACGGACCTTTTTTTATCACAGGCACTTAGTGTTGGGAGAACTTCCCCCCCAACGGCCAGTCCCAGCGGGAACCTCCCCCACACAACAAGGCGCTTTTTCTCTCCGTCGACGATTCCCTTCCTCCTAGGTATATCCGGCGTTGTGCCCTTCAGTCACCGATCAGTGGCCCCCACCCCCACCACCCAATTGGGGAAGGTTGCTCATGCTCTTTAAGTCGTGGACGAACCGGTCATTGTACCCCCGGCATTCGCGCATTATGGCCCGAAGGTTTTTGTTTACCATAATATGTCATTCAGTTCGATCAATCCACGTACTCCGACCTTCCCTTAGTGATTGAAAACTCTGTGCGGGTCTCGGCAGCAGATTCGGAATCGAGATTGGGTTCGGGGGGGACCCCCTTTTGAACGCGTCCCTAGAGTTCACCCTCTTGGCTTGCTCTGCCGATCCAGAGTCGGCTTTTCCTATCTGGCTCTAATTCGGTTTTTTATGGCTCTTGTCACGTGTTTCCTTCAACCTATTCGCTACTTTCCCCTTTGAGTAACGGCACCCCTGGACTCAACCGATCCGTTCTTTTCTATCACGATCGGATGTGGTTTGTTTTCCTCCCCGAAGACCCCTTGGACCCGTTGTCGGTGGGCGGGCTTTTTCGTATTGCATTTGTTACTCCCCCTTTCCGTTGTGTTTTTTTCCTCTTTTCCCCTGCATAATCCTTTTTCACCATCCTCCCCGGTCCATTTTCCGACAGGTTTCTTTGGAGGCAAATCCTGTCAAAACCTTTAATCGGAAAGAAACAAAAGCGGATCTTTGAGTGGGCCACTTCCTTCGTCTCCTTTCTTTTGCAAACCGGTTTCTCCCCCTGCGGTTAGACCGAAGTCGATGCCTTTCGAGCGGAATCGATCTGGTCTTTTTTTTCCAGTTTTTTCTCTTCCCATTGTCGCTCGCCAGTTTTTCAAAAATCCAGAAACCTCCAAAAGGCACCCGCGATCTCGATTTCCTTCCCCATCTGGCGGCCGAGTTTCCTTCAATCCCCCTGGTCCGTAAGTTTTCTTTTGATCGCCGGCCCATTTTAAAAACACCTTTCCCAGCTTCTTTGAGCACAATCTCCATTACGCTTCCTTTTGCCCGTTTTATGACCGTCGTAAAATTGGACCGTTCCGACACTTTTTAATTGCGCAATCCAGGTGGTGCATGTGTGGGTTGCCCTCGTCCCACCTTGAGCGGTGCTTCCACCTTCTTTGATACCTTCTAGTGCTCGACCCCATCCGCGTTGTATGCGACAGTTTAGATCCTGCGTCTCCCGTTTTTTTTTTTTCTTTTTTTCTGAGCGATGAAGGCGCCCTTACTTGCCTTTGACTGCCTGGGCAGGATGAATTCCCCTCCTGAGGCCTTCTCGATTCGATGTTTTCCCCCGGGCCGGGTGGACTGTTTCCTTTCACCCTGGTTTCCCAACCATCACCTGCCCAGCGTTATCGAGGCCTCTGGGGCAAACATTTTGCTGGCTGGCTCTTGACTTCGAGATTGACTTTGCCTCTCTATGTTCTAGGAGACTTGCTCCCGTATGGACTCCCCCCCCCCCCCCCCTTGAACCCCTTCCCTTTTGGGCGCTTTTTTTCGTTATTCCCGGCTTTGCGCGGTCTTGGCCGGTTGTATTCCGATCACCTTTTTTCACCTTGGGAGCCTTTCGACGCTTTTTCTTTCAGCTAAACCCTCCCTTAGCTCCTGCCCTTCCTCCCTCAGAGGCCCTTTCTGGGCCGAATACTCGCCGCAACTGATTGTTTCTGCCAGCGCGTTCCCTTTTTTTGGTTTTTTTTAACCATTAGTATAAATTCCGCCCCCCCGATTCATCCCTTTTTTTTCCCGACTTCGCCCACTACGGGAAAGATCGTGTCTTTGTTTTGGAATTTTTCAACCAGTGCCTCTTTGTTGTAGTTCCTCCCTCTCTCGAGAGGATGTTTTGAGCACACCCGTCCGGGCTGATCTTGACCGCCTCAAACGCCGCCTAATGCGGCGTCTTGAGATGATCATTACTGGACATTTGCCTTGGGGTGGGGGGGGGGGGGTTTTTTGTGGTCCTCTTTTTTTTTGGGGGGTGGGGTGTTTTTGGCATTTTTTTTGGTGGTGGGCTGGGGTCTTTTGGGGTTGTTTTTGTTAGTTTATTTGGGGGGGGTCTTTCCTTTTGGGTTTTGTGCTGAGGACCCCGCCCCCCCTTCCGCTCCCGGATTGCTTTTTCTTCCGCTATAGCCCACTGTCCCCTTTTTCCTTTTTGCCAAATCCAGTCTCATGCCTTTTCAAGTGACCCGTGAATGGAATCTTGTTTTTTTCTCCCCGCTTCCCCTTATGTCGTAATCCGCCCCGTCTTCGAGGAACCAAGACGACCCTTTTTTTTTTAAATAGCCCCCATCCCCTTCATGGAAGGCGCGCTCCCCCTTGTCACTAAAGTAGATACCCACCTCTCCGACTTACTCCCCGGTTTTCTCCTTTCCCGGTATCGAGATCTCCTAACTTTTTTCTTTTTCCTATTTTTGGGTTGTTGATGAGGGGCTCCTTTCCAAGGTACGATACCGGCCCCGGTCGACGTCGAGCCCGTCTTCACTTTGATACTGACTTAGTCATCTGTGAGCGCTCCCCCTTATAATATAAGTTCCTTGTCCTTTCTTAGCTATTTCGAGCTTCGCGTTCTTTTTCACTCCCTTTTCTTATCGCGATTCAGACCATCCCCCGGCTGTTTAAGAGGATCACAAGGATGCCCTCCCGGCGGGATGATCCCTCCGTTGCTTTTTTTTCTTGGTTTCCCCCCTTTTGCCTTCCTCTCAGGAAGCTTTCAAAAACCTGCTCATCCGGCGCGGAGGAATACGGCCCCCCTGTAATGCTCTAGGACCATTCTGGACGGAGCCTGCTTCCACTACTCCGCAGGAGACTTACTTTTTTTGGAGGATATGGAAAATTGGTCAACGGAGGAGTTTTTCATTTTTCGGACATTTTTTTTCCATTCCCTCACGCGACTTCTACACTTACAAATTTCCCCAGTTATTTTATACTTCCAACCTCCGCTCGTTACACCCAGCGGGGTTGTTTCTTTAGGTTAAGAGACTTTCCCCCACCATGTTCTCGTGCGACAGTTCTCTTTGCGTACCCCCTACACATTTGCACCCCGAGTCCTGCTAGCCCCCGCAGGCCAGCAAGTTTCTCCCCGCGTCGGATTTTCGGACAAGACCAAGGTCCCGTTTGGACCGGACTGGAGCCTTTGAGGCGTCTTCCCCCACCATTGTTACACGGAGTTTCCCCATCGCCCCCAGTTCAATCCCCTACCTTCACTGCCGCCTCTCCGCGACCAGGTTCCCGAACCTTCTCCCCTGAAGAGGATTACTCTGGTTTCTCAATACCGACGTTATCTGTCTGCAGTCCCCCTAAATTTTCCCTTATTCCCTTCTTAGTTCCCTTGTTCCTAAAGCCCTTTCCCCAGAAACAATTTTTGTCTCGGCCTGTTTGACTACGATTCGCGTGCCGGTCCTCTTAAGGTTTTCCTGCAAGTGCTGCCCCCCCTTTCAAGGACGCTTTTCCCCCAAGAGAATCGAGGAATTCACTCCGTCCCCCGGGGGTGACTTTTCAACGGCCTCCATTGCGTGGCGCCTCCATTCCATTCAGCTACCTTCCACCTCATTGATCCCTTTCCCCATCCAATGTGAGGGGTATTTCTTCTTTTTTTTTCGCCCGAATTCATCCTTTATTCTCCATTTTTTTGCCGGCACCGATCAGTGCCACACCCACCACCCCACTCGGTGGCTCCTCTCCTTCAGTCCGTGGAAGACTTTTTATCTGAATTTTTCAACTCTCTGCGGTCGACCCGGACTTGCGTCTTCTTTTGACCAATCTGAAGTAAGCCCCATCCCCCTCTGACACCCCACCGGACTCTTTCCCTAGCTTGGAGTATCGGGCCCGATGTGGCAGGAATATATTCTGCCCTGGTGCGTTGCTGTTCTGGTGCTTGTTATTGTAATATGGCTTGGGTCCCTGTTCTTCTCTCCAGATTCGATATGCTCTACTTTCTTTTTTTTTTTCCCCGCATGTTAATGGTAGACATCTCGCCCATCTCGTACCCGTGCCCCCCCTTCCCCCCCGACAGCTTTGTTTTCCCCCGATTACTAATCACTCTTCCTTATTTCTCTTAGCTTTGCTCCCGTGACGAGCTTCTTTTTTTGGCGATCGTCGTTCTGGGTGACACTCTCTCTTCCCATCCCTTTTGTGTTGGTGCTTTTTTTCCTGCCATCCCGAACAGTCCCGTTTTTTCCTTTTCATGCAACTTTCTGTCAAGAAGGCAAACCCATTTCGCTCGGTGTGATTCGAATTTTCCCCCACAAAGTCCCGTTTGATTTTTTTGGCGGTACGCCCTCCTTGTTTCGCTAGATAGGTTCCCCCGGTGATAGCCCAGCCCTTCGGAGAGCAATTTTTAGCGCCCTTCTTGGTGATATCCGTAGTGCCGCTTCCCAATGGCCGAGACGTTTTTGTTAAACATCCCCTAAAGCATCCAAAACATGCGCATATCCGATTCTTTACTCGGGCCGGCATGTATGCCTCCCTCTTACAGAAACTTGGAAGTGGTGGCCCTTTTTGGATTCAGATGGATGCTACTCTTTGAGAAATTCCACTTTTTTTTTTCCTTCGGACACCCCCCCGAGCCGTGGTCCCTACCAGTAGCTTTTCAACGCCCCATTATCCGTTTCCCCGCAGGATAGGCCCCTTTCATGTGGGTGGGTGAAATAGCCATAACAAACCAGGTATCTCTTCTCTCTTTCCCCCTTCATTCAGGGTCTTTTTTTTTTTTAACGTTAGCGGCCCCGCGCAATGATGTTACCCGCTGGGTTTTTTCTGCGGCCTTTTGCCCTTGACCTTGCCCAGGATCTTAACGGGACGGATTTTTTACGCGCTTCTATCTTTGCAGACCCTCCCCCCCTTTACTTTGGTTTCTCACTCACCGGCCGCTGTTATCGCGGGTCCACAGGGCCCCTTGTGCTGGACCTCGTCGGTAGTTTCCCACGACGTCTTTCGAGAATTGCTTGTTCGTTACGTCCTGGTCCGTCGGTATTCCCCCCTTTACCACGGCTTCGCAGTTCCTTTTGTGCTGGCGCTTGCTGGTCGCTTTTGCCCCCAGTGACCTCTCGTTTTCCCCAGTGACACTTGGCGAGGACCTCGAGAGTTTTCTTCTTTCCTTCTTAAACGCCCCACTTTTCCGGTCCTCAAGACATCACCCATTTCTTCATTCCGACGCTCGCCCCACCCAGAGTTGTTGAATGACCTCCCCTCGGATATTGGAAAGAGTTTTCACGGAAAAGAGTGTGCGGCCAGAACCAGACTCAAGTAGAAGGGGGGAAATTGACGTCACTTTAGCAAACACAAGCTGGAAAACCAGAGGCGGGGTCTCAAGGAGCATAACTTCCATTTTGGTGTTCGTAAGGACAGCCATCGGCGGCAGGCCCTGAGCCCTGGCCCGGGCCCCACTGAAGCCGTTTGTCTCTCTGAATAGACGAACTTCATTCTGCGAATCCATTGATCATTTAACTCCATAGTTTTCCTAGTGCTGCGTGACGATTCCTCCGGGTTTACCGGGTTTTATACCGAAAGGTAGTGATATACCCAGCCCGGCCAGATCTCCCCCCGACTATACCCCCATGGCATCTCTTTTTCTGGTGAATTAAGTCCCGTGATTATGCTTATGGTAGGGCCTCATCCCTCCGTGCCACCACTCCGACCTCCTAGGATCGCGAAAGCCGCTAATCGGCCCCCCTCCTTTACAGGGAACTGAGAGAAAAAGGCTCCCAATGAGGGAACAAAAGGATCTTTCTTTTGAGTACGCGTTACTCTTAAAAGAACAAGGCCCCTAGTAGATTGGGACACCCTATCCTTCTACCTTCCTTTGTTTTGTTGTTGAGAGCTTTTCAGGTGTCCACTCTTCTTTCCGAGATCTTCGTGAACCATTGACGGCTCAAGGGATGTAGGAGAGCCGATTCTTCCTTTTCACGAACTTTTTTAGTACCACGAGAGAATTACATTCTATATAGAAGTTTCCTGAGAGCTGGTGACCGCCCCATGAGGTCTTTGTAAGTCTTTCCTCTCAGAAGGTAGAATCCCAAGAAACCCAACGCGACGACGCGAAGGGCTTGAACGCAAAAACCCCCACCCCAGGAGGAAATTCGGCGATGGTCCGAGTTCGGGATCTTGAGATCTGGAAGTTTTCTGGAATTGTGCAAAACATAAAAGGATGGAGAGAGATCAACAAACTGCAGAAAAACACGAGTCGGCTGAGGAGGAACGCGGTCATCCCCTTTAAGTGGAATGGGAATTTAATGACATTAGACCTGCGATTAGTATTGTTTAGTATTCCTATTCCCGAGACCCTTTTTAAAATTGGCCCCTGATTCACCCATTCGCCGACCAGGGCGAGGTTCCGTCGCACTGAGAGCGGAGCGGGCCACATGACCTAAAACAAGATCTAGGGAGGAAACTCAAAAACGCCCTCGGGAAACGGGTGTCAGAGGTTGGGCCCGATCCCAGGAGGTCACGGAGCGCTTACGACAGGTCATGTAGGATCACTCTGTTAAAAGTGGGGAAGACTTAATCCTACTGCAAAAAAGCAGTTCAGACTCGGAGGGATTCTTTCCCCAACCAAGCTCTGGCGTCCGTGAAGGAGGGATACCGCGCTCCGAAACCGAGAGTCGGCCACCTAGAAACTATTTCCCCAAGTTGATGAGCCAAACAAGAACTTAAGGAAGTGACCAACCCCCCTCTCGCACCGCCAAGAAAAAGAAAGGACTAGGAGGAAGAATGAATCCAAGACCAAGAAGTCGGGAGTTAAGCAATCAGAACCTCAATCTGAACAACCTAGTGAGCTCTCCATCAAGTGAACCAAGACCCTTTTTTTGAGCGGAATCTGCAGCTTCCCCCTTAGCGAGTAACACGACAGGATGGTGTGGGGAAGGAAGAGTTCGAAATCCCCAGGAACGCCAAGTTAGGAAACACACAACATTACCCCTCGAAAAACGAGCCCCGAGGCTATGGAAAGACCTTCCAGAAGGAAAAGGTCTATCGGAAAAGGCTCTAAGTCAAGGTCTTCCCTGCCTTTAGGGAAAGATCAAGTAGAGGGACCTAATGGTTAAACGCAACCTTTAGTTTTGTTTAAGCAGAGGTGCCCCCAGGGATGAGAGCCCCGATTCGTTCTTTCAAAAGACGTTGTGCCGTTCGCAACCGCCAACCAACCCTTCCCCACAGGTCGGCTGGTTCTCCTGCGGCATGATTTCGTGGAGACCTCGGACCGGTCCCTGAACCTGCCCTTGGGACCCCTGCCATCTTTTGATTTGAGTGCTCAATAATCTGGAGTAAGCCTGAGCTCACTTCTGTGGAATCCCGGAAAAAGGGTGCGTTGGGAATTGTAGCGCCTGCTTGGACACGAGAGCCTTGCGGGACGGGTGGTGCGGACTGGGGTTGAGGGTTGGGTGTTGAACTCTAGACAAAGGGTTTCATCTGGCACGGATAGTTCCGAGTCGAGCCCCCCGACGCTCGGCGCCCCCCCCTTGTTCTGGCGATTTTATCTCGCCCCCTTTCCTCGGTGGGGATCCCCCGCCAACCTTCTCCCCCTGACTTGTTCCGATTCTACTTTTGCTGGTTTTGCCCTTCTTGCTCCCTGCGTAGGGACCTCGATTGCGGGCTTTGCTTCTTCGAAGGGGGCAATCTTTCTCCTTCCCCCCTCCGTTTTGAGGGAGATGCCCAAAACCATCATAACCTCCCGACCTCTCGTAAGTGTACTTTTCTGCGGGGAGCCCGACGGCACATCGTTAGAGATTCCCACAACCCGCGGATGTTGAGTCAGTTTTACGCACTCCCCCCGTATTTCGTGACCCGTTCAGCCAGAATTTACGAAGTATCTCAGCCTCTTTTCGCCAAGCCCTCTTTAATGGGGCGAGCCACCTTTGTTCAACATATAAGCATCCCCCCCCACCGCCCTAATCCTTAACGCTCGGTCTGACCATCTATTTCGCTTGAGTGGAAGTTTCTATGGGAAGAGGCTCCTCCAGCGTATTGAGAAATTTCCCCATTCAGTAAATGGCTCTCTGCAGTGTCAATGACCACCCAGGAGTTTCCCCCCGAAGTCATGCTTCGCATTCCTGGGGTAAATCTCCCCCTGAGCGGTTTTACAAACCCCTTTTTTGATCTAGGTGGCACCCTTCTAGGATGCGTCCTTGGATTGTGCCATCTGGGCTTGCCTTTAGAGAGGCCCCCAAGGCCTGAAAAAATTTAAGAACTGTTGGCCCGTTGCAGGAGGACCCCTTTCAGAGGCAGAGAACCGGAGCCACCTCTGGGAGCCCTTTTCGCAGAAAAGATTCACCCCAACGGGGGGGTCCGATACTTTTTTTTGATATCAAAAGACACCCACGGAAAACGTCCGAGTGTCTCCGACCTAACACCCCCTCTGTGCTTGGACGAACCAGAAAATATTCCAAGGGAATGACTGGAGGAGACGTCCCTGAGTTTGGATCGCATGAACGGGGACTTTTCCAGGAGGAATGGCCGAATTTTTTTGTTCCGGGGCCCCCGCTCCCTAAGAAGGCAGCACTCGTCGCAGGGAGAGTCAAGGCTGTGACCGAGGGCTAGGCCTTGGGGTTGTGTTCCCGAAGTAATCAAACTGGTTCGAGGAAGCCGCTAAATTTTGAGAGCGCACAAAGATATTCCGGAAAGGTCGCCAGATTTGACTACCCATTTCGGGCCGAACGCCGAGGAGGATGGGGGAGTGCATTGGGTCGACCGTAACACGCTTTCCCCCATTAGCAAGCCGACCCGCCGTTCTTTGGCCCCCGCCATGACTTTCCCGGACACCCCGCTTTCCCGGAACGAGTGACTTTTTAGACACCCATGCTGCCTGTCATAGTAGTTTATCGCCCCCCCCCACCCCCGCATCGAGGAGCTCCTAATTTTTCGTGGCACCCACTTCCCCGTTACCCAGACGAAAAACGGCCGCAGCTTTTTGTATTTGACTTAAGTAAAGACTTTTCAAGGAGGGATGTTCCCCGAAGGTACTAGCCTGATTGATTTTAAATTTTTTTTTTCTTCAGATTGCAGTGCCTCCACTGCACTACTTAAGGGTTTCCTTATAAATCAGCAGAAAATTGCTAATGTTTTTGTGATTCCGCCCCCAGAAAGGTGGATGTTCGTCCGCGGATCATAAAGTGACAAAGCCTCACTAAGAGGATGGACGCGAGAAGATTCCATGCACTTACCTTAGCGCGCTTCTTTGGAAGGTCGTACCCCTGAGCGGGGATCAGTATTGAGGACCGGCATGTACTTCTTAGATCAGGTTCAAAGGGGACCAATCCAGGACTCTCTCTCCAGAGTGCAGAAAGGGGTTGCTTTGGGGGGATCTCCGGGACACACATCGGATGGACCCGATCTCTAGGCCACTCGGCAATTTTTCTTTGAAGGAGCTCCCAGGCGTTTCTTTTGATAAGGGTGTAAGAACTGGAGCTCCCCCTTCCATGCCTTCTAATGTATGGGAATTTTCGAGAGGTTCCTACCAGAAGAGGAGTTTCTTGGTCCAGAGAAGACCTTGTCTCAAATAATTGGAGGGGTTTTCTCACCCTCACAATCTCTTTCTTCTCACCTTTCATTCGATCTTCCCCCCTCTTTTCTTTTGGCAAAAGCTATCCACCGGGGCCTTAGCGGTTTTATAAGGGACCCAACAAAAAGATACCACTTGCCGCGGGATAAGGGGTCCGCCCTAATTTTTTCAAAGAGGGACTTGCTCAGGCTCCCTTGCCCGCATTCTGGCCAGCTTTTTTCCGGAGTGCAAGATCCCCCCAACGGTCCTTTGCTCCGCCTGCTGGCGTCACATCATAGCCGCTCTGATGTTCTAAAAACCCCCCTCAGTGAGTGCACCAGTTTCGAGTCAGAAGATCTTCCCGGGGGTAAGAGGGGGTCGGGGCCGGCCCATTCTTCCCCCAGTTCCCCCCCGTTCGTTTGTTTTTGAGTATTGAATCCCCCCCCCTTTTTTTGAAAACGCTGCCAAAGCTTTCCGACTCCCTGTGACTGCTCACGAAAAATCCAAAGAATGGGCGCGCAGAGGAGGAGTCCCAGACCCAGGAGATCTTTTTTCGAAAGGGCCTTAAGGATAGTCGAATTTCTAAAATCGAGTCCCGGAGCTCCCAAGCATGAGGACAACTCTTTTCACTGCCACGCCTTTTCCGATTTCCTCGACATTCCTGAAGTTCCACCCCCCGAGACCCCCGGAGATAGAGGCACCCAAGAAGGACAGGGGTGGATCTAGAACCCAGCGGGGAAGGAAGATCTTCACCGAAAATTAAGAGAACAACGTCCGAGAAAGGCCAAGCCGGAAACTTCAAATTTTCCCTCCCCCTTTTGCGGAACCCACAGATACGCTCCCTTCCGGTGATTGAATTAGCGTAGAGCCTTTGAAGACCCAAAAAAATTCCCCCGGCCGAACACCCCGCGCCATTATGCGGAAGCTGGTCCCCGAATGACCGGTTTACGATTCTTAAATTATTCCGGGCGTGGTTTCCTTCCGATACTCCCCCCGCTCAAGCCCCCTCTTTAACCCAGGATTTAAACCAAACGAACCTTGGGAGACTTCGGATTGCAAGCGAACGGGTATTATAAACCTCCCCTTGTTGGTGGGATAAGGTGGCTACCCCCCCCCCACATGAAATAAGGAGGCAGTTGATAATTTTCTTTTTGTCCCTCAAACCCTTTTCGAGACGGTCCCTTGACCAACGCCATGAGGACTCTCATGGCCTCCTTTTCGCTCGCTTCTCCCAAGACTAAAGCCTTTTGTTCGAGAAAGAAAGTTATCCTCGGCACTCGTGCTTCACTCAGAGTTTTTTTTTTTCGAAAGATGTTGTCTTTAAGTATTTTCGCCATGGTGGGGCCCATTTTTCGTCCCTTGGTGATTTTTTTGGACCTCTGGCTCGCCGTTCTTTGCATACTCTCTCATCCGAGTTTTTGCTATCTTCTTCTTTTTTCTCGGTCCACCTTTTTCAGCACCTACCCGGAGGAGTACCCCCCCCTTTTTTCCTGCCCTATTTTTTTTTGTGTTTTCTAATCACGATCTTTCTGTTTTGCCGCAGACCTTTCTTTGCCTACCCATATTTTTTGGGCGGGGTAGCCTGTCGATTCTTCCGGGTGACACTCTCCTCCCCTTTTTTGAGCCGGGTTTCTCTTTTCACCTTTTCGATCGCCAGCCCCTCCTCTGGCCCCCCTTCACTCTCTGGGTAGATTCCAACATCCTGGTGATTCGAATCGTCACAAAGCTTTCTTTTCGTCCGCAGGAGTTCCTCTCCCCCACTTAGGCGAGATATGTGCACCCCCGGTGAAGAACCCCCTCGTTTCTGCCCGAAGTAGATTCCTCTTACTTGTATCGCCTGAAAGGATTCACAATGTCTTGAGCCAGAGCGTTTTTCCCCATCCCTCCAACCTTCCCCGACTTTCTAGATTAAGGCACCATCGGGCGGCCGAAAGCGATTTCCCCCCCACGCACTCTGTCCTTTGCTTTAGGGAGTGATCGAAAGTCCCTTTCTGGGACGGCAAAGACATAAAGATCCTTTCCCTTCGCCAGGAGCTGGTGTATTTCGCTAAAAGGAAGTCTCTTAAAGAATTCTAGGAGAACCTCCTGTCCGGCGGTTCTTTACATAGCCACCTTTTTGCCTTTCCGGTATCGTCTGCTATCCCCGGATGCGCTCGACTGTGTTCCGGCTTTCCCTTCTGTTTCACTCTTTTGTCTCCCCTCATGCCTTGCCTTGCCTTTGAATCCGGGACGGAGTTATTCTTTCCGGCTGATGTAGTGCCAAGCGGCCGGCATTTCCAATATGCAGGACCCCGGGCCTCCCCCTTACTAATTTTTCGACAACCCCCCTTGCAAGTAGGTAGGATTCTCACTACGGATTTGACCCGTGCCGGTTCGGACCTCCAGAAGTTTTTTCCTGGGAGGGGCACTCCTTGAATCCCTAGAGTTTGTGATTAGGAAATGGCTTCTTGAGCTCTAGGAGGAATTATGTATTTCTTTTTCCACCTGTGGCGATGAAGCACGTTCTCTATTTTTTAGAGATCAAAGCCCTCTTCCCCTGTCGCTCGCGGACTTCTTCTGGGCTCCCTCCCCGAGCCCCTTGTGTTGTCTCGGGTCGCGCCTTTCTGGCCTTGCAAAAGTGTACCTCCGCCCGTTTTCCTAAGCCATGGTCCTCCGCCGAACCCCCGTTTCCTGTAAACGAGGGGGGCCTGTAGAACGGCGCTGAAGGGGTTTTTTAGCCTGCCCCCGCCCTTGATTGGATGACGCACATTTTTTTTAGAGCAAACTCCCTTTTTGATTACCCCTCGCCGTACTGCGTTCCTCCTTCGGTGAGAAACCAATTTTGCCTTAGTGCCGCCTTCTGCAGCAGGCTTCCCTCGGTTTTTCGCTATGAATGAACCGGTTTTCGGTGGCCCCCCCAAATAAAGACCCTCGAGTCTCAGGCAGTCCAATGATACTCAAGCCTCTCAGGGAACGTGCGATCTTTTCTGCCTGGGATAGTTCTTTTTCTTGTTAGTGCTCGAGAGATAACCCCCCTTTTAGGCCCCCACCTCAAATTCTGGCTACTCTCCATAGCTCTTCCCAATGCACACTTTTACGGCCATCTCTACATGAGACCCCCTTCCACCCCCCTCGGGAATCTTCCTACCGTCCCCCTATTTGGAAGGGGATTCTCTATCGTAGGAGAACTTTCCGAGAGAGGGAAGCCCTCCGTTTTTGTTGGGGTTTCTTCTGCATTGATCAGAAGATACATGACCGTCGTTTTTCCTCCACTTAGTTTGCCCCTTTTGCTCGTTTCCTAGTCAAATATTTTTTTCCTCGAATTACATTTTTCTTTTCATCATGGACTGAGACGATAGCCCCTCTTCTTTTAGTATTACATCTTCTCATTAAACACCCCAATCATGGAGGTTGCCCTTCCCCTACCCTCCAGCTTGTTATGGATACCCTTCAGGACACGGCTTGGACACCTCCCCCTTTGGGACCACATTTCTGGAAGGGACTTTGGTCGACCTCCTCACGTCTCCCTGGGAATACACAAGAGACCCCTAGACGTGAGGCACACTCAGTCCGGGTAATGATACGATACCGGCAGGCGCAACCGAGGAGCGGAGGATAACTTTCTAACATAAGAAAGCTTCCACGGCAATAGTGGTATTTTCCTCAAGAGATTCGGGATTCAGGGGGAGAAAGCCGCGGCCTTAGCAAGACTAGAGTTTTAAGGAACCAAAAAAAAAATCCCTAGGGACGGAAAGAGTTTCTACACTTACACCCTAAAGAATTCTTTCGTTCACGTGGCAGCCTGGTGTCTCTCGTGGCCAGTCGTTCCAAATGTGGACGTTCTAGGGAGGATCCCCCTACCCCACTTCCCCTTTTCCTTCAAGCATCCCCCTAGCAGATGCCTGCATCCAACCCCTCCCCCTAGAGTCGTGTTCCCGGAATCCCCTTTCAGTCGTCCTGACGGGAGCGTCCGCTATCTTTAGTCTTTACAAGCTATGCTTCTTTTTTTTTTTTTCACTCCCGTTCAATTTGCGCGCCCAAACTTTCAACTGCCTTTTCCCTAAGTCTTTTTCTCCCTCGCAGGTACGAAGCCCCTCCCTGATAGATTTTTTTTTTTTCCCTGGGGTCAAGTTTTCTCCAATACGCCCCTCCCTCCCCTTCCGCTGCCCTCCCTTTCCATCTCGAAACAACCTTTCTGGCTTTCACGGAACTTTTCCTTTTCCCGCAAACTTTTTCGGTTTTCTTCTCCCGCGGCGGCCGGTTTTTTCCTTCATAGTGATCCAATTCAAGGTCCTTTTTTTCCCAACCCCCCCCGGGACCCGTTTTTTTTTCAATTCATCCTGACCTCCTTTTCCCCTTTTTTTCCAAGGCAATTTTAGTGGGACGCCTTTCCCTTGGGAAGCTCACCCTCCTTTTTTCTCGCCCCCCCAATCACAAAGGAGAGGTTGCCCATCCTTCGGCTCCTCTCAGGTATCTAAAAATACTTTTTTTTTTCTGGCTCCCCTCATTTCCTTAACCCACCACTGGCTATCTCTTTCTTTGCTCTGCGAATCTTCCGAAAGTTTTTTTTTTTCTCCCCTCCGGGCCTGAGCCCCCCAAGCGAATGTCCAGAAGGGCACTTTTTTATGCTTTTTTTTTCCCCCTTTTTCCCCGTCCTACTTTTTTTTTCGATCCACTACAGCTTTGAATCCGAATCTAGTGGATTGAACTTTTTTCCTGGACTGCTCCTGTTTTTGATTTTCCTTTGATAGAACCGGTTGTTTTTTTTTTTTTTGTTTTTTGTGATTTTCTTGGGCTTTTTATGTGACCTTCTTTTCTCTCCCCCTGGATTGACTACTTTCGATCCAGCTTCTTTTTTCGCTAGGATATGCTCCTTTCCTACCCCTATTGTTTCTTTTTTCCTTCCTCTATGCCCCACCTTTTTCACGAAAACTCTGCTTACTCAACGAAAGCTTTTTGTTTTTCTCATAAAGAGCGGGTTTTTTTCCCCCTTCATGGTCGTTTTCCTGCAGAGAGGGATGGTTTTTTTTTTTTCATCGCAGATTCTAGGGGGGGGACCTTCCTTT
>Ga0179593_1309928_pt1 | contig 15744 bp, 20 predicted proteins | sample CZODoug2_1_08_16_FD_185931 | JGI IMG/M metagenome (GOLD analysis project Ga0179593, IMG submission 185931) | Vadose zone soil fungal communities from Angelo Coast Range Reserve, California, USA - CZODoug2_1_08_16fungal (PacBio error correction) | ecosystem: Environmental > Terrestrial > Soil >... | reverse complement strand
CTTTAGAGCATGGACCTCTTTTTTTTTTTCTTCAATTCACTTGTGAGACTTTCGGAAATCTCGGCCGATTTTGCACCTCTTGATTTTTCCCCCTTTGCGTTCAGGTATTCCTTTCTCTTTTTCCGTATTGCCCCCACCCACTTCCCTTTCCCTTTTTCAGTTCTCTTGGTTTAAAATGGGGGAATAGGTAGGCTTTGTTTTTTTTTTTTTTTCTTCCGTCCACATGTTTTCTTCGGACTACTTCTGTGTTGTTTACGTTTTTTCCTTCACTTTCCTTTGAATCAGGCCTTCTCCAGGATCTGTTATTCCCCCGCTTTTTTTCCCTGCCCCACGCCCTCTCTGAGAAAGTGTACTCTCTTTTCTTGTGAAGTAGACCGGATATCGCCCGCAATCTTTTCCGCTTTTCCTGCCTCAGTTGCCCTTTGACGTCTTATCTGCCTTCCCTTCCTTTCCAGGATGCTCTCTCCTGACAACCCCCTTTACCACCCTTTTTAATCTATTGGTGTGAAGTTCTTTTTCACTTTCCTTTCTGGACGCCTAAGTCCGGTCTGCGCATTTTTCGCATTGCGATAAGGTCTTCGCCCACACGTCATTACTCTTTGTTAATTGTCCTTGAACTTCTCCTCTTTTTTCACTCCTTCCCACCGGTCAAGCTTTTGTTTTTCCTTTCAATGACCCCTCCCCCTTTGCCCGCGTGTTTCACTTTGCTAATCCGCCTATCGAAGCGGTCTCCACTTGCGCCGGCTTTCCATTTTTTACTTGCTGGGTCCCTTACTTGTCTTCTTCTATACCGCCAGTAACTAAGGGGTTGCCTTCTGGCTGCACACTTGAGGTTTTTCGGTCTCACGCTCTTTTACTTTGCTTTCCGGATTCGTTTCTCCCAGTCTCTTTTTCATCATCCCTGACGTCCAGTTTTGAAGGTTGACTCTCTTCCAGCCTGTTAAGCTTTCCTCAGCGTCTGGTTTCTCCTTTTGGTGCCCCCCCCATACTTTTTTTGTAACCCCATAAGATTTTGAATGCAGTTCGTTTACCCCGCGCTTCTTCGCCACGACTTCAGCCGGCGTTTATTCAGCCCCCCTCGTCTCCCCCCTATTTACGTTTTCTTGTCATCTTTCCCGCGTATGATTTCCACCAATACGAACCTTTTTTGAAGTTTTGTTCAGCGCGTTCCATCAAACATTTAGTTTTTTCCCTGTTTCTGTCGTCGGTGGTTAAAGTTTATCCTTCCCTCCTTATAGTAGGAAGGTCCCGGTGTTGTTTTCCCCTCAATCGCCTTTACCTTTTTTCCTTTCCTGGCTTGTACCCTGACCTTTTTTCTCCAGATTTTCCGTTTTGACCAGAGCTGACCCCCGAGAGTTCTTTCTTCCCCTTTTTTCAAAATGATAATTGGTTGGATTGCGCAGAGGTCTCTGCCACTTCCGTATGCTGTAAAGTGGTCCCGCCTTCTATTGGAACGTTTTCTTCCCTTTTCTTTTGACTTTTAGTCCGAGTCTTGCCCTCGTTTGCCTAGCGAGTTGTTAACCCTCGTCCTTCAGCTTCCTTTCTCCTTTATCGGGTTTATGGTTTTTTCTTCTTTGTAAAAGTCTTTTTCTTTTCTTCCGGATCCGCTGCGGCTCTTTTTGGGTCCTTCAGCGGAATCATTTTTTGCCCTTCAAATTTACTCTTTCTTCCTCGTTGTTTTTTTTTGCCTTCTATCTTCACAACATTATTTGCTCGTTCTCCCTCCCTAGGTAATTTTTCCCCCCCTTTTTGAGTGCTACTCTACATTAAGTTAAGCCAACGTTTTGACGTTTACCAGAGCTCCAGGAGTCCCTTCTGTCTCTGACTTGTTTCACCCCTTGCCCTCCCTCCTTCTATTTAGCCCGATGTTTTTTACGCTGGATCCTGTGAGCACTTTCGAAGTCCGAACTTTTGACCCTCTCCGCTTTCCCCCTCTCTTGCCGTCATGGGCATCCCTTTCGTACTTTTACCTTTGCCCCCTAGGTGCTCACCTTCAGGATCCTCTTTTTTTCTCTCTTTTTTTTAAACACCTTCTTCCCTCTTTGTGTCTAACGTAATTCTGTCAATCGCTTGCTGCTTGAATTTGTCGATTCTGCGTCCCTACCACCTCAGCCTGTGATTCCTTTCGCTTTAATAGATCGTCTACCCTGCCTACAGCCGCGCTCTACCCCCGTTCCCCTTTTATGACCATCTCTGTCACATTCGTTTTTTTTTTTGTGTTTTTTTTTTTTTTTTATTGGTGTTTTCCAACACTCCACGCTCAGAGCCTCTTGAGGCTTTGTCCCCTCTCACCTCCCTTTATTCCCCACACCTTTTCAGCATGATCGCCGTGTTTTAAGTTTTGACTGTTTTTTTCCCTGCTCTTGCAGATTCTTTTCTTTCTTGACGCGGTGTTTCCCCCCCCAAAACGCCTCATGTGGGCCTCCTGTGTGGATTTACACCCGTATTGGATCACCGATTTGAGTTTTTAAACCCATTCAGATGCGTTCTCACTCGCCTTACGCGTTCTGGCATCGCTTTTCCCCCCTTAATATAAAGGTACGAGTCAAACCTTCTCTTTCTTAATTCCAGCAGCTCAGACTGGATCTTTTCTTCAAGTCTGTTCAGGTCTACTTCACCTTCGTGACTTTTTTATCTGAGAGTCAACGGAATTGTCCGTAGTAAGGAAGCTTTTTTTTTTCCTCCCGGCAAGTTGTTAGTCGACGTATTTGGATATTTTCCTTTTCTTTCGACCGCGTTTTAATGTCTCCCCCCTCTTTCCGACTACCTCTTTTCCTCCCCTTTGCCTTTTGCTGATGGCAGCCCCAAATAAGGATTTCCTTTTATCTTCACAAAATCCGGTTGGCTAATGAACTTCCTATTTCATTCGACAAAGTCAAGATGCGCTCGCCGCATCTGGCGTTGAACCATCTTCTCTTTTTGGTCTTCTTTCCGTCCCCCCTTTTTCCCCCTTTTCTTCTGGCTTTTAGTTTTGTTAGGAGCTAATTCCAAAGGAGGTGAAGTCTCTGCCTCTTTCCAACGGCCTTCACGGACAGGCGAAAAAGTTTTCCCCGAAATCTTCTATTCTGCCTCCCCTGTTTGTTTTTCGCCCAGCGTCTTCCTTTTTTTTTTCAGGCCCGCCTCTTTTTTTGCTGCACAAGTCCTTTCTCCCCCATTTGTTCCAGTATGGTCTGGCTGGCAGGGACCGTGGTTCCCACTGCTACCATGCTCTTGCCTATTGGGTGATTGGCCCATTATCCCCACTTTCCCTTAAGTCCCTTCTTCCACCCCCCTTAACCTCTTTTTACTTGCCCCCTGCCTCCTGGAGGGGGTTTTTTTTATTTCACCCGCTAACCCAGATGTCGCGCGAAACTTCGCTTTTCATAGTATCGCCTGCTTCTCAGTCCTGTCAGACTTGATCCTCCGCTCGATTTTTACAGACCTGTATCCGCTCGGGCAATATCGATTTTCCCTTCCTTTTTCTACCCTTCTCTCTTTTTTCTTCTCCCCTCCGTTTTTTTTTCAGCTCTCCTCTCTTTCGCCTTCCTTTCCCCCCCCCTCTCTTGCCTCTTTTCTCACCTATTTTTTTCTCCTTTCCTGCCTCTAGGTATTCTCCAGGCGAGATTTACCGCGCCGAGATTCGTCCTGTTTTTTTCCATCACCCTCCTATTCTCTTGCATTTTTGATCCAGATTTCCTTTTTTCCCTTTTCCTTTTTTTGCGGTTAAATTGTTTGAAGAACCTTTTTACAGCAGACCCCTTTCTTTTGGCTTTTTAGCGGTGTGATCCTGCCAGTCGGCGGCGCTATGACCTTGAGCTTTTGCCAGTAGAGTGCCTCGTAAACCTTTTTTCCCTCCCCCCTCAATTTTTCTCATTTGTTCACGCTGTCTTTCTCTATACGGATTTTTTCGCCTTCTTTCGGTCTTTCATTGCCGTGCCATTTGCATTTTTCCCCCGTTCGGTTCTCTCGACCCTTGCCGTTTGCACCCCTCCATGATTCTGGTGGCTCCCCCAATACGCATCAATGCACGTAAGGTCTTTCTTCTCGCTGCGCACTTGAGTTTTTATAAAGGAAGTTCCCTCGCCACCTGTGAACCTTTCTTTGTTGTCACCTCACACCTTCTTTTCGGTCATACTGTCCCATTCCCCCTTTTTTAATTCATTTCCCCCCCCCTCCGTTCCTTCCTTGAACCGAGGTATGCGACTCCGCCCTCTTCCATTCGGCGTCCCCCACCTTGCCGCCTTTAGGTCCATTTTCGTCGTACCATTTCTTTTTTTTCCCATAGACTCCTCACGCCTTTTTTCCTTCTGCCTGCCCCAAACAATTTCATTAGAAGTATCGGGGATTCTTGTCGACCGGGACGTTTTCCAGTTTGGGCATCATGAATTTTCAGTTGTTTTTCCACGATTTTTTAACCAATCCCCTGGAGTACTTATATTTGCGCATTCGCTTTCTGGTTTTTCTCGTTTCATTCCAACACTGTGTGTAATCTCTGGGATGTCGTTCCGGATCAGCTCTCCCCCCCGCCCCTATTCCCTTGTTCAACCGGTCCCTCCTTAATTCATTAGCCCCTTTCTCGAATGTGAATTTGTCTTTTTTTCGGCTTTCCTCCCGCGGTCTTGAAGTTGGCCACAATGCCGTCCCCTTTATCTGATCTGCGCGTGATGTAGGTCTTTTTTTTAAGTGGTCTATCCTTTGAGGTCTAATCCCCACCGCGGTGGATTTTCTTCCAGCAAGCGTCAGTTAATTAGCGAAGCCTTTCTTTTTCTACCATTTCCTGTTCGCCCCACTCGTGATCGTTTGAAACCGAGATCCCCCCATCTTCTCCATGTTTAACCCTTCCTTTTTGGGAAATGTGCGTCTAAATGTTTTATGAAAATTACGTCTTTTCTGTCATTTTTCCCCCGCACTGTTTCTTTTCCCTTTTAGTCAATGCTCGAGCCCTTTTTTTCCGTTTAAATGGAAACATCTGCTCGTCTCGAGTATTTCCCTTTACCTCTTTCGAAGGTGGATCCTTTATTTATTGTTGAGTGGTCTTTTGCCATTCTTTTTTGATTTTCCTGACCGTTCCTCTGAAAACCCCAGTCCTCGGTGTTCAGCGTCCCTTCGGTCTTCACACTGATGTTGATCCTTTCATACCTGTGTAGATCTCTTTCCCCACCTTTTTGTGAGCACGTCCCCCTATTCTGATTTTTCTTTCCCCCCTGGACGTGCGCCGAAATTCTCCCCCCAAACTATCAGAGTTCAAGGATCCCGTCGCCTCCTCTGATTGGGGGCACAAGTTCACCCTCTTCCGAGCAGATGTTTTCCTAGGTACCCTGCACGCTTCCTCACTTCTGGCATCTTCCCCAAGAACATCGTCGTCTGATTTTTCTTCCGGATTTGCATCACACCCCTTTTCGGGATAACCCTTCCCCCAACCCCCCCCCGTTTTTCCCCCTGTTTTATTTGTTGCTGATCGCTTTTAAGATCTAGTTGTTTTTTTCTTCCGTTGTGGCTTTCCTGTCCCCTTGATTTTTGAATAACTGGCGATTTCTTTTTTGAAGACCTCCACTCTTGGATTCTTCTTTCTCACTCCGTTAATCTCTTTCATTCTTACCATTCATCGTCGCGACCTTCTCATGGTTTATGACCAGTTTCATTTCCAACTTCGCGCATCTGGCGTTGGAAACGTACAGCCCTTGCTGACCCCCCCACCTTCCCCCTCTTTCGCTCTTGTATGAATTTTCCTTCCTTTGCCGGCCGTGGTTACACCTGTGGAAGATTTTTTCTTTTTCGATGTAATTTCGGGTCTAAAAACTACAGCCTGGAGTTTTCAGCTTTTCTTTCTTTCTTACCACCATCTGGCTTGAACAAATCCCTTCTGGAACCCCCCCTCCCGCTTCTTTAAATCCCTTCGAATGTTTTTTTCAATCGATGGTGAAAAACGTATCATTTCTATGACCCCCCCTCGTCCTTGCTTTTAAACTCTCTTCCTCCTCTACCTCCCCCTATCTCTCCGGTACATTTTCAAGTTTGTGCATTCTCTAAACCCCCGGATTACAGTTTTCTTTTCTGATACAAAAAGTGGACATATGTACCGCACGGTCCAAGGCGGCTTTTAACCTCCGGCTTCAATGTTTTTTTATTGGCCTACCGCTTCTCTTTTTTCCCCCTCTGGCGGCTTCACGATTTTCCCTCATTGTTTTTTACCCGCTCTCAAATCGGTCGACTCGATTTCTTAACTTACCCTTTAGACCTTTTGACTTTTTGTGGCGCCCATAAGTTTCGGGAGCCCTGGAACCCCGCTTCAATACTTTTTTTCATCTAATTATAAGAATTCCTCCCTTTCCCTCTTTCTTCTCGCCGCTAATTTCCTTTGACAGAAGGAAGTGCTGTCATTTCTTTAGGTGAATAACTGCGCCGGTTTTCTGCTTTCGATTGGCATCTTTTTTCTGCATCTTTCTTCCTCCCCTGTCTTGTTTCCGATGGTACCTCTTGATCCCTCCCTCCTATTATTATTCCTGGAAGCCCTTTCTTTCGCCAGCGTGTCTGTGATGACGGCCTTCTTTTCCTTGCACCAAGTTTTCCTCTTCTTTCTTCCAGGTCGATGTGTCCGGCTACTCTTTCTCCCCCACTTTCACGGAACGAAAAAAGCCTAAGTCTGCCGTTCAAGTATTTCTTCTTCCTTTCTTCTAACAGCGCCGTCCTGATGAAACCCCCACCCTCGTTATCACGGGCAAATCAAGACTTTCTTGTTTTGTTTTTCCACGAACCTTTATTGACCTCCCCGCGTCCTCTGAACTCCCCTCGCCTTTAGTCTCATGACCTGTTTTTTTTCCTTCTAAGACTCTCGGTCATTAGGAAGTTTTCTGACAAGTTTTTACTCCCGTGGGTATATGTGTGTTTTCTGCATTGCCTCTCTCTTCTCCCTTAACCGCGTTTTTGTTGTCGTCCTCTATCTTCTTTTCCTCCCTTCATGCCACGATATGCCCCTATGGTCCTACCATCCTTGGTTTCTTTTCTCACTTTCTGCTGATCCTCCTTCTTGCGACGATTTAACTCGCGAAGGTTACTCGCAGCGCTCCTTTATATTTCCCCTCCCAGGCCCCCTTTTTTTTCCTTTTTCCCCTGTTAGAGGCAAATGGGGTTTCATCCTTCTTTTTTTCCCTCTGGTGACTCCCCTTTCCCCCGCTCCCTTCTTCGACTTTTTTGGAGGGTTGCTTTTGTCTCACGGTCGTTGGTCCCATCTTCAGCGGCGTTGTTTTTTTTTCCCCCGTCCACCCCCCTTCCTTCTTTTGTCCGTCCCCAAGACCATCCTTGGCGCCCTTATTTCCATAAGGGCTTCGTCTATAGTGACGTGCAATCCGTTCCGTTGCCTTTGACGCGCGATTGATTTTACGTGGCCAACTTCGAGTTCCCTCCTCAGTCCAACCCTTCATACCTCCTTTCGGTGTTGCTTGAAATGCTCAGCCCCTTCCCTTTTTCTGGTTCAACGCCTTTTCTTTTTTTCGGTGGCTCTGGACGTTTTTGGCTATATTTTTAGTTTTCGCCACCCTACCACGCGTTGTTCTTTTTTATCCCCCACTCCCCCTTCTTGGCTTGCCCCGTGTCCAAAATGTCAAAGGTGTACCCATCCCCCTCGATTCTTTGTCCTTTCACGCGGTGTTTGACGAAATTTCCCCCCCGAAGCGGTCGTCCTCCCCCCCTTCGCCGGAAATAAGTCCTTGCTTCCTATTCTCTAGTCCTAGTAACTTGTTATTCTAACTCCCGCCCCTCCGGGTGCTCCACCACACTTTTTTTCCGGGAGGATACTCTTTGTTCTGACATGATGGGTCCTTCTTCCTTTTTTATACCAGTTTCGTCCTGGGCAATAATGACCGGGCCTTCCGTGGTTGATCCACGACAGCCCCTGCTTCCTGTATATTTTTGCTCTTTTCCATCTTTTCTTTTTTTTTTTATAGTCGGTGGGAATCTTTTTTGTTTATCATCGCTAGTGTGCCTTTTTTTGACGCTCAGTCAGGACGGAAAAGCCCTTCCTAGTTCCCCCTTTGAACCCTTTTTCCTCACAAACTTCTCTCAAGTGCGTAGTTACGTTTTAGGTAACTATTGTGAGTAGGTGATTTTCCCTGTTCCCCTCTGCGGTTAAGTTGATTCTGTGCAGGTTCATAATGTGCCGTGATCGCTCTTGTGATTTAGGCCTTGTTTTCCAATAATGGATCGATTCCCTCGTCTTTTTTCCTGCCTCACCTCCGGGTTGTCTTTCTCCAAATCCCAAAGTCGCCTTGTAGGTGCAAGGCCTTCCTTCTTTTAGTCGCAACCCTTTCTTTTTCTCCTTTTTGCAACACGAGATCTGTCAACCTGCTCTCCTTTTGGAACTTGTAAACAAATCTCTTTTGCCCCTTCTCCTTCGGTCTTCCCATCGCGTTTTCATTTTAACCGACTTCTTTTTTCCCCGGCTTGATGTCTCTTTTTCTTTCCCTTTTTTCAGGTTTCCAGTTCCCCCCCTTGTTTCTCTCGTTTACTTTTAGTGACAATAGGAAGTAGGCGACGTTCTCCTGTAGCGGTATTGATTTCTTATGTTCTGTTTTTTTTACCGCCTTTTGCCTTTCCCTAGGCCCTTTCCCCCTCCTCCACACGATGTTGTCTTTTTTTCCTGTTTTTGTTTTTTTCGAGTCTCTTCCAAACATTTGTTCTATGGCTCCGACTTTTCGTTTTCTTCCCCCCCCATTGTTTCGGTAGAACTTCAGTAACGCACCAAAAACCCTTCTCCTCCGAGTCCCGACTCCCCTCTTACGACCTTATCTCCCTCCTTTTTGGTTTCACCCTGAATATCTCTCGAGGCAGATTGTCGTCTCGGCGGTTGACTCCCTTCGGGACTCGGCCCTGTCTTTGCCAGCCCCCTTTCCTTTTGGCCCCTCCCTCAGCCTACGGCCTTTCATTACACCGTTTTTCCTTTTCAAATGTTCACCCCCATTATCCTTTTTTGACCTCATCGGTGCGTTCTGACTCGTCTTTTTCAGATTTTTTCACCTAAACCTCCCTGTGGCCATTGCATTTTCTCCTGTTTTCTGATTTGGCCTATTTTTTCATTACCTACAATCCACGATTGTTTATCTTACCTCCCGCGTAATCTCGACCTCTTACTCACCCCTCCCTCCCTCTTCCCGTTCCTCCCTGTTACTTTTACTCTTTTTCCCCCCCCTCTTTTCACAACCCAGACTCCAGCCATGGATTGATTGGGAATCGCGCAATGCTCCACTTACACCTTTCACAGCTGAGAGGCTACAGTGGTTTTACCATTTTTGGCGTCTTTTCCGTTCTTCAAGTTGCTTTTTATTCTTCCTCTTTCATGGTTCGGGTAACCACTCTCTTTTTCCTAAAGCTTTTTACACCTTTGGCGCCCCTCCCCTTTTCCTACCCCCCCATCACGCTGAATCTCCCATCTGACGGCAGTTTTTCTTCGTAATCCCCGATTGGGACCACCGTCCGACGTCGTCTATGCCCAATTTAGGGTTTTTTTGCCCCACTACCCCTTATTACAGCAGATAATTACCCTATCCCTGATCTTCTTCCCGTTGTGCAGGCTCCCTGGCGTCAAGCTGGTCTATGAGCTTTCTTCCCACACTGGCTTTTCCGCTCTTAAGTTCCGCTTGTTACCCTGCCTTTCCAGTTTGTTGAGGGTTTTTTTCTTTTGGTGCTCACAGTTTTTCGCAGACTGTACGCGTGCAATGGGTTTTCTCCCGCCTTTTTAAGGGAAATCCCCTTTTTTGAATCTCCGTTCTTGCCGCCACTCAGGCTTTGATTCTCTCCTGAACAAACTATTCACCGGTTTTTTTTTTACATGCCTCCCCCAGTCCCTTTATGCACCCCAGTCCAGATTCCTCTTTCTGCCTCCTTTTCTTGCGTTTTTCCCGGGATCGTGCTATGCGTCTCCACCCTTTTACTTGCCTTTTTTCTTCTTCTCTGTGTAGTTTGCCCTTCGCACTTTTTTTCCTTAGGAAGTTCTTTCATCGCTCGTCAAAGGCAACGGTTTTTTGCCCACTTTTTCGCCGACTTCTACTTTGTTTTTTTTCCCTGGAGTCCTCTCTTGTAGTTTGTTTCCTTGACCTTTCTTTTCTCTCCCCTTTGCTTCATGCGCAACGCCTTCTTCCTCCTTTGAGCATTAATGGCAACTGTACCCGGTCAAAAGTTCCCCAGACTTTTTCTTCTTCTTGCTGGACCATCCCCCCCCCCCCGTACAAACAGCGACGACCTGCTTACCCCTTTTTTTACCCTTTGACTTCCTTCCCCGGAAGTTTGAGGATTTGTTTTTGCCCGGATCATCCCAGATGGAGCGCTTTCGATACATTCGCTTCTTTCATCGATGATTCTCTCTCTCTTCCGCTGCAGAGATCTCTTCGTTCCTTCCTCCTAAATATCACGATAGTTTTTTCCTTTAGTTTACCCCCATGTGGTCAAATGCTATCTCTCCTTTTTTTTGTTTTTGTTGAGAGAGAGCCAGGTTTACAGATCTGCCCGATCGGTTCAAATGATTTTTGATCCTTTTCCCGCTCGTTCTCTCCATTTCCTTTTTTTAGCACGATTCACGCGACCTCATTCCGACTTGTTCATTTTTCTTATCGGGCCACACACTTTTCTTGCCTTTGCCGGATCAATAGGTCTGGTCATCATTGCTTTTTACAAGTTGTGAAGAACCCCTTTCCATCAGACCTCCCTTCTTGTCTTTTCTTTTTGTCCGTTTTCCCGGCTATATTCCGTGGCTTCCTCACCCCCCCCCCCCCCCTTTCCGAATCCGGCGGCGCAGGAGCTTCGTGATACATCGGGATTAACGCCCCCCCGACCCTAGCTGCCCCCCCTTTTCTCCCTATGGATTGGACTTGCTTGATGTTTTCAATCTTTTTACTCTTCTCCATTAGTTGCCTTGTCTCGACTTTCCATCTGCCCGGCGCTCCTCAGCCTTTTCAAAACCGCGTGCACGCATAACTTAAATTCGGGGTTTCCGACATCCTCTCCTGAAACTATTTTCGCAATTCTGGCCCTGGCGCTTCCTCCTCTTTCACTTTTCACGTTGCTGATCCTTTTTACGTTTCCTTTCGCCAACGTTTGGGAACCGAGTTGCCCTATCTTTCCCTAATCTTATTTTCTTCTTTTTCTTGCCCCCCCACGTCAACCCTTTTCTCCCATGAATATCCTTCCCGGAGATTTCCATCCGCTTTCCAACCCCTCTTTGCGCCATCCAGCAATCGTTATTCCATTCCGCGTCACTTCCACACCTTCCTTTCTTCAGGTCCAGCCCTTTATTTGCGCTTGTACATCGTCCTTTTCTTCTCCCCATTCTATGACGCCGCCTTTTTTTTCTCCTGAAAAACCTTGTCAGGGGCACTTTTTTGATCTTTTTCGTCCTTGTTTTGCTCTTTAGTCCGCCATTGCTTTTTGTTTTAAGGAACAGGTACGTACGTTCATTTCCCTCTTCCCGCACAGGCCGTTCCATGGTCTCTTTAGTTTCCGCTGTTCTGTTTTCTTTTATCCAGACTGTTAAACCCATCCATTGCTTTTGCCAATGCTGTCGTTTTGCCCCCCGCCGTTCCACAGCTCGCCCAATGCAAGTCCTCCCCTCTCCACCTTCTTCCCTCAGACACCGTCGCGCAGCGTTTGCAGGTGTTGTTCAGCTTCGTCGGAGATTTTCAACCGCCTCTGCGGGTCTTTTTCTTTGTATTTTCGTGTCAGTCAGCGTTTTGTCTCCCCCTGTTTTTTCATCTTTGATGTATGCAGTGGTAAGCTTGACTCGAGATTTATTTTCGGAATGCACGTCGTTGCTTGGTCGGTACGCCCTCCCCCGCTCGTGTCCTTTCCGCGCATCGCCTTGGGCACCACTGTCTTTCACCAGAGTTCCGTTCACTCGTGAGACGGTTGTCCCGAGATTCCCCAATTCTTCTTAACTTTTCCCACCTTCTGACCTTTTTTGCCTTGTTGCTCCCCGTACGGTTTTTTAATTCCGATTCTTTTTTCTGTACCTCTTGGTGACCCTCCGGTACTGTTTACTCCTCATTTAATTATCCTGCCGGGGACTCCTTTAAAACCCTGCTCAGTGAGCGAGTATTTAGCCTTTTTTCACCCAATTTCAAGTCGCCGCGGGATTCGGAAGGGTCTGGTCTGTCTTTTTAAAGGCTTTTGTTTCTCCTTCTCCTCCTTCCCGTCTTCCGTTACTACATGGGGGACTAGGGTGCCCCCTTATGGGCGCCTTCAACCCGCTGTTTTTAATCCTTCTTCCTTATCGTGTGGTTCTAGTCTATTCAAATTTCTTTTTGATTAGGGCGCCCCCTTACCTTGATGCCCCCATTTCTTCCTTTCCAAGTTGAGATCTTCATTCCCCTCCACCACACTTACACTAAGATACGACCAGACCGCTACCGCTTTTCTCCCTGAAGGTTTCCAAAGGTTAATACTCGCTCGAGCTTGTTTTAGTTTCCCATCTGGCTCACTTCGACATTTGCCCTGTCCCCCTAAACAAGTAGCCCTTTTGACACATCTTTTCCGTGTCCCAATTGCAGCCTCCTGGAATTTTACTAACAATTAGTAGGATTCCACTTTTTTGCCCACCAGGTTTTGACCAGTTAAGGATCGGATCTATTTTTTTCCTCTTCCTCTTGTTAGTTAACTCTTTGGTCGAACGTACATTTTGTTCTTCCCTTCACTCTCGTCTTTCCTCTGACTCAAGTTCTTTTTGAGCGACCCTCGGTGTTCCTCTTTTCTTTTTTACAGACGATATTTCCCATGTCCTACCTCCTCCTCTTTCCCCGTACAATGGTTCTACTGACCATCTGCTGCCACAGATCCCTTTCGCTCCATTTGATATGCGGTGAAAATCTCCACTCCAAAAGCGGACCCTTCTTTACCTTTTTCCGGTTCTGCTTTTTGTTTGAATTTTTGCGAAGGTACTCTGCTGAATCTTGAGTTCTTTCTTGGCTGTGTTCTCTTGACAGCTGGGCCCGGAGATTAATCTCCTTTCCCCATCTCTCCACCCTCACTTTTCCCCACCCTCCCCCCTCTGACGCTACCTTCTCCTTACTGACTATGTTGCTGTCCTTTGGTGACTTCCCGTCGAAGCCGTTATTGAGCCAAAGATGACTGGTCTTCCCCGACTTTCCTCCTTCATCTCCCTTCCCAGTGTGATCGTAGTTCACCTGACAGTTGTTCCATGCCAACCGTTAGTGGGCGTCTATGACCGAAGCACCATTGATGAATCTCTTGTCCTCCTCCTATGAGTTATTCGGAAGGGGGATGTATACCGCGTCCGCGAGTCTCACCGTTTTATGCGTTTTTTCGGGTCGGTTTTTGCACCTGGCTATGTGAATTTTCCTCTTCTTTAATTCCACTTGACTTTTTCTTTTGCTTTTGCCAACAGGCTTTTTGACTTCTCTACCCATTAACCAACCACTCGGTTCCCATCGTGTGGGAGATAACTTCTTTTTCCGCCCCGACAAACGACCTGGCACGCGCCGGTTGTTTCCCTCCCTCGTTTTCAATTCTTTTTTCCCTGTCCACCCCCCCGTTTTGTATGGGCGCGTTGTTTTCTTCTTCGGTGCGCCGTGGCCACTGACTTTACGGCTCTTTTTCTCGCTCGTCGGCAACGCTGCGGCAGCGCACCGATTCTCTTTTTTTCTCGGCCTTTGCAGCCTGTTCATCGGCGGCCCAGCGATGTCGTTGTTCTTTCCCGCCGCATTGTCGTTAGCTCCTCAACCGCCGGCTTTCTTAGGTCACGCTGTCTTTTTCTTTCATAATTTCCCGTTCCTCAAGTACCTTTCTTCCCTGAGATCTTCCTGGGACCTTTTCCCCACCTTCCACAGCGCGACCTGCGAACCCATTGGTTCCCACGGCAAAGTCTGGTTCGGGTCGATAACCCTATTTGCTGCTTTTTAGATACCCTTTTCTCTTTCTTTCTGAGGCTCAGAGGAATCTTTCTGTGCCCCTCTCTGACTCCCTTTGTCTCTCCCAGTAATATATCCGCTCGGTCAATATCGATTTTTCCATGCTGGCCCCTCGCTATCTTTCTTTTTCCTCCTCTCTTTGTTGTTTCTCTTCCCTTTAAGGCCTTTTCCTCTTTTCTGGTCTACATACTGGTGCTTCTCCTCTTTCTTCATCTTGTTTCATTTCTCATGCGACTCGAGATGCGAATTTTCTCGCAGCTCTTTACATCTTGGATATAGTCCCCACAGCCTTCCCTTCTTTGTCGTTGATAATTAGTCCCCAATGGTTTCCTGTTAGGTTACTTTTCTCCACCTGTTCAAGCCGCCCTCGTCGAACTTCTGGCTTTTTGTTCGTTTGGTGGCCAAGGTTCATGTCCGTCGGCGGCATGAACAATCGCGGCCTGAATTGTTTTCGTTACAATCGGTTGCGGTCTTCCATCCCCTTGACCCTCCCGTTTGCGCCATGACCCGTCGGGCTTAATAGTCCTCCCTTCCCCCGTATCAATTTTTTTACGCTTCCTGCTGACCGGTGAATTTCTGAGTTTATCCGGCCTCCTCCGTGCAAACGGCTCTGCCGTTTTTCTTTTTAACTTTAATAATACCCTTCCCATTTTTTTGACCTCGAATCCCCTCTTCCCCTTCCAACGCCATCAGGCGGCGAGTTTTTCTCCCTTCCGCTGTGCAGTCGGATAAAGGTTCAAAACCCCCCACCCACCCCACCCCCTGTCTGTGGGCCACAGATTTTTTCTTCTTTTCCCACTCCATTATTGGCGGCAGCCTTCAACAATCCCCGTTTAATTTCCATGACCGAATTCGCCCGATTGCCCAGGGCGTGTAACGCCTTGCGCATCCGCTCATTCCTTCCTCGGGAGACTTCAAAACCTTTGACTTTCTTCCCGACTGACGTCATGCCGTTTCAGATCTTGTATCTCATCGACCTCCATCGGGTTTGATTCGCCTTTACCCCAATCCCGGTTTTCCGGATCCGATCTGTTTCCTGATTTTTGTAAGTGATTTTCCTCTCTTGTCTCCCCGGGTGATTTTTGCTTGTTGTCCGATTTTTCATATTCACCAGGCCGTAAGGCTATTTTTTCATGCGTTATTGTTTCGGCATATTGGGTACAATAATCCTGCTTTTAACCTGCTGGTTTTTTTTACCCCCCCGCTCATTCCGCAACTTGACAATATTAAGAGTACCGGCTCCTTTTTATGCCAATTCAAGACCGTCGCGCAGAGTTTTTTGGTTGTCTGTCAGCTTGTCGTCTTTGATTTCCACATCTCCCACGAGGTGGATTGAAGTTTTCCCCCTTGGCCCCCCCCCTCCTTTTTATACCCCCTTCTTTCTGTGATGCGGTCTTAGTTCCGGCAGGGGTAAAGACTTTCCTATTACGTTTTCAATGCATCCGTGGCAGGTTTTTTTCCCCTCCCACTCTCCATTTTCCGTCCGTAGCCTCTGATGTGCAATGTTTTTTACAGCGTTCGTTAGCCCACTAGTGAGACGTTTGCCACCCACTTTTTCACATCCTGTGATCACCCATGATCATTGGTTTGACCATTTGCTCTCCCTGTTTCTTCCACCCCCTCTGGTTCTGCAATGTCAAGAATTATTGTCTTTTCTTTGTACAGTTGCGATTGTCAGACCGTGATCCGCTTTTTCAGGTCTTTTTCAAACTCTGCGAACAGTATTCGCCTTTTTACCCCTTTGAAGTAGGAGCCTTCCGGTTTCTAGTGTTTCTTCTTCTTTGAAATAGTTTTTTTTTTGAGTGCTATCGGCCCGCCTTCCGGTTGGGACTCACGGACATAGGTCTTGCGCCCT
>Ga0179593_1570283_pt1 | contig 15745 bp, 17 predicted proteins | sample CZODoug2_1_08_16_FD_185931 | JGI IMG/M metagenome (GOLD analysis project Ga0179593, IMG submission 185931) | Vadose zone soil fungal communities from Angelo Coast Range Reserve, California, USA - CZODoug2_1_08_16fungal (PacBio error correction) | ecosystem: Environmental > Terrestrial > Soil >... | reverse complement strand
TGTGGGACATTTTTAATTCTTTTCCCCTACCTTCATTCTTTCGTCTGCGGCTGCGATGACTGATGCTACATACATTCTGGATTCGCTCGCCTCCACGGTTTTTGTACCCCCTCCCCCCCCCCTTTTCCCCGCCCATTTATGAACAGAACCTTTTTCTCGGGAACAGCGGGTGTGAGCATCAAAGGCGTTCCAACCCTTCCCCGTCCTCCTTCCACTTTCCAAGTGCCTTCCCCCCTTCCAGTCTGTTTGTCTGATGAGGGTCGAACAACAACACGTCAAACCAGGTCTTTGAGTCTTCTCTTTTTTTCCCCTTCGTCCCAATGGTGCGGCGAGCCCCTTTCCCTATTGCGAGGTGGCGGAGGCACGCTTTGCCCACGCGCCTTACCCTTCCCTTTGCGGACCCGCCGCGCCAGTGACTCACAAATGAGCGGTTTCGTTGTGGAGCTTCTGTGTTTCCCCCTTTGGCGAGCTGTCTGACGTTTTTCGTGATAATAGGGAATTTGCATGCTAGTTGTTCGGAGTGACACCTCTACTTTTTCTCCCGGGCTCTGGTACTATTACCTTCCTCTGCGTGTCGCTGTGCTTGGTGGTCGGATGCTTTTTGGGGTGGTTTTTGGGGTTTTGGTTTTCGACGGAGCATGATCAAGTAGCTCTCGCACGATGTTCCTCTGCCTTGCCTCCCGACTGCTCCCTGTCCTTCCCCCAATTTTTTTCTTTCCTTTGACCCTGTTTCGTGACTCCTTACCGGGGTAAATTTTTCCTAATTGACGATGCAATTTGCCTGGTCGTCAAATTTCACCCCTCTGCCAACGAATTTGCAAAGCCAGGTCTACAGTTTCCGTGCTTTGCTTGAACACCTTTTTGTTTCGATTTCCGATCGACCCGAGTCAGTCCCCCTCCTTTGCGCCAGTACGCGTTTCCCGAAGCGGCTGGCCACCCCTTCCCTTTTTCTCCTTCATCGAATTGAAGAAAGAGTTCTTTTGAGATGTCTGACACAGCGCTCGCTCTGCGCCCTCGGCCTGTTAACCCCCCTTTTTTCTCTTAGAAGGGGGGTTACTTCGCGGCGGGAGACCTAAGGAACTGCCCAACGCAGTCCTCCTCTTTATCGTTGCGTCTTACGAGATAGTTTTACTCGTGCCCTCTCGACCGGATTCCCCTACCATGTGTTCCTTCCTACTGTGTTCCCCCCCTTCCTGCTTTGTACGGTTTTTCAGTCAGGAATGTCGGCCATGGTCCCACGCAATTTTTGGCCGTCGCGAGCCTCTTGGATCCTCTCCTCCCCTGATCATTTCGTAACAACCAGATACAGTCTTTTCCTCCTTTTTCACCAGCTGTCGTCGACGGCCCATCGTCGTCTTTGCATCCCCCTTCGCCGTCCTCCTGGACTGGCGCGTCCGCGGGAATTACCCAGAGGACGCTGAGCCGCGACGGACTTGAGAAGTCAGCGGCGCTGCTCCTGTTTTGTCTTTTCCTTTCAATCCTTAGATTTTCTACCCTTGACTTGATCATGTATTTCCCTTTGCTCCCTGACAAAGTACTGGCGTGGGCCCCCCAATATTTTTCCCCTCATTGAGACGCGAAGTTATCTTCTGGACCCGCTTAGACAAAATTAGAACTCGCCCCTCCCGGCTTACCCTCTTTCAGAGTGTCTCAGGTGTCCCCCTTAAGTTTCGTGTTATCCCCCGCCGTTCCTCGACCTTCTCAGTTCCCTTTCCCTTCTTCCTTTTCAGAGGTTTTGGATCAGGCTCCACTCTAGGGCTCGCGCAGGTGCTGTTGAGCGCTCTGAAGCTCCCCTCACATTCCTTTCCGACCTGAATCGGTCCCCGTTCGACTCCGTCAAAAACCGTCACCGAGTCTCTCCTCTTCTTTCCCTCTCTTGTGGCTTTCCCTCCCCCCTATACTGCAAATTCTGAGATGACATTCTTCCCTTCTGCACCCTCGGTGGTTCATCCCCCCCAAGGAGGTTGTGACCCGCCCCCAATTTGATTCATGGCGTCCGTCCTGCCTTTCCCCCCTTGTGGACCCTTTTTTTCCCCGTTCTGCCGCCGCTTGCTTCTCTCAGGATGGTTTTTTCTCGCCCCAGAAGCATTTACCCCCCCGCGAGTGTTCGAGCTCTTTAGTGTGCATGTTTTGACCTTGCTACCTTTTTCTTTCAAACTGCTCCACCATCTTGAGCCGCTGCCAACGCCCAAGTTTTTTCCCTTCTCGTTCAATTAATTCCCAAGTTGGTGCTCTTAGGATGTGCCCTGCTCTTTCTTTTGTTTTATATCGTACGGCATGCGCCGTTTTCGCGTGCCATTTTCCCAACTTTTTCCCTTACACTACACACGGCGGCCCCAACCCTTGATCCTTCCTTTTCCCCTGTTGTGTAACGTTCTTTCCAACAGTTCTCCCCCTGAATCAACTATTTTTTTTTTTTTGGTTTCCAGTCGAAAGCAGCTTTTCCGGTGGTGTTCTACTCTGCTTTGTTTTCAAGTTCCTCCTACCTTTCTAATTCTTGGCCATTTCTTCCTTAACCCGAATTTTAAATACTCCTTTTCCTCCGTTGTGTCCAGATCTTGCCCAGCTCCTTGTATGTCACTCCCCTCCCCCACCCAATTTTGAACTACTGCGAGCAGGTTCTTGTATGGTTGCCGTTTTAACACTCGTCAGTTTGCCCCTGTACCCCTTCCAAATCTGCTGGTCCCTTAGCATTCACGTCGCGCTTCTCTGGATTTTGCCCCTTGAACGTTTTCCCCGTTAGGTGCTTCCGCTTTTTTGTGGGCTGCCTGTACTGCTTACTTGATTTTGTCTGGAAACGATCTCCTGCCTTTAGCGACCCAGCCCCCCCCCTCAACTCAGGCCCTCGGCTAACCAACTGCCCTTTGACCTCTCCAATTCGTTCTTGCTGTGCAGAGCCCCCCTATTTGTTCGAGAATTTTTGCCCTGCCAGCCGCAATCCCCACCAAGAATGCCCTGTTTTTTTTTTTCCAAAAAAGTTTCAATTCCGCCTCGAACCCCTCGCTTTGTCACGTCTTTTCTTCTTTTCCCCCCCCCCAAACCCCCCTCCCTTTTTCTATCCCGCTCCATTTTGCGTATTTTATTCCTTGTTGGACCCCAGAGCTGTTTCGGGTGAATCCCAATTGGGTTCCCCCCTGTGCCTGTCCACCCCCCCCGTAGACGTTGCTGTCCCTTTTCTTCTTTTCACATCGAGCGCGAAAGTTGCATTTCTTGTGGATCCCTACTCCTCTATTTTCCCATTTTTCGGTCCTCCGGTGAACTATTTTTGACGCGTTTTCCCCCCGCTTTTTTTCTCGAGTAACATGTGGCTGATCTATGGGTCGACTTCTGACGGCGCACTCCTCGTAGCGTTTTTTTTTCTGACCCTAAATAGATTTTCTGTTTCGCTGATTGTACCCTTCCTCCCCCCTTACGGCACGTATTAGCGTCTCGCGGGAACGTCTGTTTCCCCTTCGACCTCCCCCCCTCTTAATCTCCTTGTATCAGAGCTGGCGAGTTTTTTTAAATTGATGTGACTCGTGCCCTCCCCCCAGCCTTCCCGGCGAGGTTCTCCACATCTGTTAGTTTGTTTATGGTTTTCCCCTCTTTCGCGCTTGCCGTCGCGGCCCCCCCTTAGCCCTTCCTATCCCCTTCTTGGAGACCGCTTTGGATTTTCTACGGATAGCCCACCCGATGACCGCTAGACGCGCCTCGTGAGTCTTCGCCCTTTTTCGTCCGTCTTCCCTCCAACGTCGAATACGCTGGATTGTCCCCGCCCCCTTCGATTCCTTGACCCTTTGAGTCGGGTCTCCCTCATGCGTTGCGAACGAGCAGCCAGTTTCTCAATCTTTCTGCTGAAGTGATTTATGGAATTTTAAGACCCCGCTCTCCCCCCTCCCCCGTCCAGAACCGGGTGGCGGCGGACGGCCACTTTTCCCCCAATTCTCCCCATGCCTACCCATTTCTTTCCCTCCTCCCCCTTCACCCCTGTGGGTAACCACCGTTCCCCCTCACGGTAGGGTCCGCTGCGATTCCCCAAGAGGAGCCCGAGACCGCCTCTTTACCCGCGAGCTTGCCAGAGCTTGCGTCCCATGCTTTCTCCCCCTCCCGGCCGTGACGTACGACTCCGTCACTCGTTTGCCGGCGAGGGGCGCCTCAGCGTGAGCGGTTATGTTCATTTTATAGAGAAGCCCCGATATTCACGGCTGCGATGATGTTCCAATTTGCCGGTTTTCTCCTCCCCTCTCCTCTGGCTTAACAACATTCTCCTGTTTGTACTTGTTGCAACTGCGCGGTTACTGCTCGGGTCCCTATCGGGAAACTTTTCCAACCCAGTGAAACTATTTTTCTTAGGATCTCTTTTCCCTTTTTCGGAACCTGGCGGTTCATTCACAGATCGTGGCAGTGTATAGATGAAATTCCCCACATCCTTCATTCCCCTTCTCCCCCCCTTCGGCTTTAGAGTTAAAGCCTCACTCCCCCCCTGCCTCCGACCCTTAATCACGAATCTTTCCGAACGCCTTCCACTCTTCTTCGTTCTCCCCCCCTTCTGAGTGCGCGGAATGATATGGCGCACGCTGATCATCCCCCCTACCTTTTCTCCCCTTCCGATTCCCAGACGATCAGTCTGTCACCAAGTCCGTCCCTATCTAGTCTCCGTGTCACCCCTCCTGACCCTTCCCTGCTCACATTCAATTTCTTACGGACCTGCGCAGCTCGCCGGGTCCCCCCCCCCCATCCCCCCGCCTCTCCCCTTTCTCCCGCAACTTTCCCCCCTTTGATGTTTATGTCTAGACCGACAGATTCTCCACTTGATTCCTACCCCCCTTCGGCCTCGGTTCTCCGCCAATCCCTCAATCGCAGGGGCGCTATCACAGACACTTGCGCCAAAACTTCCGCTCCTTTTCTCCCTTTTTGAATGTTTCGTCGACCCTCCTCCTTGAGTTCGTCATGATCTTGTGGCGTCACCGTTGAACGTTTGCCCCCCCTTCCTGGTTTACACCTCCGGTTTCTTGCTCCCCCGTTTAGCCCCCCTTCCTTGCGCGGGCATGGCTTGCTGGGCCATTGCGGAATCTTCCTTTCATTCCCTCTTTCCGGCCGTATGCGGAGATAATTCCCGCAGCCCGCTCGACCCCTTTTCCGATTGGCCCATGAATTCACTCATTTTTTCCTCTTTTGAGAGTCGTCTAAGTTCTTCCATTACTTTCCCTGGTTAGCTTCCTCTTTCCTTGTGCTCTTGAAACGGGCCGCCGATATTTTTGGTTCCCCTTTTTACCGAAATGTCCCAGCAAGCAGTTCTGCTTCCTTCCGTGGTGCTCTGATCCGGACTTTTGGATCCAGAAACGGCTCCCCATTTTTCCCTCCGTTTGGGGAACTTAAAAAAGTTAAAGTGGCGCGCCAATCATGATTTCGTGCTGTGAGGGTCGAAGAATCCACCCCCCCCCCCTCCCCCCCCTACCTGGTCTCAGGACGGTTTTGAGGCCGGTTTTTATGGGCGAGCCTTATTGAGCTTTCTTTTTTCGGAAAGCGGCGACCTTCCGGCCTTTTTCCCATTTTTCCCTTTTTCTTCACCGCACAGGTCAAAATGAGCGTTTTCTCTCTTTTGTTCCCTTTTGAGTGAGGTCTGTTCATGTTTTCACATGGCCGCGAGCTGCGCCGGTTCTTTCACGGGCAGTTTGCATAGCTTCTCCTTTTTCGTGAGCTTCCCCCATTCTCTCCTCCCCTTGCCGTGTGCGTATGGACCGGACTGATCGTCTTTTCGCTTCGCTGCCGGGGCTTGGTTCTTTCCTAGACGGCGCATCCCGTCGCTTTCTCTCCTCAGATGGCTAACGTCCAGTACTTTCGGTGTCACGGACTTCTTTCTCTTCCCTGACACCTGTGTTTGAAGCAAGGACCCCGTGATTTTTATACCCGCCACTGGGTTTTTGGCCGTTTCCACTTACTCTTACATTATGCACCCACGCTCTGAGACAGCAGGTCTAAAGTTATTGTCCGGGGCGCCCGCTTTCACTTTTTTCGATTTTCTATAGACCCCCTAGTTCATTGATACGACCGCGTCGACGTTACTGCTGGCGCGTTCCCCAGGCGTTCCATTACAACTTAATTTTTCCTCTTGTAAGAGGTCTGCTCTCTTCGATAAAATGAGCCCTTATAAGCTCAAGCTGATGCGCCCTTCTTTCAAACTTTTTTCACGGACGTGCCTTCGCACTTTTTTTTCTCCTCTTCGAACGCAATCTGGCCCCTCCCTCCCGTTCTTCTTCGTCCGCCCCCATAGCCCCCCCCCCCCCCTCTGTGCCCCCCACCAGCCCTGCGGACCCTACCCCTTTCCCGAGGACCCGGCCGCACACAACAGGACAGTTTCACGTTCCGTACAGTCACTGTTTCCCCTTCACCCCACTTTCCTTTTCAGCCTTAGCCGTGAGATGAAAAAAGAAAAAGCCTGTATAAGGATTTTGGAAAAAGACTTGGAGGAGGACCCGCCCCCCCCCACCCCGCCCACCCACCCCCGCCCCCCCCACCCCCGCCCTACTGCCGTTAGCCGCCCTCCCGCCCCCCCCCCCCCACGACCACCACCCCCTCAACCACACACCCCCCCCCACCATCCCCACCCCAACCCCCCCCCCCCCCCCCCCCCCCCCAACCCCCCCCCCCCCCCCCCCCCCCCCCCCCCCCCCCCCCCCCCCCCCCCCCCCCCCCCCTTTTTGTCGGCTTGTTCCATTCTTTGGCCGTTTTCATTCCTTGTTTCGCGTCAGGGATTCCATTCTCTTCCAATGGCGTCATCACATTCAGCACACCTCCGATTCTCGTACAGCTTTTGTCGTCCTCCCCTCTACGTTAGTAGCCGACGGCGAAGGGCCACTGTTCAATCTGTTCGCGCTCTGGACCGTAGATTTGTGATCCGCGGCCCCGGCCTTACCCCCTTTGCTGTCCGGAGCTTAGTTTTTTCTCTTTTTGTGTTCTCTCCTTTGATTCAAATGCGCGCGGCCCTAAATGCTTTTTTTTCTGTTTAATTGCACTACCTCCGTACCCTAGCTATGTTCCCCAAAGAAACGGAAAACCTCCTTCGCCGGGCTTCTACTTTGCTCGATCTGCGTGCCGCTTCGAAAGCAATTACCCCCTTCTCTCCTTGTACAATTTTGATTGAAGCGGTGGTTCCGACTTGGCGCCGTCCTCCGTCCGCGAGACGCTTGCCCCCCACGTGCCGTGTATACGAGGCTTATTGGATAAGGAGACGCCTTTTCTTCGGTTTTCGCAGTGCGCGCGGTTTTCAATTTTTTGCGTTTCCCATCTCGGACTTCCGCCATATGCCACATGACTTTACTCGACTTACCAAAACCCCTCTCCCCCCTTCAAAAACATAGTACTTCAGTCCGTCCCCCCCTCAACTGTCTTCTTTTGTCCCCCCACTAATAGACAGTGCTTTCGCGCCCGATTGCACCTCTTCTTCTCCTTTCTGACCAGGCTTGGGTTCTCCACAGTTTGTACAGGGTTTCCCCCCTTTTTGATATCTCCCCCTCGTCAGTGACCCTAGGATTTCTTCTATTGTTTTCTTCCGGCTGGTTTTTGTTTCTCAGCAGTTCCCACCACCCTCCCTGAAATACCATTTAACAGCGATGTCGCGCCGAGAATTCCGTTTTCCTGCCAAACTTCCCCTCTTTTTTCTTAGATTTGACCTAAGCACGACTGGTCGGATCACATGATTAATTCCCAGTTTTTTTAGTTTCAGGTTGGCCTTTTGTACGCTACCGCCCGCCTCAGTCGTCGGATCCCACCAGCACCTCACGATTTCAATGCGGTCTCAGGCTTACGTTTTTTCCATAACGGGCACCACGGAACCCGAGACCTTTTCCTGTGAATGGCCCCTCATCCAGTTCTTCTTGTTTTTGGCACGCTTCCTTTTGCGCTTGAGACCTAATGTTCTACCGGGTCTGTCTTCTTTCCAGCACCTCGCTGGGCCCTTTTCCCCCCCTATGCGTGTTGTTGCTTAGAGTGCCCCCGCCTCCACTCCCGGTCCGTACAAATGGCTCCTTCGAACCGGTTCAGGTATTCTGCAGTAGCCCTTTCCCGCGTACGTTTCCCGTCATCTGCTTGCAACGATGGCGCCTCCCCTGGCGCAGGAGTCTTTGATATCCTTTCTGGTTCCGTTATTGTCCCCCTTCAAGGCTCCGCTGTTTTTGGCCGCCCTGTTTTCTTTTTTGTTTGTGCGGGGACACTGCATTTTTGACACTGTCGCGCCTGCGGTAGTTTCCCCAACCACGTCCCACAGAATTCGCATCTAGAGCCCCAATAATAATTCATTTCACCTTCTTTTTGGTGAGGCTAGCGATCACCCTGTGGAGAAGTTTGAACTTTCCCAGGCGCACAGTCCCCGATCTCAACACCCCTTGCCGGAGCAAACTTTTTTGAAATTATTTCTGTTTAGTTTAAACTGTCTGAGAACCCCCACCTCTGGCTGTTCGCTCCCCCCTGTCATTTCGGCATTTTTTCTCCAAAAGTTTTCTCTCATCGCCGTACAGGTTCATAAACTTGTTTTTCCACCGTCCCTCCTGTCGGACACCGTAGCCGGTGCTCTTTTTTTTCTTTCTCCCCCCCCCCAGAGCGCCCAGTTGAAGTCTATTCGCCCCTCTTTTTTCCCCTTTACTAGTTCCGTCCGGCTTACTTACAAGAGCGCATTCAAGTTCCTTCGAATAGATATTCTCACTTGTTTTTGCGCGATATGAGGACTTCCGACTCGCATTTCGCGCGCTTCAACTTTCTAATCTTCTACCCTGCCCCCACAGCTCCCGCCTTGGCGTCCATCATCCATTCTGAAATTCACGGACGGCAGGCCGTGTTTGGAACGGCTTTCCCCCTTGAGCCCTTTCCTTTTCCCCTTTCCTTGCTGATTGAGAACGCCGCGAGCGCCTCAGCCCTCCTTTTTCCCCTAAGCCTTTCCAGCAGATCGCTCAAGATCTGTCGTCTTTGACATTGCCGGGGTCCGTACCTTCTCTGCTTTGCCTTTTGAAGGATGAACCTCCGATTCCCTTCTTGGGACCGATCGCGTGATTGTCCCGGACTCTCCCTTCGCGCGTCTGCCCCAGCGCCGCATGACTTTTTTCGGTCCTCGCCTGCTTTCTCCCCGTAGCGCGTTCTGAGCTCTCCAATTGTCGATGTGACCCCTTCCTTAGGGTAGCTACGAACTCCTGGGCGGCGACGAGCAGCTTGTTTCCCCTCTCTGAGTTTTTTTCTTTTTTTTTGGGTTTAGTGTGTGTACCGTCCCGTATCTGGCTATATAGTTTCGCCTTTCGTCGAACCCGGTTTTCGGTCGTCCGGTCTGTCTTAGACCAATCCTGGTGTGAGTGGACAATGCCGTGTTCCCTCCCCTTCCTCGAAGTCACCGTCTTTGAAGGTGTGAATGACGTAGGACGGCCCCCCTGTTGTTTTCGGGTCGTCCCTTTTACCACACGCGTAGCTATCTCTTGTTACCACCCTCTACCGTGTGAGGTGATGCCAGCAGCTTGTTCGGCTTCTCATTCGATAGAAGGAGTCCACCTTCTGCGTTCCCCCCCTGCGAGGGGCGCAGCCTTTAGTTTTCTTCTTTCGCATTTTCTCCACGACCCTATCTGTCGAACCCGACTGCTGACCACGTGATGAGTGTTACTTTGCCTGTTTTTCCTTTGTCCTGAGTTTTTTGAATACTGCCTGGTCGTCGCTCAAACTTTTTTTTTCTGTCTGACCGGTTCGCACGGATCGAACCACTCCCCACGTTCACCCCCGCCTTGTTGCCCCTTTTTCCACTGTTCGTCCTATGGCGGTTACTCGTTTCCCTCTTTGGTTTCTTGGTATTGCTGAATGACGTGCGGCCGGATATAGTCCCCCCCCTTATATCCTGATTTCGGTCGCCGGAACAGTAACTTTAAAGCCACTAGCAGAGTTTTTTCCCGGCAGCCCGTCGGCTAGCCCTCTTTCCCTTCCCTTGTTTCCAGCCTTCCCCTCCCCGACTTCTCGCTGTCTCTTATGACTATCTCATGCCCAAGCCCGTCGCGAGCACAGCGACCCTCCTTAGTCGTTCCCCTTCCACTCCGTACCTGGATCCTTAAGATCCTGTGTCCTGAAAACGATGGCGGGTAGCTTCCCCTCACTTAGTCGACTTCTGGGGTTCTCCCCACCCTCCCCGCCGCCGCTCCTTCAGTCCCTCCGACCTTTTTTCAGTTTTGATTCACCGTTTGGTCGGCCGACTGCGAGATGACCCAGAACTGTGATTTCCTCGGGCCTCTTCGGACCCTCAATCCTCCTTTTCAGATTCCTTCACAAACTTATTTCAAACGCCCGCCCGCCGATGACCTTTTTGGTTTTTTTTTGATTTCGTAGACCCCTAATCAGCAAGATTCGATTAGCCCTCGCACAGTTGAACCTGTGTTACCGTTTGCCCACCCGTCTTTCCGGCCTGGTTCTTGCTCCACCTTGATGCCCTCTCCCCTTGAACTTGCGAGCAGCGCTTTGGGAAACCAACCGTGTCGATCCTTGTAGCGTTTTCCCTTTGAAGTACTTTGAGGAGCATCACGCGTCCTCTCGCTCTACACTCATAACAAGAGATTGCACTCCCCCACTGCTTCTCTCCTCATCCGGTTTTTTTTTTTCTCACAGGATTCCCCAGGCGTTCATTCATGTGCACGGAGCGGGTTAGTGTCTCTCGATTCTTTTTTTTTTCTATCGATACGGTCCTCCGATTATCGCTAGCGAGGCTGCTTCGACTGTTTCTACTTTGCCTCCCAGCGGATGCACGGTTCCGTGGTGCTCTCTTGTGGAGCCCCTCCCTTCCTTGTCCCAAGTCCTCTCCTGATGTCCCCTTTACAACGTTAACGTGTGCGCCGCCATTTGTTTTTTTGCTGATGTCGTGTCGGGGGGGCAACCTTCTGTGTCACCACGTATCCATTCCTAACCTATCCTGCGGCGTCCGGTGTCGCAGGCCCCGTTGTCACTATAGATCGTCTTTCCCCCCTGACTTGCGCTGTCGTATGCGGAGCGCCTCGGCGACTTCAATTTTTTCCCCTTCTGGCTCTGCTAGGCCGCGCCCGCCTTTGGTGCCAACCTTCGCTTCGTGGTTTGGTGACCTTTTGAGCGGTTTTAGGTTTTTCAACAATTCAGCTCTCTTTTTTTTTTGATAATCTTAGGTTGGCATAGCGCTCTTTCCCTGGATTTGACCCCTTATCTTAAGGATCCTTTCTTATGTTTTCCTCCCTGGACCTCGAATGATTTTTTTACGTTGGGGTATGCTTTGCAGGGTTTTTTCCCTTCTCTTATCCTCTCCTTGTTGAGAGTGCTTCTATGTGAGACGTCCTTGCGGTTTCAACAATTCGTGGCGGACGTGCCCTTGACGCCGGAATGCGGATCTACCCCTGTCCAGTTTATTTTTTTTTTTTCAATTCTTGAACCAAGATAGTCCTCTCCCGCCTGTCTTCGAACCCTGCACTTTTCTTTTTCGAAAAGTCGCACTTTTTGCTTCCCCATCGAACAAGAGCAGGATACTTTTTTCTGCTCCGGAGACTTTCATTCAAAAGTCCCTTCTTTACAACCTTCACCCTTTTTTTTTTCAGAAGTCAGAAGCGTTTGCTCTCTTTGACGATTCTTTTCTACGATCACCCTATGATGCGCCATCGCAGGTGCCCTTTCGCTTCGTCCTGTCGATCCGCGGTTGATTCATGTTCTTCCTCCCAGCTATAGACGTTCAGTTGGAGATCGTCTATTTGTGGCCGCATTTTGACCGGAGGCCTATTTACCCCCTAAAATACCTTTGTTTCCCCACCTTAGCCTGTACGTTCTCTTGCTTGGGTCTCGGTCTTACAATTATTTTTTGCGCCGCTCCGGGTTTTTCCTCGTGATATCTCCCCCCCCCCCTTACGAGGCACTCCCGTCCCTCCAACGTTCCCTCCTTCTCGGTACAGCTGTGCCTTCAAGACGGCTTCAGGGTTGCAGCGGATTCTTAGTCTCTCGCCTGGTTACTTTCCCTTCGTGATCAGCGGTCGCCTTTTTCAGCTTTACGGCATTCCGGGAGATGGTTTTCCTCGCTTTTAGTGTGGTCCTTTTCCTGATTCCCTACGCGCGCGGCCCAAGTCCCCTTTTTTCAATCGGTTTTCCCTGCAGCAGGCCTGACAGGTCGAAGCTCGCCTCTTTGGCCACTCCTCGACCCGGCATTTTTTTTCTGCTGCGCCGGTGCTAGCATGCTGGCCCCGCTTCTGCCACGCACTCCCCTTCTTCGACTGCGTACAATGCGTTTGAACCCCGTTGTTTCCGGTTTGGCCTTGTTCCCTACGTCGGAGACTCTTTCCCGTCCTTCTTATTCGGGTTCTCGAAGCGGTTTTGATCCCGCCTGAGCTATGGATTTTCGTCCTTGTGCTGGCGCGTGTTCATGCGCGCTTTGCGAGGTTCGGACTGTCTATTTTTTCTCCCTCGATCCCAAATACTCCCTTTTCTCCTCTTTCACCCCCCAAATATTCCAAACTGAGTCCGAGGCCTTTCCTCCTCGTTTGAAAATCCCACTCATAGACTGCCACACTTTCTGTTTCACATTCTTAGGCCTGAGAACCGGCTACGGTTTCCTGAAATTTTTACCAAAAATTGTGATTCAGAGTACGTCCATTCTACCCCCAATTTTTTAGATTTTCCCCCCATTTTCCTCATATAGAAAACTGAGCTTGTTCAGGTTAAAGAACCGAAAGAAATCTTCCAGGTCTTCGACCCGTGGAATTTCGTTTTTTACATGCAGATCTTGTGACCCAGGATCAATTCTAAAAAAAGTCTTTGTTTTTGCCCCCCCCCCCACCCCCCACCCCCCACCCCCCCCCCCCCCCCCCCTACACACCACACCCCCCCCAGACATCACCTCCCCCCCCACCTCCCAGCGACACCCCCTCCCCTTCTGCCCTACCCCCACCCCAGCAACCCCCTGCTCAATACCCCCGCCTGTACGACCGTTTTCGGACCCCCAGGACGCCTCTACACCTCCTCTTCTGCCAACGCCCTCGGAGGTCACTTATACAGTACCAGTTTTTTCCGGTTTCGATTTATTTTTTTTTGTCCAGCGCACGCCCGTTGTTTTCGCGTGCATTTCCCACACTCACTAAAGGCGTCCCACACATGCGTCCGTTGTGTTCCCACGTTCACGGTCCCCCCCCCCCCCCCCCCCCCACGATTCAAGGACTCACGCCCCTTTCCGGCCACGTTGCCGAAGATTCGTTTCTGCTAGCGGGCTGGCCCACTGTTATCATTTTGATTCCTATTGATGGCAATTTTCTTATCTTTCGTTCCCCTTTTTTTGGTTGCCAGTGCGACTGATGTGGTCCCCTTTTTCCCCTTAAAAGGAGAACTTTCTAACCGCCGCTATCCTACCCCCCCAGCGACAATCTGCTGTTGTGCCATTGACACTGGGCTGGAGGTCCTTTTATTTTTTCCCCCGTGAAGGTGGAACCTTACCCCCCCGCCCCTGCCTGTGTTGGACCCTCGTTTTTTGAGTACCCAGGTGCTGTGAGGCCCTTTTCCCCCTCATTTTTTGTCCTTCTCCCCCGTCTGCCCACAACGCAACCCCCCCTTAGACGAACCCACTTGTCTTTTCCTTGACTCCCCGACCCTTTTCCGGGGTCATAGAGCTCACCCCCCCCAAAAGATGTGGATATCCCTGTCCCTTTAGGTCTTTCCAAAAGACCCTCACATGCAAGAGATAGAAATCGATTTCCCTTAGTTCTTTAAATGATGACTCCACCACCTACCATAGACTTTTCACGGCTCCCTTTTAATTCACTTTAGTATCCGATTAGCCCACCTTGTGGTACAGAATGACGTACCGAACAATTTTGGACAAACCCTGCATTTCGTGGACCCCCCCCCCGTACTTCCGTGCTTTCCCTGCGTTTTTCAGGGTTTCTCTCGCTAATAGTATATGCTACGGTTTTAAGCCGCGCGCCTTTCATTCTCACGTTCCTCTAATAGGCTGAACTATTTTTTCGGTGTTTTTTGAAGCTTGACCGGGATTTTGGATTCCTCCCTTTTGTTGGCTTTCCTCCCTTGCGTTTCCCTTTCACTCTCGGACCAGCGCTTAACGCTTTCACTGAGCTTCCATCCCGTCTCCGCTGAGACTGTTGATCAAGGCCATTATTCCCGGCCCCGGCACGTAGGACAGTTCTCCTTGAATTCTTTCCCCCCTTTACGTGCCAGTCCACGTTCCACCGCTCTGCCCGCAGTGGCCTCGGCGCATTATAAATTGAGCTGTCTTTTTTTCACGTTTTTCCCCCCATTTTTCCATTCGCCGGCGGCTCCGTCTCTTCCGCGTAGAGTCTTTGTCCTCCCCTTTTTAATTACTGCGAACCGATCGAGCATTTGTCTTTTTCCGCCTTCCGGTTAGCCCACGATGAAGTCTTCTCCCCCCCCCCCTTTTTCCTCTTTGAACGTCCTTCATTCGCGGCGCTCGCGGACTCACGTTTCCTCCTCTTGGCTGACGCATCCAATGACTTTCCCCCCCCTCCCTTCCTTCTTTTTACTACCACCTGCGGGCGTCGCGAACAGAGCAGATGCTCTCTCCTCTTTCGGGAACGTTGCTGTAATGAGGTTCTTTTGAAGTTTGTGAAGATTCTATCTCTTTTCTCCCGTTTTTGCCGCTTGAGAAGCCCATCTTCCCCTTGACGTTCCCCTTCACTGTGACCCCGTCAACGGCTCTCCTGGTTTGGTCCCCCCTTTTTTCCCCCTCCACATTTGTGTCGCCGGGCGGCTTGCAACGCGCGGCCCCCACGCTATGAGGCTGCCAGCGCTCCTTCCCTTTTGCAGACGCCAAGCTGTTGCGAATGCCACCCCCCCTTTTTGCCCCTTCTATTCATGCAGTGAGCGTTTATTTCTTATCTTTCCCCCCCCGCTTGCTTCCCTTCGATGATGGCAGACAACAATTGTTGTCGCAGTCCCCTGCGCCGCGTACTTGCGCCCCCCTGATGCCTTCCCCCCTGCTGGTTCATCGAAATTTCTTTTGAACCCCTTTGCCCCTGCTCTGCGCCATCCCCTTTCCCAACTTTCTTCCCCTGGTTTTTTTTCTACAAGATAGTTTGAAGTGGTCCTTTATGCCCTTGGGCCATTCCCATTCGGCGGGTCTCTTACCCTCCCCCCCTGTGTCAAGACCTTTTACCTACAGGACTCACGTAATTGCGTTTCCGACTCGCTTTCGTAGGCCTCTTTTGACAAGCGTGCGCGACCGCGACTTCTGCTCCCCTCCTCCCAGCACCGGCTTTCTCCTCCTCTCCACCCTGTGTCAGTACACCAGCCGTCTTGCCTTTCCTCATTTTTCCCCCCCCCCGACGTTCCGAGATATGAACCCCATCTTACAGACGAAGCTCTTTGGTACAGTGTTCCCCCACCATACCCGCACGTCCTCGCCCGCGCACCGCTCTCCGTTCTTTCACTCCCTGTTCCAGGAAATTGATTTAATTCCCTTCCCTCCGCCCCCGACCCTCCCCCAATTTTTTCTTCGATCAATCTCCTTGCCGCAACTGCCCCCTTTTCCGTTTTTTTGTCTTTTTTCTCTTTAGCCCCCTAAGAAAGACTAGTACGCGTCTGTTGACTGGTTGTAACGTTCCTCATGTTTTCACCCCCCCGCCGTTCTCCCGCCCTTCCCTTTTTTTCCCCTTTCCGGTAAAGGTCTTCGGGCAGCTGCTGCGGGGACAGTGCGGTCCCCCCTTGTTTTCTCCCGCCTCAGCAGATAAGGCGGCGCTTATCTCCCCCCTTTTTTTCGCAGCTTGACACCAGCTCG
>Ga0179593_1469399_pt1 | contig 15745 bp, 15 predicted proteins | sample CZODoug2_1_08_16_FD_185931 | JGI IMG/M metagenome (GOLD analysis project Ga0179593, IMG submission 185931) | Vadose zone soil fungal communities from Angelo Coast Range Reserve, California, USA - CZODoug2_1_08_16fungal (PacBio error correction) | ecosystem: Environmental > Terrestrial > Soil >... | reverse complement strand
CTCTTTTTACGAGTGATTTTTCAGCTCAACCTTGCTCGTTCGGAGGGCGCGGTTTTTTGTGTGAAATCTCTTAAGCAGTTTGGGGGTCGTCCCCCCTCACCTTCATGTGGCCTGAACCAAATTCAAATAGCCCGCGGATCGACCTCCACTGAGATCCTGTCTGCGGGACTTTTCCCCCACACGGAGGCAACACAGTCCACGTCTCCCCGGCACATATTTTCGTCGTGCACTTTAGTGTGTCGACCCCCCCCATGTGTTCTCCTCTCCGCCATGCGGCTCAGCGCTGGCGTTTTCGTCGGCTTTTTTTCAGGCGCCGGTTTATACTGGAGGTTTCGATTTTCCCCCCTGGTCCCAATTTGTGGCCGGTATTGTTCTTCGTCAATAGGGTGTCCCTGTTCCTCAATCCTTTTTCTTGCCGATTTGAGCTTCGACGCGGTTCAACCTCCTTCCCGTGGTGAGGATTTGTTTGTTCTCGGGTCAAGGCTGTCTGCGTTCGTCCGCGCGGCCACTCCATCTCGCCGCCGATTGGTCTCTTCCCTCCTTTCTCCTTCTGGCACGTTTTTTTCCGGAGGGTCCACTTCCCTGACAACCTATATTGGCTTTTCCCCCCCTTGTCAGCGCTCCGGAAGACTCCCCATAAAGACGCCGTTCCAAGTGACTCCGTTTTTTTTTTTTTTTTGTTTTGGTTTTTTTGTTGGTCTTTTTTTTTTTTTTTGTTTTGTTTTTTTTTTTTTTTTTTGTGGTTTTTTTTTTGTGTTGTTTTTTTTTTGGGGCTTTGGTGTTTTTTTTGGGTGGTGTGGTTTTTTGGTGGTTTTTTTTTTTTTTTTTTTTTTTGTGGGTTTTGGTGACTTGTTTGTTCCGTTTTCCTTTAGGAACTTTGTGTCCCATCATCTATTTGACAAATATGACCTATGCCCCCCCAGCAAGCAACGCGCGGAATTTCTCAATTATTCCTTCTCAGTTCTCGGCGATGGGACGAACCGGGCTTTCCTCTTCTTTTATCAGTTTTTGTCTTTTGTTGAAACAGGGAGAGGAGATGAATTTCTACCTCTCAATCCCCCAGCTTGAATTGAACGACTTTTCCTTCTCGGTCCCGTTCGGCTCCTTCCACCGTCTCGCTGCAGGAAAGGTTCCCCTTTTCTCTATCGGAGTTTTCACGCGGACATTTAAGCCGCAGGATATGTTGACTAGCGCCCTTGCTTATCATTTCCCCTTTTCTTTTCTTCGCGTGTCTGTTTTTTCCCTAGTTACCTTAACCCCATATCGTCCCTAGGGATACCCCTTGATTTGCGGCGCCCCCACCTATGACGCTGTTTATTCCCCATCCCCCCCGTCCCTTTGAAAAAGGTTAGGTTGCCCTCTTCGGGTTTTCTCCTTGGCTTACCTGCGTGACTCCAGCGGTGCGAGTTGCGATCTTCATTCAATTTCTCGAACTCACGAAAATGCCAACGTTCATGGTCTTTTCTGTGCAGGTGCTCGTGTGGAAACCCGACCTTGTCCCCCACCTTTCCTGGCTTCCAGTTGTCTCGACTCCTCCGTCCGGCCTCTCTTTTTCTTCCCAAGGTGGGCGAAAGTCCAGTTTTGACGATGCCCGGCTGGCGCTCGAGATCTCAAACCCCCAACGCAAGGCCGGAGCCGCCCGAATCTTAAAAGGGCTGAGCTATTTTTTCCCCCTTTTCCTTCCTCTTTGCCCCCTTTTCCGCTCAATTCGAGGATAACTTCTTTCCTCCCGCGTCGCTTTTCCTCTTCTACAAGGGGGGCCTGTGGCCTGTTTCCCTTCCTTCCTCCTCTCCTTCTCTCCTCCCCCTTCACCCCCTCCTTCTTTTGGGTTTTCTGGCTTGAGCAATTGAGTGGACATCTGAATTTGCCACGTTGTGCGGGATTCGAAAAAGTGGATATCATCCATTCCGAGGGTGCTCCTCTCTTCCGAACTTATTCTGGCCCCGCTCTTGGCGCCGCCAGTCGCTAAATTCTGAGCCTTTCGTGCGACAAAATCAAATCGCTGTTACTGAGGACAGAAGCCGTTTTCGCCCATTTTTTTAAGTGAATTTTTTCCGGTCCTTTCTCTCATTAGTGTCCCCTTTTTTTTTCCTCCCCCCAAACCGTTCTATTATTTTTTAATCTGATCTTCCCCATCCTTTGCCTCTTCACTTCCACGTAAGGCAGGCCTCCTTTCACACTTGCGGGATCCCACCTCCTTGATTGTGTCTTCCGATAATCTTTTCTCCTCCGTTTTTTTTGTTGAGGAGAAGGACGACTCCGAAGAGTTTCCCCTCCTGTTTTTGATTCAATGTCCCACCCCTTGAGAAGTGCCTCTGTGAACGAGGCCGTTGTTTTATTCCCGTGGAAGACCCGTGGTATTGTGCTGTTCCCCCGTTCCCCACCCTAATGAGCGTCCGGTTCCACCTTCAGCAGGAGCACCTCTCTTTTTCTCCTCCTTGCCTGTCTTATTCCCTTCAGGTCCTTGCCATATCTTGCTCTCCGCGTCCAATCAAGGCCTTTTTGGAGGAACGGCTTCCGACTCGGGACCCCTTCGTGCGGCTCGATATCCCCTCGGATCCGCAGACACACCTTCTTTTCCCTTTCTAAATGGGTTTCCCCTTTTTCCCCCACCAAGAATGTATTTTTTACTTCATTGTGGCTTTCGCCGCGCGTCCGACGAACGGCCGCTCCTTTATTAGAAAGTCGTTTAAATCCTCCGTAATGGTCTTTATAAGCCTGATTGATCCCTCCCTCCTCTCTGAGACAATTTTTTTTTCACCTTCATATGCTCTATCTTTAAGAATTCAACGGTGTCTTCCTGTTTTGTCTCGTTCTCAGCCAGATTTCATACGTTTTGCCCTTCCGCCTGGCCTGTCGGCCCCCGAAAGTAAGACCCTCTCTCCTACCTGAGCCAATTAGACACAACTTCTAGGACCAATTGGCCCGGTTCTGGTTTCACCCGAGACCAGAATGCATCGCCCTCCTCCCCAATGCGTGGTAGTAGGATTCCTCTTTTTTTTTTTTTTTCCGCAACTGGTTCGTCGCATTACGCAACCTAAACCCAGGCTCTTCCCAGCATGATAACCTGACGTCTTTTTTTAAAACTCCTTCTTTCCTTGTCTGATGCCTCATCGTAAGTAAGGTGTCCCGTTAACCAACTCAATCCCTTTTTCCCCAATAGTTTTATTCTGTTTTCTCCCACTATGTTTTTGAAATCACCGCCAAAAGACAAGTCAGATTTCTTTTTTCCTTTTTCCCGATAACCCCTTTTTCCGGCAGACCCCAATCCGAGGCTTAGAGAATTGTTTTCTAAACTCTTCCCTGAAATGCCCAGTTCATGAAGGCGTTCTTGCCTCCAAAAGTCGCGCGTGCAAGGTTCTTATTCTTCTTTTTTCCCCCCTTTTTCTTTTTGAGTTAGCTTACAGTTCTCCCTGGATGCAACAACAAAAGACCCCTCTTGAGGGCGTGATAAAAGCCCTTGTTTCTCCAGAAGCTCTTTTCAGTTCCCTAAGATATCCGCCCCTTTTCCGACTTTTACTTGCGCGTTTGTTTTTGTCCCAACAACAATTCTTATTTGGCCTAATTTGGCTATTGTAAAATTTTCCTTTTTGCAGCGCCGAAGGCGCCGCAGGAACGTAGGCTTCCCCCTTTCGGCGCTTTTTATTAATAGTCTCCGATTGACATCAATTCCATGAAATAGGTTAGCCTTCCCCGGCAGTTCCCAATGACGTTCCTAAAATTGCAATTTCCCTAGTCGACCGACGATTACAGAAAAACGGCGCCTTCTTTTTCTGTCGTTTCACTCGCAGTATAAGAATTGCCCGATATCCCCCCCACTCTCAGATAACTTCTCAACCCACAGCCGTTCCCTTCGCCTTGACTCCAGTCAATGCCCTTTCCCCCCCCCTTTTCTTTTCGAACTATTGTCGTCCTGGGTCCACATTGATTGAGAATACGCCCCAGATCGGCACTCTAATGATGTTCTTTCCTGCTTCGCTCTCGGCCTGCGACCTTGATATACCCCCCTCTTTATAAACTCTCTCTTCATCCATGTTGGCTCGTGCTATGTGGCGCACGGCTAAACACTGTTTGTGGTCGTCGAACCCCCCCCCCCACTGGCCCCCTTGTTCTGCACTGTAAGGTTATCCGGGCCCCTTGGTCTTCCTAACGGTTTTTACAAGTCCTCTCCCTATCGCTCGCGTGGTCGAGTTTTTCTTTTACCTTGTCTTAGCTGCCCTCCGATTTGTGCGTGTTTGGGACAGACCGCCGAACTTTCGCGCACCAGAGCGCCCCTTTCGGCCCTGCGGTTGATTGAAATGCCAGATGGCGTCATTTTCTCTTTCTTCTTGTCGTTTGTCGAGAGATGTTTTTGGTGAAGCTCTAGCTTATTCGTAACATTTTTTCCTTGTTGTGGGGGGCCAGGGTAAAAAGATACGTCCCTTTCCGGTTCCCCCCCCACGCCCACTCGGCGGGAAGCAAGTCAACCAGTAACCCTGCACGCCGCGTAGCGATGACCCCTCCCAACGCGAGCCTAGGGTACCACACCGGAGGCGACCAATTTTCCTTCAGTATCAAGGAACATCGAGTGCAGACCCTTTGGCATTGATTTGTTTACCCACACCATGTGTTCGCTTCACGACATAGGATTCTCAGATTGGCGGCGTCGGCGTTGGCAGGCCTGTTTATAAGCGTCCGGCCCTTCTCGAGCAACGAGTTTTCACCATTTCGCGGGGCCGATCTTGGCTGTCATCAGTGTGCCTCTCATCACGGTTTTCCCCCAAATCCTTTTTAGAATAGGAGTCCCCCTCTTCTGCTTGCGGAGGGGCACTTTCTCAGGAAACGATTGCGATTGCGCGTTTTTTCTGTTCTCGGTTGTCCCAGGCTGCTCTGGCGGTCACAGATGCATACAGAACTCGGCGAAGATTTTGTAACATAGACCACTTCCTCTGCTGTAAGGGACTGGTCCTTTCCCCCGGTAAGGATTTTCTTTCCCCCTTTTAAGTGTCTCCAACCTAGTGCCGGTGACCGTGTCAAAGCGGATTAGTAGGTTAAGACCTCACAGAAGACCGTTTTCCCCCCTTTCTCTACTCGACGTTCCTGGTGGTTCTCCCCTCTGACTTTGGCGCATTGCGTGACAACCTGGTTGACATATCTTTCGCCAAATGCCCAAATATGGATGGGGGCCCTTCCCTTCCCCCAACGCGCGGACAACGTGCGGGCGAATTCTGAGTATAAATTTCCCTTTATGTCTGACATCAAATTTTTCTTTCTTCGCATCCGGAGGGGGTGGTTGGTTGACATACGGATTTAGCTGGTGAATTCCTATTCGCCCGCTTCCATCTTACCCCCTGTGAATCATGAAGAACTGCACGGGACTCCTTTTTCCTTTTTTCCTTTCATAAGGCAAACGTCCCTTTTGCAGCTTTTCCTTTCTCATTCGGCGTTGTAAACAAGGCTGAAGCCGCAGTATATTGTGTAGGTCTTCCCGGTATGTTGGGGCTGGTACTGCTTTCCTCTTGTTTTTTTCTTTTGTCGGGTGCTTTCTCAACCCAGAGTGCAGATGCGGGAAGAGACCCCCCCTTTTTCTTTCTGAGTTTCTTAGTTGACCGGTCTGGCCGGCACAGACCTAATCGTTAGGGAAAAATCCCGGCTTTCGGGGGAACGAGGGTCGTGTTTTTCCCGTTCCGGACGCACAGCGGAAGTGATCCCGTCCAATTCCGACTCCCCCTCCCTGACACAGGTCATTTTCTTTTAGGTTTCTTCGGGTGTGGAAAACGAAAACGCCATTTGCTAAGTCTGGGAGACGTGTTCGCTCTTGGCCCTTTCTTTCGGTCGGCATCGGTCGTACCCTTTTTTTTGACCAGGCAGGCGTACGGCTCTATGATTAATGTGAAATTTCGATAGCGAACTCCCCCCGCCAGACCGAGCGACCCCGTTTCTTAAAAAGGGGAGATGGCATCCGAAAAACTAGTCGATTTTTCCTTTATGCTGTTTTCAACCCCATTTCCGCGGATAAAAATCGGATTCCCCGAGAGGATGCCCCCCTCCGGGCGTTTGGTCGGTTTCCCTTCGTTCACGCGCACCCGAAATCCCCAGCGTCAAAAACCCCTTTTTTTTCTTTGGGGTTTTTTTCTCCCCATAAGCTTCCTATCGCGACGCTTGTATGAGGTTTCGAGGTGGTCTACTCGAGACACGCCCCCCCCTAGTCTCTTGATGCGCTCGCTTGTTTCTCTCGCCCAGGGATGTGGGACGCCCTCTTACGGACCCCTCTTATTTCCAAATGAGCGCTGTCGTGAGAACAAAATTCCACCCGCCCTGACGACGCAGGCGGTTCGCCCCCCTAAATGTGGCCATTTTTCCTGGTGGGGGGAGCCTTAGGGGTGTGACCGGGTTGACCCTCTAACCGTTCATTCCTGTGACTCATGCGTAATGGCGATGTCCATTCTCCACTGTAGGCATTTTCAAGATGTTTCTTTCCCTTAACCTCCTCTAGTCGGTGCGTCCTATCTATTTCCGCCTACTCAGGTTTGTTGTTCGATCTTCCCCCTCCTACTGTTTTAAATTTTAAAAGTCTTTTTCCTGCCCTTACCGGAGCCGGCCCCCAGGATGAACGAGCAGAATTCACTTTTCATGAACGTGTTCGTGTCTACCCCCCCACCGAGTTTTTTCTCCACCTCCCCAATGCCGAGCGCACCTTCTCGAAGGAATGTTTGTTTTTTCCCCTCCCAGCGCCATGAATCCTTGGTCCTGCCATCGGCGTCCACATCCTCGGAGAGAACTCGTTTTCTGGCATCCTCGCTGGTCAATTTGTGTAGGCTCCTCCCCCTTTCCTCATTCGGTACACCAGTGTAGCTTATTCCCTTTTTTATCACGTCCTCCCCTTCCCCACGAGAGTATGTTTTTCCTGGAGGGAAGAGTTCTCGCGTGCTTCACGCACGTCGTTACCCCTTTTCCCAGCAGTGCGCCGGCTAGCACGCAATCATTAGTAATAAGCGGTCTGTCTCTCCCTTCCCCTTCTTCCAAGACTTGACCACTCTTTCCCCCTCCTTATTTGTCAGCAAGCGGAATGCATCGATATCCTTTAAGAATTTCACCAGTGGTCGTTCTTTTTTCGTTTGTTTCGTTCGCGAGCGCCAGCATTTCATCCATATAATGTTCTTCCTTCTTACCCAGATGATTCCCCTTTTTTTACCTGCCGTCCCGGAAAAAAAAAGCACCCCCAAAATCTCAGCACAAAATTCTCCGTACTTATTTGGCAGGGGTGGGTTACACTTCTATGCTTTTCCTTTTAAACTGTTGCATTTGCGTGGCGTATGGACGTGATGGTTGACTCGCCCAACTCGTAGCTTCCAGCCGTCCGTCCCCCCCCCCTAACTCCTTCCCCGCAGCGCCCCGGGCATGCATACGCCCCTTCCCCCCCCTCTTTCCCCGCACTTCTCAGGGCCCAACCCAAATCCCGAGACTTTCCTATTATGTCTCTGTTTCTCCGAACCTCTTGAGAAAATACCCTCCCTCCACAGCCACCTTTTTTGTCGATTCAACCCGGGCGATCCTCTCTACGGAGTCAAACCCCCCCCCCTCTTTCATTTCCTGTGCTTTTTCCCCCTTTTTTGGAGATAGATAAACTGCAAACGTTCCTGTCTGACGTCTTTCCCCGTATAACAAACACGTGCCTCTCCCGGTTCACGGCAGCGTTCCTTGTCCCCCCCCCATTTTGGGAGAGCGTCGAATTCATCGGAGTGTAACACCCTCCCTCCTTTCTCCGATAAACTTCCCCTCCAACGTCAGGCCTCGGTTCAGTTCCATAGTAGAAAAGATCAGTACTTCCTCCCGCGTCTCCCGCGTTTCTGCTTGTGCCCCCCCATCTTTCTATATGCAGGACTAATGCAAAGGTTCCTTTTTCGTCCCCTCTCTCTTCAGGATCCGGAACCCCCCCCAGGAACCCGTCTCGGAGTTTAGAAGTATTTATTCCAGGCGCCTTGACACTTTGTGACCCAAAATTCCCCACCCCGGTTCTAGTCCCCGGCTCAATGCGTGAAAGTTACCATTTCCCTACTCATTCGACCGAAGAGGATTCGATGAACACCCCACAATGTGCGCTATGTCCCCCGGAAGAGGTGACCCTAAGCAGGTGATTGAAAGTTTGCTTTCCCCCCCCCTTGATCCCCCCCTCGTTCTTCGGTCCATTGCCTCCGGCGTCCCCCGAATATTCGACTCGTCAGAAAAAACTTACCCCTTACTTCCCCCCACCCCACCTCGTATTCTCTTACCACTCTACTTTCTAGTTCTGCGAGCCTTTCCCAACCTTCTCCCTTATCCTGCTCCCCCTTCCCGCCCGCAATGGTGCACTTGATAGCTCGAGCGCTACTAGTCGCGAAACTCGCCTTTCCCCCCATCCGACTAGGCCGCCTGAGTCGGCGGAGGCCTGGCTCACCCCCTTTTTTTGTATACCCCCCCCCCCCCCTTTTAAAACATGATTGTATGGAACGCCTAGTCTTTTTCAGTGGCAAAGTCAATGGTTTTCTTCCTCCTTTTTTCCCCGGCCGCGCCATATACGCTCGCTTTTCCCCCCCGGATCGATCCGCGCGGCGTGAGAGTTCGTTTTTCCCAGTACAAGTTTCCTTCGTTTCAAAGCACCGACGAACTGCGTTATTTTCCCCGAGAGAACCGCCGTTTCCTACTCCTTTCTTCTCGAAATTTTTCTTTCCTCTCTTCCCCTTGCGACATTCTTCTTTTTCTCCTCTGTTGAGCTTAGCTTCTCCTTTTAGATCCAGCCAGTGCTTTTCTCGACTCCAATGCCGCGAGTGGCCTCTTTCCCGCTCTTGGTCCGAGATAACGCTTTTTTTTTTTCCCCACCCACTCCCTTCTTCAGGCGGGCAGCCCCGACCAAAAGTCACTCCATCCTCTGGATCCGCACCGTCCCTGCGTGAGCGATAGGGCCGGCCTTGTACCACACCGGAGGCAAGACAAGCTTCCCTTTTTACCCAACCTTCCCATCTTACACATGTTGTGAACATTCTGTTTTTTTTTTCGACACTGTGTTAGACGTCCCCCGCCATAGCTTTCTTCAGCGGGCTTTTTTAGTTATTTTGAGCAGTCGCTGTTTAATCTTAGTCCCCAGGATCGAACTATCCCGGGTCCCCCCCGCTGTTCCGATTTGTGCTGGGACGTTGTACTGTCTCCCTCAGCACGGTAGTTCCATTTCTCGTTGGAGATTCTCGGCTTTTACCGCGTGCAGGTACCGAGAAAATTTTTTTTTCTCCCGTTTTGCTTCGGGTTTTCTGTGCTCCCGCGGATCCACCGCGCCGACAAAACTCCCCCTCGCCCTCTTGGTTTTCATTTGCCTCTGCGGTCGACTGGAGGACTGGAGCAGGGACCCACGTTTTCCCCCTTTTTTGAACCTTTTCCGTGACTAAACCTTTGGGACAGTGCTCACAAGCTTCCTGGAAGAACCGATCGTGGTGATCTCCGCCACTTCCTGGTGGTGTCCTCTCCCTTCTTTTCGAAAAGGAAAAGTGTTTTAAGCCCATATTTATGCAAACATTCGCTTGGATGGTGTTCCCCACAGGCCGAAGACCGAACGGGGCTCCCTCTTCCTTAGGGGACTTGAACCGCGTTGTTCTCTTTTTTATTCCTTGCTTTATAGGCGCCCTGGAGGGAATGTTTTTTTTCCCTTTCCCTTTTCTGAATGCGACCGAATTCCGAAGCTCTTCCCCTCATTTGAAAAGAAGAAGCCACTCCTTTTCACCTCTTCCCCTGCTTTTTGGAGGGAGAGAGACGTTTTGACTTTCCCCCCTTCCCCTTCCCTTTTTTAACTCTTTGAAACTGTTGCAGTTCTTCTATCCTTGAGTTTGCACGGTCGGCACAAGGCGATGAGACGCAGGTTGTGGAGGTCTGCCTTTTTGCTACTCCCTTCCCCTTTCTGTCCAGAGTGGCTTGTGGGTTTGGTTAAAAAAAGAGTTAAAGGCGCCCCCCAGTCTTCCTGATCTTTAACATATTTTTTGGTCTTTCCTGGGTGGCCCCAGGAGGACGGCATGGACGCAGACATAAAGGAACTTATTGACAATCTTTCTTTTTTTTGCGGGTCCTATCTCAGTTGTTGCGGACGGCGGGGGTCATACGAGTTGCGAACGATCCTTTCCCCTCTCTTTCCCCGACGCCCGCAATGTAAGGAATGGGGAGCGCGGCCAGGAGGAGCTGTTTTCCCCCAAATTTTTTTCAAAAGACTCCCCTTCTCTTCCTTTTTCTCAAGTTGTCTCGGATCGGGCGCCCTAGGCATCGCTTTTTTCCCTTATTCCCAGCTGTTGGGTTTTCCCCCGGGACAAGTCTTTCCCCCTTCCTCGATATGTATTATGCAATTTTGGCCGCTCGCGAACGAGTCACAAACTCCTTGCCGACCAAACGTTGGCATTATTATTGAATCGAGCAATATTCCTTCTTTTCCCCCTAGGAGTGCTAATCTCTCCCTTTCCTTTCTCCCCCTTTCCGCTGATAAAAGTTTTCTTTTTTTCTCCGGGTTTTCTCTTCTGCCCGGGGGTTTGAATGGCCCCTGTTCTCTTTTTCGTTAAGTCCTTTAACTCTCGGTGACCTCGAGTCACAATCAAACACCCCTTCTTTTCTTTTTTTTTTTTTGACAGAGACCCCTTTCTACCTTGAATACCGCGACAGTGGTGTATGAGGGCTCTCACCTTTTGATACTTTAGCGAACCTAATTTTACCCTCTCGATCTTTTGCGCGAGTTCTCTTCCCTAAAGGCCGGATGTTTTTTCTTTGTAGAAGTCCTTCCGCATGGCCCAAAAAACCTTCATGAGATTCGTGGAGGGAGACCCCCCTTTCACATTTCCTCTCTCTTTTACGACTCAAGTTTTTTGCGCTCCGGCCAATGGTGTAAGTGGGTGGGGATCCGCATCTTCTGATAGGTTGAGGTTCAACTCTTTTCTTTTCCTTTTGTTTTCCTCGTATTTATCATGGCCGAGGCCCACCTTGTAAGGGCAGGCCTCTTCACCTCTTCCCCCCCCCCCCCCCGGCGGGCCGACCGGGTTAGTAGTGAGTCTCTCCTAGTTGGTTGTGGTTTTCGCTAGGACCACGATCCCGAAGGGTGCTCGCCGACTGAAAGATGTGAAAATCGCCTTCCCCCCCCCCTTCCTTTTGCCTCTTTTCATTTGGATTTCAAAGAGACAGCCTTCCCCTTTTCCCTAGACGTTGTATTTCTTGCCTACCGCCAATCGAAGAGTTCTAACCAATTCCCCTTTCAAACCTTTCCCCTTTGATCTTCCGACTTTGATTTTCTTTTCCGCATCAAGAAGATCATGATTCATAGCTGCTCCATAGAGTACCCATCCCTTCCCTTTTTTCTTCTCTCCCCACTCGTCGCGAATAATAGATCGTTCACCCTTTTTTTTGTGTTTCGATATCCACGTATCACGCCTCCCTTCTTGAGCCCTCACCCCATATTCATATTTAAGTTCAAGAAAACCCACACGATTCTTTTTTTTTTCCTGATGGTGAACGATTTCGTTCCGGCGTACGACTCGCACGGCCAGCGATAATCTCTTAATTTTCGCCTCCGCTCTTATCCTGAAAAGGTTATTGACGAATTGAGAGATGATCAAATTCCTCCTTCTTGCCTTCCTGTAATATTTGATCGATCTCCCCCTTTTTCCTCTTCAACTTTCGGTACGATGCGTGACGTCAATCCTTTTTCCCTTCCCCCCTCGTGACTTTCGGCCCCACCCTCTTGTCTCGACATTAGAACCTAATGCCGCCGCAGGATTTTAACCATTCTCGAGAACCCCCCTTCTCCTTCAATATTTGCCCAGGGCGGTCGTATTTTTTCCACACCTCAGCTGCAGCAATGACAATGGCCCTTCTTTAGTATAGACTTTTACTTGTCTCTTAGAAAAGTAAAGACTTGTCGTAAGCTCTCCCCCCCCCAACTCCGCTATTTCCACCTCCTTGGCCTCATGGAATCCTAACTATTCCTATGTTTGTTAGCCATTGCCGTTTTGGTTTCCAGTCCCCTTAAAATCCCTAGAAATAGTTCCCTATCTTTAAAGCTGTCTTTAAACTTATTGTTGAGAACCCCCCTCATCCTTCCCTCCCGGATTCAACACTGGGTTTAAGATCCCGGCCTCCCCCCCTCTACTTAGACTCCCCCCCTTCCTGAGGCTGAGCTGTTTTTTTTTTTTTTTTTTTTTTTTTATTTTTTCTTTTTTTTTTTTTTTTTTTTTTTTTTTTTTTTTTTTTTTTTTTTTTTTTTTTTTTTTTTTTTTTTTTTTTTTTTTTTTTTTTCTTCTCTTTTTTTCTCCTTTGCCCGAATACATTCTAAACCGTCCCCCCCTTCCTCCTTCTTCTTTATTTGCGTATACCTGCAAACGTGCCATTGAAAATTGCAGATTTTCTTCCCTTAAGGTCCCCATATTGGATCTCTTCTGAATTTCCCTCCAGTTCTCCCCTTTGGAGGTCACCACCCCCCAGTTCCCAAATCCTTCTTCTCACATTATCCGGCATTCGCTAGGTTTAAAGAGAGAACTATCCTTTCAGTTTTACCTATTGTTCCTCGACTTTTTCCTTCTGCCACATCCTCTTTCGATAGCAGCCCACCTTTCTTCTTTAAACCCTTTTCAAGCCGCTGCACACCAGGAAATCTCTGGAGAATTGCGAGAGTCTTTTCTTCATTTTCTTTTTTGAATGTTTTTACATCCCTTCATAGTTTTATTCCTTTCTCGGCCTTCCTTCTGAAAGCACCCCTTTCTCCAAACTCAGCCCCGACAGACCACAAATCGGAGAGTTTTGTAGGACTCTGTCCCCTCACGAAGCGTCATCATTACCCCCAGCTCCCCCCTGGATCATTAACGATCCCCCACAATGCTGGACCCTTGCCCCCCCACTCCGCCCGGCTCTCATATATACTCGTATCAACCCCTGATGGTCGAAGTGCTTCTTATTCCACTATTGTTCCGACTACTAGCCCCACACCTTTCCTTCCCGCGAAATGGTGCCTGAGTTCTATCCCTCCTTCTCCTGGACCCGCTTATACACTCCCCTGATACCAACGACAGATAAATCGTTGCAAGATCGTCCTTCTTTATCAAGCGCAAACCATTTTTGACAAAACACCCCTGTGCACACCCCTTTCTCGCTATGTTACGGTGATCCGTTGGCCATTACTTGGCTGCGAACCGTAGACTTGTAAAATTTTATTCCCCCAACTAATTGCGCATCGATCCTCGCTTCTGTGCTTTTTGCTGTGTTCTCTTCCCTACGAAGTGCCAGTTTTTAAGTCACCTCAGAAGCTTCTCTTTTCCAAGAGAGGGAAACCGAGAAGTTGCGCCTCTAATTCTTTTTTCTCTTCACCGCGACATCCTTCCTCCCTTTCCCATACTCACTTGTTGTGTTTTTTTTTTTATGTTTTTCGATGTTGACTAGTCGCAAGCCAGTCTTCAGCAAATGCGAGGGTGAATAGGTTGGAGTTGGTTTTCTTCCCAAGACGAAAATCCCCCTTTCGGGCTTTTTGTCCCCCCCCAGCTAACTTCTGGGCATCCCCAGCCCCCCCCCCCCCAATAAGACGACGCGCGGACTCAAGCCCTCACTCGATCGACGTTTTTCCTTTTGAATGCAAAAACGATGCAGACACGGACTTTCACTTTTTTCCACCTGAAAAAGTTTCTTTCCCCCCTGTTGATTATTTTTCCTGAACACCACCATGTGCGCTTGCCAAACCCAGATCTAAGCCACTTTCGTCGTCGCTTTTTTCTCGTATTTTCTCCTCTTATTCGGACCCTCTCAGTCGGGCGCATTGTTACGCTCGGCCATTGTGATCGTATGATTCCCCGTGTCCCAGCGCATACCCTCGACCCAAATTTTCCCTCTCGAGACTCGGCCGTGACCGAGGTTCCCCAGGTCCGATGCAGTTTCTTGTTGATTTGTATCCCGTGGGGAGAGGTCCCCCTTTTCTCTCCTCCGTCACGCGGCCGACAAGCCCTCCCCCTCTTTCTTTCTGGCTTTTTTTGGTCATATGTCCAATCCTCGCTTTCTCCTGTAGGCGAGTCCCCTTTTAAACGGTCACTTAGGGGCACTGCCGGGTGTCCGTGAATTAACCTCGTCTCTTTCTTTGTTGACCAGTGTCAAGCGGCTTTCTAAGGTCTCCAGACCGCGTCCTCACCCGTTTATCTAACGACTCCCTTTCCCCTTTTTGCCGCGCCTCGTCGCTTGCGACCACCCTTGAAAAGGGTTTACACCTATCATCCTTTTTTTTCCCCCCCCCCCCACTGAAGATATGGATGGGGGCACCAGCCCCGACGCGCGCGGCTGTTCTCTCTTCTCTTTTCTCTTGTGGAAAACTGAACGCTCTTCTAAACTGCTTTAAGCTTCCCTTCGTCTGGTGGTGTTCCCTCCCTTGGCCTGACCCACCGATCTTCTCAATTCTACTGCTCTTCCCCTGGGACAAGCGGCAGCCTTAAGACCCTCGGCAAGTTTGTAGGAGCCTCGGAGAGAGCCGTTTTTTGCTGATCTTCCCCATCCCAGTTTCTCCTGTGTGAACTGTTGAGTTTCTCTCGGGTTGAAAGTAGTTGCCCGTGCCTGCAGCCGCCTTGGTTTGTGGCTTTGGCGTTTCTGTCTTTTCTCTCTTCTTCTTCCGTCCTGACCGGTCTCGAGCGTGGCGTGATTGGGTTTATTACCACACAGAGTTCAATGCTCCCTCTTTGGGAAGAGATTCGAACTCGTTGTGCGGTTGCGGGACACAGGAGGACCCCCCACTCTTCCGGCACATAACCCCTTCCCTCTTTTAGGGAACAATCTTTCATGCCTGCGGTGGAAAAGTTCTGGCTTTGTGAGGAAACGGAGGACATTGTCCTATTGCGATCCGTACAATACTTAGTGCCGCAAATGCAAACCTTTTCTGGTTTTTTGGCTCTCTCGGTGTGAAAAACAGACAAAGCCGATGCCCATTAAAGTCCTTGGAGACGTTGTTGGGCTCGGCGGCTTTTCTTTTTCTGCTCTCCACTCCCTTCTTTCCCCCCTACATTCCCTTGTGCCTCTATATGACGGATGAAATGTTCTCCTAGCGAAGAGAAACCCCCCAAGCCTTTCTCTTTCCACCCTATTCTGATCAGATATCCGCTGCCTGACCCCTTTCGATTTTCCTTCCCTTCTTTTTTGCTCCACCTTTTCCTAAGACCGAGTATTACGATAGTTTTTCGAGTGATAAAGCAGGGCTTCTTATTTTCCCTAGTGTGACGCGGTATCTATCACAATTCGTCAAAAACTATTCTTTTTTTGTTTTTTTCCTTTCACACTTGATGGTCCTCCTTCCTCTCGCGCTTTTTCGGTATTAGAAAAGTTTTTCTATCTAGAAGAACATTTTTTTTTTCCCTTTTACCTCTTCCTTACTATGCGCCTTTTGTTCTCTCCTTCAAAAGGCCCCAGGGCATCCGTCCTCCTCGAGGATTTCTTTGAGGCAAGACCCAACTCACTGAGGTCCTTGAGATGAACCTCCGAGGGCGTGGGGCCTAACCACCCAAGAATCATTCGGAAGAAGAAAGTATTTCTTCTGTTTCTCGCTATAGGCACTTGGGAAGAAGGTGGGTAAGAGCATTTTCTTCCTAGAGAGTCGGTGTGTGACGGGGGATGGCACCCCCTCAAATCCCCTCTTATTTGAACGGGGCATCGGTTCAATCCTGGCCGAGGCAACATGTCAAAGGTACGTTCAGGCAGCTTGGACCGCTTCAGCGTTGCCTCCCCCCTTTTCTGGTCGTGCTTAAAT
>Ga0179593_1412790_pt1 | contig 15746 bp, 20 predicted proteins | sample CZODoug2_1_08_16_FD_185931 | JGI IMG/M metagenome (GOLD analysis project Ga0179593, IMG submission 185931) | Vadose zone soil fungal communities from Angelo Coast Range Reserve, California, USA - CZODoug2_1_08_16fungal (PacBio error correction) | ecosystem: Environmental > Terrestrial > Soil >... | reverse complement strand
AGTTACTTATCCTCATTCGGAATGCCTCTTATATTATTGAAAAGGCCGGCTTGTGATTTCCTGGCCTTTGTTTCCTTTCTGTTGCCGTCGTTACCCCAATCCATGAGAAGGAGAGTGCCTCTCTCTCTTTCGTCAGCCCTCTGGCGACCTTTTTGGAGCTTGCTTGCCCCAGGCTGCGTTTGGAGTCGGTGTCCAAATCAATCCCCACGTTATCCCCCCACACCGGTTTCCTCTTGAGCTTCTCAACCCGGTTATTTTTTCCCGCCCGGTATTTTTTGCACTGTGGATGCCGTTTTTTCATAGCCGTTTTCACTATTTTTTAACAATCGCTCCAACTTTTTGCTGCACCTAGGTTCTACTCTTTAGTAGGATGAGCCGTACTTTGCATAACAATTGTAACGGCGTCTCCTCCCTTAAGAATCCGTATTCCAACGATTTTTCACAGATGATCCTCCTGTTCTCTTTGAGTCTTTTCCGGCTTTGTGCTTTTTTTTTTTTCCAAGTCAGCACGTGCCATTTCGATTCTTTCCCTTTGTTACCGCACCCTCCTTCCCAAAACCGTTTTCCCCTCTCTTTGAATCGGTTCGCTGCAAAGTCACGTTCCCGCTCCTATTCCTTGTCCCCATTCCTTTCCCACCATTTTATGCCCCCCCCCTTTATTGCTTTTCTTCACCCGAATGCGGCCTTTCATTTCCCAGATGCCTGCCTCCCTTCGACACCTTGCCTTGCCCTCTTACTTTCACTACCCACTCTCTCTACATCTCAACCCCACTTCTCATTCCCCACCTGTGAGGTCGTTAACTTTTACGGTCTTCATCCCCCCTGCATGTGTGGTAATACGGTAGCAGCTCTTCCCCCCTGGTCAGCGCTAGTTGGCGGAACGCTCAGCAGACAACCTCTGTCTTTCTTCTTATGGTGAGCGCTTCTTCTTTTTTTTCGCGTCTTTCTGACCTGTGTTTGCCGTTCGTCTTCCTTGATATCGTGACCCTCAAAAACCGATTTTTCTCTTTGTTTCCCCCCGCTCTGCCAAACCCCCTTTAATGGCGACCGCCTTATCCCTTGCTTTTGACCTCTCCCATCCCGATCCCGCGCGTGAGTTGTTTAAGATTCAACCGCCACCGTCGCCCCTCCGGTTTTCTTTCCGGAAGTAACCTCCCCCGGACAACCAAGTGCCGCTCCCTGCATTTCGTGAGCATTTCCACTTCAGCTTCGGGACTTCAAAACAAAACGTCCTTCTTCTCCTTTATCTTTCTTCGTTGCCTAATCCTTGTTTTCCCTTAGGATGAGGACAGAGAGCCCCATGTTTGGCTTGGAGTGCCGTTCTTTTGGGCTTGGCAAGTTGTTCCATTTTCAGTTCGTCTTTCTCTCCGATATCTTACCCACGTATACGCCTCCGCGTCTGTGATAGACCCCTTTTTCTGTTTTTATCTGCCGTCGTTTCCTCTTTGAGCGCGTAACATTCTTTCCTCATAGAGGCTTATGAACCTCTCTTTCCTACTCGTTGTTGTTTTTCTTCCTCCTTTTGTTCCATATAAGTTCTGTGCTTCACCTTCCTGTTTTTTCCCGCCTTATAGTCCCTTAGTCGATTGCTTTTCCCCTAATTCCACGCTTTCGCTAGTTATCCCCAAGTTGTCTGTAGACAGTATTGATGAGGGCTCCGTTTGTTCACATGGCCCTCAATGGATACACTCCGGGCCCTCCCCCTTTCCCACTTAGGACGGACCCTCATCAATCCAAGGCAGGTCTCTCCGATTCTGGCTTCGATTGAAAGACCGATCGTTTTTTCAGTCAAGGTCCCAGCCTTAGTTTTCTCCTTCCCTTCCCTTTCCTGAGGAGTATGAACTGTCTTTCACTTTGTGGCTGTTACTTCCTTCCCCCCCCCGTCTGTGGCCGCAGAAACTGGGGAGCATTGTCGAACCCCTCGTTGCTCCTTTTCGGTGCGTCTTCAAAAAGCCCTCAGGTTCACTTCCATTTGGTTTGCGCGCATGAGCGGAATTGTTGTTCCGCATGTTTTTTACCCCCCGTCATCTTCACACTTCCCTACATTCCGGTCGCACCCCTCTCCCCTTCCCATCGTAGCGAACAAACCCCCTCCCCCCCTTCGTCTCTTGCTCCCCTTTCCCAAGTCATTTACCCTAATCTGCTGCGGAGCGTTCGTCCCGGGCGTCAACTCGCTATGAACTTGGATACATGAGCCCTCTTTCCCCCCCCCTCGGCTTTCTCCTGATGTTACCCCGGCCCGCCGGTGTTGTCGACGAACTCCTTTTTTTCCCCCCTCGTTCGGTATGTCACTTTTTCCTCGAGCTGGTCCACTTTCCGGCAATCTTTCTGGTGAGGAGGTTGGCCTGTCCCTTTTACCGTTGGCAGGGATTGTTACCCTTTCGTTACGCCTGAGCAAGCACTTTGGCAAAAGAACCTTGTCCTTTCCTTCACGGTTTTTATTCCCTTTTTGAGCCTGCCTCGCCCAGTCCATCACTATCTCCCCCATTTTGTTAGTGACTTCGCGGGAGTCTTTTTCACGGTCCCCCTTTACCCTCTAGATGAATGAACGGTTGGGGAGCCCGTCTTCTCCCTGCCGAGAGTCTAATAGGGCGTGATCCAGCTGACCCTTCTTTGTTGATACAACCCTTTTTTCCGTCCTCAGGACCATTTCGTTCTAACAAAGGTTGTCCCCCCCCCCATGACCACCCTCCTCTCTCCCCTTAGCAGTGCAGAAAACGTTCCTTTTGTTGTGGTTCCTATTGATTTCTCCTGTCATCCCCTTTTCCAGCCTTTCGGTCTGAAACAATAATGTTGAGCCTATCGAGTTCTGATCCCTTTGGGTGGTCCTCAATTGGCGGTTTTGATTTTTTCCCCTTTTCTCCCGCCCCGAGCTGTTTTATCTCCTCTTTTCCCGCTCCCCCCCGACATCTTCCAGCTTTCGCGTCAATGCCTAATGATTTCGCTCCCCGCCCTGGTTCCATTCCTGCTCTTCCCTCCCCACAATGTTTTTTCAATATCTTCCCTTCTCTCATGACTCTAAATAACCTTACATCCCGTTTTGATAGCTCCTTTCCTTATTTCGTTTTTTCTTCTATGATCGGGAAGTTCACTGCGGTAAGGCATGAGCGACCTTTCCGTTTCCTTTTTTTTGAAGATGAAAACTTCCTTTTTTTGGGAGTCGTTCGCAAGAAGCTTCCTGCGTCCCTGCGCATCTGGCACGGAGCGGATTCTGCAGGCTTTGGTTTGTGGTTGCTTTTGTTCGGGATGTGTCAAATCCCCTCTTTACCCTGATACCCAAAAACACAAAAGGTTAAGAACTCAGTCTCTCTCCTTTGTTCTCCTTACCTTCGAACCAGTTGTTTACCTTGCTTCTCATCTCCCACGCTTCTAAACTCTCCACCCCGCTCAGTTTCTTCCACAATAGGGATAATAGTTCTATTTGTTTCTTAAGGTCTTACCCCTTTTACTTCCGTCACCTTCCCAGTCTTTTTTTTCCGCAGGTAAATTCTCCAGAACTTTTTGCTTGCTCCTTCTTCCTCGTACCGCTGTTCTTTTTTTTTTTCCACACACTCCCCTCATCCGCTATGTCTCATCTGACGGTCTTCCTTTCCCTCCTCCCGCTCTCTACAAAACGGAGTAGTTCATATTGAATTGACCTCTGTGCTTTTTTTCCAAAGTTTGCTCAAACATTTTTCCCCGGTATGGGCCTGAACCTTCTCCCCTATTTCCACGTTCCTTTTCGTCTCCCCCTATGCGGGAAACCATGAATCGACTGCCTGAATATGTCTAATCCCAGGTCCCCCCCAAACGCTCTGGCCCTCTTCTTCCCTGGTTCCAATCTCTCTTACGTGCTGCATCGACCCCCTCCCCGACTCCTACACCGAAAACTTCTTTCTTTTCTGCGAAGCAAGAGGTCTGCGTGGGTATCCCTCTGCTCCTTTCCCCTTCCTTTTGATTCGTTTCCGCCCGTTGACGCCGTCAACTTCTTCCCGCGCCTCGTTTTTCCCCAACCTCTGACTTTTTTGCTGACAGTTTAGCCTCCGCTTTTTTTGTTTGTCCGCTCCGCCCCACATGCCGTTCGTCCTTTGTAGTACGTTTCTTTCTAGATTTGCCCTCCAACCCCCGGCTTCGCTCGTATTTTCCACCTAATAGAAAATGCTCATGGCGCATTTCCCCCTTAAGTTGAATTAATGGCTTTTTTTGCCTGGACGCCAGAAAGATCCCCCGCGCTTGAGTGTTCAGGCCCCTCACATCTTTGTTCTTCCACGGCTTGCTTCTCCAACATTCCAACACGTGCCTAGTTCCCTTTCTTTTGAGGCATTTCCTCCACTAATAGCTCGGGCATGCCTTGAGCCTCAGAGTTCTTAATCAAGGACGCCGCGCTCTGTCTTATCGTTTATGCTGTTACATCCGTCTCCGATGAGGATGAGGATTTCTAGTTCAGAGTTTGCTTTGCCCCGCCTTTTGTTTCTCCTTCCTTTCTCACCAACTTTGTCTATTCCTCCTGCGTTTTCGTTGAAATCAATTGACCAGCCCCCTTCTACTGCCGATTTTAAACATTCGGGTACGCTAGAGCCTTACTTGACCCCCCTTCCTCCTCCTTTCCTCTTGTGGTGTCGAGCTTTTTTTTCTATTTTTTTTCTCCCCTCTCGCCCTCTCGACCGTTCTCTCTTTTGTCCCAACACTTTTCCCCTTCAGTCCAAGATCTTGTGCACTTTTGTAGCCGGATTTTGTCTAATTTTCCTGGAAACCCGGACCATCCCTGGCTTTACAACGCCCGGCCCCCCCCCCTCCCCAAAACTTTCTTCCTCTCCTTCACTCATTCTTACCTTATGCCTTAGCACTCCCATCTACTTGTGCCTTTCGTGGACTTTTTTCCCTCGTCTCGTTGTTCAGTCAGTCCCGATTGACCCTTTGTCTTCAGAAAAGAAATGTCAGAGGAATTTGGGCTCACTTTCCGTGTTGCTTTTACTCCGCGACTTGTCCTTTTTCTCAGAACCTGTGTGTCGACCCTCACCCCTTTCTCTTCTTCTTGTCACAAAGCCCGCCGGTCCCCCCTTTCAATAGGCTGCTGCTCCAATGAGCCCGGAATAGTTTTTTTGCCTCCCCTTCCCACTGCCTCGAACTATTTCCACACTTTCTATCTCGGCGTTCCCACCCCCTTCATCCCCCCCGATTCTCCACAACACTCCACTTTCTTCCCCTGTCCTCCCCTTTCTTCAGCGTCAGGGTAAAGAGGTTTCTCTTCTCCGTCGGGCGACCTAGCTGCCGACGTTAACAGGACGCTACGTAGTCACAATTAGGATAAGTCCCTTCAGCTTTTGTGCATCCCTCTATTTTAGAGTTCTCTCTTATTTGTTTTTTCTGCAGATGTACGATCTCTTGGAATGCTTGATCTAGCCTTTGGGTGCCTGGGTCTCCCCCCAGATTTCCGGAAGTATGGCATGGATTTTTCCCTACATTCGTTTTGTTGAAGACGTATCACAATTTCCCCCTTCTTTGGAATCCCACTTTGGCAGGATTTCTCACGTATGCACGGCACTTGTCTTTCCGAACAACAGCCCTTTCCCTGCAAAGTGCACTCGCGTTTTTCAGGATCGCGTTCTGTCTTTACCCCAAGATGGCTCTTCTTCCTTTACTGAACTTTCCCCTCTTCCTCCCTAGCCGGTACGCGCCTCTCCCTCTCCCCCAGTTTTCTTGAGACAGATTACCTTCGGTGATACAAACCTTCCTTATTGCGTTTATTTTTTTTCTTAACCACGTTATGGCCAATTGTCTTTCCTTCCTCCCCCTTTCTGGTATTATGGTGCTCACTTAGTCCTTTTTTCGGACGACCTCCTTCGCTGATGCGAGCCGACGTAACCCACTTTTCCAGCCGGGATTACCCCGAAAGGGTACTCTCCGCTTTCTCCTTTGGGTTTGGTTCATAGGGAGCTTCTTTTTGATTTTCCCATCCTTTTCCGTCCTCATAGTATAAACGATCCTTATTCTTCCTAATCGCTTACCGCCTTCTGCTGCAATTTCTCCAGTCTTTATAATTTCCCCGGCTGGGGTGCGAGGACCCTTCCCATACTCTTCATCTTCCTTTCTCTTTTTTCCCCTCTTCCCTTCGTGCCCTCCTCCTTAATTATCTTCTTTCTATTTGGTTTGAGAGACCTGTCCCCTTATGTCATGCGAAGGATGTGGAATTCTCAGAGGGGGTTTTACTTCCCCTCGTCTCGTTTCTTTAAGGTTACGTGCCCTTCTTCGGTCCAATTGAGAGGGAGACAGAATCGTTGACGCTTTCGTGAGCCATCTTTCCCTTCCAAATGGATGGGCTTGATTCAAATTTTCTTTTTTTTTCTTTTCTGGTAAAATCCCCCAAAGTCCGCCTCCCGAGTCCACCCAAACCCTTTGATTCCCGCCCCCTTCTGATTCTCCCCGTCTATCCTGTCTGTCAACATTTTATGCAACTCGTTTTCTTGAGAACTGTTCTTTCACCCCCCTTTCCACGTTTTCTTTCCATAATTCTAGGTTTTGCATACTTGTTTCTTCCACTTCTGACCAGCCCCCTAAGTTGCTCTTTTCACCCAGCTGTTATCCTGAGTTATTCTACCGTGCTTTTTCTGTTCGCCTCATTACAGGTCCGACTTTTTAGTCTGTTTTTTTAACTTTTTTTTCCTTGCATTCCTTTCTTCCTCGACGTCCTTCAACAGACGTCTGCATAGGTCGTAGTTGAAACTGGTCTCCCTTCCCACGGTTCCCTTACTTGCCTGACCCGTCTTTAACAAGTTGCCATGCATGTTTCTTAGTCAAACGAATGAGGACACTCCATGTTGCCGAGCATGTCCCGTTAATAACTTTGATAATCAAGGGCACCCCAAACAGAACCCATTCCATGGGAACTCCTTTGCTTTTTTCCCCCCCCCTCTTCCGCTCTCCAATGAAACAAACTTTATTTTTACTTCTTCCCCACCCGGTCTTCTTAAACATGTCCGGCGTAAGCATCCCTTTTGGGTTTTCCCCCCCTGTTCTCTACAGTTCCGTAAACGTTTGGCCCTCTAACGCTTTCCCCTTATGGTGAAACCACCTTCTGACTTTAATGTGATGTTTACGTGTTTAGCCTCCCGCGGTCTTTTGTTAGAATCCGTTTTTGCCGCTAAGGTTTTGGCTCCGCCGTTTCGTTTGATTTTTTCCTCCCACACCTCCGATAGGTTCCCCTCATTCTCCAACATCTCTTCATTTGACGCTGCCCAGCATTACGTGACCTGGCGGGTCTTGAAGACTTTAAAGCCCACCCTCTTCGAGCCTTTTTTTTTCCTATCCCCAGCTTCCCCCCAACCGTTTCTTGGACACTCCCTTGCAGCGTCCAAATCCCCCCAACAATGGACCCACCCATGACCGATACAGCAACCTTGAGCCCCCCTTTTTCTTTAAACCCCAAGCTGTTCCTTGACGAAACACCAGATATTATTTCTCAAGCGCCCCGCCGTTATCTTTTTCTTCCTAAACCTGTTTCGTCTTGAGGTCCGGCTATCACTATTTGGGTTTTCTTTCGGGAGTTTTATCCAGGGGATGTTTTGCCCCCATGTTGCAGAGCATGTAGCTTTCTTCTATCCTTACCCACCAGATATTTTCATCTTTCTAAGACCCCCCCCCCTTCTCCATTTTTTGGTCCCATCCTATAGTTTCGAAGTTTGTAGTCGCGCCCCATTCTTTCCTCCCCAGAGCCTTCTATTGAAACCATTCCTTTTCCCGCCTCCTCCGTTGTGAGAGTATGTTTTTCTTCCGATATACCGGCTTCATTTCGACTTCACCTCTTTCTACCTCTCTCTTTGTGCCCCCCTTTTTCTACCTTTTTTTTCCACCGACCCTTCTGCGCTGTTCATTCCTTTTTTTTGATCAGTGATTATATTCTTCCCCGGCGATGCACACTGGCCCAGCCCTGCCCATTTTTGCAGCCCCCCTAGTTCTTTGGATTTTCCCCTGAATCTTCATTTAGTTCACAGGTTGTCCGCAGACAGATATCCCTTCATTGCGGCATTTTATGAAAGACTCTCTCGTTCAGTAAGGCGACTGCCCTTTCCATTATGTCTTTTGGACGCATGCTCCAACTCGTGGTTGGATAGCCCTTTGGTATTTCCTTCATACGCCCTTCTTGTCTCATCCTCATTTGGGGCATTGCATCTGAACCTCCCACGGGCTTTCTGAGTGCTCCATTTGTGCGTCTTCCCCCCCGAGTTTTTTTCAAGTCCCTTTGCTTTCCCATTCAGTTTAATTGGCTTCCTAGCCCCCTTTGACCCCCTCAGAAGCGAATCTTGTTTTTGATCCCAAATATCCTTTAAGACCCCCAAAACCCTTCCGACTTGACCACGGAGCCTTTCCCACACCAACCAGACCCTCGCCGTTGTTCCCAAGGTCTCCGTCCTTTCATGTTGTTTCCCCCCTTTCTTCCCTTGCGGCAGCGTGTAGAGTAAAGGTTTTGCGCTATCTTTTAGATGTTTTACATTCGCAGTCCGTCTTTACCCCACTCGGTCTTCCTGTTCAATGTTTCCAACCTCTTGTGCACTGCCTGTAACGACCAGAAGTGGTGTTTCTTTCAAGACTTCGAGCTTTTTGTATCTGCCCAGCCCGGATCGCTCGTGTGCCCTGAATTATATGTTCAGAGTGGTTTCTGGTTATCATCCTTTCTTTCCCGGCCTTCGTGGCAACCTGGAGTCCCTCGCCCTTTCCGACTATGGACAGGCACGTGCAACGTGGTCCTTCCCGGTCCCCTTGGAAACGTTGAGCCTTCGGACTCTCCTGCAAGATGAATCTCGTTGGTAGGGACTTCTCTTTATCTTTTTCCCCCCGGGCACCCTACTCTTATGCCCTGTTCCCTGATCTCCTCTCCTTACGCCTTACCGAGATCATTCTGCTTCGTGATCCATTTTTTAACCTGCCCGGTGATCCCCCCCCCCAGTCTTACTTACTCCCGGACCAGTGCGGTCCCCATTTCCCCAACGGTTTTGACCATGCCTCAGCAAGATTGTTTCCCTCCACACTTTGTCGCGAGTGTTGTTCTTGAAGACGATGGCTCGATGAGTTCCACGGGACCATAGTTCTCCTCCCAATCCCCCCCTCACACGGGTATTGAGACGCCTCCTTTTTGGGCTGAATCTTTGTTTTTGTTCAAACGATTTTTTGTGATTGTTCCCCATCCTCCGTTTCCCGCATTTCTAGGTCAAGTGCCTGTCTTGACCCTCTCCCTCTCTTCTTCGGCATCCTCCTTTCATGATTCGCTTCCCCGCCCTTTCCCGCCAATTACTGCTTTCCCCCCCCCCCCTGCCTTCATTTCCGTTATTCTCCGCCCCTTTTACCCTTCCCTCTTTCTCTACCTCGTGTGTCGATCGCATTTCTTAGAGTCTTCGAATCTGTTAAAGGCAGGGTTTCCCTTTTTCCTCTTTCTCCTGAATTTAATTGGACTTTTTTTTTGTAAGCGACACTCCGAAAGGGGTTGTTGTCCTTCCTCAAGCTTTGACCGCTAATTCGGTATCCCTTTGGCACGGCACATTTGAAGACACAAAGGAGGCGGTGATTTTTTTTTCCCCATCCCCCTCGGGAAGCTCCAGTGAGGTACTTCCCCCCCGGGTCCTACTCAGGTTTTTTTTTCAAACCCGTTTCTGTTGTCTCGCCGGTGTGACCCTTGTATTTCCCCGTCGTCTTTTCGTTCGGCGGTAAATACCTAACTCGCCTCACTTCTTTTTTTTGTTTCCAAATTTTTTCTCCTTGAGAGATGCTTTTAGTAATTGCATACAGTGGTACTTCCTTCTCCTTCCCTTTTGTTCCCCCACGTTTAAAGCTGGTCTAACTAAATGGTTTGTTTTTCTGAGCTCGTCGGCTTTACCCGGTCTTGTGCTGCTTCCCTTCCCCCCGTTAAGCCGTCATCTCTAGGAGATTGTAACCCTGCCAGACTCATTCCCTCCTCCGTCACCCCCCCCCCACTTCCTTGATGGCCTCTTTCGGGACTGTAGGTGCTGACCCTTTTAAACCCTTTTTCCCCGTGCATACCTTCCGAAAGTCTTTCCAACTGTTGATGCAAAGTTGATAGTTTTCATAACGCTTTCATGGCCTCGTTACTTTCTTCATTAACCTCTAACAGGACACCCAAAAATGCTCGCCTCCTGTGTCAAATATTCTCGCCCTTTTCTTTCTTTGGACCACGCCCCGCTCCCTCACCAATCTATTTTTTTACCCCGGTCGGGTATTCAAACCCTGTCCGGTACTCCCTTTGGTCAGAAGTGCTCCGTTCAACGTCCTTCCCCTTTTTTTTTTTTACCCGTACGCCTGAACTGTCTCTCGGGATATTTCCCCACCTTCCTTCCTTGAATGTGTTTTCCATTTGTTTTAATGACTCTTGTTTTTTTTTGCCCTTTGCAGGCCGTGTGTTTTCGCCTGTAGTCTCCTGAAATGTCCCCCCGAAAATAACCCGTTCGCCGATGGTCCCCCAGATCTCCCTCCAACCTTACTCATACCCTCACGCCCTTTCCGTTGCTGCGTTTCTTTTTTTTACGCGCCGAAGTTCGTCTGCCCCTTTTTTCTCACACTGACTCCACACAGTGTTTCCTGCTCCCCCCCGCGGGGTAGCGTAATAATCTTCCAACAGTGCCTCCATCTTTTTTCTTGTGATTTCTTCCCCTCCCCCTAATGCGCTAGGGCTGAGAACCAAACGCTCCCTTTTTCTTCTATCGGCCGGAGCGATATGTATTCTCTGTTTTCCTCTTGTGATCTTCTTTTCCTGAGGACTCAAATCTTTGTGATGGGTCTTTTTGGAAGTCTTTTCTTTCCCATTTCCCCATTCGCAGTCCTCCTTTTTCTTTCTTCCCCAAATTTTTCTCTACGCAGCTTCCGGTTATGACAATGTCCCTTTTTTCCCTTTTACCCTCCCGCTCGACGGTTCGAAGAGTTCTTCCCCTCGAACATTCGTCCCAGATTTCTCTTTGAACTCTCCGCCTCTTTTTTGAGAGTCTTGTTTTCAATCCCGGTCCTAGTCCTTAAAGTCATGTACTTACTCCCCTTTTTCTCCCTTTTCTTTTTTACCCCCAACCACTTTACATTTTTCTTCTTCACCGACCGCTGCGTATCTCCAGTTTTGTTGAGACCTTCTTGCTAGTGTTTCCCTTTCCGCCCTTTATTTCCCTCCCCCCTTTGCCTACCCCCTCCAAAAAAGATTTAGGCTCTCTTTTTGAATTCCACCAGGTCCCCTTTTTTCCCCCTCCGAAAGATATTGCTCTGAGGAAGCCTCCCCTCCGTTTTTCAGTCATGTCCCTTGCACTTTTGGTCATAATCAGGACTTTCTACTTGTGGTCCTTTTTTTATTACTTCCGCGCAGCCGTAGTGTCCTCAGAACACTTTGGTGGCGCAATTGACATCCCTGAACTCCCCGGCGTCGGTTATCATTCTTTTGTTCCAAATCTTACAGTCCCTTCAATTTTCTTTTAGAGCCCGGTCTGGACTTGTCGATAATCGGTTTCCCCCCCTCCGAGGTCCCCGTTTACATTACCTAACGCGGCTACCCAACTCTCCTTTAAAAATTTTCTTCTCTAACAACCACCATCCACCTCCTTTTTAACACTTCCTCATAAGTTGTTTACCTCCCTATGTCTATGTGATCGGTTCGTGTCCCGGGGAGCAATTTTAGCTTTTTACCCGTTTACACCCGTGGAAAGGAGCGAGCGCTTTTTCTGATCTCTTACTTGATCTTTTGCCCCTCACCTCACATAATTTGTTTGATGTTAGAGCGGGGTGTCTCTGACTTTCTCGAGGTCAAACTCTGTTATTCTCGTTTTTTTTTCGGATATCCAGATTTATTTCCCGGCCTCTTAAATGATTTTCCCTCCCTTGTTTGAATGAACGTGGCCCTAACTTTTTCCTTACCTTTTTCCTTCGGTCTGAAGGCCCAGGTGACTTTCCTAGTCCTTCCCTCACGCTTTTTGTCCCCGACGGTTGGTAGGGCCTTTTTTTTTTGTGACTGGTTTTCCCCTTGTCCATCTTTTCCTCCTCTTTATGTTTGTTCTTTCCACCTGGATAATGCCCTCCCCATCCTTCCCGTTTTTTCTTTTTACTAGAAACCTTCGTTGACCGCTTATACTTCCTTTTTCTAAAACTTTTCTCCTTTCCTTAAGGCGGGCCCAGTACAACTTTTCCCAATGTTTTTCTATCCTTTTTCCCCTTTTTCTCCTTCGTATTGTCTTTTCCAAAACCCGTTGGATGCCGAGGGGTCTGGGTTTCTTTTCAGGCGCTCCTGAATCTACGACGGGTCCTACTTTTACCTCCTTGTGGAGAACCATACCGGTTCGCTTTCTTCTTCCTTCCCCCCTTTGGTGTTTTGTTTTTCATCAAGGCGATTTGGACTTCCCCATCTCCTCCTTCAGATGTTTTTCTCACCCTCTCCTCCTCTTTACTGTCGGCGTCCAGCCCCCCCAGCTCCCTCTTCGCGGGCAGTATCACCCTTTTTCCGATTTCCGTTAGTGTCACTGAAATACCTCAAACCGACTTTTCCCCCCTTTTTCCCTTTTCCCATTAGATTCTCCTCCCCTTCCTTTCTTCTTTTAGCTCTTTTCCCTCCTTGTTGTGAGCTGATGTCCAGTACTGTCATTCCCCCGTCATTCCTTTTTTGTTCGATATTGCACATGGGTTGAATGATGATCGTACTTTCCCTTTTCATGGGGTTTTGGCAGCACCCCATCATGAGAAGGCTCGTGGGCCACAAGAGCTGTGACGCGCTCCTTATCCCCCCTTTTTCCCCCTAAATGGAGGAGAGTCACGGCTTTTAGGACTGGGGCCCCCTTCCCCTCCTCTTTCCCGTGTCCCCACCCCCCCCAGGGATCACAATCAGGTGAGTATTCACCCGTTATGTTTGTTGTTAACAGTGTCTTCCCCTTTCGTCTCCCATATGCCTGTATCAACACTCCCCCTTTTCTCACCTCGGGGCAATCTTCTCTCTTATTAGTACTGGTCATACCTTGGACTGCCAGACATCCGTTAGACTACTTTCTCAACCGCAGGTCACGCTGGATTCCCTCACTTTTTCTATGAGTCTTCCCGTCTTACCGTCTCTTTTTTCATTTACTAGTCAAGGTCACTCTCTTCGTCCCCTGTACCGGGGACCTTCCTCCATCCCTCTTCCCTCAAAACGTCGTCGGTTTTCATCTGAAGGGTCCTTTTCGTTTCGCAGCCCCCAAGTTGCTCCCCCTTTCCCTTTTCCCTCCGTTCTGAACCCAGTCCTTCCGGCAATTGTGCTTGAATTATTTCCCCTCCCTTTTTGGGGGCCTTTATTTTTCCGTGCCCTTCTTTATTAATCCAAGTTAACCCAAAATTTCACAAAATAATCATCCGTTCCCCCTCTGTACCCGTTTTTCCTGACCCCCCCATCGCTCGCCTTCCATCCCCTTTTCGTTTACTCCCCCCCCCGGCGTTGTCCCGTCAAACTTTTTTCTTAATCCTCCTTTTTGTAATAATTAGGTTTTCACCTTTACTCAGCTCTTTCTCCCGTGCGCTCCCCAGAGAAGAAGCAAGGGAAAACGGCGTGGCCATTGTTTCTCCTCTCGTTTGTGAGGGTTTTTTTTTAGTGTTGCCGTTTTCATGTGTGTTTTACCCATTTTTTAGTCTCGTGATAGTCTTTTTCCATCAAACAAGATGCTTAGGTCCCTATCTCCCCACCTATTCCTCTTCTTCGGCACTCCGACTTGACGTTCCTTTTTCTTGTTTGACTTACCCTCACTCGCCGCGCCTTGTGAGTGTTCATTTTACCGCCCCAGTGTTCACGCCTTTTTCTCCGGTATTTCCCTCCAACCAAGTACAAGTGCAGTCTCATGAACTTTTTTATTTCCACCTATCCTCTTTCTGACTGAAACACTAGCTTAATTCCGCTCTGTTTTATATTCCTTCTTCCCTCATCTTCGCCCTTTGAGTTATTTGGATCCTATCTTTCCCGTTTTGGGCTTGTTGAAGTGTGATTTCTCCAGGTGGGCCAGTTTCTCTCATCGTCTTTTCTTCCTCTCCAAAGATAAGATAAGCCTGTTTTTATATGATCCCGTTTTGTAACTTTCCCATCTATCTTTCTGAAGAGTATTTCTCACATTCGTTTATCATAGCCCCCTATATGAAAACCAATATATATTTTTGTAATCCCTCCTCGTTTTGTTGTTGTGATTTGCTCTCTTTGTTCAACTTACGGCATAGCTGTTTGGAACGCCCCCATGTTCTCCTCTTCTGGCCACCCTTGAGACCCTTAACCGACACGTTCTTCTTGGTGAGGATCCACTTTAGGTTTCGGGTTCATTCTTTATAAGAGTCCCCTCTTCTCCTGCAAATGGCAGCCCTTTTTATCTCCCCTATTCCCCCCCCCCCCCCCCAACTCATGAGGATCTACGGACCTCTATCCTCCTTTTAGACCTTTTTTTCTCAAAGATCGAACTCTCGCTTCCTCCTTATTTCCCTACACAGTGTTTCCTTCAGTCCATTTTAAGCCTTTCCACTCTCTTTTCTGGAGTCTGAAATTGTTTGTCCTTTTTTTCTTCCCTCGACGACTAGTCGTTTTAAGCCATGTGTGCGCATTTTGATCCTTCTCCCCCCACGGCTCTTATTTGGCGTCGGAACCAGAACTTCCCCTTCTTGCCTTTGGCGACCCTTATGCTTAAATTGGCGACTATCTGGGCCCTGTCATCGGCTTTTTTCTTTTATTCACCACTCTCTTCCCGTCCTGCCCCGAATCTCCAACACTTTCGAACCCGTTCAATGGCTCACAAACTCCCACCAGATTATTTCTTTAATTTTTTCACCATTCAGTTCAGATCTTTTTTTTTCCGAATATTCTGCTTCTCTGTCGCTCACTTATAGCCTATGTTACGGATCTCTCTTTCTTGACCCAAATCTTAGGTTCTTTTTTCCCCTAACCTCACGTTTCCTTGGGATCCTCCCCTTTTAGACGTTGTTTTCTGAGTTTCCGGTGGGTTCTATTCTCACGGTTTACTGGGGCCTTCTTACTTTTTTGAGTTGGGTTCTTTTTCTAAAGAGTTGACGCCCTTCCATCTGGCCTCATTTTCTCCGAGCCCCCCCCATGACCCTTTTCCATTTCCAAACTGTGTGACCCCTTCTTTTTTTCTGACTACCCAATTATTCACATTTTTTTTTCCTTTCAAAATTCCCCCTTTTTTTGATCCTTTGCCGCCAGTCCATTCCCCTTTCAAGATGCAAGTGAATTGGGGGTCTTCCTTCGCTTCAGATGTTCCCCCTTAACCCTTTCCCTCTTGCCCACCTTGCCGTTGGAAAGATTCAGCGACGCGCTTCTTTCCCCCTTTTTTTTTGATCCAGTCTGACGCCCTTTTTATCCCCAAAACGATTACTTCAGGAAGTGAGGGAACCCAGGACCCCCTGTCTTGCCCCATTTTCACTCCTCTTCTCAAGTAGTAGCCGTTGTTGAAGGCGGTAGTTTCGACGCGGCTGATGAGAGCCTGTCCCTACACCTGTTATGGCGTTATCCCCCCTACCTTTGTTGGGTGCGCGTGTGTGCGACTTTTTTTGCCTTAAATTTGACGGCTCAACCAGACTCCGCTCCGAGCCTTTTTTTTTCTCCCCTTCTTCCTCCTCCTCGTTAGCTGCTCCTTCTTACAGCCTCTGGTCACTCCCTTCCCTCAGATTTTCAGAGGAAACGGAAATCCCCGTCCATTCCGCTCATCGCCCCAACTTCAACCAATTTGTCAATACTTCCCTCTTTTTTCAGACCGACACTAACTCCTTTACTT
>Ga0179593_1412091_pt1 | contig 15746 bp, 18 predicted proteins | sample CZODoug2_1_08_16_FD_185931 | JGI IMG/M metagenome (GOLD analysis project Ga0179593, IMG submission 185931) | Vadose zone soil fungal communities from Angelo Coast Range Reserve, California, USA - CZODoug2_1_08_16fungal (PacBio error correction) | ecosystem: Environmental > Terrestrial > Soil >... | reverse complement strand
TTTCCCTTCGCTAGCTCTTGCGTTTGCCCCTTCTCAGGTTTCTTTTCTGAGGAAACGAAGTAAGAACGACCGGCTTTTTAGCTTCTGATCAGGTTTTTATCCCCCTTGCCTCCCGCGTTTTCTTTTTCCCCCATATCGTTTTATTTTCGCGTTCTCCAGTTCACTTTTCGAGGCTGTGTGAACACCCGAGCTGGACACGCGCTTGCCTTTTTTACCCCCCCCCACGTCATTCTTTTTTCTTGTAGCATTTCGGGGCCGTATTTATGCACTATGAATTTTGACTCCAGAGCCCTTCGCCTGTTGGCCCCCAATTCACAGATCTTTTGTGAATGTTGTATTTAAACTTTTCTCTCCACCTCCATTACTCGCGCGTCTATTTTTTTTCTTTTTTTTTTAACTCTTCCTTTTCCTAAGTCTGATATCAGTTTACTTGCCACGATTGCACCCCTATTCTCTGTCTTGCGCTTGCCCTTCTCTTTCGGGGGACTGGACAGAGACGTCTTAAGGAAACCCCCCTTTGGCGGACCCTTCCGACCCTTCCCCGAATTTTGCCATTTGAACTTTTTCCCTCTTCGTTACTGCAAGGAGGTTTCCCTCGAGCCCTACTCCCTGCTGATTTCTGGCCCCCGTTCGGCCAATGGGTATTTTGAGCTTTATGATTTTTGCCTTAGCTTCCCCGATCTTGACCTTCCCTCCGTCCCCCATTTCTTGCTGTAATGTTGTCGATGAAAGTTACTTCCTTTGATCCGACCCCTTTCTTGAAAGATTGGCCGTCTCTTTTTCAGGGTTTTCACATCCTGGATCCCTCTTGACTGACTTTTCCTTTCTCCGACCAAAGCTTTTTAAGCTGTTCTCTCACTGCGTGCGAGGACTCCCCCCTTTTTCTTTTTCGCCCGTACTCCTCTTTTTTTTTTTTTAGTTTCCCTCTTTTTTTCGCCTCTGCAGTTCCTTCTTATTTCGTGCCATGTATTTCACGTGTTCCGCCCTTGAACCTTGTGCTTCTTTGCTTGCGAGCACTCGCCCTGCCATTTTTCCCCTCCGCATGTCACGATCTCCTCCTTTTGCCATTTCTATACATCACTATGAACTCATCGTGTTTGCGTAATTCTCGGTTCCCCCTCCCCTCCTTGCTGGCGATTCTCCAAGGACCTTCCAGCTAGCCGACCCCTTCCAAGACAAGGGTTATTTTGTATTTGGAGCTGCGCGCGGCCCATGACGCTTCGCCCGTGCACTTTTGTTTGGTTACGGTTGGCAGCCTGCTTTTTCCCCCATACGATCCGCCCGTCCATACGATTGATTTCCCCTGCGCTGCCCGGTTCTCCCCTTCTTCTTTCTCTGCAAAAGCTCTCATTTTTCGCAGGCTTCTTTCTACCTTACCGTCTTTCTCGCGTCATTTACCTCCCTCCTTTTCTCTCCAAATTTCACTTTCTTTCGCGAAACCTCAGGAGTTTTCGGCGAAACTTGCCCCTTCTTTCCTTCCTCCTTTTTCCCCAGAATCGGCACGCGAAGGATCCTTCTTTGGCGCTGGTCCCTGACTGTTTAAGTGTCCAATGGGTACGTCCTGCTCTTCCTCCATTCTTCTTGACGATGTTGTTCTCGTTTTTTTTTTCTTGGGCTTCTTGTTTGTTTCCCTTGCATCACAATAAGCTTTCCTCTTTGCGACCACTTTGCGGGTACCACGGGGAACTCGTTTTTTCAAATCTTTTGGACTTTCCTCCTTTTTTTTTTTTTTTCTAGTTAATCCGGTCCTCGTCTTTGAGCGAATGGACCCTTTTTTTGCCCAGCCGCTTGCTCATTCGCTTTTGTGTTTTCTTTAGTTCCACCTGTAGTTCTCTAAACAGTCCCGGTTCTGCGGTCCCCCTTTTTACCTTTAGAATCGGCTCATTTTTTTTTCATCTTCCCTCTCTCGACACGATTCGCCTTTCCCCGCGCTCATTTCTTTCTCACCCACTAGCAGCAACTCCTTGATTTTTAATTTCCTCTCCCTGCACGTTTTCTTTTTCGTAGTGCTGGCGTCGGACTAACCGCACCAGCTTCCTTTTCATTTTCCTGCGGCCCCCTGTTCCTTCTCTTTACACCGACGCTCCAGCACACCGCGCGGCCTTACGACCCGATCAGACCGTGCCGCTTTTGTTCCGCTTACACTCTTTCTTTTTCCCCCCTCCCCTCACGACAGAGTATCACAAGGGCACTGCACCGCAATTCGTTTACCTTTTAAAACACACTCTGAAGGACCGGTGTAGCTAGTTCCACTTGCCCGGCTGGAAATGCCATAGCCGATGTGCCATTTTATCCTCATCTCCCTGGGTATTAGAGGCTCTTTAGTTCTCTTTCCTTTTTGCGACCGTACCACGGATCCTCTCCTTCTTGCCTCTCAGTGTTGGGTATTAACCCTTCCTGTAGGCCGTCTCCTTTTCCTTTTCCGTTGTAGCCCGGTGAATATATTTTCCCTTTCTCAATTTTTGGGGATGGCTCGTATCCGGTCTTTTTTCATTGCTTTCTTGGAAGAACTTTTTTTCGGTGCGCCAGAGCTACTATCCCACTCTAAGGTTCCCTTCATGAACGGGGCATACATTCCTTCCTTCTATCGTGATACCCCTCTCGGCTAACCTTTTTCCCCTCTAGTACGGTTTAGGCACCATGGCCTTGTAGCGCCTTAGTCTGACTACAGGCGCCCGTTGTCCCCCCCCCCTTCGCATCACGAAGATGAAGACTCTCCTTTTCTCTTTTCTCCGTTCGATTGAAGCTCCCCTGTTCGCAGCGCCGGTCCCCGCTTACTAGCTTTCTACGAGCGTGAAACGGGTGAATTTGAGAGGGGTCCACGAACCCGTCCTCCTTCCCCCAACTGCTAGAAGCGGTCGATCGTTCTTTCGCGCTCTCTGCTGTACTTACATCTGCGTATTCTGTTCGAGCGGGGACGCCCTCTGATCCACCCTGTGAAGAAAAGCTTAATTGTTTGTTTGCAACACGCAGCTATTTCCGTGAGTTTTCACACGGATGAGAAAGGTGGATATTCCCTCTTGGGCCTCTCCATAGGCAGTGCCCCTCCCCCTTCATGAGACCAGGGATTACAGATTGTAGACGGGATATGCCGAAGTACCCCATTAAAAAGTACAGCACCATTGCCTAAGTTTCTATCTTCCCCGTGCCCAACTATCTGACAAGTGCACCCTTGAGCTTATGCCTTTATTCATATCAAAGCACGCCGAAATCCTCCCGAAGTAGTGGAATTTTGCCCATATTTTCTTAGTTTTATTTTTTTGTCCGTGTTTCTGTATTCGCCAGCTCTCTAAATTTGCGTTCGAAGAAGGTGTTCCAGAAAGTAAAGAGCCTCTTTCACTCCGGCGCACCCCTTTGTTTTAGAAGGGACCGAGCCTGCTGGTTTGCCTGTGAACTCACTGTTTCTAGCTGACTGATTCATCGGCTCGTCTTTCGCTCCCCCCAAGATCGCGCAGTTTTCTTCTTCCAGACCCCTTCGTAACGCCTTTTTTCAGCCCTTCGCTGATTCTGCGTGTCTGTGCGTCCCACATGCGATAGTTCTTCTTTTTTAGCGAGTTCCTTTCGAGAATGTTTCCCCTTTTGGAGCTCCTCCCCCCCTCAATCTCCCTAACACCCCAATTTGTTTCCTGGAAACTATGACGAGTCAACCTTAATTCCCGCTAAGAGGCTCAAGTTTTTCCAAACTCTCTTCCCCTCCGGCTTCTTTTCAATTCATCCCCGTTAACTTCGCCGGGAGATCGCGGCTTACAAAAGTTAGACGCCTCTGCTTCGTGACCGCGCGCTTCAGTTTCGTTCCTGCACTTCTCCTCCTTCGGCAAACTTCCCCCCCAAGCTTCTACCTCTAGGCGTTACCCCCAATCCTCTTCTCCTTTTTCCCCCCGACTCCCGTATGTGAGAGTCGAGTCTATGACCTCCTGTCTTGTTTCCTTTGAAGCTTTTTTTGCGTAGCCTGTGACCTTGCCCGCCTAGAAATAGTTTGTTGCTCCTTCTCGCAATCCTGTCGTCCTACTTTTTGACACTCCGCGATCTCCCGTGCGCCCCCCTTTCTTTGCCATTTGCGTTTCTTCCCCGGGCTGTCTATTCTGTTTTTGAAAAACGCATATTGTTCGTCTCCTCGCTTGACTGGGCAATGGATTCTCGAATCCCCAAAAGGGCCGACACGCGGGCCTCCCTTCTGGTCCCGTCCCGACCTAATGCCCCTCCCTTGCCGTTGCATTCCACCTTTATCAGAGGTGCGGAGGTTTCACATTTCCTTCTTTTTCCCCCCCTTAATCAGCCGTGAATTTCCTGTTTTTTTTGTTGGTTCTCTTTCGAACCTCTGCCCACGTCTGAATGTTGATTAGCCATCTGACCCCCGTATTCTTGGCGTTCGATGCGCTTGACCCCTCAGGACGTACTGAGCCGCGTCAACCGACTTTCCCTTTTCCCCCCCACTCCGTATTGAAAATCCTCCTACCCGGACCAATTTTGCCTCATGGAATAGGGTGATTTTTATCCCCCCCCCATGAGAGCTGGGTAGTACTACAAGGAGTGGGGAACCTCCTCGCACTTCTTCCTCCAGGTGAATCCCTTTTTTCTCAGACCTGTCAGGTGAAGACATTCGCTCGAGCTATTGAAATTTAAACCCCTCCTCTTTCCATTGACATCTTGTACGTTCAGACTAAAAATCTCTTACAATTCCCGAAATGTCAGAAAGCTCTCTCGGCCGTTCTCCATTCCACCGAGCTCTGTTGGCCACATATCTAGAACTGGTTTCACCGTGGTTTCGGTTTACGACTTGATGAATTAACCCTTCACGCCTGCGTGCTGCAATCGATTTATTTGTCGACTGGATCGATTGGCTCTTCCCTGGAAGTCGCGCGAGCCCCCCTTTCCTTTAGCTCCCCCCTTTCCTGAGCATCTTCCCCGATCTCTTCCCCCTTTCGATGAATGTATTTCTTGCATGTTTCCCTTCTGGACACGAAATTGGTTTTGGTCTTCCCCGTCCTGGCCACGCCCTGCGTCCCTGATTTTCCAGGACTGGACCAGTAATGAAGATTCTCCGCATCCATTGACCCTGACATGGCGCCCCCCCTCTTAAACAGAAATGTACTTGAGCAGCGATCTTCATCAGTCTTGGTCTTCCGTTATTTCCGTTTCACTCCCAAGGCTCGAGACAGCGCCGTCCCTCCAAATCGACAGTGGAAATTATGCATTTGTTCACTTATTTTGGGCTTCCCTCCACTTCTAGTTGGTGTCCCGTTGCTGCAGCACTCGTACAGCTTCGACCCCCCCCCAATGTCAGCCCTCTTCATCTCAAAACTCCCCCTTCACCTTAGCCCCCTGTCTCTCTGCATATCCCCGCCCTTCCTGTTTCCCCTCCCTTCGTTTAATGCTATATATGGACGCCCAACAAACATCTCACTCCCTTCTGTCTCACCGGCCCTCAACGGAGTTCCGCTGTCCTGCGCTTCCCCTTGGCTTCAGTTGACCCTATAGTCGACGTGAACGCAGCTTCACTGAGCCTGGCCTCTGCTTTCATGATTCCGTGATCGTTGTGGAAAGGTTACAGCGTCGGCGCGCACATTTGGATTTGATCCTTGAGCTACGGGGGCACGGGTTCGCTCCTTTTTTTTGGACTTGGCCTCACACTTTCCTTTCCTTTCCGAAGCTGGGTACCAGCCGAATCTGCCAGCTCGCGGCCTTTCTTCCCCACGCTTTTCCTCTCGTGTGGTTGGAGAAGGACACGCCAGGCCTCTCTTTGAGCGACTCTTTCCTTCCACTTCCATTGGTCGACCGCTCGTTCATTCTTGGTGTTCTGTCCCTTTTTCCCAACGCCCTCACGAGCAGCCCGTGCCCTCTTTTCGCCTGACGCCCATAAACTTCCCATCCCCTGTTCGACAGAGACCCCTAGTTACCCCCTTTTTCACCACTTCCCCTTTTAGTCCTCAGGATCTCCCCCAAGCGCCCCGCATTTTTCCCTTAGATGCGTTGGCAACAATGCCCTTTACGTTGGCTGTTAGAGCTTCACCCTTGATTTTTCTTCTCTCCCTGCCCCATGTGTCGAGATTGGAGACTTAAGTTTTTTTTCATTATCCCAGCCCTTCTAATTTATTGGTCTGCTCCCATTTCGAGCTTTTTCAGTCGCATCTTTTTGAGTAAGGAAGCAAACGATTCCTCCCTTTCTATCTCTTTCGGTCGTCTTTTTGCGTATGATTTTTTTTGTTTATCTCTTTGCTGGTTGCCTCTGGGGACCCCTTTCACCACTCATGCTGGGGTTGGTCTGTGCGTGTACCTCCCTCCCAAATGAGTGCCCTGTGGTGGCGTTCGTTCTGGCTCTTCGGTGTTTAAAACGCCCGTCCATACTTTTCCAAGGTCTCCGTGCGATCGAATCTCCAGCTATTCGGTCCATAGGTCTTCTTCCTTGGATCCATTCTGCAGGTGACTATGAATGTTTAATTTGCGGGCAAAATGCTGTCCTTTTGCAGTGCAATCGCCTCCCCCCTTTCAGTCCTCCCTTGCACTCCCCCAGCATATTTCCACGCTCAAGATCTTTGAAACTCTCGGGACAGTGTACTTCCTCGCTAGGTGCCGATGAAAACCCTTTTTCGTCAGGCATACGTCCTCCCTTCCTTTCTCCTCCTTTCCTTCTCTCCCTCCCTCGGAGCATTGTTCCTGTCTTCCTTCCTATTTCGTCATTTCCCATGGTTTGGTGTCCCTCTCCCCTCCCTCTTTGCTTTTGCGCGGGTATGTCCTTTTGTCCTCACTTTCAGCTTTCGTTTTCCTTTAGTTCCGCGACGGCGTGCGTTTTGTCCCAAATCCTATTTCTCTTCAATCTTTGCTTCTCTCCCCTCCTTCACTTGTGTTCTCCCTGCAATGGTTTGATCCCAGTCGGCCGAGCAGAATTTCCCCTATTTTTGTTGCAATTCCTTTGCTTTTCGAATCTTAATAGGAGTCTCCTTGATATTTTCTCCCGTCGGTTCCAGCCTTCCTATTCCATTTTACTTTCCCTTAGATATGCTCTTTTCCGGAGCCGGCCGGCCGACCCGCCGATTCCGTACAGGTTACCACCCAGACGACTTCAAACCCCCCAGCCGCGATTCTTTTTTTCCAGCCCCCCAATCACTGCGTGGGCGATCTCTAGTCTAATGGTCTGTCGCTGCCCTCGCCTCAACCTTCCGGAACCCTTTTGCCCTCCCTGCTGTTTTATCGTTTTTTATTTTTACAGTTATCGCCTCCCCTCACGGCTTTATTTCAGTTGCACTGGCTCACGCGCCGGACCTGGATATTGGCACGCGGTTTATCTCGCTGAAATTGACACCCCGTCTTTTGTTCATTCGCTCCTGTCGTCCTTGCCCTTTTCGATGCCCTCGTCCTCTCCCCTCCCGATCGTCGACGCAGTCCTCCTCCCTCTCTTTGTTTTTCGATTATTACATTGCGCTTAGTCCCCCTCCGATCTGTGGAATTTGAAGCGTACGTCTGAGCCTTCCCCCCAAGAACACCACAATTTTTGTTACGACCTTATGTGACTTCTGACGTCACGACTTCTTTGGATCTTTGGTCCCCGATCTCCTTCTCTTTTTTTTGAAGTTCCCTTCCTTTCGTTGAGTGCAAGTTCTCCCAAGGATTTTCTCTCTGACAAGGCCGCCTTTCTTTTGATTCAATCCGCCTTTTTGGTTTCTTGAGGCTCGGCACCGTCTTTTCTCTTTTCCTTCCTAATCCCCAGAGCCCCCCTTCCTCCTCTATTTCCAACCTTCCATTGGTGACTGTTTCTTCCTTTTGTTTTACCCCGTACGCCGGCTCGCTTCCTAGAGAGCCTTCAGTCATTCGACCCCTTTCCGTACCTGATCCCCCCCCCTCTCTGTCGTTCCTTACCCGTAATTAGCCTTCCCCCTCTATGGTCCTATGCCTCGCCCCTTTGAAATGACTCCCAGTCATTCCTAGGATGCGAACGTAGATACTTTTTGAACCCTGGACGACTTGGATGAGACCGCCCGGGCTCAATATCTTCATGTTCGCACCAGAAAGCGTAAGGAGTTAGGAACCCGAAATGCGCCCCCGGACTCCTCCCCTTCTTTTTTCCATTTAGAGGTTCTTCCTTCCGCATTTTTTTTTTTCTATCCGACTCTTTTGCCGTTGTGTGCCTGGTGCACCATTTTTCCCTCGGACGGCTACCCATCCCCCACCTTGTCAAGTTATTTCTTTGACTGGAAGTTAGACGCTCCGTCCCCCTCGCTTTTTTGTCCGAGTCGATTAGCCCTGTGACGAGCCTTTCGATCCGATCTTCTTCCGGTGCTCCGCTGTCTTTTCGCACTTACAATTTCCTTCCTGTGGAAAAGTCATTCCTCTCATCCGCTCAATGGAGCCCTGTGCCCTTGTTGAACAACTAGACCTGTCGCGCCGTCACTGTTACGTTGGCGATCTTCCTTTTTTTCTCCACGGCCATCCGTCGCCTCCAGAGCCCGCTATTCCCCCAAAATCCCCCCACCGGGCACTTCATCTGTTTTTCGTCCCCCCCTCCTCTAGTTGCATGTTTTCACTTTGTGTGGTCCTGTCTTTTCATACTCACATAAACTCGGATCTCCCCCCGCCTCCCTTGCCCTTCTTTCCTTCCCTACATCCTCTTTTTCTTGACCCTCTCACTTCTGACCCGTCTGAGTGCCAATCCTCCCCAGGGCTAGATACATTAGCCCCAGCAGCCCCAACTTCCTTTGGATCTCCCAATTTTCCCCTTTAATTTCCATTCCCCCCTCATTTCCTTTCACCAGAATCGTCCCTTCTCAGCTGAAAGAGGATGCTTTCATTATCATGATCTCCCCTTTTTCAGTGGCATTGTTTAATTGGCTGCTCAAAGGTGTTCTGTGCTCTACGCTTCAGGGTGTCGTTCCATGGGCCGACACACGGCGAATTGCGCACTTGCTTTTTGCTTCCTGGGGTAAAAGCTCCACTTTGCGACCTTCGCCTGCCCCTTTTCTTTTTTTATCTTAGGTTCATTGGCACCCTCGTTGAGCAATTGCCCTTTTCGTGTACACGGCCAATCTGAGTTTTCTCGCTTCTGCCCCCTCACGCGCCCGTGCTCCAATATCCACGGATCCACCCCTTCCCCCTGTTAGATTCCACCCCCCCATCTTTTAGGATCCTTTGCCCCCTAAGCGCTCTTCCCTCATCTGCTCTACGACTTCCCCAAATCCATTCTGCGAATTTTGCCTTTCTCCTCCACTCCTGGACGCCCCCGCCATGAGATTTGTGGGGAGTGCTGGTTTCCTCTCAGTTGCTTCTCCCTTAAGGGGTGTCCTAGTGAGAGCTTTCTAGGTATCCGGAATGACCTTCTTCTGCTCTCGCGTTAATTTTGGTATTTTTGAGTGTTTCCCCCTCCCGTTTATTGCGGTTGCAGGACAAACCAATTGCAGATGTCATGGCGTCGAGGGTGCGGCCGCCCTGACCCCAAAACTTTTGCCCCCATCCCATGTTAGGCGATTTTTTAGCCTTTTTTCGACGTGATGGCCCCCTTTTTGTATCTTTCCCTTTGATTCCAATCCCTTTCCTCCGAGATAAGCTCGTTCCTTTCGTAGTCCCCAATTATTTGCACAGGGAATCCATTCTATGAATACTCCCCCATGATTTTTTCACTGCGGTCCTTAAAATTGGTGCCTCCCCCCAGAAGTGATCCCTGGCTACCGCAGGGCGACGCACACCGGGACAACTTTCAAGATTCTCGAACTCATAGGGTCCCTCTTCTAAGACGTCCCGGGAACCTCCGGAGAGTCCCTAGAACTAAGTCCCCCTTTTATCTTGATCAAGAGGCGTTTTTGTTTCTCCCCGCGGATATAGGAGCCAGGACCTTGGCTGCTTTCCCCCCTCAGCGCTCTGCCAATCCTGGGGATCTCGTCCCGTAGCGCAGCTACCCGCAACCTGTGGCTTCCCCTGCCCGTTCTTTCTCCTAACGTTTAGAGCTGGTCCGGGTTCAAATTGCCGCTATCACAATCTTTTCCCCGCTTTCTCCATCCAGCAAGCTCCCCTGTTCAGCTTTTCGCCCCCCCACGTTGCGTGCAGCAAGGCGAGCTGAATTCCAATGACTGAGCCAAAAATTCATTCCGCTTTCCGTTCACCTCACGATTTCCTTCGATCTTGCAGTCATTCCCCCCGCGTTCAAAGGGCGTCTTCTCAACTTGCCGGACGGGCCGGTTTTTTTAATCTTCGATTAGCTAGTCTCTTTTTTCCCTAGAGGGCTAAGTGGGCCCGGCCGGACTCCAAGAACACCTTCCCAAATCCTTATTCCGCATAGGTATTACATCGGCTTCACATCGTCCGGGATTGGGTGAAATCCCCCCTAAACGCTGCGCAAAAGGGCTTTCTGCCGGAGCAATAGAACTCGTCCCCTTCCTTGAAAGACCACTGTTCTAACAGCCACACTCTTCGTTGCCCGATATATATTGCCCGTTCCGGAACCAAACGTGCCATTCAGAGCTGGTTTTTCCCCCAGCCTCGCATCCCCTCCGGTTATATACAACAGGAACTACTCCTGATCTTGATACACTTTGAACTTCTCGGTTTAGATTTTCCCAAAATTACGACCGATTCGTGCTTTCAGAGTGCAGCAGCCGTTTTTACTTTTAAAGTCTTTTAAGCGGGCGTCCCCCCCCCTTTAATTCTTTTTTCTGACTAACCGTTTCGAACCTTGCGCAATCCCTTTCTATACCTCCTCCGTTGGCAGTCTGGATCAATTCGACGAGAGATTGAATGTTTACGGTTTCGTTCTTACTGCACCCGGATTCTGGACTGCTGTATAGACCCCTCGGTCACCTCACAAGAAGATCTTCAATGTGCCCTGCGTACCTTGGTTGTTTCCTACGATTTTGGAAACGCTTGACGACTCCCAGCTTTCCGGCAGGCTTTCTTCCAACGAAGTGAGTGTTTTTACTACGATGCTCCCCTCCCCCTTCGGCCCAAGAAGTTTTTTATTCGCAGAGCCTCGGTTTGTAACCGCATCGGCGCTGCTGGTGTTGACTTTGTTTAGATCGAGAAGTGGACAGGCGTCTGCTTGTGTCGGCTCGTGCCTCTTATTCATTTCCTTCTTCCTTCCCCCAGTTTGTGTGCGTTGCCTTCCTCCCCTCTTTTAGGGACGAACACCCCTGAACTTTCCCGAACCCACTCGCCCTCATTCCCTTCTTGGAATTCTCTGGCAGAGTTATCCAATGGGAACGTATAGGGATTACGGGCTTCTTCTTTGTCCTGGAGGAAATGAACAGCCCCTTTCCTATCTTCATGTATGGACGCCCCCAAGATAGAGACTTGCGATCAACTTCAATTGAGACCCTTGCTTTCAGGCGAGCTTCGGGAGAACTTCCTTCAGGGATATTAGAATGGGCAGACCTAGGTGGTTTTTTTCACCATCACTTTTAAAAAGTAGGTCACCTCTGACGAGCTTGCTTCCAGTCGCGCGACAATGGTTCTTTTCCTCGAGGACGCCTGCCTTTCCTTTCAGCTATATTGCCGGAACGCATTTGAAGGTAGGCACGAGTCCAGCGACGTTCTGCTTTACCCCGAATTGTTTGTCATTGGGCCCTAAGGGTAAAAAACCCCGGGGCGGTTTTTTGATGGGTGCGGTTACGCAAGAATTTTCCAGGTAAAGTAATTTTCAGTGTGATGCCCCTATCATCCTCCGAGACTCATCCTCTCCCTGTGAGCGCCCCCCCTTTGGCCCGCTACATTGGCGTCTACACTAGGCATTACGTTCTCAGCAGCCGATAAACACCTCCGACCCCACCTACTGGCTTGGATTCTTCTTCCTCCTTTCCCCCCCGAGGCGGCCTTGGGTGTTGATGGGCTTCCTCCCCTACTTCATCCCCTCTACAGACAGGCCCCGCTTCCCTTTATGCTCCTCTGCTCTCTGTGACTATGTGTGCCAAGAAATTTAGATTCTTTCATAGCCGAGCACTCAATTTTCCCCCTTTTTTTCTCAACGGCAGCCCTCCTTCTCCACGGCCGCTGCTTCAGCGTGAGTACGAGAACGGAGAGGCTCTATTATCTAGAAGTGCCCGTTTACGCGACTGCGACCCTGTTGGACTTGCGCTAGGCCTGCGTGGGCCTTTTGAGGTTTGGCCTGAAACCCCCAGGTGTCGCATGCTTTTCTTGCCTTTAAAGTTTTTTTTTTTATTACAACAGAACCGAATGGCTTCAACCTCCTCTCATGGATGCTTTCGATTTTGCACGTTTTTGTACCAGGCATGCTTGACCTATTTCTCTCCGAATGTTTCTTCCCCCAACACACCGAGCAAATTTAGCAGACCCCCAGTTTTCCTGCGCGCACTTACTGTCCCCCACTCCCCACCGTTCTAAGCGCCTCTCTCTGCGTCGGACGCCTGGGAAGCAAATGCGTGGTTCTCTTGGCTGTGTTTCCCTTAACTCTTTTTTTTTGATAACCGGTATCCTTTTGTGAATCTGCTGGCGGCTCCATTGCTGCTTAACTTTTTCCCCACTGGTTCTCATGCCTCGAGCTTCAGTCAAGGTAGGAATGACCCGCGCGGTTTGGAGTATTTTCTTTTCGATTGGTTAGTTCACACAGCAACACACAATGCACGAAGCCCGCTCGCGCTCGCTCCCTCCCATTTCTTTTTCGGGATCGAGTGATATTTCTTCGACGTTTTTAATGTTGGCTTTCGCCACTTCCCCTTTTAGGAGGGTCCGTATAATTACGTCATCTGATTTTGGCCCATCTCGGCACAGGGTTGCGGGGAATCGTTCCAGACTGTTTTCATGGGAAATGGTTCTGTTCCCAGCTTCCCTAACCGAGCCCGGCGGAAGGCACCAACAAGGGTTCCTTCTCGGCGACTCTAATTGCGTTCACTAAGCCCGTCTGTCCGGAGCGTCCCTCGCAAATTCCGGCTCGCACCTTTGCATGTTTGGTCGCCTGATCTTTTCAATGGTTTTTCACCCGGCCCCCCTGACTCGGCATCCCGTTCTCTCCTCTTCCCTTTTGAACGCCCCTCTTCCTTCCGACACCGTTCAATCCCTGGGCCGCCGTTCCATGACCTCTTGAGCTGCGGCAAATCATGCTAGCTAGAGTAATAGTTCAGTCCCCTTTTTCCTAAAAAGCCCTCGAATCCTTTCCGTCCAATCCAGTTCCTCACCCCCATTTTGAACCCAAACCTTCGTGGTTCATCTGCCATCAGTTCCGTTTTTTGCTCTTACTTCCTACGGGTCCGCTCTTACCAATCTGTTATCGAGTTAACCTAACAGACTGACTTCGCTAGAGGTTTAGCTCGAAACCCACCGCCTTCCTTCCGATTATGTTAACAAGCACACGCGTACTCAACTCGAACCTCCCTCTGTTTCGGGCCCAAGGCAAGGATCTGGGCCTTCTTCTAGTTCGATTTTTTTTATCTTTCTTGGTCGGCCCCCCCAAATCCAACCATTCGTTTTTCCTACCTTTCCCCCTCCGAAGTCCAGTTTTTCCATTTGTCCAAGTCACCAGGCACAAGCTCGTAAATCACGCTTTTTTTTCCCTCCTGCGCAGGATGGCCCTTGTTTCTTGTAAATTGATCTTTCCCTCGAGAGACCAGCTGCTAGTCGGTGCCCTGTGTCCCCTTTACAGACGCAAGCCCCCCGTTTCCAACGTAACCTCGTCCACGCTAGTCTCCCTCCGCGCGATTTTCCTCCTCCCCCTGTTGTTCTCGATGACTCACCGAGCTAGCGTCATGCTTGATTGAAAGCGTTTGACGTTGTAGGGGGACTGCCTTAAGTCCTCCTTGCCTGTTTTCAAGGTTTTTCTCCCCATTTTTTTTTGGAACCCGTCCCGATCTCGTGCCCCCTCTCTCAGGACGTACGGTCTGATTTTTTTAGTGTACTGGTGGCCTTGGATTTGTTTAAACCCCAAGAAGATCTGGCCCTAGCGTGATTGTGCGGGCTACAAGAATCTTGTGTCCCCCGATAAGCGGGCCCTAGTCTTATTTGCATTTCCGGCTATGGAAGAATTGCTAAATCCTCGGGGGGATCCCTCTTTCCCCCTAAACGGAGTGCTCGCTGGGTAGACCTCCTTTGAGCTCCAGTGGCGTTAAGTCTCGTTAAGGAGCCGGGGGGAAATCACCAGCACGACCCCGCTACGCAGCTGCGCGCCGGACGTTGTTCGGAGACAAGCCGAAGACTAAGCCCCAGAAGGAAGGCCGGAGCTTAGGATTCTGAGCACCGATTTCTCCACCCCAGCCCGCGCGGTGTCAGCCACCTTTAGGCGGCCCCCCCCCCAGAGCTTCATTTCTTACGCCCCCCTTAGCACTCCCCTCTGAATAGTTAACCCTCCCCCCTCTCATGGCGGGAATAGCCTTTGCATAGAGATAATAATGAACCCTTTAGAAGCGTCCTTGAAGTTACCTTTAAAATGGAGTGAGCTCAACCTAAGAGGTTTCCATAAAGTGAGGCCACACCCCGCCCCTCCGGTTCTCCCTCGAACGGCCCTTCTTCTCTCAAGGCTTCCGCCTGACCCTTGGATTTTTAGCTAAAAGCTCTGAACTGGACTCCTCAACCTGATTGGGCGTCCCAGCACCTGAGGGAGAAACCGCCCAGCAAGACCGTCGAGCCGTGCCTAGCTCGAATCATGTCCTCCCGTACCCCTATCAGCCCCCGGGATGGCATTTTGAACACACGACATAGCGTCACCAAGTATCCTCCAGTTTGTTCATTCCGCTACTAGAGTTTTTCTCAAATTATTTCGCCAGAGAGCGGGGTTCCGATTTTTTGGATTTTCCTCCCACCCTTTACTGCCCTAACAGTTTCCCCAATACTGACCGAACACCTTCTACTTTGCTTACCCGATAGTTAGAGAACATTTTCCTTCGGACCTATACGTACCGATCAGATGCCTTTCCACATACCCCCCGCTCCTTTCCTTTTTAAAAGACTGTTCGATTGGTCCCTTTGATCCATTTGTCTTCTCCCCTTGCGGTTTAATCTGGGTTCTATTCTTCTGGTGCTTCCCTCGTCCCCTCCCTTTTCCCCGAATGAAAAAAAGTTGACCCCTATTCCATCGTCTCTGTTTCTGAAATGTCCCCATTGCGGTTCCCCTCTCCCCAGACTTCCTGTACTTTCTTCCGTCTCCTCCCTTTCTTGTCCCGCTTCTATTAACTCCCCCTGCCCCTTCGCTGAAGAGCTCTTCACAATCGCTGTAACAACAGGGCGCTTTTTTATTTTGGATTTGCGGGCTCCCCTCGCCCCTTCAATTCCAGTTGCCCCTTGTTGTGCAGCCCCATTGGTTAGCATCCTTGGTAATCGATCGGAGCACACTAGAACCCCCCGTCCTTGACTCTCAACGCGCTACCGTATTCAGCGGTTTACTTTCCACGCTCCTGCACCCTGCTCTTTCCTTCCCCCCCCCCCTTATTATGGACATCCTTAGAAGTTGCTACCCTTGCAGCACGCCCTTCCCCCCTAAGGATCTCACAACTTTTCCCAATTTTGGGCCCCACCCTCCCATCCTTCCGCGCCTCCCACTTCTGGCACCGCGAATCTTATCCCTTCCGCAGCAAGTTAGTTCGCTCTGGAAATCCTTTGATTATATCTTGGTGCAACAGGTGTACGTTTTTTCTTGCCTCCCCCCCCCTTTCTTTTTCATGTCTTCTTCCTTTCGCCCTTTCTTTTTGTGATGTGAACTTGGCTCTGTGAGGTTTTTAACTTTTTTTTTTCACATTCGACTTTCCATATTGCTCCTTTGTCCCCCCCTTTTTTCCCCGTGGTACCCCAAGTCCTCTCGCCACCATCGAGGCCGTATTCCCATT
>Ga0179593_1288788_pt1 | contig 15746 bp, 15 predicted proteins | sample CZODoug2_1_08_16_FD_185931 | JGI IMG/M metagenome (GOLD analysis project Ga0179593, IMG submission 185931) | Vadose zone soil fungal communities from Angelo Coast Range Reserve, California, USA - CZODoug2_1_08_16fungal (PacBio error correction) | ecosystem: Environmental > Terrestrial > Soil >... | reverse complement strand
CTCATTTCCTTATGCGCCATGATTTCCAGCATTCCCGATCCTCCAGTTTCACGTCAACGGTCCCTACTCGGAATTCCTTTCCTTTCCTTTTCGCGCTCGCATTTTCGTTTCGTGCCTTTTCCTAGCGAAGCTTGTCCACCGTTTTGTCAGTTGCCCCCCCCTACGCAGACGGTTGTTGGTTCTGTTTCAGGCTCAAGTTCCAGAGTCTTTTGAACGTCGGGGCCTTTTTTTTCTTAACCCTACTCTCACACAGGTAAGCTTGGCTACTACCCCCCTCTACCAACCTTTCGGTACAGCGCCTTCCTTTCCGAAAGCTAATTTTTCCAGAATTCTGCCCAATGCCTATGCTTAAAATGACGCTTCAACCTTCAATGTCCCTTGCCTTTTCTTTTCTTTTAATCACTTTCCCGTTTTCACGAGTTACATTTACCGCGAATGTTCTCGAAGATTCCGCGTGACGCGTGAGCTCTGGACCCACATCGATTACTCTGATATGGACGTTGTTACTTCAGTGGTCCCCCCTCTCCCTCCCTTCGTCCCCCCTGTAGAAGAAGGTTTTACGTGGATCGGCAAGCCGAAGCTTGTTTTCTGAAGTGTACCCACATTTCTCCAAGTTTTGTATATGTGCTAATTCAGGCTCCTCTGCCTCGAAGTCGATCCCTCCGGTTTCCTTTACACTTGCCTGGTATGAGTTTGAGCTCGCCTCATTCTGTTTGTTAGATTTCAGGTTTTATTTTGGACCTGGGATCCTTATCTTTTCTTCCGTTGCACCATTTCGGGGTCCTCATTTGTTTCAGTCCGGTGGAACTCTCTTTTAGACCTCATCTTTCCAAGTCCTCATTTCACCCCCTTTTGAGGCTAGAGTCACTTTCTCGCGAGCGCTTTCATGTGGCTGTTGAAATTCTGACGCCAGTTGATGTTGGAGCTCAAGCCCGGTCTTTCCTCCCTCGATTTTTGTTTTTTTTCCACATTTCGCACTATAAACATATCACCCAACCCTCCTGCAGTTATAATCGTGATGGATTTTTTCATTTGGCCAGGTATCTGCGCGATTCCCCCATACAAGAACAACAGGAATTTTTCTCTGCCATTCCCACCACTTTTTTATTTGCAATTGAGGGAATGAGGAAGTACCCCGCAAGCTCTTCATATCATAAAGCCCACCAGATATTCAATTTAAAACGTCCCAGGGACTTCGGCCTCTGCAAGGCTCCCTTTATTTCCCCCCCTGAACGCGGGCGGGCTTTGCTTGAAAGTCCCTTTTCCCATTTCCGGAAGCAGGTGTTTTTTGCTTCCGTCACGGATAAGATATCTATTGACTTCTGTTCTACGAATGGTGCAGTGTGGGTCTTTAACCGTTTTAACGATTGTTATACCGATTTTTTCTCCTACCCCTCTTAACCCGAAGTTCTTATTTTGCCACCCCTATCGATTTTTTTCTTTTGCGTCACAGCTATTAGGCCTAGGAGGTACTTCCCAGTTTTCCCCGCTCATTCCCGTGGACGGTAATTTTTTGAACAACCCGCCTGGCGCCGCCGGCCGGCTCTTGGCAAGATTTTGTTGTGGCGGCCCTTGGGTTTTGATTTTTCCCCTGTCAGGGTTTGTCTTGCCCAAAGCACCTAGTGGCTATCGCGGACTTCTCTTCCCTTACCTTTTTCCCCCTCTTCTTGTTGCAGCCGGAAGATTCCTATCATTGCCCCATCGGAGTTCCTGCTTCTACATCGACTTTTGAAGCAGTTCCGCCAGCGGAGGCTCCATTTTCATCGCTGACTTTGACTACTCCCCCCGTGATCCCTGTGGTTAAGTGAAGAATTGTTTTGCCGTTTCGCAAAATGGGCACAGAACGGCTGCATTTCTCAGTTGAATGTGATAGGGAAACTTTCCGCGTTCATTTCCGTTTTGACCCGTCTTCCCTCCCCCCGACGCCACTTTGTTGATACTTTTCCTAATAAAGCCGGAGTGTGCGTGAACCGGGTATTTTGGGTGGAGTTTTCCCAACACTTACTGGAACGTTTCCTTGACCACGTGACGTCCACCTGATTTCCGCAGTTTCCTTTTCTTTTCATTTTTTTAACCAAAAAAAAACACCTAGCGCTGTTACCTCGTGAATTTTGTATTCGATTACCACCCTGACTTCCGTTGTGGATTCCCATTTTTCGCCCTCTTCCTTCTCCCCCATTCACTCTGATAGTTTTTGCGCCATGTGTTCAACCTTAGCCAATAGCGGGCTTAAGCGCTGATCTCGAGTTCTTTGCCCAGTATACTCGACACCTTGCATGTTGATCTTTCTCACTATGTCGGTCTGCGCCAATAATGATTCCAGCCCCCCCGCAGCAGAGGACATCCCGTCCTCCCTTTTTATTTTCAATCTCTCAACCCTGCCGGCTTTTGATCCGGGCCTGTTGTATGCGGCCTGATAAATGTATTGTGTAGCCCTGAACCTCGGGCGTTTGCGAGACACGCTCTCTGCAGGCAATCCTTTCTTTTGCTTCCCCTGCTTTCGCTTTCACTTCTCTCCGCTTCTCAAGAACGCGTCTATCCACTCTACATTCTACACGCAACCAACATGACTGAGAGACAACATTTTCCCTCCTCCTCCTTTTTTTGTTTTTCTCGTCGATTTTCTCCTACAGCTGTGGTTGCGGTAGTCTTCATCTCAGACCTTGGCTGCTTGAGAATCGCTTCAAGACGTGTTCAGCGGCCGGTTGTGGCACCGTCACCCCTTTGGAATGGGAAGAGGATCCGGAGGTTCCCTCCTCTTTCCGATCCTGAGTGCTCTCTCGCATCGTCTCCCTCAGCGGGTTTTTATCAAACTGTTCCCAGTCGCGGATCTTGTCCCGAATCCGGGCGGCTGTTAGTTCCCGGATAATGCTCCTCTAAGTTCTGCCTGCGACGATATTGCTTTTCAGTCTCCCCCGATTTCCAGCAGAGGTGTATCAAGTTCGGCAACTTGACTTCGGACTCAGAGATTTCCCCAAAGCCCGCTATTGGCTACCAGTTCCCTTCGACAAGAAAGGTCATCCGTCATAAGCTTCAGAATCTGGCTGTCTTTTTTTATAATGCGATCCTTCAGTAAGTGCTTGAACGCCCCGCCCTTCCACTTGACTCATGGTCTCCTTCTCCCTCGACGGTTCGTTCCACACAATACCCCTTTTCACTTGAAGCACTCTGCCGTGATCTGGCGTTACTTACATGACGTTCCCTCTGAAGTTGTTTTGAAATCCTATACACCCCTCCAACCCCCGAACAGTCGAACCACCAAGGATTGTCCCCCTCTTTATATTATGTTCCCGCGGGTTGCGTCACCTATTTTCACCCTATTTCTATCTCCCGGTATCGAGCTGCCTTTTCGTGCTAACTTTTGCTACTTCTTTCCCATTTTCATAACGCTGTTCGTCAACCCCCCCCCCCCTTCGTTCACGTTGACCCACTTACATGCTAATCGCCGGCAAGCCTCATTGTATCATACTAAGTGACTTTATTCCTTTCCCCAACGTCTGATGTAGCCAAATCCTTTCCCAAATTTTGGCATCGTGGTCCTGGCCATACTAGCAGACCCTCTCCGGCCTGCCAAGCATAGGGCCCGTCCGCAGGCTCTGACGTTTGACTGCCCCCTCTTTTTTCTTTTTCCCACGCCCCATACCAGCTGTGCGACAACCTCACCACACTTTCCACGCCCCCTCTTGCACTCTTTCGAGCCGGCGGCCCCCACCCCTGCACGTTTTTTAACAATTCGTTTCCCAGACTTCTTTGTGCTTGGAGGGACCTCTTGCTCCTTCTCGCTTTTGCTCAAGAACTCCCCTCGATTTCTTGAACCGCAACACGCAACGGCGGGATTCAGCTTCTCGTTTCTTACGCCGTTGAACAATCGTTCACCCGAGTATAGCCCCATCACCTTCTCTTTCCCGGTCAACCCTTTTTCGTCCCAGCCTTCCACATTCATAGAGACTACGTCATCCGTGACGGATTTTCACCCGATTCCCCCTGTAATTAGGCCCCTGCCCCAACCTTCATACCGCCCTTCATTTTAAGCCTCTTGGCGATTGATGTTGCTGGCTTTTTCCCTTGCATCGCTTCTCTGATCTTATATCCCTCTCATGACTGAATGCCAAGTCCTAGTCCAGTTTTCAACGCTTTGGCCCCACCCCCCCCCCCCCCCCCCCCGGGTTTGCTGCCAGATCCCCCCCCGGTTATCTTGGTCATGCGTCACTTTCCCCCCCCCAGGAACTCCCCACACGATTCTTTCCTTCTTTTTCTTCGCCTCATACTATGTTATCGTTGCGCGGATGTGACCACATTGTTCCAGTAGTGACCACACCGGGCTTTCTTTCCTCGGTGACCTTTTTCAGCTAAAGGAGGCCTATCACTTGCTGATCGCGATACGTGCGACCCATTCCCGTCCCAGAAATTCACAAGTTACCTTCCCTTCTTGCTGGTAAGATAACCCTTTTTTTAAACATTGCGTCACACCTGGTTTCGCTGCCCTGAAGACAATGAATCGATCCCCCCCATCGCCGCCTTACCCCCTAAACCCGCCGAAATTATCCCCCGAAGTCCCCCAAGCCCTACCCTTCCCCTTTTTTTTAAACTGGCTAAACTTCTCGTTGCATAGTAAAGATCCCAAGCCTAGACCCCTTTCTGTCGTGGGTCAACAATTCTTTCACATCTGCCTCCCTTTTGTAGCGTCTCCCGATCCACGTGACCCCACCGTGCGGCTCCGTCGATTATTTGCGCTCCTGCACATTTCACGCCATTTGATGTGTACAGAATCCCCCGTACTTCCCCGCGATATGGATCTCTGATTTCCTTTCTCCGGTATAAACTCCCGCGCGCTTCTGAAACGTGCTGATCATCTGCATCCGGCATCGGTTCAGAATAGGCAGGCTGGCCTTTTTCTTTTTCCTCCCATTCTTTCTGCGGATAAGTTCGCAACTTGTCGTGTGTCGAGCTCTTCCTGCTGATGTGTCCCTGGATTGAAAGGGAATCGCCTCGCCCCGGCACTTTGCAAAGACTTCTTGAACTTTGGCCCCTCAGCCTCACCCACTTCCAACCCCTTCTTCGGTGCTTTTGCCCACCATCGCACCACGGTGTCATTCTTTTTCGCTATCCGGCGTCGCAGACCTGCAGATTCCAGATCACGGCACCGCCTTGAACAGAGTTGTCTTCACCGTCGGAAGCCGAGGTTTTTTTTTTTAAGCCTTTCTTTTTCCTGCCTCTTGCAATAGAGAATACTCTCTTCACCTTTTTTTGTTGTGTTTGGCTCTCTACTTCCGACCGATGCAGGCAGTTCCGACTTCCGACGGTTTCCAACGTCTTCAGAAAGAGGGTTTTTTGCTTTTCTACTTTACGGATTCTCTTGTAGCGCAGCGAAGCTCCTGACTGGACAACAGTGGTTGGCGAACTCTTTACCTCCCTCAGCTGTTTGTGGAGTTTGTTTTGAGGCGAGAACAAGGGCAGAGTTCTTGTTCACGAGTTCGGGGCGTTTCCGCGAAGTTCACTCCCCTAATGCCCTTCTTTTGCCTGGCCGATCTCGCCACCCCCTGGCGCAGTTTCCCTTTTTGTCAATTACATCCCTCGCTCTGCCCATCCTGTATTATGCCGATGCCTGAATCCGATGAATTCCGCTTTTTCGAGTTTTACGAATTCCGTTTTTTTCCCCTCCTCAATCGGTCCCCGATCCCCGAAGATTCCCCATCGCTTGTATCTGACACAGATCGTGCTATGCTTGTCAGTTCATCTCCTTTCGAGGGCCTTTTTTTTTCACGTGTTCTTTCTTCATGACATCCAACCTCCTGCGCTGTCTGCGACTGGCACACACGCCCCCCCCCAAGGTATATGTTCCCCGCATTTGCTCTTTATCAGCTGCGAGTCGTCGTACTCCGTTTTCCACATTTACTTTTTATTTGCGTTTGATCTTCAAGTTCGGTTTTTTAGAATGCGGCTCAGTCTTTCATGTTTACTGTATCCTCAATTTTTCTAAGTGGGGTGTTTCTCGCGGCTTTGTGTGACTCTGGGCAAATTGTGGATTCCCGCCCCTCCCCTTGCAAGTACCGAAATTTTTGTTGGAGGAATAGCAAGTGTTATTCGCGCTCGATCCCGATAGAAGGCCTGGGCTTTGAACCTTTCTCTTCCAGTTCCCCCCTTTTGCGTCATGGGAGGTTCCCCCAGCCGGTTTCCTGGACGCCGATCAATCGCTCCCGAAACATACTTAACATCTCGATTGGCTCATAACAAGTGCGGTATGCTGGAGTGTCTTAGTTATTTCTCCTCTCCTTGCCCCTCCCCCCACCATGACGGGGGATCTGCAATGCAAGCATTCCTGTTTGCAAATTGCGCGGGTCACTACGTTTTCATTTTCTTTCTCACCTTTATATCAAGACATAACATATTATTTCCATCGGGAAAAGCCTCTGGACCCCCCCTTCGGCCATCGCCACTTCATTGGACGGTAGTGCTTTCCTTGGGCACGCGTATACGGATCAAGGTGTTGTTTTGGTTCTTTCCCGGATTAGCCATTTTGGAATCTGTTTCTACCTTCAAGGTTACCGTCCGCCGGTGCTGTATACCATGACTGGTTCCCAGTATGTGGAATCTAACCTTTGACCAACCTAGCTTCTTCCTCCGCGAGAAGTTGAGTTGGCTCCCCCCGCCCCCCCATCATACGTTTCGCGTTTTTCTGTCAAAGCGAAGAACAGGTCTCCCGTTATCCTCCTTCATTCCCTTCCTCGTTCATGCTCTTTTTTTCCAACAAAAGGTCCTTGGCAGCCGGTTTCCCTCTCCCATTCAATATTGGTTCTCTGTAGTGGGGCTGTGTTTCTGGAGTTCGCCTTGCAGCTGTGCCAACTCCCCCCCGGGCTAGCCGCGACTTGATACGTCGGGTTCCCCATAAGTGGCTAGCTCCGCCTTTCCATCTTGACAAGTTAGACGCTTTCTGTATGTTCCATCTACTTTTTGCGGAGGCATACGCAAGTGTGCTAGGAGACCTGTCATTATTTCCAACTTTCACCCACCAAGGGATTCGGTAGTCCCTTACGTCTTTTTGGACGCACCGTTTTCTCACTGTCACCTCAGGAATTTTTACCTCCTGTGAGCCTCGAGAGAGAGACTTCTCTTTCCGTTGGTGACCATGCCGCGGCCCACTGAGCCCACACACCCCCTCCTCCTCCTGTCCCAGCCTTTTGTTTCGTTCCCTTGATTTATTCCCGTCCCTTCCCCCCCACTGCCTATTGACGGGCGCTGGACATACGTTATGTACCGACCACGTTCTTCGGCTGCGCGTCCAATGTGTATTCGCCCCCGCACCGGCGCTTTCTTCATGAAGGCCATGTACGTACTTTTTTTATTCCGATAAACCCGAGGCTTGCGTACCTATATATTTGCTGGTCAGCTTCCGTCCAGTTGCTGCCGCCCCTTCGATTCCCCGGTGCGTTTATTGTCCAACCTTGCAAATAGCGAGGATGGACCCCCTCGCTTGTAGTCAAAATTCGCTTTGAAAGAACGCGCTGTTACCTGGAGCAGTCGATCAACTCCATTCCTTTATACGACTGAGGTCCGTCAATGCCTTCGCCCGGCCGTCGCTGCTACCTCCCTTCCGCCCGCTCTTTTCACTGACTCCCGCTCCTCCCTTTTTTTCCCCGTTGAGTCCGGGAAGGTTGTTTGCGGACGGCCTCTTCAGAGAGCTTCTCACAACGATCCTGTGTGCACCGACACCCTTCTCGCCCTGGCCCCCCTGATTTTCGGTTCGTGCAAACCGTTTAGCTCTGTCAACAAGTCTTCCTCTCCTCTGCACCCTCCTTAGGGCGTTACATAAACACTCGGTAGCCGACTAGCACCCCCCAAACCCACTCCCTCTTTTCCTATAATGTTGGTTCCTAGATATTGCTAGATACCCCTTTTGTTTCCGGTCCTTCCGGCTCTCGTTACGTTTTTGGTATTAACGCCCCCCTAAGTTTGGGATGATTTCATCTGTGAAATGAAAGACCGTGGCCAATTTATCCTTTTGAGCTGCCACCTCACCCTTGGTTCACCTGGTCCGCTTCTATCTTATGAGTCCCAGCCGAGTTCGCTCGTCGTCACAGTCCCGCTTTTTCGCCGATGCCCCCCCCTTGCCGGATCAACTTCGCGCAGTGACTTTGCCCCGCTCTTGAAAAGAACGTGCGTTGGCTGACTGTCTTACTTGACTTGCCCTTCATAACATGATTTGGGAATGTTTAAGACCTGTATTCCCTTCATTCCCCAGTGCGATTTTTAATTGGCTAAGTAATCGGATCTCAGCGGCGACGCTACTGTCCCACTTAGCACGCACCTTTTAATAATCTTCCTGGCTTATACTTGTCTTTAATGGGATCCCCCCTCCCCTATCGTACGCCTGGTTTCTTCGTCCATACCGCCGCCTTCACGAAGTTCGGATCCTTCTCTCCCGGTGTGTCACACAATGCGCACACAAATTGTGACCGCTTCCCCTTTGTGATTTCTTTTTTATACGTTCCCAGCATTTTTTCATTTCCATAACAAGGACTCTTCACTCCAATAACTTGTCAACCGGCCCCCTCCTCCCGTGGTGGGAACCATGTTCTGACTCAGCAACGTTGGGAGGGTTGCGTCACGTTGTATGCCCTGCTTGACATCGGTTCAGCGCACCTCCCCATTTCTCTCCTTCGGCATCCCCTATTCTGCCCCCTTTTTGCTCGAATGGGCGTCCCCCTATCTTTCCCCCTCCCCCCGGCCTCCGGTGACCTTCGTTTCAATCCGCCAGGCTCTCGCGTCTCGTCCAGACACTTTTCTTAGAATTGCTACTTCCCCCCCCCCCACGGTCGCTTTCCATGTTTCCATCTGATAGCTGTCTGGAGGCCCCCCTCCGCACCGACATGGTCCTATCTGCTTGTTGTCCTGGTTTTGGGCCGACGCGGGCCGCCCCCTCCCCCCGTGCCCCACGTTGAACAACGACTTCTCTTCTCTTGCCCTGCGGCTGCCCCACAGTAACACTGTTTGTTCACTGATACTTTTCGTTCTTTCTTTTTTGCATCTGCACTCACCCTCGATGATTGGTTTGCTCCACCCCTTCCCCTTTCAACGGTCTTCCGGGAGTAAGAGTGCTTTTCTGACCCGCTTGTTATTGTCCCAAACGGTTATCTCCGTCAATTCTCCCGTTCCCCTCGCTAACAGACTCCCCATTCCTCGATATCTACGTCAACCGTGAAGTTTCACCCCCAACTTAGTTAATCACTTGCCCGGCCAACTCCCACGAGTCTGGTAAGCCCATTCTAATTGCCTCTTTCCCTCAAGGTCCCTTCTCTGTTTCCGATTGCATCTTCTTTCTTTTTCCCATGCATTATGATAACCATCTCGTGCCCGGTTTTTTCCACGAAAATTTTTCCGTTCCTTTTCAGGTTTTGTTGTTCTTTCCCCTTCCTCCCTCCCTGGTAATCCTCCTTCCCGACTAACTGCCCTTTGTGTACTCGTTCTCTTTGAATGTTATCGAAGAGTGTCTGGTCTTCCCTTAGACGCCCCCCCTTTCACCCCCCGGCTGTTCAGTGAATTTTCCCCCAGACACAGAACCCCTGTATGCGATATTCCCCCTTTCATTCCGCCGCCCCTCCCTTCTTCCCAGTTTTCCAATCTTTGGTTTTGTTAGATCCGATTGGGAAAAAGCGCCCCCCCCTGTATCCCGGAAATGGTCCCAGTCTATCCAACAGGCCCTTGAGCTCCCCCGCCCTCCTTTTCTTTCTCCGCTTAAAACTGCCCCAAATAAAATTATTTTTGCCCTCCACTTTTTGTCTCCTCCGGCATCGTTTTCATTCTCCCACTTACTTCTAGGTATTTCGTGTCCCGCCTTCTCCCCTCTCAGATTTCCCACGTGAAAACGTTGGCGCCCGACTTTCTTTCGAGTTCTTGCCACTTATCTCCTCTCCCTTCTCTGTCTAATCAAAGGCTCTATTGAAATTTCTCTGTGTCACTTCCGGTAAATCGCACGCCCGCCTCTTTTCCTAAAACGTGCCCAACCCGGCGCTATTCCCCCTCGCGTCATTTTCCTTTCCCTCTTGATATTTTTCCAGAGACAGGTATTAAAACTTTTCCTTAGACCCTTCCCCCCCGGGTCTGTAGAGTGTGGCGTCGCTTCCCCCCTTTTGTCTCCTTTTCTATTTCCATTCAATCGAGGTTTCTCCCCGTTCCCTTTCTCCCATCCTCTGAAATTTGCATTATAAGCCTCCCTTCTCCTGCGTATCTCTTTCTCACAAAGTCTCTAACATCTCTGCTTCTGGAATACTGAACCAACCTCTTCCCCCTCCTTCTTTCCCGGTAAATTCCTATCCCTTCACAGTTCTTTGACTTTCTTTCTATTGGACGAATCTAGAACTTTTTTTTTTCCGTTTTTGTTTTTTTTACCTTCTCTTCTTTTTCCCCGCGGAAGAACCTCTTATTCCCTCAGGAAACGCTCCCCCCCCCCTCCACTGTAATTGCGTGAATACTTTGTCAGCCGGTTCGTTTAGCTCTTATTCCGAGAGAGAGGCCCACCTGTTGCGAAGCTTTTTTGGCTTCCCCCAACCACGCAGAAGGTTTGTTTCTGGCTGGCTTTTCCTTTTTCCCCTGGCACCTAGTATTTGAACCCTTTGCCTTAGACAGCTTAACCTGCTCCACCCGGTCATCTGGCGCTCTCCCCCCCCCCCCCCCCTTTCCCCCCCTTCGACACTGCAATTCCCTTCACGATTCTTGCCGTTAGACAAGCCGCCTATCTTAACATGCCGCTGCCGGTTTCAGTCCTGGTTCTCGTTTTTTCCTTCTCTGCGGATTCCTATCATTTTTCCCGCCTCTTCCCCACGACAGAAAGAGTCAGACCTTGACCCTCTCTCCTGACAAAACTCGAGGATTGGCCTTCCTGGACGGCCAGGTGTTTCACAGTCTTCTTAGCGCCTTTGTTTTCTCGGCCTTCCCCCTCCTTTACTGTGGATGCTAGAGAATCATTCCCCTCCATGTATGGGCCTCAGTTCTCTTTAGAGCTGATATCCGCCGTGTCCTTTCTCCAAAAGGAATTGGGATTTTTGAGCTTCTCCCCTCAGTTCGTTGGTTTTACGAAATGACGCTCATTTGGGATCCGACTTTCAAATTTTTCCTTGGGTGCAATTTCGCGGGACCGTGTTGTTTACGCATGGCCCCCCACTTTGATATACCGCCCAAATTGCAGACTCACTTTCTCCCTTTTTCGGCGGCCTTTTTTTCCTTTTCTCGCGCTGCTCCACAGTGAATAGCTTTTTTACTCTAACAGGAGTGAGAAGGGTGCTCCCGCCATTTATATTGCTCTCCCCCAGAGATCCCGATAACAGACACCTCGCTTTTTCCTAACCCGGACGGCCGGGGAGTTTCTCCCTTTTTTTCGCCCAAGACACCAGCCCGCTGGCCTGGGCACCTTTCTTGAAAATTGCCGGTTTCATTTTCTTTTCCTTCCCTTTTTTTTTTTTTCCCCCCCCCCCCCTGCAAGTATTCTCATAGGGATATCAAGTTTCCGTATCCCCCCTATTCCCTTTCCAGCCCAACTCTCAGACCGCCCCCCGGCTTTCCTTTTTCGGGCTTTTTGGGAATCCCCCATTCTCCGGAGAAGTGCGGTGAACCCTGTCACTGCTTCGTAGATAATATTTCACCTTTTCCTCTTGTTTCCGAGACTCCTACTTCCCTTAACATTTTTCTCGGCGATTAAAGCTCCATCCGCGGCCGTTTGTCCTTTTCCTGTGCCCTCCCCCCATCCAGACCGGTTACCTCATCCTCGACGGCGCCTCGTTCGTCACCAGTTTCAACGCATTCTTTCTCAGTTTTTGAAAAAAACGGACATGTGTCCCTTCCCTTTTGGCGAACTTTCCAGTGGTTGGCTGTCGTGGCTCTTTCGATTTTTTTTTTATTTCCCTTCGTCTGGTGGTCAAAGCCCAGCCCCGTCTCGCCTCAGTAGATTTAGCATTTTTTGTTTCGGAACGAAGATTATTTACATTTAGCCAGTCTTTTTCCGTTCCCCCTCCCTTTTTTTTGCTCCGTATCCCCCTATGAGAGGGAGTTCATTCTCTGTATGCGATTTCCGAATGAACATTTCCCCTGTGACTCTTGTTTACTAAAGGCGTCCCCATGTATCCACTCCTGCGGCCCGACTCATGGTTTCTCCAGAGAGACTTGTCCTTCCAGTTTTGGTTGCCTTTTGCGTGAAGGACCTTCCATTGGAGGATAATCCGCCCTCGTGCCAGACTGACGCTGGTTTCCGTTATTTGAGGGAGTTTTACCAAGGCTTATTTGCGGTCCTTCTGGAATATCCCCTGCGTGCGTTACATTTCCTTTGTTCCACCGCGTTGTTCTTCCTCATGCACAGTCCCATGGTCGGTCTAACGTTATTCCGCGTCTATATCCTTTGATTTGCGTTCCCGCGGATATCCAGTTTTCGTGTTACGTCTCCCCCCCCTGCCCCATGTGGACCGCGAATCGAGTTTTGCCTTCTTGCTCTCCTGGTCACTTGTTTTACGTTGTTTGCCCACTCCGCGCGTCCCTTTCCGCTCACTCTGTGAGAGTTAGCCGGCAGATCCTTATCCTCACGTCCGCCTTTGTTCCAACTAGCCATCATTCCCTGCTGTAATTTCCACTTTTTCTTTTTCGGAGGACAGAGGCTTTTCTCGCTCCACTCTATCGAACTAGGAGTTGACACCCTAATCCCTCTTCCACATGTTTTCCTTGTAGCTCACCTCTCTCTTTGAACCCCTGCTGCCGCTGCATCTCTCTAAGCGACGCCCTTCGTTTTCCCCCCCCCCCACCGTCATCTTTTTTCACCTTTTACCCAACGAATGTAGACCACTTCCTCTTCCTTTCATCCCAGATTTAGATGATCATTCTACTCTTTTTTTTATAGTCTTCAATCGGGAGTTGGTTTACTTTTTCCCCCCGGCGTGCTGAATCCTTTGAACTACGTTTCCAGAGGAAGGTTGTGACCCGTCCACTTTATCGTAGATTCGGTTTGAAAACCCTATTATTCGAGTTTTTTTTTTTTCTCCTAGAATATGTACGCGCTACACCCTGACGGATAAACTGAAGCTAGGGGAATTTTTTGATTTTTCTTTTGGCACAAGGGAGCCTTGCGTCTTTTATCTATTTTATCTCCTTAATTTTAGTTTCTTTACTGTCTTACCCCAGTTGTCAACTGGGAGTAGTTTCCCCCGCTCGGTACCGTATTCTGCCCAAGAGAATCGTATCAGTTCCTTATTGGCTCCCGTTTTCCTTGCCCGCACAGGGAATCCTTATATGTCCCCTCCCTAATTAGTGCAAGATGCGTTATGTTTTCCGTCCGGTAAGCATATCATTGTTCCGTTTCGGGGTTTTCAACCCCCCTTCGAACTTTTCCTTAGTCCTCGATAGTAGGCTGCTCTGGTATTTAGGTTCGCAGTTCTATGATAGAGGTGAGTAATCCCTTTCATACTCAGGCGTCCCCCAGTTCCACGGGAAGTGAAACAATACTTTTGGACATGCCTGGATTATCAGCCACTTGGAGAGTTTCCCCCCCCGGAAATGCGTCTTACTCCTTTTATTTTCCTAGTCCCCGGCTCGCTTACTCCAACTTCCTTTCCGCACCGGCCAGCCTCTTCTTTGCTCGAACGTCTGTGCTCGTTTATAAATCCTTGGTCCCTGAACGTCATTCCCGTCTCCTCGCAGAAATTGTTACTTCTATTTCCCACGGTCCCTAAGAAATCAGGAACCCTCTGTCTTTTGCTTTCCCCTCTTCAAATTTTCCTTGAACCAGCATCACCCCTTTCTCCTTTCTCCTCCTCGTCCCTTTCAGCACCGGCTGCTTTTTCCCCGCCCAAAAGACCGGTTTTGCGACTCCCAATCCGGTCAGACAAGAAAAGCGCAATTTCCCCCTTTTCCACGTCCTTTGTTCCACACCTTTGGTCGTTTTCAATCAGTTCTTACTGGCTTGCGCTCGCTCGGTCTCCTTCTTCCTATGTGAATATCAGAACCGATCTTTGGTTCCGAGAACAAGAAATGTTTTTCCGGTCAGGTTTTCCTCCGTCGTTGTTTTAAAGATCTTTCACCCGGTTTTTTTGCCGCCGTGTGACGTCTTCTTTCCGGTCAACCTCTTTAGGAGGGTTTATTGACGCCAGACTTCCCCCCCCCAAATGCATATTTATCGGCCCCGTGACGGCCAACACTGCAGGAGCCTGTAAGTCGCTCTTGCCCCCCCCTCTCCCGCCGTTTTACCCGAGCCCTTTGCTCTTCCGAAGCCTGTCTTGCTTTTTTTCATCTGATCGGATATTCTCGGCTGGCGACCTGCCTTTCTGTGGAACTTCTTACTAGAGGCCGCGTCCCCCCCCATTGCCAGTTGGTGCAGATCCAGTCGATTTTGTGCCTCGAGAGACATGTGTCCCCCACACGGGGGTTCCCAGGCCTGCTTTTTAGACGAATCGTCTTTTTCCTTTATCGTGTTGAGATTTTTCCTACGCATTTGGGCTTCCACGGGTCGCCCCTGGATTTTCTACACATAGGACCCCCTTTCCCCTTTCATGATTTCCCCCCCCCCTCCTAAGCTCGCTTTAATCATTCATCCCATTTCCCAAAGACATTTCTCAAGTTAGTTTAATTGCCCCCCTTTTCGTTAGAACTCATTTGGTCCCAATTCACACTGGATTCCCTGCCCCCCTCTTGGTTCCCAACGATCCAAGTTTTCCACCTTGAATTATATTTAGAAAATACTCCCCTGGCTTTTATTCAAACCCTCCCCAAATTCCATGTGTAGCCCCCCGAAAGTTGCGGGGTTCGACCCTTCCCGGTATCAAGCTAAGAGTCATTTCGCAATCGTAGGTTTAGTGGGTGTCCACTCCTTCGACGTGGAGTCCCTCTCTTCCTTTCACCTCTTAGATCGTGCACCGTCGCTCTCCAACGCGTTTACCATTCAACATCCGCTTCTACTCGATGTTTTTGTACGTTTTTCCCCCGTTCCCGTTCACGTTCCTTTAGATAGGCAGCTTTCCTGTTCTTCCCAAGACGTTCTTTCCCCCCCCGCGACAACTGGAATTCTTCTTCTTTCCAGCATAGCATGGTCATTATTCCTCAGTTACCCCCTTTTCCCCGGTTTTTAGAGCTTTTTCTTTCTTCGGGAGAGCTCGGATTGATGCACGCTAAGTCCTCGTTTCTGTTTTCAACTTAGCCTTCCAGTCCCAGGAAAGGTTCTCCAAGATTTTTCCCGCACTTTTCTGCACTCACCCAAAAGCACCCCCGTTTCGTAGTTGATTTCCACCAGCTCTCCACCAGGTCATCTTCTTTATGAACCCTCTGCGAAAACGCTCTTGAATCGTCTTTCAAGGAAATCCACGCGTTGCTTGCCCGTAGGCGGATAGGGTTCCATTTCATCGGGAAGTTTCTTCCTTTCCCCCCGTTTTTTTCAGGTTTCTATTTCCGAGATGCCCCCTCCGATCCCCCTGTGCACCGTCCCTCTTTCAGCATAGGGAAGTTCCCCCTTTAGCCCGATAGAAGGGAGTTAGTCTTTTCCCTCCTCGCGATGGACCGTTCGCTTTGGGGTGACATTCATGACTCTGGCGTTCGGCGTTCCGCGGCAAGGGCAATGAGTCCTTTGCTGACCATTTCCGGGCGTCGGTCTCCTCCCCCTCCCCCATACTTCCCAGCCTTTCTTCCGGCAGTCACCTTCTCCCAAACGGCGGTCCCTTTGCATTTTATCAAATTTATTGACCGCTTCCCTCCAAAGAATTGATTGGAACCCTCCCTCTTGA
>Ga0179593_1716352_pt1 | contig 15747 bp, 23 predicted proteins | sample CZODoug2_1_08_16_FD_185931 | JGI IMG/M metagenome (GOLD analysis project Ga0179593, IMG submission 185931) | Vadose zone soil fungal communities from Angelo Coast Range Reserve, California, USA - CZODoug2_1_08_16fungal (PacBio error correction) | ecosystem: Environmental > Terrestrial > Soil >... | reverse complement strand
GATTCCTTTTGCTTTGTGGTTTGGAGCGGTTTTTCTTGAGCCCTTGGCGCTTCCTCTTGGCTTTCCTCCCATTGCCCTTTTTTTGTTTTCCTGTACCCCTTTTTCATCCACCCTGATTTTTTTGCTTCTGAAGACGGCCCTTCCTCCGAGCACACTCCACGCTGTTCGGCCGCTGATCGACTATCGCCGACCTGCGTTTTGGCGCCTTATCTTTTTTGAGGAAGTTGAGTTTCCAATTTTTGGATCTCGTCGCCCTCCTGGCTCCGGATTCCTCTACGATCCTTCTCTTTGACTCGGGCGCGCCCAACTGCTTCTTTCTTTTGCGATGATTAGACCGTTCCCCTCCGCCCCAGGCTTTGTATCACGGGTCCCAAAAGGGCTCACTCCCTTCCCTGAGGTACCCGGTCACTATGGCACAAACCATCTTTTTTTTTTCCCGCAGGCTTCAGACTTTCTGTCAGTTTTTTCTGGGCCTCGGTCTCCTTCAAGTTAAACTTTGCCCTGACGGGGACCCCTTTTTGCGGGCCGTTCGTCGTAGACTTCCCCACGGCCCCCGACAATCTTTTTCTAATAACAGGCGGGCTGTTATTTCCGGTTTTCGGCCGGCGTATTGGACCTGTCAACTGTAAACCCCTATTTTTTTTCCCCCCGCCCCCTCTCCCTCTTTGTATAGACCATTTTTTTCAAGGATTTCTTTGCCAGTACTCCCCCCACAATGGACTGTTTTGTACCTTTGAGAAGGATCAGCTCTCCTCTTTTTCCCCGGCCCTCCACATGTTTTCGGCCTTTTCAACAAGTTCCATGGTTTTTCTCGGGGATTCCCATCGCGAACGCCTTACAAGGCCAGCTTTTTTCCAAGTTCGCTTTTGGCAGTTGTGTCAATACCAGTCCAGGCCTGGGCTATTTTCCCCCCTGTCGTACGTCCGCCGGGAAGCTCTGCCCTTTTCCCAGGCGGGGCAGGCCATGTTTTTCGTGATGTCCCCAATATCCCCCCCCTAAGCATCCCCTATTGTGGAAAACATGGGTCACCCTTTTCTTCCCCGCATTTCCAACGTTCCCCTTTTTAACTACCTCATTTCTTCGTAAAAATCACAGCTTCCTTTTTTGGACAGTCCCCTCTTTCAGTTCCAAGCCCTATCCTTCCCTCCCTTTGAAAAACCCTTTTCCTTTTCCCTCTGAAAGTTTCTCTTTTCACGGTGAACAAATGTTTTTGAGAAACCCGAGATAGTTTCTCCTTTCTTGCAAACCTTTCCCCCCCCGAAATAGTGTACCGACTTGGCTCCCATGGCTCTTTTAAGATTAAAGAATCCCCTTTTTTTTAGCTTCACTTCAAGCCGGAAAGTTCTTGGTGACCACGACCCTAACTCTGGCATCTTCCAATCTCCCCCATCAGGTACCCCCTTTTCATTTTTTTGATGTTTTTCCCTCCGGTCATCCCCCCCTTTTGGCCTCCCCCCCCTAGGGGGCTTTCTTTTGACCAAGGGGGTTTTTTTTTTTTTTTTTTTCTTCTACCCTCCAGCCTCTTTTTTTTTTCCAAACAGTCCCCCCGGAGTGGTGGTAGTGCCCTTTTCATTTCGCCCCCTTGAGCTCACTTTGGGATGGCCCATTTTTTTTGGCACTCCCAGCTTTTTTAACCCCCTTCGACAACCCAAAAACATTCCGTCCCCCACTGATCCCGTTTTACCCTCTTCCATCGTTTACCTCCGCATTGACGTTTTAGGGGTGGTCTACATGTCCCCCAGGAAATTCAACACCCTTTTCCCCCTCCTCCCCCCCGCAAATACCTTTCCCATGTTCCTTAATTGTTATCCCCTCCGAGCAACTTCTTCAAGGATTTCTTTGGTGGCACTTTTGGTTCTCATTTCGCCCATTTTACTGGGAATGCCCTCAATTCCGAGAATTTCTTAGATCCCACGGGGTCCTGGCCCCCCCCCCCCCAAAAAAAAGTGTCCCCCCCCGTCACCCCCCGACCCACCCCCCCCTGAAGAAGGAAACAAGTTTTTCATATGTTTTCCCTCTTTCGTCGATTCCCCCCTTAGAGACTTCAACCCTTTTCCCATGCCCTGGCCTTATACCCATTCTTGCAGGCTTTTTTCCCGGTTTTTCCCCCCTCAGAGGTGAGCTCTCTTTCCAGCGATCTTTTCCTTGGCCTGCTCAGGGACTCCCTTTTTCTCCTCTTTCCGTTTTCCGAGAGGCCACTTTTTCTGAAAACTCTTCCCAACGTCGAACCGCCTTGTTGCGATCGGGTTGTTCAAGTCTTCGCTGCTCCATGATGGGGTCTTTTTGTCTTCAGGACCTCTGGCAGGAATTGGATTTTCGCTTAAACCCCAGGTCCCCCTTCGAACCTAAAGCTTTCCCCCTTCATCCCCCGTTTTCTCTGGGGTGCGCCTTTTTTCCGGGTACATTTTTGTGGCTGGTTTCCCTTTGGGTGATCCCCCCCCCCCATTCTCTGGTCTTTTAGGCGGCCGAGTGTTGTGCGACCTTTTGCACGCCCATCCTTTTTTTTTCTGCGGCTCGGCGGGGGAGCCTTCCCCCGTCCCCGGAACCTCTTATGCTGCTTTATGTTCCTAAGGGCCTGCTCGTTTTTTCTGCGTTCTGCTTCCCTTCAAAGGCGCCCTCCCACACCCTAACTTTTTCTATGGGCCCTTTTTGTCGGCTGGTGTTTTTCTCCCCCCTTATTTTTTAAAACTTTGTTTTTTTTCGTCCGTGGGTTTTTCCCCCCTAAGTTGAGGATACCACCCTTTCGAACCCCAAATCGCCCTTGAGCCCCCGTTTCTTTTTTTTTCAAGGCTTCTTTTTTACTGTCGGCCCAAGCTAGGGCCTTCCCTCCCCGGTCCCTTTTTTGATGTTGTCCCTGAATAGGGAAATCCTTCCTTTTTTTTTTCCACGATTGGATTCCCTCTGACGATTATTCTGGAACCCTTTGCTCCGGCCGCCAAGCTTTCCGAGGTTTTTCAAGGTCTTTCTTGGAAGCAGTCGGGTTTGTGAGCCGACCTCCTATTATCACTATTCGAGTTTTCTTGTTTGTTCCCCACTGGAGCCCCCCCTCAGAGCGAATGTTTTTTTCCCTTTCTTTAGGCTTTCCTTTCGGGAGTCCCTTTCTCATGGGGAACTCCCGGCGGGCGGTGGCAAAGTCTTCGCTTTCAAGCACATCATGGTTTCTCCGGGGCACCCATTTGGTTTTTTCCCCGATTTTTAGGGTTTTTTTTTCCCTTCCTTGGAAGTCCCCGGTGACCCCCTGTTTCCAATCTGGCGCCCCGTTTCCTCCTTCGAAACACCCCCTTGGCCCTTCCCCCCTTCGTTCGTTTTCATTCCGTTGAACGTCGAAGAAGTACTTCCCACTTTTCCGCCCCCACAAACCCCTCTTGGAAAGTGGGTCCCTTTTCATGGGCCCCCACCACCTCCGAGAAAACGTTCCCCTTTTATTTCCCTCTCCAGGAGGGGTGTGCCGCATTTTGTGTTGAGATGTTCCCCCCCCCGAATCCCTTTTTTCCCTCTTGTTCTTCCCTGATGGTTGTCCCGATTCATGGTTTGGCGATCTGTTCCTTTCCATTTTTTTTCAAGAAAAGGTCTCCCCCTACTTGCCCTTTTCCCACACATCTGGCAACCCTTTCTTGCCCGATTTGGGCCTGGGACCCCCCTTTTCATCAGGGTCGGCTCTATTTTGTCCCGCCCTCACGCGCCGCATTCCTTACCGGCGCCGGTCCCCCCCCCCCCCCCCGGCCCCTGTTTTTTCCTTTTTTTTTCGTATGAAGGAAAGGTTCCTCCTCCTGACGCCCGCCTATTTATCCGTCTTTGGCCTAAACTTTCCCCGTGACGCCTCTTTGGGGGAGCGGCTTTTTTCTTCAAGGATGCCACGCACGGCGTTTGTGGCCATCCGGCTTGTTGGACCCCTCAGTGGAAAGTGATCCTTTTTTTTTTCCCGTTTCGTTCGAGGCCCTGTTGATTTTCCCCCGTAAACTATGAAGGCATATGCTTTTTCTTCAGGACTTTTGTTCAAATAGAAGAGATCTCGTCTTCCTCGCGTACTCCCCCCCCTCCCCCGGAACTATCTCCCGTGAACCTACGGCAGAAAATTTCTTCTCTTCCGACGATTTCGGGAGGCTTCTATAGTCATCGTCCCGGCTCTCCTTTGGCTTCAATAGTCCTTTTTTTTTGCCTTTTTAGGAGTGCATCCTTTTTTTTTGATTGTCCTTTGGTTTTTTTTTCCGCCCACCTCCCTGGACGGCCCTCCCTCTCAATTTTCTTTTATAAAAGCACCTCCTCCTTTTTTCAACCCACGCCGTCTCGCTTTCGACGTACTTTCCCTTCCCCCCCATTCCCCTTTTCAAAGTTTTTTTTTTATTGGCGCACGGTTATATGCACTCCCATTCTCGGCCCCTCTGCGTTCGTCCCCGGGTCTTTTTTCCCCGGTGATCGGCCATTTTTGTCTTCCATCCTTGGCTTTTGCCTCGCAGGTTTTTGGATTTCGGTAGATGTGGGTGGTCCTCTCTTGAGTATTTTTTTTCTCCGCGCATCGGATTTCTGTTGGAGATTACCCCTCCGGTTTCGCTTGTTCCTTCCGGTCCTTCCTTTCCCCTTCACCATCATCCGACCCATTGAATCATTCTTTTCCCCACCCTCGTTTTTCGGGATATTTTTTTTCGTGAACTTCCCTGGCGACGAATTCCGACTTCCTCAGTTTCCTCTTTTTTTTCTTCCTTTGCCTCCGGCCCTCGTATTCGTCCGTTTACTTTTTTTCAAAGGGGTACCCTTTTCTTGAGTTAGTTTTTTTGAGGGAGTGCCAGCCCCCACGCTTCTTGCGTTTCCCCCCGCATTTTTTTTCTCCTGTCCATCGGCTTTTTTTCCCTTTCGGCTTCCCCCAAGGATCCTCCCCGTGTTCGCTTTTTTTTTTCTTTATCGTTTGTGTTCTCCCTTTTGGCCATAGGCAAGTTTTTTTTCTTTTCTTGCCAAAGGTCCCTTTAGCGCCACGGTTCGTTTCTCTCCTTTTTTTTTTCTCTCCTCCGTTTTCCTTTTGTTGTTGATCTTTGAAACCGCCTTCCCCTTTTGGGACATTTTACAAGGTCCTTTTTCCTTTTTCTTCAGACCCATCCGCCAACCACCCCCTTTTCCGGCCATCAGGATCTTTTAGGCCGGAAATGTTCTTCCCCCGCCGTCTCCCTCTGGGTGCTCCCGCCCTTTCTGAAATACGCATGACTTCTCTCTCAAGTGTATCTCCTGAAGGCGTCCACAATCCCATTTGAACTGACGACTCTTCCCCTCCGGCCTGAAACTTCCCTCGGAGCTTTGGCGGCCCTTCACGCCCTTTGATCGACTTCCTTTTTTTTAGGATGAATTATGACCTGTTCCATTTCCCTTGCTTTTTGGGACCGGATTCACTCCCGACGGCGATGTTCGAGATGCGCCCTCGATTTTTACGCCTCCTCCCCCCAATCGAACCCCTTTTTTTTTTTTTTTTTGCTATCACCCCCTTTCGTTCGCATATTTGTTTTTTCCTGTCCAACCCCCCCCGAGGCCTTTCTCCTTGGGACCCCCCTTTCCTCCCTTTTCCGAAGGGGGAGATGTTTTTTCTTTTTTTTTCTGATTTTTGCTTTTTAACTTTTGCTTCACGTCCCCCCCCCCTGGAACTGTGCTTTGGTTTTCTTTTTTCCTGAGGAGTTCTTTCTTTTTTTTTTGTTTCAAACCTGCTGGGGAAGGGATTTTGTTCGCTGCTTTGGCCGTATGGCTTTTTCCTCTTTGGGGGGTTTGGTACCCCTACCCTGAAAAATCCCTTTTTTTCCTTCAACTAACGAACGTCCTCCGACCATGCTGCAATTCCTGGGGGGAACCCGGCGCTTTTTTTTTTTGAGATGCTGGGAGGCCCCTCTTTTTTCGCGGCTTTTTTGAAGCGGTTTCGGTTTTCTTGTCCATTTGGGAGTAGGTTTTTCACTTTTCTGAGGGACGGATTTTCCTACGGATTTTTTTTTCCCCTCGGTGTCGACCTTGTCTGCATTAGCTCTTTGGTGGACCTTTTCTCAGACGACATTCCCCCGTTCCCCCAAGGCTATTTCTAGTATGGCCCTCCCTCCACTTCCCCGGATGGCCAAAACCTTGTCTTTTTTCAGTCGCCTCCCCTGACCGGCTATCCCTTTCAAGGGGGGTCACCCTTACCATTTCCCCCCCTTTCCCCCCCAGGCCAGATTCTTATAATCTGCCCTCTCCGACGGTTCCTGTCCCCAGGCCACCGACTCTTCCCGCTTCCCCTACAGGGGCGTTTTCTTTATTTGCCGGCTTTTTCCCTTCCCGTTTTGGGACACAAACCCTTTCCTCCCGGTTGCCCCTTTTGTCCACCCCCGTCCATTCTTTTGCAATCTTTCGTCACAAATGGATTTCCTTTTTACAATTTTTGCCCGGAACGTCATTTCTGAAAGGAAAGCTATCTCCAAAATAGTTGTCGTTTCTCGTAGTTATGGCTCGGACCAGAGGACCCCCAGTTTCTGACACATCTGCTCTTAATTCTCCCCGTGTTTCTTTTCCAGTTCAGGACACCCCTTCCAGCTTTTCGTGGGGAAGTAATCGCTCTTCTTCGGGAAGTTTGCGCGGCCCTTCAACCTTGGTTTTTCGCCAATTTTTGTTTTTTTTCGAGTCCACGGCGGTTTTAAAAGTTCACATGGTCACCCTTGCGTCCCCTTCCCGTCTTCCTCCAAAATAGGTGAATTTCCATTGATTCCTTTTTTCAAATCGGGTTTCAGGTCCTCCCCTGATGTGCTTTTTTTCTCCTCCTCCCCCATCCTTTATCACGGAAAGTTTTTTTTTTCCCGGTTTTTCTTTCCTTGAGCACCCATGCGCTAGTCTCCTTTCCCCCCCTCGCGACCCCCCCTGACTTTTCTTCCCTCACCTTGTTCCTCGTCTTTCCAGCAACCTGGCCGCGCTTCCTGTAATCCGCTGCCGTCTTTCCCTTCATAATCGGTTCCCCCTCTTTTTTCACACCAGACCTCTCTTCACTATTCAGATGTTTCTTCCTTCCCCCCCCCTTTTGCCCTGCGCACTCCTCTTTTGATTCGACAGGCGCAGTTCTCTTTTTTTTTTTCCAAACAAATCCCCCCTTTCTTCCTTGTTCTTCTTGCGCATTCTCTCCATCCCCCCCCTCAATGCGGGACCTTCCCGCGACAACTTTCCCCACAGTGTTAAGACCCATTTCATTCATTCGCAAAACTTTTTTTGTATTCCCTCTTCCCTCTCCCTCTTCTTGAAGAAGAGCAGTAATGACCCCCTTCCCCCCCTCTTCCCTTCCCCCTTCCCCGGCAATAATCGCATCCCCCGATTCCGGTATCCCCGTACCCGCCCCCACTTCTTTCCCCCTTCTTGGAAAACTTCATTCGTTCCCTTGTGGCCGCCTCTCTCCCTCTGCTTTGTCTTTCCCCGTGGTCCTGGCCCGCATTTCCCGGTAACATTAAATCTTTCCCGATCCTTTTTTTTCCCCCCCCCTTTTTTTCTAAAGCTTAGTATTCTACTTTTTTTTCCCATTTTTTCTTCCCCCCACCTTTTCCTCCTCTTTTTTCCTTCCCTTGACTGGCAGGCGGCCCCCGCGCAGCTTCTTCTTTTTTTCAACCAGATTTCGTCACCCTTCGTTACCTTTCTGTTTTTCCCCCTCACCTTTCTTTGGATATCTATTACTTTCTTCCTGTTCTTCCTTCTTCAGGACAATTGGCTCCCCTCTCCCTTTTTCTGCACCGATGCGCCCTCTTTTCCCCGGCAGAGTTCTGCTTTCGAGTCCGTGTTCTCCTTTTTTTCCCCAGTGAACGCTTTGAAGAGTGAATTGTCTTTTTTAAACAATGTTTTTTGTGAAGTCTCGCCTCCTCCCCCTTTTTCATAAACTCCCCACGTGGAAGGTTTTTCGCTTTTGTTAAGGGTACTTTTTCTTTTTCCAGTTTCCCGTCTTTTCTCCACAATCTCTTGTCTTTTCTTGCTTCCAAAAGAGGTGTGCGAATGAGAGCACACTTTTTTTCCTCCTCTTTTTTGCCCTGTGATTGATTTTTTCCCCCCCGAAATCATTGGGACCTTTTTTTCATGTATGACCTTGGAAGGGCTCTCTTCTTTGCATTCTTTTTGTCATTCGTATTTTTTAGGGGAAGAGAGGGGCCCCCCCCCTGGAGATATGACAATTTTTTTCTTTCTTCCCACTGTACTTGAGATGTTTTTTGGATTTAAGCAGTTTTTTCTTTTCTTTTTTCTTCCCAAGTTTGGTTCCCCCTTTTCACCCCTGTAACCCACCCTCAGTTTTTCATTCAAATTTATCCCCCCCTTGATGTTTTGGAAACCACCCCCCTTGATGGCTTTCTCCCTCTAGGGCTTTTGTTATTTTCTCGCCTTGAACCGTCAAATCCATTGACAGAGTCGTTTTTTTCCCCCGATTTTTTGTGGACTGTTTGGGACGATTACTTTCTTCCCCTTCTCCTGACCACCCCGCGTCTTATCTGCTTTCTTTTAAGGGAGCTTCCCTTTAGATTCTTCTGGGGGCGGGTGCTCCTGTTCTCCGCAGAAAAATTTTCCTATTTCAGAGTTTTTTTTTTCTCTCTGTTGTGTTCCCCGGAGCGTAGGACCGTTTGGGTTCTTTTTCCCTGAACCATGTTAGATTCACTCCCTCGGAGGCCCCCTTCATTGCAGTTGGTCCCCCTTGGGCCGGTGCCCCGCAGGCGTCTTTCCCCCTTTCCCCTGTATCGCTTTTTTTTCCCCCCTTGTTCCGGAAAAAAAGCTTGGCCCTCCCCCCTTTTTTGAGGAGTAAAAGATTTCTCATAGTGGTCCGGGCCAGTTCGCATTGGTTTTTTTTTCCATGTTTTCATTTTTTTCCTTTTTCCCTATTTGACTCCGAAAACCTTTTCTTTTTTTACACGATGGCTTTCACATTCCTTTAACTTTCCGGAATACGTAGTCCTACCTGTAAAATACCCCCCCGTGGGGGGACTTCCGTTTTCTCCACCAAAACTTTTTTTCGAGGAAACCCTTCCCCCACCGGGCTCTTCAGCGACTCCTTTGTTTTTTCCCTCTCCGGCTCTTCCCAACTCTTTTTTTCCCTTGTTCTGGACTCCCCGACCTTCGAGTGGGTGGATCCTCCCTCATGTTTTTGGCATCTGTTTCATTTATTTCCTGGAAGAAAGCCATTTCCAAAAGGACATAACGCTTCCAAGTCCTTTTTTTCCCCTGTTGTGACCCTTCCCTCAAAAAAACCCTCCTTCCCTGACGTTTGGCCACCCCAACCATGGACTTCGGGTTTTTTGTCTATTTGTCACACGCCGTACCCTGTTCTATCCGCACTTCATTTCCTACGGGCTTTTCTTTAATTACGCGACGCTCTCTTATGGCCGTTCTTTTTTTTATAATGTCCACGTTCCCGGGTGTCCCTTTTCTCCGCCGTCTTTCTGTCCTTACCCTTTTTTCTTTTTCTTTGACCTGGGGAAGCCCCCCCTCTTTCTCCCCTCAAATATGACCTCCCTCCCCCTCCGGATTTTTTTCCCTGTTCTTACTTTTCTCTACTCAGGGAGCCACTCACTTCCCCCTTTTCCCTTGGGGCCCGTGCTTATCTCTCGAGAAAAGCATGGTCCCCCTTTTCCCCTCTTTGCCGAAGTTCTTCCCTCTGCATCTGCTTGTTTTTCCCCCCTTCGTCAGCCTCTCTATATTTTTCTCGCCCGTCTCTCAGCCGCGTACTTACCTTTTTTCTGGACCCCCTCTTCATGAGGAAACAAGTTCCCCCCCCCCCCTGCTCGTCCCCCCCTCCTCAGGCATGCCCAGAATCTTCAGCGGACGCTCTTTTACCAGCTTTGATTCTTTTTCCCCCTCGGATGGGCGGTTTTTTCCATCAAGGTTTTGTCTTCAGCCTTTTGATTTTCCGCAAACTTGGGCCCCCCCCGGAAAGAATTCTCCTCCCCATTCGGTCCCCTGGGCCCAAAACCCACCTTCCTTTTTTTCCCCCTCCCCCTCGCTGTCCTCCCTTCTCCTCCCCCAAGGGTCATGGCCCGGCAGGCCATCTCCTCCCTCCTTTCTCGTCGTCTCCGCCTTCCCTTGTGCCATGGCTCAGTTTTTTTTCTCCGGGAACTCTCTTCTTTTTTATTTTCTCTTTCTGTTTTATGGAATGGCCCCTCCTGTAAGGACAGGTCTTTTTTTTCTCCCTCGACTGGATCTCGTCCTCTAAGTCTGTCTTTTTTCAGGAAGATCTTTTTTCCCATGGCCCGTACGTGGAGAACAATGTCCCCCTCCCCCTTTTTTCCTTTCATTCCCCTCCTATTTTGGCTTGTTCCGCCCTCGTTCTGCCCGGGTTCTACTCGACACAGAATTTCAGTTTCTTCTTATTTTGGCAGGCCAAAGGACGAGTATTCAGTTTCCTGCCTTTGTCTCGGTGTCCCTCACACTTTTTCTTTTTTCCGGTTTTTACTTCGCCCCCTTTTCTCAAGAATCCTGGCTCCCTTCTATTCTTCTAGGCTTTTTTCCTACAAAGGGAAATTGTTGCTTCCTGGTCCCTTTTTTTCTTGGTGGATGGATGATTTCTTTTTTTTTCAACCTTTCAAGGCCCATCGTGTTTTTTTCAGGCCAAAAGGTTCCACCGGTCGTTGCCTTTTCCTAAGTTGTTGGTGGTTATATATATCAACGGTCTTCTTTCACCCCTTTTTGCCTTCCAAATCTGCCCCTCCTGAGGCCGACATGTAGATACACCCTTTTCCATCCAGCCCCCCTGAGCGGAAAGAATCCCCTCTTTCCACCAAGGTCCCCCTTTGGTCCCCCCCTCCCTCTGAGTTTCTCGTGCGGTGGAGTTTTTCCCTCCTTGCTGGTTCCCCTTTTTGAACTAAGCAGGACTCCCCATCCTTTTATTCCATTTTCCCTCCCCGTCCATACTCCTTCTTTCTCAGCCGAACAAAGTCCTTCCTGTTTTTCCTCTTCTCGGAATAGGCTCTTTCTCCGGGATTTCTGTCATTCGCTTCCGTTACTAGTCATTCTTTCTGAATGTGTCAGGACGGTTTTTTTTTGACCCTTCAAGGATATAATCCCCTCCTCTTCCCCTCCTATCTACAACCAGACCTTCCAATCAGTCAATTTACACCCCCTTCCCCCCCCCCCCCGGCGGTTTTCCCCCCCTCTCGATCCTTTTTCCAAGAGAATGGCCTATTTTTTTTCTTTCCCCATCGCCTTTATTTTTGGGAATATTTGCCTTCGGATTCAAAAGCCAACCCCTCCCCCGTTTCGGTTTTTCTCCAGGAGGAGGTCTTTTCTCGGTACCGGTTTACACTTCCCTTTCTGTCCCCATCTTGGCCGTATGGAGCTTCTTAAATCCCCCCCCCCTTTCCTTAAAAACTGATGACGTCTCCCCCTTCTAGACCACTACTATTCCCCCAGCTGCGGTTTCTTTCTCGAAGAGATTCCCCTCTCCGAACTGGCGGACGACGTCCTTTCGTTCCGTGTTTTTTTTTCGTTTCTGGGAGGACTTTCCTTTCCCCTTACGAGCGCTTTTTTTGGAAATAGGATGGCGCCCTCCCCCCCCCCCTCCCTCTGTCTTCCCCTCTTCTTCTCCTTTACCTGTCTTGCTCGACGACCCTGGACCCCCTTTCCCCAAATGAAGTGGATAATGTATTCTTTTTTCCCCCCCCGCACGTCCCCCCATCCTTTTTGGTTTGCTTCAGAAGGGACGATTCCGCCCAAGAGTTCAGTTTGAAAAAATTACCCCCCCCTTTCCTTTCCCAGACGTTCTTCTGTTCCTGTAGCGTAGTTATCCGTTTTCCCCACGGCACAAAAGAACTCCCCCCTTTCGTACTCTCCTTGCGAGTAGTATTTCTCTTGGAGCGTATTCCCCTGCTGTCCCCAACTTCTGCTTTTTCGTTTTTTTTTTCCCCCCCAATTTGTCCTTTCGACCCCCCGCTTCTTTTTCCTTTTGGGAGGAAAAAAAATTTTTTTTTTTGAAACCGTGCTGGCTTTCGATCGCCCCCTATTAATGATAGCTCTTCGCCCCCAGATGGCCTCTTTCTTCTTGGCCAGCGTTTTCTCTATGCCGCTCTTTCCCCCTGTTGGAAAGTTCGCTGGCCCTTTTTCCATTCACCCCACTTCCAGTTTTTTTCTATTTCGTCCGACCTTTCCGGATTTCCTGGTGCCTTCCCTTTCTTCTTTCAATGTTTCGCCCCCGGCGGCCCTCGCCCCCCCCAGGCTTTCCAGATTTGAAAAAACCATTTCCCCCCTCTGTCCGCATTCGACTCCCTAAAATCGGTTCCTTTTTCCCCCCCCCTTTCAATGATACCTAAGTCCCATTATTTTTTTCATCCGATCTCTGTCCCCCTTTTTGCTTGCCGTCCATGATCACGCACCTTTGCTTCCCCCCTTTTTCTTCGAGCAACATGCTTTTTTCCCCCTCACTCTTGCCACACCTCCATTTTTCATTTCTTTCCTCCGTTCGTTCCAGGAAAGAAGCCCTTTTCGTTTCCCTTCTCGTATGAATGTTCCCTTTTTTTTGAATTCTACTTTCCCCCTCGTTTTTCCACACTTTCCACTCTCCCCCTTTTTCCCTATCAGAGGTTTTCCTTTGACTTGTTCCCTTTTGAAACTGGGATTCCCTCCCCCTCCCTGGCCTCTGGTTCCCCCTATTTCAGTCCGTCTTTCCTCGCCATCACAACCTTCCTGCGCTCTTCCACAGCTCTTTCCCTTCCTCCCCCCAACCCTGGACCTGATTCGTTTTTTTTCTCCTTTAGGTGTACGGGCATGATCTTGTAGTAATCCTGTCTCGGACATTAAAAAATCCCTCTTTTCTTAAACATTTTTTCCTTCCTATGGTGATCCTGACGTCTTTTTTCCTTTCTGGCACCAAGAGTGTTTTTTTTTTTTCGCACCCCCCCTTGACGAATAACTCTCCCCCCCCGTTCTTCTTTGTAGCTCCCCTAACCCTGTTCGCCAAAACCCCTTTCCCGGGAACCCCTCCCCCCCCCTCCAAAAGGGGAGGACTGTTTATTTCTTCTTTTTTTTTCCCATTTGTTTCCCTTGCCCCCCCCACGCGAGCCCTTTCCTGCCCTTTAGAAAAAGCTCGCGTCTTCTTCCCTTTGGCAGGTTTTTTTTTCCCCCCTTTCGCCCTCGTTTTTTTTCCGTTTCCAGCGATTTAACGCCTTCCTGCCTTCTTTAATATCGTCCTTTTTTTTTTTCAGGATCCAGTCCCCTTTCTTTTTTACCTTTAAACGTCTAGCGACACCTTCCCCCCCCCTCGTTGTTTTCGCCGGCAGAGAAGGTTCTCTCTCTCTTTGGTCTTTTCGGTCCCGTGCTTTGTGAATTGGTTTCTCCTAAAAATTGGATTCCCCCCCCTCGCTCCTTTTCCCTTTTTTCCCCTTCTCCCCTTTTCCCTTTTGGGGGCCTTCCTTTTTTTATCATTTTTTTTTTGGGGCCTTGGGCCAGTTCCCGTTTTTTTGATCCTCCCGATAGTTTCTCTTCCTGGCCTTTTCTATGAGCGCCACTTGCACTTTCCCAGACTTCTCAAGACATTTTTCGCATTTTCCCTTCCCCTGGTTCCCTTGTTTTTTTTTTTTTTCTTTTCCTGATTTATGTATGTTCCTTTTCTGATAGGTCCCTCTTTTCCTGCGTCTTTTCTTTTCCCCTCAGTTTGTTTTTTTTTCCCCCTCAAAGGCGCTTCCCCCCTCGATATGACTTTTGTTTTTTTTTTTTCCACCTGGGGAAACCGCATTTTTTATTTGTTTTGCGGGTTCCCCCCTTTCCCTTTTTGGGAGCGAAAAGTTTTTGGTTTTTAGGGAGAAAAATCGGCCCCCAGGTTTTTGCTGTCTTGCCCACCCAGGCTGCTGTTTTTCCCAGTTGAAATGTCCTTTTTTCCCCGTCCCTCCTGTGGACAAACCTGAATAGGGGACCCCCCTTGCCTCCTTCTCTGTTTGGAACCCTCTTTTTTTTTTCTAAGCTTTCTTTGACCCCCTAATCGGCACGCGAAGCTTTTTTTCTTTGTTTTTTCTCCTTTTTGGGATCTGCCTTTTCTTCCTTCTTTTTTTTTTTGAATTCCTTGAACCCCCTTATTTTATGTATTATCCCTATTTCTGCTTTTTCTTGTGGCCCTATGCTAGACTTATTTTGTCGTCTCCCTCCACCGTGAAAGCTCCTCTCAACTTGGCGTGATCATTGGGGATTTTGTTTTTGCGTTAATAGCTGAAGCCCTCCTCCCCCGCTTTTTCTTTTTGAAAAAATTATCCTCTTTCGGACTATACCAATTTTCTCTGGTGGAGTCTCCTTGAAAGTTTTCGTTTTTCAATTTTAAAACTTTTTTTTATGTTGCCCCTTTTTCCCAAAGTTGGCCCAAATTTCCCTGATGGAAGGTCTTTTCTTCTTTTTTTTTTTTTCCTCAATCGGAGACCAAACAACTTCCTCCGAGATTTCCTGTCACGAGAAAAATAGCCCCTTTTTTCCTGTTGTCCCCCCTTTGGACAACAACCTTGCCCGGAAAGATACCCCCCAACGGGCTTTGAGGGGAATTTTTTCTTTTTCATGAGGTCTGCCCCCGCCGCGATTTCTCCCCCTAAAGCCCCCCCTTTGGGAAGGAGCTCTTCAGTCCCCCCCTGACCCCCTTGGGGTCCTCCTCTGGAAGGGCCCACCTTTGCCTTCCCTAATTGCCTTTTCTTCCCCCCTTCTTCTGACCCTCCCCAATCGTTTCCCCCCTTCTAAATGGTTGTGCCTTTCCCCCTCCCCCACATCTGGTCCCCCTCCAATACCTTTTTTTCTGAGTTGTTCGTTTCCCCAAATTGGGAGTCCTCGCGTTTTTTTTTTTTTTTTTTTGTCCCCTCGGGTGGATGTTCTTTCTTGGCGGCAGCACGTCCCTCCTGTCCGTCCCCCCCACGAGCAGCATTCGTTGGCTTTCCCCTTTCTTCACGCGCCGTTTATGATCCGCTTTTCCCTTTGAACTTTACTTTTTTCCCTTCGGTGCACTTGCTTTTTCTTCCTTCACCTTTTCCTTTTTCTGAAAAAGCCCGGTTTTTGCCCCTCTTTGCTTCCTGTCCGGGCCTTCACAAGTTGGCGTTGAGCCCCTCTTAGTTCCTCCGTAATGTCTCCCTTCATGGGTCCCTCTTCGATCCTTAGGGAAAGCTACTAATGCCCTCCTTGATTTTTTTGCGAGCAGAAGCCCCTTCCTCCTCTCGTAGAGGTTTCAGTCCCCCCTAAAGTAGGCCCTTCCCGATTATTTCCCCAGGAATGACACTTCTTTTCCTTCTTTCCGCCTCCCTTGCAGTTTTTCAGTAGCCTCGGAAAGCCTCTTTTTTTCCCGGATCTTTTGTGCTTTCTGGGGGCAGTATGGTTTTTTTTTTTCAGGGGCTGCCGGCATACAGAAGAAACTAGCCTTGATAAAGAAAGGAACTGTCCCCCCCCCCCCCCCTCCCGTCTCTTTTTTTTTCCCCCGTTCCTTTTAATGCCTTGACCTAATCCTTGTCGGTTGTCTCCTTTTAAAGGAAATCCCCCATTGCATATATCTTCTTTTTTCGATCTATCGGCCATTCCGGTGGCAAGGAAAGAGTTTTGGGGTCTTTTTTTTTTTTGTCGAGGGGGGGTTTTTCTGATGGTTTTTGTTTTTTTGTCGCTTTTGTTTTTGTCGCATCGAGGGGATAGGTCTCCTTTTCTTTAGGTGGCCCCCCCTGCCCCTCTCCCCCCTTCCGGGCCCGAACCCCTCTTGCAGCCGGTGCTCCCCCCCTTTTTCCACCTCGTTTTTATCCCCTTTCCCCCCCTTTTTTTGGCACGGCGAAGTTTTTTCCTTTCCAAACC
>Ga0179593_1598489_pt1 | contig 15748 bp, 22 predicted proteins | sample CZODoug2_1_08_16_FD_185931 | JGI IMG/M metagenome (GOLD analysis project Ga0179593, IMG submission 185931) | Vadose zone soil fungal communities from Angelo Coast Range Reserve, California, USA - CZODoug2_1_08_16fungal (PacBio error correction) | ecosystem: Environmental > Terrestrial > Soil >... | reverse complement strand
AACATTTTCTGCCCCTTGTCGCAGGATTCCCAAGGACACCTGCTGAGTTCCTCCCCCCCCACTTTTTTAGGTCTTGAATTCCGAGGATGCCCCTTCACCCCCCTTCTGTTGACAGGGCCCAAAATTGGTCCGTCTGGTTGGCGGACTCCACCTTTTCCCTGGAGGCAGACCGCTCTATGGGTTTTCCTGTTGACCTGTAGGAACGTTCTCACCATGAAGCCCGATTCCCTTACCCCCCCCCCCCCATCACCCGTGTTGATTGCTAACCCCCCTCTGCCGCTGTACCAGATTAGCCTTCCTCGTGACCCCGGCCCATTTTTTTTTCAGATTGGGTTGCTTTCGATTCATTGTGGGATTTCCCCTCTAAGGTCCCCCCTTTGTCGCGCCAGAGATGACATCCCCGGCCCTCTCCGGTGGTTTTGTCCGAGGGCCTTCTTTTTAATTGTTTACTTTGTTGGTTTTCTATCACCACCCTGCCCTGCGGAAGATAATTGGTAGGCGGATTGTGCGTTTTCCCCCAGCCACTCCTGACCGCACCACCTTTGCGCATGGTCGGGCATCTCTCCCTCTTGGCTCATTTGAGGGTTTTTTTTGCCGACTGGGATACGACTTTTTCCGCCTGCTCCATGGAACATCCCTGAGAGCCCCGGGAGCCGTTCCCATTCTCCTTGACGGGGGCTTCTGCCTTTTTCGAATGAGGTGGGTGAATAGTTTTTTCATGTACTCATCGGTCCAGCTTTGGCGGGGCGGAGAAGGTTTGGTTCTCCTTTTGGATATTTCCCACTCTTCGGCCAGGCGCTTCAGACCCCTTTGCCCCTGCTGAGGTCCCCTTCCCCTCCCCCCACCAAACCCGCGGGTTCGCACATCCTTCCTCCCCTACGCTGCGGCCTGGGGTACTTCCCTCCGGAGAGAACCCATGTTTTGGAATTTCTTTCCTTCCTGTGCTTCCGTGGTCGTTCTGACCCCGGTTTTGAGTTCCCTCCAGCAACCCCTTCTCTGTCTCGGGCGCCTCGCACGTTGCCGGGCTTTTTTCAATTTTTTTCAGCCCTGCCGCATTATCGTTTTTGCCTTTTGTGCTGTTGACCATGCCCCTTAACTCCGCATTTGTCAGTGCCTATTCATGATTTACCCCCCTCCCTTTCCCACTGGCATACGTTGGACGTTGTTGTTGCCGTTTCAACGCGCAGCCCATCCTGTTATTTCCTCCTGTCGTCTTTCTTTCCTTTGCGGGCCGGCGTGTCCCTGATCACATGGCTTTTGTCCATCCCCCCCCTCCCCACAGAATACTTTCTTGTCCCTTCCCTTTCCTCCTTCGACCGTCCCCTTCCGTCCCTTCAATTGCGAAAATTTCTTTTTGTGCCTCCATTTCCATTCTAAACCTTGATTCCCCCCCCATGCCCCCCCCCAATCTCTGAATTTTTGATTCGCCACCCGGTGACCTTCCCCCTTTCAGTGATCGGCTCGTTGTCGGCGTTGTTTCCTTACGTCTTTTTTACTGTGGGCACCGTTTTTTTGAATCCATTTACCATTTTTTTTCCCCCCCCGATGACCTCTTGGGGTTGTTCCTTGCCGCTGTGTGTGGTTTCGGTGGTTGTCTTCCCTTGTTTCGGTCGTTTGGTGGGGTGACAATTCTTTCTTTATAAAGTACTGTTCCCTTGAGTCATCGGTAGGGGAAGTTGGCGGCGCAATAGGAGGATTTTTCTTCCCCAGTTTCTACATTCATTCTCGCCTATGTCCAAATCCCGCGTGTTGTTTTCCTTCGGTTGACGGGCGGCGTGGCCCCTTCTGTTCTGTTTTTTTTATACGCCGTAGATGTGCTTTTTTGGCCCGGGACCTGGAACTCTCTTCTTGCGTCGTCCGCGGCTGCGCGGAATCGTTTCTTTTTCGTCAGAAATGACTCAATTGAAATTTCCTCTGTAACTTTCGTTCCTGCGACCGATGACCAGCTGCAGCCCAGTTCCCAACGATTTGGTTCGATGACCTCCTACGGTTTTTGAGAGCTTCGTCTCTTGCTTCCCACCCCCCGTTATCAACCGTGTCCTGAGTTACTCCCTTTTTCTTCCTCGTGAAGTGCGGGTGTCATTTTTCCTTCCGCGGGCTCCGTGATCCCTGGCGCCTTTCGGGCCGTGCCTGTTTAGGGCTTGCCCCTGGCGTTGCTCCCCCATTTTTTTCTTTGTCCCCCTGTTTCGCCGCTCGCTTCGGTACGTCACTGCCGTGCTGCCTCCACCTTTTTGAAGAGGATTCCCTCTGGTCCCTTTTCTCGTATACAGTTTCCCTTTACAGACCAAAACGCGTGAGAGCTTCTTTTGGTTCAGGCGCTTCCAGAAGGATTCAAGGGTTTCCCAACCCTAGTTGCCGGGTGCCTTTTGTTGATGGAGCCTTCCCTCCCCTTTTTGGATTCGCGTGTTTCGGCGCCGCCCAGGTGCTTTCCGATTTCTGGGGCAGGTGGGGGGTGGGACCGGGCGGCCAGGAAGAGATCGGCTTTGTTCTTTTTTTTTTTCTGATTGCTTTTTTTTTTTCCGTTTCTGTGCGCCTTTCCCGACCATAAATTCGGAGAGACTTCAACCCCCCTTTTTTCTCGTCACTTAGATTTTTTTTTGCTTTTTGATCCCCTTCAATCCGCAAACCTTCTGTCCCCCTGAACCCTCTCCCTTTCCTCACTTTCCTTGTTTTCCAGTTTATTTGATTTCCTTTTGCTGTTGCGGTTTTTTTTTTTCGTTCGTTTCCCCCCTGCGGCTCGACCGCTCAGGTTTCCCCCTGAAGCCGACTTTTTAGGTTTTTTTGGTATCACGTGGGATTTGGGAGAAATGTTGCAGGGCTCCCAGCATTCGTGCCTCGTCGCTTTTTCTCGTCCAGCCGGTCGACCTTCCGCCCCCCCTCCCCTACGATGCTGGGGTTGCTGAGCGTCACTCTCCATCCCAGCTTTCTTCTCCCCCCTCGTCCCCATGCCCTGTGATGGGCGTACAACCCCTTTTTCCGCTCCCATTCCAATAGTTCCGCCCTTGGCAAACTTTTTGTCTTACTGTGACTGGATTGCTCCCTGAGGCCCGCCTGCTCGGTCCCCCAAGAATGGGCCCGTCCCCGCCGCCGGAGAAATCTAAGATTTCCCTCGTTTTCCAAGGGTAACTTTTCCTCTTTTTCCGCAGCCGCCCGCGTTTGAGTGAGAAGTACCCCCTTCCAGCTTCTCCAGATCGTCAACGTGATTTTGTTCTTGTCACCTTCTGCCCGCCGAACATTTCACTTTCCTTCTTGTCCCTTGGATTGTCCGTCTCGACAGGTTGTTGAGTTGTCCCGGACCGGGGTAGACTTACTTTTCAGTTTTTTTCAACTTCCCGGTTAGCGAATCTCTTTTTCCCCTTTTTTCTCGTTCCCCCTCCCCCTTCGGCTGGTCGCAGTCGTTTTTAAGGGACTTTCATGGCGGAGGCATTTTCTCCCTTTTTCCGGCATGGCGGGAAGCTTTTTTTTCCCTCCCGCTCGCGCCGTGCAGCTTTCTCCTCCTGGAGACTTCGCGTACTACTCCCACCCCAGTCGTCCCTATGGTCCCCCTTGAGCCCTGCGGATGCTTGATGAAGAATCGTCAGTCTCGGAATTCGCGCTTCCCGCGTTTTCCCCCAGCACCCGGCTTTTAGATTTGACTTGCACGCCCTGGTGCCCCCGTTTTTGGTTTCACTGCTGGGCGCCCCCCCGCCAGCCCTCCGCGCGTGCTCCCCCCCCACCGAAGCCAATCTGGGCCAGGAAGGCTCCACCCCCCCCCTTTGGAGGCCATCCGGTGGTTCTGTAACTTCGGTTTTTGCCACAGTGCCCCTCTGAACCGGCCACCCCAATCAAGCCCATCTCTTGGGCCCAGATACCTTCCGTCTCACCCCTACTCCTCGATTCTGTTCCCTTACGTTAGGAGGTCTCTTTTTTTTCGTCACCGCTTTTGCGTGTATGTGCCCCTGTGTCGCTTCGATCGTTTTTTTCCCCTACTCTTTTCACAACACTTGTCCCCCCAAGGTGGTGTTTCAGCCCAACCGCATGGACAGTGCACCCCCGGACCCAGTCCGCCCGACTACGGCTTCCCCCATCCCCAGAGAGGGTTTTTTTCTGCTGCGCCGGCTTTTTCATGTCGCCTCGTATGCCTCTCCTTGCGTTGGTTCTTGTGCCTCCCCGGTCATTCCCCTCCTTCCCAGCACATCCATATACTGGGGCATCTTTCCGCCTTGCACCATTCCCCCGTTGGTGCTCTCACCCCGGTCTATTTTTCTCCGCTGTTCTCTTGGAACTCCGCCCTAAGGCCATTGGTTTTCTCCCCAATCTCTCTTCCCTGTTCGTTCCTACTTCCCCCGCGATGGTTCTTTTACCGTTTTTTCCTGGCGCAGCGTTTCTGAGTCCTTGCGATTAGTGGGCGTACGACGAAGCCTCCGCCCCCCTGCGGGGGTGGTTCTTTCCCCCTTGGTCCCCGGTTTTCTTCTCCCCTGCCACCTTTTTGAGTTTTCGCTGGTAAACGACTATTCCACCGATTCCGCATTCGTTTCCAGGCCTGCCGACGGTCGAGCCGGACTACCTTTGCCCCCGGGGCAGACGACAGAGTCTTTTCGGGCGGCTCGTCGTCTTTTCCCCAGATTCCCCTTTTTAACCGTCTCTCCAGGCGGTAGACCTATCCTGTTTTTTCCCCAGAGTTGTTTGTCATTGCTTTGGGTCCGCCCGGCTTGATTCGCTCCCCCCCCCCCCTCCGGTGTCCCCGCGGCTACCCCCCCTGCTACCACCCCCGATGGAGCTCAGCACCGGATTTTTTTTGACTTCCTTTGCTCGCACTTCTTCCCGTCGCGATTCTCCGACCCATCACCCACCCCCTTCGTCCTGCGGGTTAGGTGTTTTACAAGTCCCCGGTTCCTCTCTGGTTTCCCTCTTTTGGCGGGTGGCCTTTCCCCCCGCTCGAGTGATCCTTTCGACATTTCGCTCAACATAGACGCCTTTCTTGCCGAGTTTTTTTCCGGTTTAGACTCGTTCTTCCCCCCGGGGTCCCTTTTCGACTCTGTTCCTCTGGTTGTAACGAACCCTCCGTCCCACCTTAAGATCGTTTTTTTTTTCCCCCCATTCCGTGGGTCGCCTTGCGATGGCCCGAGTTGTTCCCTTCTCCAGGTTCTCGTTTTTATCTTCTTTTCCTCCCTTTACGTGTTTTTTTTGCTGCCCGAACGTGGTAGGCCACGCGCGTGCCTCCAAGGCATTGTCCATTTTTTCCCCCCGTTTTCCCCATTTCGCCTTGTGTTTTCCGGAGTCTCTCAGGGAGTATGGTCCAACAGACTCCCCCAACCCCCTTTCCCTCTTTGGTCAAATCTTACCCTCCTCTCCCCCGGTGTCAGCTTCGTTTATTTTAGTGGGTCTTCCTTTGGTTTTTGTGGGTGGTGGTTTCCTTCATTGGTAGACTCTGTATCCACGACTTTTTTTCTCTTGGCGCGAGGAACCCCCCCTTTGTCCCCAGGGGTCTTACCCCCGGCCAAAATCTCTCCCGCTGCGTGAACCTTTTTTTTTTTTACATATCGTCGCCAAAGCAAAACATGTCGCGGTGGGTGTTTTCGTTGGGGACTTGCTCTCGAGTCCGTGCCTCTAAGATTGAGGGATATAGTTCATCTGTGGGATTCACAATTTTTGCCGCCCTCCCCCTTTGCAGGAGGGATCTTAGTAATTTCGTTGTTTTTTTTTATCCCCTTTTTCCCCATGTTTTCCTCCTGTGCAATGTCGACGGGGAGGTCCTCTTTTTTCCTTTCCGGACGTCACCCAGGGGACGACCAAAAATGATGTTTCCTTTTTCCTTTCCATTCATCTCTTTTTTTTTCTGGCCTTTCTGTCATAGATTTTGTGGCAACCCGATTGAGTCTAGGTCCCCCTTTTTTCCCCCCGCCTGAAAACATCGTCGCTGCCCGGACCGTTCCAGGGTTCCCTTTTGGCTGTCCTCGCGACCCTGGACCCTTCATGGAGGACCTCGCATTCCCTTTTTGTCCACGGACAGGTGGGATGCGACGGCCTTTTCCCCCCCTGATTGCCTGTGGAGTGTTTTCCCCCCCTCCCTTCGGGGGCTGATTTCTCACCCCCCCCTGACCCTCACTACACCCCCGTTTTTTTTTTCTCGCATAACCCTTCTGTCCTGCGGAGTCTCCATCCACGTCTTCACGCACCCCATTTGCTCTCTGTGCCGGGGCGCTTCCGGTTCCTCCCCTTCTCTTCCCCTACAACCCAGTCTGGGACTTCCCTCCCCCTGGCTTGCCCCCCACGCGGACCTTTTGTTTTTCTGCAAATCCCCCGCCCGCACCCTTTATTTTTTCTCCTTGTGTGATGGTTAAGTTTCTGCCCTTTTTCAGCCGGGCATTTTTGTCCCGACTACTGACCTTCCAACCGAACACGCAGTTGCTTATACTTTTTTTTTTCCTGCGAAAACACTGGTTACCCCCTCGGTCATCAACCTTCTTCTTTTTTCGTCACTTCTTTTTCTTTTTGGGCCTGGTGTAAGGAGTGGTTTTTTTCCCAGGATAATTTGAGTTCCCGCCTTTCCCCTACTGGGTTTTGTCCCCTTGTCTTTTCAAATGTCGCGTCACTGACCCGAGTCCCACCCGGTCCCTCAAATCTCCAAACGTTTTTCCTCCCCCCCCCCGACTTCTAACCACGGGCAAACTCCAATCCCCCTCTCTTTCGGGCTAGGTGTGCTAGTTTCCCTATTCGGTCTTTTTCTGTTTTTTTATTATTTGGGTTGTCAGACCTTAAAATGTGTTTGTGACCCCCGGGGACAAATTTACCATACCCCCCTTCCATTGCTTTTTGTGTTCCTATTGGAACTGGGTTGAGTGGTTCTGGATTTTTTCTTACCTTTGTCAGAAATAGTGGTCCATTGGCCGGCGTACACTTCTAGATTATTTTTGCGACTTTTTTCACAACCTTGGATGGCCATGCGTCTGCCCCTCCCTTCCCTCTTCTATTTCCAGATGCCCGGCAGTTTTCTTTTTTCTTCAGGTGTTGTCTCACGGTTTCAAGTTTTCGGTCGTCTTTTTTGCTCTCGGCCCATCGCCCAGCCCAGTGCACCTCACACACAGCGTCTCGGCTTTCCGTCTGGAAGGATCCGTCACGTTGGCCGATTTTGCTTTTTCTTAACGACTCCCTCCAATTGACCTCCTCGACTGCTCCCCCCCCCGCGCGGTGAATGTTTGCGGTCCAAGATTTCCCACGCGTCAGGGGTTTTTCGCTGACCGTTCCGGCTGCAGGTAGTTTCCCCCCCCCCTTCTGCCGTAGGTTAGTCTACCCAACAACGTTTCCACCTGTTTTCTCCCCAGCAGTTTCGTGTCCTTTGGTACTTCGGGAATTCCATGTATCCAGCGAGTTCATCGCCACCTGCGTTTTTCGGGTTCCCGGCGAGGTGTCCGATCCCTTGTAGTTCGGTCGTAGTAGACAGCCGTCCTGCCCATTCGTTTTCCTGGGTCGGACCTTTTTTCGTCGGCTCTCTTTCTAAAGTTTTCATTAACTGGGCGTCAGTACAACTTTCCCGCGGTGACCACTTGAGATGGCCTCCCTTCTTCTGAGCGCCCCGGATTCATAAGCCTATGGGAAAACTCCGCTTCGAGATCTTCAGGGACCAAGTTTTTTTTCCCCCTTCACCCCCTTCAACGAGCTTTTTTCTGGTCCGTATTTGTGTCTTTTTTTAAGTGTCAGATTCCACCATCAGTTTAGGGATGCGTTTGTTACTCGGCCTTTTCTGTCCAGGGTTTTTTTTTTTCCTAGTCGAGTCCCGTGTGCGCCCCTCCCCGAATGTGGCGGGTCCCGCGTAGAACCCCCCTCCTTCCCGTGCTTTCTTCCCCTTCACCCCCCTTGGCTCGGCACCCCTTATGTTATGACTTCGGTCCCGCCGTTCCCCTCGAAACGCCTCCTCACACCGCTTCCCGGCATTTTTTTTTCCTCTTTTTTTCCCCTCCTCCTCCGTTGTTTTTTGTTCCTAGACCTGTTGCGGCTGTTGGTTGAGGTCGTGCGCGGGCCCCCCGGTTTCCTCGTCTCGGAAGGTGCAGAATGACCCTCGGTTGAAGTTTACTCGCGTCTCTTTCCGCGCAACTTCTTCCCTTTTCCCCTCGTAGCGCGCGACATTTGACCGCCTTTCGTCCTGTACAAGCTTCGCCCCCCCCGCGCGAGTCTCTGTCTTTTCCTGGTGCCTTCCCTCCCCCCGTTCCGACGGTCTTCCTCCCCCTACTCACCGTCCCCCCCCCCGTATGTGGTCCTTTTCACACCCTTGTACCGGCGAACCCGTGCTTCCGCTCGGCGGTGGCCTTTTTTTTTCGGGATTCACCTTCTTGCGCTCGAGCGGGTATCCTTCCTTCGTCCGTTTTTTCCGTTTTGACCGGCGCATGCCGGCGACCTCCGAGAGCCGCGTTTTCGTCAATTTGCCCAGCAGGCCCGACCCTCCTCTTGTTTTGTCCCCCCGTGCGCTGGCGCCCAGGGCGTGGGCCTCCCCCAAGGCCAAGGGTATGCGGCCGTGTATCTCCAGTCCCTGGAACCGCCCCCCTTGTCTAGGTTGCGCACCGAGATTCCTCACCGGGTTTTTTTCCCTCGAATGATCGCACCGTTTCCTTCGGTCAACCGTCCCTTTATCTGTCCCTCTGAGTCTTTTTCGTTTTTTTTTAGGCTTTCAGTTCCCGTAGGAAATCCTTTCGGATCATTCTTCTCAGAGACCACTTTTGTTCCTTTCCCACCCTTTGGTGCCACGGCCTGGCTCTCCGGCCTTCGCCCTTTCCCCCCCTTTAAAGAGAAGCTCGCCTATTCCTCCCTCGCCCACCCCCTCCCCCTTTTCTTTTTTTATCCGTCTGCGGCTCCCGTTCATACACCATGGGGAGTTCAGTGTCCGCGGCGTTTTTTTTTTTTTTTTTTCCGTCCCCTCCTGTTTTTTTTCCCCCTCGCCAACCGGGAAGTTCTGGATTCTTTCCCCCCACGTTCCCTATTGATTTCAATTTGAGTTCTCCCCCGCCCCTGGACAAGCTTACCCCAGGCTCTGATCTACCCACTAGGGCCGTGTCTTTTAACCCTCCTTGTGTGGCCCCCTTTATTCCACAAGTCCAAATCACGCCCCCCCACGCTTGTGAGCATTTTCAGTATAACCTTACTTTCTTTCCTACTTTTGTTTTTTTTTTGTTTTCAGTTGCTCTCTCTTGTTTCCTTTTCACAGGGGGATCTGTTGTTCCGGCCCCCCCCTGCTTTTCCTCTTGATTTTCCCTGAGGCGCGAGCTTCGTCCTGTCTCCCCCTTTCCGACAAGGCAAAACTTTGAGCTGGGTACCCCTTTTGCCCCCCCCTGATCGGTTTGAACCCATGCGGTTCCCCCAGTCCTCCCGGACAGAGGTTTTTTTTTTCAGCATTTGCTGTCGGGCCCATGTTGCACAGTCTTTTTTCTCGTCCTGGAGGGAGTGTTCATGCTTTCAGTTCTCTTTTTCCCCTCTTCTGCGGTTTTTTTTTTAATTTTTTACCATCCCTCCCCGATTTAGGGGCGGGCAGGTTTGCGTTTTACTTATTCGGGCTGCTTTTATTTCTTTTTCCCCCTGGCTGGTTTTGACTTGGGTTCCATTGGTCCTCGAACGCCATTTAGCACGATTCCCACGTGATTTCTTCCTAGTTCGAGTATTTTCTACCTCCCTTGGCCTTTTCTTTTCTTCTACTTCTTTGCTCGGTTGTGGTTTTTAGTTACGTTCAGTCCCCCCCGGAGCCGATTGGGCTCCTGCGTTTTTCTCCCCCCCGGGGATTCGTCCCCCCGATTTTTCCCTTTTTGACCATGGAACTCACCCCCGATGTGTCGGACACCCCCCAGCCTGTCGATCTCCTTTTGACCCTCCCCCCGGCCCTTTTCTATTCCTGTTTTCCTTTGGCGGGGGGCGTTTAGTCGTATCCAATACTGGGCCTTGAACGATCTTCCCTTGAAGCAGGTCTTAAGCTGTGCTTGCCCCCTTTCCCCTAGCAGGTTTTTTTTTTTCCGCTTTTTTGGCTCTTTCCCGTTTTCCGAAGTGCACTCTTCCGTGTCCCCCTGGCTAATGTTCTGCTCACCCACCCACCCTTCCCCCCTTTACTGAGTCTCTTTTTTCCACCTGCGGGCTCCGGTCTGATCATCGGCTTCCTAAATCCCTTCGAATTCGGTTAGGCCCAGAACCACCCGCCCCCTACGGCTGAGATGGAGTTAGACCAGGTAGCTGCTGTAGAAAAATTTCACCCTTTGAGGGTCGCGACCCTGGTCTTTGGAGGTTCTTCTCTTAGACACTTCCCCCTTGCCCCAGAAAAGGTGGAGGCAGGCCTCGGGGGGTTTGATTTTCTCCCCCCCCCCATGCATTTCCTTCTTTTTCCCGCCAGTCTCTTCGTGCCGCAGACCATGACTAAAAGTGCAACACTTTTGCCTGGGTCGCATTTGCTCTTTTCCGTACAGGTTACCTATTCTTCTCATTATCTCACCTTTTTATACCCTTTGTTTTTTTTATGGATCAATAAACTTCGACACATTTTTTTTTTCTCAGAACCCCATTTCAGGCCCCCCCAGCAAGATCCTTTCACCGTAACTTCGCTTTGAAGGTTTGGATCGTTCAAGATCTTTTACCAAATCTTTACCCTTTTCCGCCTGGTTGAAACGGAGAACAGTAGTGAGAAACCGGGGCCCGGCCGAGATCGGGCCCGTACGCGGGAGGATCCTACCGTCTCCTCCGACACCACATGGGATTATCTTCCCTCGCACTTGAGGACCAGGTTGGGCCCCCTGGTGTTATGAACCTGCTTTTGGGGGGGGGGGTTTCCGAAGGTCGCCCTCTGTTTCCCCTCCCCCCCGAGAATTTCTTCCTGGTCCACCCCCCGTCCAATTTTGGTTTTCCCCCCCCCCCTAGTTTGCCGGGTTGCTTTCATCAAAGCCTTCTCGAATTTTCACCATTTCCACGCGGTAGCTTTTTTTTCTTTCCCTTTTGCGCACGGAAAGCCTGCTCGTACTCCGGCCTTTGACTACATCCTTGGCCCCTTTTTTTCACCGCTTCAATCTCTCCTTACTTTTGGGAAGGTTCGTCAACAGAATTTCTCCCCCCTCTTTGACCCCTTGTACTGGGGGTCTTTTCAACCATTGGGTTCGGAGGTCCCAACCAGAAACCTGACCACAAGTATTTTTTTCCCCCCATTTTACCCAGGGCCCTTCCCCCCCTCCGTGTTTCTTGTTATTTAGCTCTAGGTCCCCCCGGCCCCCTCCCAGCCTTCACCTAAGTTGGGGGTCCTCCCGCAACGCTGACTCCCACCCTCCCCGGAACATCCCCTATAGACCCCTGTTCGCACCCTGACCCTTCCGTGTAACTTGCTTTTTGGTTTTCCCCTCCCATCGACGAGGTCTTTTTTATCGTTCTTTTTTGATAATATCTGGTCTCTTTTTCTACCCACCCCCTTTGGTTTGAAATGCCAGTGGGCGGACCCCGGCCAAAGCTGGGTCCTCCCGGGCTCCTGCTTAGCCGGACCCCCCCCACCTTTTTGAGCGAAACTTCCCCGTACTCCATATCCTGCGGGTCTTATCCATTCGTCCTGTGGTCGTCTCCTGCAGAAACATCGCGTCCTCCGATCTTGTTCTGCCGTTTCCCTGCTCCCCTTAGGAGAACCCCCCCCCCCTTTTTTTCCAGAAACCATCGAGGAGCGAAGATAGGCCAAGGGCGTTCCTCCACTTTTAGTTCAGAGAAAACTTCCCCTGAAGCACCTATCAGATATGTTCGTTTCAAAAAGTACTGGCTTTCCCCTCCACCCGGCCCCACACTTTTGCTCCGAATTTCCCTTTCCCCTGCAGGTCCCCCTTCTTTCGTTAACCGTTCTCTACCTTTTTTTCTGTCAACCCCCTTTTTTTGGTCATACTAACCCTCGTTTTTTTTGGGATGCGCCTTTTGCTTCTTTTACTTTGCCTTCCGGCAACCCCCTTTGCCCCCCGTCTGCGTCCCCCCTCCCCGACTTGTTTTGGTCTGTTTTCCTCCTTGCGTAAGATCGATCGAACCTCCTCCTCTTTCCAACCCCTTTTTTTTTCCACGCCTTCCCCCGCCGTTCTGAACCCACTGATCTTTTAACAGGGAATTTCATTAACTTTTTCACCCCCCCCCCGAAACTCCTGAACCGCTGAGGTTAGGTTTGGTGTCTTTCTTTACCGTTTTTGATCTTTCCGTATCTTCTCCTTTTCGTCCCTTCCTTTGGTTCAATACGCTTCCATGTGTTCCCCCACAGTTCACACTACGTTAACCCCCTCCCCGATCCTATTTTGCTCGTATGTGTGCTTTTCTTACCGGCCGATTTGGTGTCCCTTTTGGTTGGCGGATTGACCTTTTCCCTTTTGGGTCCGCAACTCGAGGCTACGAGTGTCGCTTTCCCATCGCGCTCTATTGGTTTGTTCGTCGGAATCCCTTGTTCAGATTGAATTACATATTCTTTTTTTTTCCAACCCGGAGTGTTTCCAATTCACGGTCTCGGATGGTTTGAAGCGATAGGGCCTTTTTGTCGATTTGCGTCTCGCGATATTCGTGCTTTTTGATCAGGGCTGAGGTTTAGACTAGTCTGTGTTCCCTTTTCCCCCTCCCTTCTGGCTTCCTATTTTCTCTTCTTTGTCGACCTTTCAATCCATTGGAGCCCCTTGACCGAAATATTTAAGTAATTTTGAAGCTTCCCCCACTCCCCCCCCCCTTTCCCGAACGTTTTGACTGGGTCTGATACTCCCCGCTGAAAGTTTGATAGTTTCGTGCTTCCTGACCCTCTCCCCTTCCCACCAACAAACTGTTCCCCTTCCGAAGTATCAGCCCTCTTAAGGTTCTGTCCTTGCAGTTCACGGGGTCCGTAGTTCTCTCATTGAGAGTTTCGTTTTTTTAGGCGACTGACCCTTATCTTTCTGGCGTGTTTCCTCCCCCTCCTCGGTCAGGGGGTTTGCACGTCTCTTTTGCGCTTTCTTCGAAGTTTACCCAGACGGCCTCCCGTCCCGCCCCCCCCCGGTTGATTTGGCAGAGACAGGCTCTCATCCCATCGAACGCTTTTCCCCCCCCAACTCCCCCTGCTAGAGAGCCCTTTTCTCCCCGTTCTACCCTCTTACATTTCCCAAAATACAAGGGGGGCTGAGGCCCCTGAATTCCTTTGGACCCCCTTTGACCTTCCTCCTTGATTTTGCTGCGCCCAAGTCTGTTTCCCTGATTTTTTTTTTTTCCTTGGTTGAGTAGGGGGTTTTTGACGCCTTTTTGGATTTCCCCGGGCGGTTCCTCGTATAGGTCCCGACTCTGGGCGATTTCTGGGTCGTCCCATTGGCTCTTCTTCATTTTAAAGGAGTTTTTCTACATACTTCCCCCCTCTTTAGGTCGGAATTTTATTGTTTTTTCCTGAGCCTTAATGAGTTTAACCCGATAAGTCCACAACTTTCCCTCCCACGGATTCCCCCCCCCCCATCCTACGTTATTACCTTTTCTCTGAGATCGGTGCGCGGAGTTTCCTTGCTTCGTGACTCTTCCTTCTGCTCTAGAGTCTAATCTCTCTTTTGGGACCTTCGCCGCTGGAGGGTGACGCGCACCTTGTTCCCTCCCCCCTTTCGTCTTCTTCCCCCTACTCTTTGCCCTGGCCCCTCTTCCCCCCCCCCGGCCTTTTCCGCCCCCTGTTGTTGGCTACCCTCCCTTTTGCGGCCGCTTTTCCTACATACCGAAATCCTTTTTCCTTCTCATTTCGTGGATTTTGTTTAAACCCCCCCTTGTCTCCTTCGAAGTCCCCCCCTCTTTGCGGTCTTTTCCCTCTGTGCCGGTTTTGGCTTGGATGCGCTTCGTAGCCCTCTGGTCCCGCCCCCCTGACGGTTACTGACGCCCGGATTTCTCCCCCTCCCGGTCCGCCCGTCCGCCCTTGATACACCCTGGGCCATGCCCCTTCAGGTATCATCTGTGAGTTGCCGTGCTCCCGCGAATGGCGGTTTGGTTCCTTCCCCCCCGTTGTCCCCCCGCCTCTTTTCAGGTGCTATTCCTTTTTTGGACGTTTTCCGCCTTACAAGAACAGTACTTTGCGCGCACCCATGACTCCTTTTTTTTAGACATAGCGACAAGTGCTTACCTCCCCTCCACTAAGTCGGCGTTCCTTTCCCACGGTTTCTGGCCCCCCCTGTAGGGGAAATTTTTCGTGCAGCTCTCTTGTAGATGTGGCATGAGGCCCCCCTTCCCCCCCCCTTTTTTGTTAGGCCCAAGACCCCTCTGTTGCCTGGGGCTGCTTGGGACAAATTTCGAGTCGGCGCCCCGCCGATACGAGGCAACGTCGCTTCTGTCCCTTTCTCCCCTCAAGCTTTCCCCACTCTAACCCCGCTGAGGATTCTCCCTGGGAGTCCTTATTTTCGGCTCACGCTCGGCCTCCCCAGGTTTTGCGACCAAAACCGTGTTTTAGTTTTCCTAGATTTAGTTACCTCTTTTTGTGAACACCAGAGGCCGCCTCCCCACCTCTTGTTTCCCCCCAAGCCCCCCCCCCCCTCCTCCTCGCCGTTACGAAACGGAACCCACCCCTGCAGGTTAACCCTTCCCCAATGAGATGTTTGCGTTAACCCTAGGGGGTGCTTTTTCCCTTCCTTGGTGGTTCCCCAATTGTTGACATTTTTCCCGCCGTACTTTTTTTTGCCAGAATATGGGACCCCCCCTGACTTTCCCACCCCGCTCCCAATTTTCCCCCGGGGGCGATTTATTGGACCCCCCATTCAATGGTTCTTGGGCCTCCCCCTTTTTTGGCCACCTCTTTTTTTGGTTGACTCCCTCGAGTTGGCTTTCCCCTCTTTTTCCTGCTTTGTCCAGGGACCTTTTTTTCCCAAACCATTCTTGTACAAGCAAGCATGGATCCGGTTACCGCCGCCAGGTTCTCGGGTTTACCGATGTTCGAATCACTCTAGTTTCTGTCTCTTTGCAAGTGTTGTACACTTTTTCGCGGACCGTTCCCTTCTGTGTGGTTCCCGTTTTTCCTCCGTTAACGATTGACCTTCTGGATTTTTCCTTCCGCCTTTATTCACCCCCTGCCACATACACGCAATAGGCCCTTTGTTGATGCGGACTGCACCTCACGGAAGTTTCGAGATGGCCGATTTATCCGTCCTTTTTTTTTTTGCCTGTCCTCGGGTCTAAGGGATTTTCTTTCCCAAAGAAATTTTCTGTTAAGCGACTTTTTTCCTCTCTGTTTTAGCGTTTCCCCTCCTCCTCTGAGGAGTCCTTGAAAAGGCGCAGTATCCTCTTTACGTTCTGTTGTTTGGGCGTCTATGAGTGCCCCTCCCCCTTCCCGTAACCTGCTTTTCCGAGACGGATTGTATTCTTTTTCTTAACCATTAGCGCCCCCCACCCCCTCTTGTATCACTTTACCTTAACTCATGTGATACTCTCTTTCCAGAGGAAACCCATGGGAAATTCCCGAACTCTATTTTTGAAATTTCCTAAGTGAGCGTTCACCACCCCACCCCCCCCCCCCCCCACCCCCCCCCCCCCCCCCCCCCCCCCCCCCCCCCCCCCCCCCCCCCCCCCCCCCCCCCCCCCCCCCCCCCACCCCCCCGATGTTTTGTGAAAAGCTCCCTTGGTAGATTGTCTTTCCACCGCGGGGCTTCCCCAAACAGTCGCACCTCCTCATGAAGGATTTAGCTGATGGGTCCCGGTTCCAGGCTCCCTCGGTTTTTCGTACTCTTTTTTGGCGCTTGCCCGTTCACTGAACTTACTCGTCCTCGTTCAGTCCTTTATCAATCGGCTCCCCCCCCACCCCCCTGCACTGCGCAGC
>Ga0179593_1498517_pt1 | contig 15748 bp, 17 predicted proteins | sample CZODoug2_1_08_16_FD_185931 | JGI IMG/M metagenome (GOLD analysis project Ga0179593, IMG submission 185931) | Vadose zone soil fungal communities from Angelo Coast Range Reserve, California, USA - CZODoug2_1_08_16fungal (PacBio error correction) | ecosystem: Environmental > Terrestrial > Soil >... | reverse complement strand
CTTCCAATGCCGTTCTTACCCTTCTTACCCCCCCCTCTCCATATAGTCGAACGAAACACACGTCGTGCCTTCCCCCCCCTCCGTGTATCAAAAATGTTGGAATTCTTTCACCCCTCCAGTCCCGGAAGGCTTGATCTATCTATCCACAAGCCTGACGGCTTCTTCGCTCTCTTAGCTTTTTTAGAGAACCATCTACTCACCTTCCCCCTGAGGCCGTCCTTAAACGGCCACGACTCCTTTCAACTTTCCCCTTTCGTATCCGAGAGCCCCTGGTTCCCCCAGTCAGGCCCCATGATGTCCCATTTTCCTAGTTGAGGCTATCCCCAAGTCCCTTTTAACCAGACGGGTCCTCTGATTCTTCAGTCCTATGAGATTTTCGTAACCCTATTTCGCTTGCTCTCCCTCCCTCTGAGTGTGTAGCTCTGACATCCACAGAGCAGCACAACGTCTTGTCCTGCACGTCTGACAATGCCGCCTCAATTCACCTTTTGTTATCCTGACAATCTGGTACGCTTTCTTGAGGTTGAGAAGCAACCCCCTACCTTAATGACTGACTAGGAACTCCCGCTTGAAGACCAGTCTCCCTAATTGTCAAGATGACTCCCGAGAGCTTTCTCACGAAATGACCGACAGAACAAACCCCAGAAAAAACACTATTTCTCCCCCGAGGCCCCCCAATAGAGACCTCTTGAAAGTGATCCCCCGCTCATGTATTGCAACGACCTCAACTATCCCCTCGGAAAAGGTACCTTTTCGGGGTAATGAACTCGTCAAGAATATGACCTTGAAGGGGTTCAAGGTGCTGTCCCTCCCTAACTTCCTCACTTCCTGGTATTCGGCAAACCCTACCCCCCCGTTATAATGACGTTACAGAAGGAATGGGCTCTTCCTCCCCCCCCTTTCCCCCAGGCCTTCTCCTCCGCCCGAGGACCGGTCCTTTCAATCCCGGGTGAGAATGACCAAGAAATCCTGGCACCCCCCCATTTTCCCTCATGCCATAACATAGAATTTGCCTCCCTGCGATAGCTCCCTCTGGTTGCTTCCCTGGCAGACGATTCCTTTTCATAGCACTCTTTTTCACCATTTTTCGCCAAAACTTCCCTACCTTCCCCCCGTACGCCCCCCCCGACTCCCCACTCCCCCCCCCCTTCTACGGCTCCTGGAGGAGGAGCGCAACACCTCCCCTATCCATTTTTTTTTGGAGGACTCCTTGAAAGGGCAAACCTTCTTTAGTTTCCCGCATCCTATACTCACGATTATTGCTTTACCGGCTTATATGGAGCCTTTCCCCCCTGCGTCTGTATAAAGCACCCCGTTTTTCCTTTCTAGTTGCATTTTAGCTGCAGGCCCTCCGACGAACTGCCTATGAGGATCATTTTTGGAAAAGCCCTCTTCTCCTATTCCCGGAAAGCTTTTTCTGTGACAAGTTTTAGAACCTAATTCCACTCGCTACTCTTCTCTAGCCGGTTCGATCACCCAAATTTCTTCCTTCCCCTCCGCCACCGCACGAATTTGCAACCGCCTTGCCCCCTAAACCTTCGCCCCGGGATCCTCCCGCCCCTGAGATTTTCTCCGCCATCTCTTTTCGATCGATCCCTAGAGATTGGTATGTGTGGCATTGATGCCCATAAAGGAATGCCTGACGCTTCCCAAATCCGTACTCCCTCCCACCTAAGATCATGGCTTCCTCCAAGTCCATGCAGACCATGTTTTCCTAAAAATCACACTGTGAAACCCTGTCGCCCAATGGACAATTTTTTCCACCTTCAGCCTCCAGATCCCCGCTTTTCTGAAATAGCGAAAGATTTTGCCTCTGGTTCCCCTCCCCCCTAACTCAACCAGGCCCCCTGCGAACTCGGCCTCACCCTCTCTTCGAAGGCTATTTTCCCCCCAATAACCCCCCCCCCGGGCGGGTCATTTTCGAGGAACTTTAGCGAGTCGTAAATCGTCTTCCGTGGCATTGCATGTCATAAGGGAAACTTCACCTCTCCCGTGACTTTGGTCCCTTTTCGTTTTATTGGATTTTTTGCCTCATTTGTGGCTATGTTCTCGCTTTGCCTCCTCTTCTTCGTTGGACTATCGCTTTTTCCCTCCCCCAACTTATCTTTTGTAAGGTAAGGTTGGCTTTTTCTTCTTTGACCCCCCCCTCTCCTTCGTAAGCGCCAAAAGTTTATCTTTTTTCCTTTGGAGGATTTCCCTTAAAAGGACACTACAGCGCCTCATCTGAGAAAAATCATTTCCCCCCTCTCCCCCCTCTTCCCGTCTTCCTTAATTAAATAAACTTGGCGGATTTCCCTTAAGCGGCTCGTCCACCCATATTTGATTTACCTGCCTCTTCTCTTCCTTCTTCTTCCAACACTCTCCAACTGGACGATTTTTTTCTTTTTCCTTAGAGAAGTTTTCCGATTGTTGGGGGTTTTCGACACATTGGCGTTTCTGGGGTTTTTTTTTTCCGCTGGGGTTATCTTCCACGTTGGTCTTTCCTGCGGAATACGTTCATCTGCCAGCCTTTTTTTTTTTGGACGGTCGCTCCGGACCTTTTGGATTTCCCTTTCTCCCTGCCCCTTCCTTCCTAAATACGAGTTACTGGATAAAGCTCCCAGATCTCCTTCTATCCCTCTCCCTAAGGTTTTTTTTTTCCTTTGAGCCCTTGCTCATGCGCCAGGCCAGAGATGTCTTGCTGTCGTCCCCTCTTCCCGGTAGGTCCCGGTCCCCCCTATAGATATTTTTTCTCCCTCATTACCTAGATGCACTTCTCCCTAACGTAAGCTACGGCCGTTCCATTCTCACAACCAACCCCAGAAGTTTCGTCCCAAACCGTCCCCCCTCTTGCACCTTCTCGCGTCTCTAGTCCCCTTTAGAACGATTGGCCAAGGCAATCTGTGCTGCGTGATCGTGAGTCCCCCATTACCACCCCATTGCAATTTCCCTAAGGTTTTTTACTCCCTATTATTCTCCGGAGCCTCCCTCAGCTTTTCCTGATTGGACCTGCACTTTTTTTCCCCTCCCTTTTTTATATTGCGCTATTGACCGAACAATAAGAAACGGAAAGCCGTACTCCTCTCGGTTGTCCCTCCGATACCGTCAGATTTTTGCAGACACACGCCACCCACTCCTTCTGCTAACGGTTTTCCGAAGAGACCTTCCCCCCACGTGAGCTCTCTTCCCCCAAATATTTTTTAAAATAATAAAGTCCAATCCCAATCCCTCTACCCTTCCTGGATTATTTGAAACTTACAAATGAAGATGTCCAACTGCCCAATAGATTTTTACCCGACTTAAGATGCTGCCACAAGAATTGGTTTTTTCCGGTGGATCACTGAGTGTCGCCTTCATGAGGTGGCTGTTTTTCGCTATCTGCTTCCTTCTTTCGGGTTGTCGTGGGCTGGGGTCTTTCACATTAGGAGATGCCCTTCGTAGAGGTCGATTACTTCGGTTGATTTCTGTTGAGGATGACAGGGTTTGTCCTAGGCCGTTCCCCCTCGTTCCGGGTCCCTTGGGTTCTCGGGTTCCTCCTCGGGTCTAAGTCTGGACCTGTTTTCTTTCCAGGACGTCGCTCGGCGGGTGCGTTCCCTTGAGGGATGATCCGCCTTCCCTTGATGGTCTTTAACGGAAGCCACCGAAACATCTCTATGGAGCCGCTACCACTCCCAGATGCGATGATTCATAGCAGGGTTTGAATGTTTCTTTTTCCGTCTGTTTGTTGGAGGGGAGGTGAAGCACCAGTCTGAGAGGGTTTGTATAGAAAACAATTGCTTTTAGTCTTTGCCTAGTTTCATGGCTTTCTTTTCTATCAACCCCTGTTTAACCGAAAATTAGCCTTATAGTGGCGGCCCGTACTGGCGTTCAATGTTCCTCCCCCCATCATGCGTTCCTTTCGTCTGGGGGAGCTTTCATGAATCTTTGCCCCGAAACTGAGCCTGTCGCGTATCTCTCTTTTATTAGAAAGAGCATGGCCCCCTTTTTCTTCAGATGCGTCTTGGAGTAGTTGATGAGTAAGATCTTGGAGGAGGAAAAGGTGCCAGGAGTTAATAACGCCATTTCCTCGGTGATTTTGTTGATCCTCGAAGGGCGAGAAGGAGAATGCTTGGGCGGAGGTGCATTTGATTTGTTGGTGGAAGGTCTTGCGTGGACAGGTGTTGCTCTAGTTGATAAGTGCTTTTTCCTTAGCCTGCTTTAGGGGACCACCCGAAGAAGCCTTGTTCCCCATTTCGGGTCTTCCCTTTTCTCGTTAGAAGGTTTTCAAAAGGATTGTCTTGGGTCAGTCTTTACCCCCTTCCCCTGTAGGAGGTTTTCTAGTATAGTTTTAGCCTTGCGTTTGCCGTGTGTTTTGATCTCATAGGAACAGTATCGCCGGCGCAACCATTTCCGCCTTTAGGTTGAAGTCACCCTCCTTTTCGGTCCCTTCTCTTCGGTTCCTAAACCTGCTTCAAGGAACTGTTTCCAGAGGCATGTCCCGCTTCCTTACGCACATCCGACTGTGAGCGCCGACCTCTTGATGCTCTTGGAAAGCTTTTTTTACGGAGAGAATAGTAGCCTTTTTCGCATTTCGAGCTCAAGTCCTCTAGGCCTTTTGTCTCCTTCGCTTTCTGAGACGAGGGATTTGGTCCAGCCCTCAAGCGTGCCTAGGAGGACCCCAAGGCCCTCTTGCCTCCCCTACCTCTAAGTCCCTCCGTCGACAGGCCAGGTTTTTGTCGCCCCTCGGCCGCTTTTCCCTCTCCCTTGTGCAATTCAGGTGAATTTTTCGACGATCTCGGTGAGCCTCTCCCCCAGTAAGCATTTGCTGGCTCCCTTGTCTCGTCTGACTAAGAAGAGCAGTCCACTGGGAGATACTCCCGGCCCCGTCCCTGGTTGAACAAGAGAAGGCGTGCCTACTTTCCTCTTGCGCCGTATTGCCCAGTCGGCTTAGGATATAGCTAGGTGACGACCTGAGGTGACTTCCTTCCCCAACTGTTGCGGTTCCTGAAAGAACATACCACTTCGCCCCTTTTCTGCCTGATGAGTGGTCGGTCTTTCACCTTTCGCTGTCCTTTTTCGTCGAGGTTGGATTCCATACTCCGCTCCCTCCTAGTCGAAGTCCTTCGTCTTGGTTGCTGACCCTTTCCTCTCCTGTCCTTTTTTCCTTGGTTGATGTCCGACGCTTTCCCCTCTTAGGTGGAGAGGCTTTCTATCCGACAAATGCACCCCTATGGTTTTCGTCGTACGATTATCAGATTCTGAATGGGTACATCTCGATAATTTGCAGCCGAGAGCCCATTCCTCCCCTCCCTTTTTGTGTTGTTTGATCTATCTATGCGCTGACTGCTTAAAAATAGTCCCCATCGATAAGATTTTTTCGTTACTCACAGGATGAATTGCCACCTCCAGGACATACCCTCCCCCCCTTTTCCCCACCTGCCGGAATGTCCCTAGTCTCCATCACATAATTTACCCAGCCTGAGATATCTTTTCATAAAAGTGACTTCTCGACCTAGAGCGATCCTTTTTAAGGCATCATTACCCCTGAGCCTGTCTAAGACAGCCCCCCCACCTCCTCGCCCGCACCCCACCTCGCCCACACGCACTGGGCATTTTTATTTCCGCACTCCAATTGTCCTCCTTCCGGCGCATTCTCGTAAACAGAGTCGATAATGCCTTTAAGACACTTGGAAGATTTCTCCCCGCTTCCCCCCCCCCCCCTTCTTGCGAGTAGTACCCTAATAGCTTCCCCTATCCCGCATCTCCTCCTAGTTTTCTCTCGCTTGAAGAAGCACCCCCGATTCTGATTCTTCTGTGCACCCCCTCTGATCGGCGACCCCTTCAACCCTTGGATATAAGCCCCCCCAATTGCGAGTTCCATCGCTATTGAGGGGCTCCATTAAATTTCCTCATTCCTCCTTGCCCTCCGCCTAGCTGAAGCAAGTATGACCTTGGGTCTCCTCCGAAGTGAGCAAGGCTTAGTACAAGCTGTCGCTCATTCGCCTCTGCCCACCTACCTTTCATTCACTTAGATTGTAAATCGAGTTCCTGTCCTAATCTGAGATGAGCCCATTCCAAGAGATTTCACCTGCTAGATGCCGAGACAATCTGCCCGGACCGGTCCGTTTTCATATCCCCTCAAAGTATGAACAAGATTCAGGTGGATACCAGAAAAATTCTGGGGCCGGTATTAGGCACCTTCCTTCGGTACTCATCTTATTCCAGGAAGCCATGTTCCCCCCCCCCTCCCATAACCAAAAAATGAACGGAAGACCTTCCCGACTGTCAATAGGGCCAAAGTTGATTTTCTCCCAGAACGAATTGCCTCCATCACAGAAAGAGTCCCCCTTCCCGGCCCCTCGTCCTACATGACCACTCTTGAGGAAAGACAGAAGCTCTTTTCATGAATGATTAAAATATCTCCCACAAAAAAACCCTTTCAACCCTCCCTGCCCCTCCCCGATCCCACCCTGAAGTTCTCGCAGGAGTATGCTCTCCACCCTCCTAATCCAATTCTTCGGTGAGGACCTTACGGAGCTTACCTGGTGACCCTCCCTAACCCTCCCAGTCTAGTTATAAGATCGCCCACCCACTTTTGTTTGAAACTCTCTCCTAACTCTTTTTTTCCAGGTCTCTCTTTTGAATTTATGAGCTGCTAAAGCTCAGGAGTAACCTGCCCTTCTCAGCTCCACCCTGACTAACTGACAGCTTAGCTCTTCACGACCTTTACCGAACGGAGGGCCCTCTTCTCAGACATTTGGTTTTGTCTGACCCCAGTTTTGTCGCCACGAGGACGTTCCCCCCTGATCCCCCCTTCTCTGCCCAATGGGTTCGAGGACAAGCCCCTCTTTTCCTTTCCCGTCCGAGCTAAACGCCGCCCCTTAACACCGCCCTTCCCCCTACTCCCTTTGCCCTCCACTCTGAGCTGCCTCCCTCCCCATCTGTTTTCGCTCTCCCTCGAGATGCCTATTCCCTGGAATCTTTTCCCTTCCTTGCTCCTATACTTTCCCCCCCCCCCCGATTCATTCCTACCCAGCATAGAGCCTGCATTCCCCCCTTCCTTTCTTGCCGACAACATCACCGCCAAGACCTCTCGACCTGTCCCATTCAAAGGGTTATCCTTCCCAAGAGAACAGACGAGTCATAGACCCCCCTTAACGAACGAGAAATATGCACAGCCCAGCCTGAATAAAATTTTTACAAGGAAAAACTGCCTCGACCCTCCCCAAGTCAAACATCTCAAGGTCCCCCTCCATGAAAGGCCCCCCCCCCCGTTTCGACCGTTCATGTCGAGAATAGCTCGGTAGTAAATCTTCCCTTCCTCTCCTCATTGTAGCATTCTTCATTCTCAGTGATCTCTCTATTCTCTTTTATTTATTTTTATCGTAGTAGATGGGAGATTTGGCCCCTTTCCTCTATCCGTTTGGTGGGCCGCTTAGAGTATTCATAACCAAGTAGAAGATAGCCCTCTTTTCCGTTTGTGTTTGGAGACCAACCCTTAAGTAAGCTTTTTTGCAAGCTCTATTCTCTTATTTCCTTTTCGGAGGCCATTCCCCCCAGGATAATCAGCTTCCTAAATATCCTAGGCCCCGGAGACCCCACCATTTAGGTCTCCCTTTCGCTTTTCTCTCCCTAACTCCCGGACCTAAGAGGAGGAATTTCACCACCTGTTCTTTAGCTTTTTTTGCCCACCGATCCACCTCCCCTATCTTCGTCCTATCGCCACCCCGAGGATAAATGTTGGACTCTGTAGAGAAGGTGTGAATTTGGTAGGTGGGGTTTATCTTCCCCCTTCTTTCTGGGCGGAGGGGCCTTGAGAGTGGTGGTTGTTGGTATCTGTCCCTTCCTCTTGACGGAGGAGCAGTTTCCAACTGCCAGTCGGGAGGGTCACCCAGGCTATCGGTTTCAAGGGCAAGTCCGATTTTCTTAGAGGCTCCATTTCTTTCCTGTTTTTTGCCGCCCAGTCAGACCACCCCTTTCTCTTTTAATCTCCCCTTTTTTTTGTTGCTCGATCCTTTTTTTTCGTAGTTTCTTCCCCCTTACCCCGAGGTCGTTGGAAGATCCGGTCCGTTCCCCTTTCTATAGTTCGTCAGTCCCCGCCTCCATTTCTTTTAGATGGTGCCATTTTCTCAAGACGCCTATCCGTCAGAGACACCCTGAACCCCGCCTCTTGGACTCACCACTCCCCCCTCGGAACTTCCGAAGATATTACCACAGGTAGATCCGCTTTTTCTTTTAGTTGATCTTGCGGATCGTGACATCCCCCTTGTGTGGGACCCTCCTCCTCTTTTGCTCAAGTAAGGATTTTCTTTACGGAGCAGACCTGCCGTTCTTACGTCTGTTCACATTCCCAGTTTTTATCCCGCCTCTTTCTCCTCCTCTTAGTTCTCTTGTAAATCCTCAGAAAAACAAGAGAGATTCGCTCTGTTTCCGCGGCGTCATGTTTGATAAGACACTACCACCACATGACTTGCTTTAATTTTTTCGGATCAGCACTAGCCCCCCCCTCGAGCGGAAGCCCCTACCATATAACTCACCCAATCCCTCTAACCCTGAACATCCCCTTCTGACTGAACTCCCATTGCTATGCACGCCCGCTCCAGCCTGTAAACCGACTGATAGGAAGCAATTGGTTTTTTTTTGGCGAGCCTGATTTGTAGAGACTGCTCTGAGAGGGCTTGGTTGGGTAGGAAAGATGGGCGTCTTCGTGAGGTGGGTATTTTCGGCCCATGATTTCTTGTAGTTCTGAGTCTAAGGCAGGTCACTGTCGGTGGATATCTCCGTGACTTTTCCCTTGGAATGGTGAAAGATGAATAGCCGTTCCTGTTCCGTTCCTTTGCTACAGGTGCTGTTATGCGCCGTGGTGATGGAAGGCTTCCTCTGGCTCTGCCGTCCTGGAGTTTCCGGAAAGGAGCTCGTCTTTCCTTCTAATTCTTTTTCCGTAGGCGTCCAGGATGTTTTCGGTCAGCAGACCCCCCCTCCCTATCGAGGGACTCCAAAGGAGATTTTGCTCTCTTCTTGTTCTGGTGCAACGGAGATTAACGGTGATGGGAACGGCTGTTGTCGGTGGAGTCGCGTATTCGTTTTGGTTTCTACCCACCGGGAGCAATTGAAGGGATTTTCTCTCTTAGCCCTTGCTGTTGTCGAACAACTGGTGCACTCCAATATGGTAAGGATCCGGAGACCTACTTTTTCCGTTTTCCCCATTGCTGACTCCCTTTGCACGTTAGTCAGTTTGGCGGACTGCCCTCTCCGCCACATTAAGAATTTCGATGTATCACTTCTGAGACACTCTCGCTTGCCCCCCTGTATCTCCTCTTGAGCTAGGCGGTCTCTTGAGGTCCCCTTAGATGGGTTGGCGGAAGGCCCCGCCTTGAGGGAAGACCCGAAATTAGCGGATCTGGTGGACCATTAGAAGCAGAGATTGAGTCCTTTTTGGTGGCTTGCCTTGAGTCTCTGGTTTAGGACGGTTCCTTTTTGATTTTTTTCTCTATCCTCGAAGGCGATGAAGAAGAGGCGTATGTTACAGAACGCGCTGCACTCCCTGGAAAGTGGCCAGCCTGGGAGTCTTTGGCGAACTGGGTTTCCCCAGGTGGGTTCCGTCGAACCCTTCCAGTCTTACAATGGTTTCTAGCTGTTCGCTCATCCCCACCGCATTGGCATGTGTGTTAGAGAGTGCGTTCTCTCGCCGGCCTAATTCCTACGAGAGGAGGTTCTAAGACCACGTCCTGTTTTCCCGGTGTAGGGGCTCATCACGGCATGTGGAAGAGGTGTAGCGGGTCATCAGCTCCATAGAAATGGTCGACTCAGGCTATTTTTCGATTTGCACAAGTCTCCCTTCGAATTCTCGACGGGCTCCGAATCGGACCTTCTCTGATGCTAGGGGGGTGGGTCGATGCTTGTCTGCCCCTCAGGGCTTTCTTTTACGCAATCCTCAGAGCGATAATAATTCTTCGACCACCCAGTCGTTTTTCCCAGCTCTCCTTCAAGGGAGAGTACCCGTGACGGGCGTGTCCCTCCTTCTTTCCCTCTGAGAGTGCATCGCTTGCTGTGACCCTTTGGAATTGAGCAGAGTCCGATGGTAAGGTACCTTCCGCAGCTCTTTGCCTGCCTCGGGCGCAGGGACTCCCTTGCCAGCATCTTCTTTTTCTCTGAACGGTAGAATTGACTCCCTCGCCTAGACTCTTTCCTTTCTGTAAACCCCACCAGGCTTCGGTTAGCCCTGTCATCCTCGAACTCGTGCTCTTTTCCGGTCGGTGACATTAGACCCCTTTTTCCGGAGGCTTGCCCGAAACTAAATTTAGGAAGTGTTGCTCGGATTTGTGTCTGTAGCGCTCCCCTTTGAGTTCTTCTAGGTGGAGTCCATGAAGATAAGCCTATGACAAGGAGTCCGTTTGACCCCTAGGGATCGCCCTCCCTGGCCCCCCCCCCCCTTCGTGATGTCCTCCCGATGAATTAAGCCGGGGTGTAGCTGGGAGTCGATTATGGGTCTGCCAAAGGGCCGCAGGGGGGAGGGATCCGCCTTGCCCAGCTTCGCTGGGGCCTTCCTGTCCGATATAGATATTTTTACTCTCCTAATTTGTTGTTTCTCTCGGGTATTTTTTCTGACGTTCCCTCCCCTTTTTGAACCAGGACTCTATCAGTCTCGTCGTGCCAAGCAACCGGAGGCATGTCCACCCCAACTTTGAAAGTATACGACCTTATCCAACTCCGGAATTAACGTCAATAACCCTTTTCCCCAACGGCTATCCCATTAGCTGAAGAAACAAGCCTGAATCCTTAGCGGCGCTAGGGATACCCCCGCCGCCCTGCAGAGTCTGCATCAACGAAAAGACCTCACCTTCACCGACTTCCATTTCCGTCTTTAGAAGCGGCCCCAGTTTGTCGACGTCAGACGCCAATTGCTGATCCAAGAGCCCGCTGAGTTTTCCCCGATCCACAAAGGATCTCCCCCGAAATTTTCAGCTGATTCTCGCTCCGGAGTCGTTCTACAACCAGCCTCTCCTTTCCCTTGAGGCCGCCGTGATCTTCGTACTTACCGACGGCCAGCAGCCAAATATGGATGATGCTGTTGAGATTACTTTGCCACCTTCTTATCGGCTACTACCAACATTATTTCAACTGCGAGGTACGCTACTCAGGGCTAAGGTCAAAAGCCCAATTTGAACTTGACCCGAGGAAATTCCCCCGGAGATAGCTCCCATGCTCGAATGTTTGGGATAAGAATATTAACTCCGAGACTCTTCACCACGAACATCCTAAGCATAGTACCTCCCCCACCTTACCCTATTTCTGACCCCCCTCGAAGGCTTTTTCGTATGACTCTTCTCTCGATATTGAAAAATTTATAATCCACCGATCGACTTCTCGCCGGACGCGGCTGATTTCCAGACGAATTCCACATGGCCGGTGCCAGTTTTTGGGCACTGCACAGGACCCGCCCTCTTATCCCAGTAAAGCCCTCTTCCCTCCGTCCCCCTCTCTGCGCCTTTTAAGAATAAATTCAGCTGAATCCCACCAACCTTTCCACATTTCCTGCTTTCCGCTCAACGAAGAGACTCTCCCCGAGAGGAGTTGATGACCAGGACCTGCGTCCTCAATCCTGCTGCCACGAGACCTCCTTCCCTTTCCCCATTTTTTCGACCTTCCGAAGGGATTTTTCGGCCCGGCAGATGCCTAGAGACTGAGACAACTCGAGCCCAACACGTACAACACCCAGTCACGCACCACCATGACCAAATACCCAGAATAACCCCCACTGATACTGCGTCGCCGCCCTCGTAGACCAACACACGACTACGAGCCCCAGGTCGGGGGATGGAGGTGGCCATCCCTGCGATGGCCTAAGCCAGCCTAGTACAGCCGAGTCCGCCCATTGGCTATTTCGAAATGAGGCCAGGATCGGATTTCTTTCTGAGGCCCCTGGATGTATACCTCCAAGGCGTCCTGTGATTTGAGTCGGCCTGGTTTTTCCCTCAATTGATACGGAGCTTTTGCGACTGAGATACAATTGAAAGAGCCACCTCGTGCGCCCCGATCCCTGAACCTTTTAGTTTAAAAATTTTTGACCCGCAGACCGGTCTCGGATTTCCCGGTCTCCGCCCCTGGTGCTTTCCCCTTTACCTTCTCAGGTCGATTAAACGAAAGCGAACACCCCCTCCTTTTCCCCTTCCGATTTGCAAAGGGGTCATCCCCCCGACCCGATAGCCTTAGAAACGCAGTTCGAGTCATTTCCCTCTACTGGTTGCTGGCCATCCTAAGGTTTCGTCGGCCTCTACTTCCCACCCGATCGACCACCCTGACTTGGTCCTTCATCACATTATGTTTCCGCGCCACCACCCTTTAGAAACATAAAAAGGGAACCACCGAGATTCCAGGTCCCCAGTTTGAACACGGAAGACCCTTACCCAAGCCCCGTAATCGACTCGACGCTAAACCCTCCCAGAGGTTGAACGAAACTCACCCACCAGCCCTTACCACGTGCCTTTCCAGAACTGGTCCACCCCTCGCCCTACGTCCCTGCCCCCTCGCCCCAGGCCCCCCCCCCGGTCTCATGGTCTCGTCATCGGGGTTCGTACTCTATTTTTTCTGCCGAGCCTGATTTGGCAATTTCCCTCCCTGCGAGAGTTTCCCTTTTTTCGCGGTGCTTCTGATTGGTCCTCCCGGTTCATAGTAGTTTCTTCTGGCCCGCGCTCTCGGTTTTGGACTCTTTCCTTCCTACAAACAAAGTTTAGCCTTCATTTGAGTCCTTGTGGGTCTTTTTTTTGGCTGAGCCACCCTCTTTCCGGTCCGCTTCCTTGGCCACACTAGATAAGTATTGTCTTGTCGTTTTTTTGCTCCTTTTTATATAATCATTCTTTTCATATTTAGTCCCCCCCTTCATTCAAAGACTTTCACTAAGCCTTGGTCTGATCCAGTAAATCCAACCGTTCGGAGCGGTACTTTGGCCCTCTGGTCTTGGTATATGGTCACCACGATCACGAATAGATAGGACCGTCCCCCTATCAAACCTGCGTGGACGATCGCGGATTGGCCCCCTTTGTAGGGGGTAGACCCCCCCCATTCTGATGTGGGTCTGTTTCTCTTTTGTTTGTTGTTATCTGAACTCCTTAGTGCCTGCTTCGCAATGTTCATTGACAGACAGTTTTCTTGGATTGTCTCCGGATATTATCTCAAGGTTCCTACTGTATTCCTGACGGGACATCTAAGGTTCCTTAGGATAACACCGACTTTTTTTCCCCCCTGAATATACCCTTCCTTCCCCCTCGTGTTGTTGGTGAGGATCTTTCTTCCTTTTCCAGGCCTCGATTTCTCCGTACGGCATATAAATTTACAGACCGTTTTTCTAGTATCAGCCCCCGGTCTCCCAACCGACCCTGGTTTCTCTAATCTAGCCTTCATCTCAGTTCCGTGGTCTCTCCCCCCAACGATCCCAAAGAAAGAAATTGTGGATACCCCCACAGAAACCCCCATCTGCCCCCCCTTTCGATCGATTCCAATTTTCTCATCCGCGTGTGCCGATTTTCCCCTCGCCCCCCCAATCTTCCCTGGCAGATTGGCGTAATCTTCCCACCCGCAGATTTTGTATCCAATGTAAGCCGTTTTCTTTACTTAGAAGACGGCCTCCTGAAGACCCTTTCTACCCTGAAAGTTTTTTCCAGCATAAATTGTCGGGTCCCAGTACATTCATCCGCCTTCCAGACTTCGCCGAGAGTTTTTGGCCAAGAAACTTGTCCCAAGAGGTTGTCTAAGCCCCCCCCCCCTCCAACCCCCTTTCACTTCTCGGTTTGTAGGTTCCCCTTTAGAGACCGTCCCACCCAAAGAGTTTATGTTCATGGTAAAATTCCCCCATCATAAGCTTTCCAACTCACCCATTACAATGGAGGCCACTTATGGCAATTTTAAATGTGAGGGAAAAGGGACCAAGTAATGAAGGGATGAATAACACGCAGGAAAATGTAAACTTTTTTTTGTTAGTGTTAGAGGAGAGGGTCATTTTCATAAGATTTTGCGGGATTGCCTTAGTCGTCGGTCAGGGTTGCGCCTTTACTTTTCTGCCAATTTAGGGAGCGTTTTTCAGGATTCCCCACTGGCTCTGTGAGGATTCCAGTGGAATTGACACATTTCCTTCTCGGGACGGGGATTGTTAGTGTTCAATTTGGGCTCAGTATGGTTTCGCTGATGCCCTGACTTCGGGGGTTACGCTGGATAGAGGTATAGTCTGCGCCGCCTTGTCGGATTTGGCAGAGGTGTGTCCCAACTTCCCCCCCTTTCTTTCGGTGTCCCACATGATCGATGGCCTGTGGGTACGGTTCTTCATTGTCTCTTTTCTGTGTTTTCGGTGGTTGCTCGCGTCTCTCTTTTGTACTAGACCCCCAGGATCTTTCTCCTGATTCCCCCTGCTGTTTCCACCCACTTTTTTTCCAGAACATTGGTTTCCTGCTTCTGGGCGCATATGTTGGAGTCCATCTTTGCCGACGCCCCTTGTTTTCTAAGGGGGGCCCCTCAGCTCGACACCGACCTGGGCGGGGTTTATGCCATGGGCCCGTGATCACTACAGAGATGCAAAGGTAGGCGCAGCGATAAACGGTGCGAGCGTGTATTTTCGATATGGCGGTGAGGCCAGGGACCGATCCGGGAAGACACGTCCTTTCTATTTGATAGCGCCCCCCTCCCTTCCGGCCTCCATAGAATGGGGGTTCTTTTTCGGGCTTTTGGGAGTTGACGTCCTGTCGGGGACTTTTTGGAGATTTTTTAGGAGAGGGAGATGTACTCGATCGTCTTTCCGTCACCTCCTTTCCTCCTGGTCCACCGGTCGTGCTCGCGTAGGTGACAGGTGGGAGGTTTCAATTTCTCCCTTGGAATTTTATTTCTGAGACTTCTCTTCATATGTAGAGCAGAGTTTGGGACTGCGTTGTTATGAATCTTCCCATTTGTTAGCCTTCTCTCATTCCCCAGAGAGGACGGATAAGACACAGGCCTTCGGACGGTTACTGAGACCGACTGGAAACCCCATGACCTGGAGAGTGAGGTTTTTTCCTTGCCCGAGACTCCGAGCCGGTAGATTGAGAGAGGGATGCTTTTTTCTCAAGTTCAGCGCTTCAGTCACCTGCCCGCACCCGATTTACCCCGATGATGCCCCTGGCAGTGGTTTTCTCTCGATGTCCCGCTGAAGGCTTGCCGTGCCTTTTTGCTCCTCTGCTTTGGAGCCCCAGGCGTGAATGGGCCCCCGACATCCTGAGAAGGGAAGAGGCTGCGTCCTTTCTTTAATAGCCCCCAAGCTTGTGAAGAATTGCTCTCCCTGTGGATGGTAGCAGTTTAAGATGAGGACGTTTTTTTTTCCCGTCCCTCCCATGAACTCATCTTTGCCTTGACCAGGCTCCCGTTCTACGACCGCCTTATCAGAGGCGTGCTCGGCAGGTATGAGGTTCTCAGCAGCAACCTAAGGTTCGACCCCAGCTGACTGCGTGACAGTACATTGGGAGATCTCTATTTCCCCCCGTTGTCCCCTTACATTGAGCGCTCTGGTCAGGCTTCGGAAGACACTCCCTATTTTGAATAGCGTATGCTCCAGGATTGGCGGCTGCGACATCTTGCGTTAGTCGACTTTTCGTCCCCCGCAATAAGATTTTTCATTGGGTAATTCTGGGAGCAGTAGTGTGATCCTCCTTCCTTTGTCATTTAGTCGGTAAGACCGGATACTCAGGGGCTTCGCGTATAGGTACTGTAGTTGGCCCAATGCCTCCGTTTTCGTTCTTTGACGCCCCTTTTTCCTGTTTACGTCCCGATC
>Ga0179593_1460593_pt1 | contig 15748 bp, 22 predicted proteins | sample CZODoug2_1_08_16_FD_185931 | JGI IMG/M metagenome (GOLD analysis project Ga0179593, IMG submission 185931) | Vadose zone soil fungal communities from Angelo Coast Range Reserve, California, USA - CZODoug2_1_08_16fungal (PacBio error correction) | ecosystem: Environmental > Terrestrial > Soil >... | reverse complement strand
CCGGGAGAGATATTACTGGAAGGGCGTTTTCTTGCCCCAACATCAATATCCTCTTGGCACCCCCTTCTGTTCCCTGAGCGCCTTCTTTTTTTTTTTTGTTTGGTGTGATCAGTCGTTGTTGTGACTAGTACTCCGCGGCAGTTTTATCCTTTGCCCCCCGTATCCAACAAATTCACGCAGTTAGCCCTTTTTTCCTTTTTTCGTGTGGTTTCCCGGCTTTGGCCCGTACCTGTTCTAACCGGCTAGTGCCTTTTTTCCCTCCGTCCCTCAACCTTTCTTTTTTTTTTTCAGTTTTCTTCCATCGGTGCCTGGTCGGCGTCTCAGCTCTTTTCTTTTGCGGATCCCCGATTTGTCATGTGTCTTTTGCCCAGGCCCCCCCCTCTGATTGCAACCCTTACCACCCCCTCAGAGCGCAGTCACTTTTTTTGTTTCTAAGTAGCGTTAGTTTTTTTTGGAGCACTTCGAAAACATCGTGCTTTATCATATGTATCAGTGGACCCCAATGTTTCCCCCTAGGTCAAAAGTTTCCTTTCCCCCCGGCTTTGACTTCGTCCTTCTCAGTTCGGCGTGCCCCCTGTCCAAAGATTTTCTGTCCCCCCCTTTACAGCTACAGCCCCCCCCCCCCCTTACACGTTGATTAAGGTTAGTGTTTGTCCCAAAGTTTTGTTTGGGTCTTTTCCCCCTAGGTTTTTTTTTTGTGGTTCCCCCTCCAGACCCCCCACCCGCCCCCTCCGAGGTCTATTTTTCTGGTCCTTTTTTTTTTTTTGTAATGCGGAACCTTCTTTGTTTTTCCGTTCGGGATTATTTTTGTCAAGTTTCCCCCACCCTTTCCCCTGACCCCCCTTCGACCATTGTCCCCGTCCACCCGTTCACACAAATCCGCTCCCTCGCGTCCTTGGCCCCCTTTTTTTTTTTCGCATTTGGCTTTCACCCCGGTCCCGATTGATGGTGCCTTTTTGCTCTGTGGTTTCCAAGGGGTTTACCTTTCCTATCCCTTGTGTTCCCTTATTTCCCCCTGCCACTAATCCCCTTTGGTAAAGTTTTTTCCTGCCCCATGGTTTCTGTGTCAGGTGTGATGACCTTGGGTGGGGTTCGTTCTTGGCCGTCTCCACCTTCCCCCTCGCCCCTCCCCCCTGTGGAAGGACCGTGCCATCTGACCCCCCCTACGTTCCTTGGTTACGTTTTCCCGACTTCATTGTTGCACTTTGATGTCGGGACTTTTCGGACGGGCACTCCCTTTTTGCGGCGTAAGTCCTTTACTGTGTGCTATTCTGCCCTTTTAGCTTCGTCGGTGCCCCATACTATTCCTCCTTTTCCCGCCCTTCTCGGAGCGGGTGCTTTTTCCAACGCGACACACACCCGTCGTTCTCCCCCCCCCCCTCCCGTTTGCCCCACTAGACTTTGGTATTTTGCTTTTTTTTGGTGTTCAGCAGGCGTGTTTTCTTGTTTTTTGTGGGTCTTTTTTGTTTTTCCTTTAGTGCGGTTTCTTTTGCGGTTCTTGACCCCACTCCCCCCTTTTCAGTTTTGTACGCAGTCTGCTTGACGTGCTGTGTTGTTGTTTAACAGTTCCCCCCCCCGCCCCCGTTTTCTTCCGACATGCCTTCTTTCCCCCTGACCTGTAAGTGGGAAGTGGCTTGAGTCAGGCGACCCCCTGTCCCAACCTCCCCCCCTCTGTTCCTGCGTGGACTGTCCCCTATTCGGATCCCTTGGAGGGGCTTTTCTTGTCCCCCCCCCCAAAGGCCCCCTCCGATTTCCCCCCATTCCCCCTGACGCCCCCCAACCACCCCCTCTTTTAATCATTTTTTGCCCTTCTCCCTTTTTTTTTTTTTCCGCGGACGTTCTTCGGTTTATTCTTTAAAATTCGCAGACCTTTGCGGGATTTGCCTCTCTCTTCTTTTGTTTTGCCCGTGCGCGTGGCCCCCTCCTCGCTACCCTTCCCATGGACCTGACTGCAAGTTCCCCCACTGCGCCCCCCCCCCAGTATGAAGGTTTCTCGACGGCTTTCCAATCGTTTTGAGGCAAGTCGCGTCCCCTGCAAGGCAGGTTTTGCCCTCTTAACGTTTTCCCCGTTCCCCCTAATCCCCGTTCTGGATCTGTCAGAACCCCGCTTTGACAAACTCGCGTGTCACCCCCCTTTCCCGTGGCTGAGAGCGTATTCCCGAATGCCCATGACTTTACTTGTTTTGCGTTCCCCGTTACTTCAGGCATGTCCCCAGTCTGTCGGACACCATTTCCCCATCACTGTGGCTGGGTTTTAGAGCGTTTCTCCTTTCTTCAGCTGTTAATATTCTAGCGGATTGGCCCCCCTTTTCCCGGCGCGCAGTGCCGCCACGTCGTCCCGTGTTCCCCCGAGTTTTAATGCCTTTGTCTTGGTCGTAGTGCCGTTTTTTGATCTCGTCCCCCTGCATGTCTTTTTGCACCCTTTTTTTTTTGTTTTCCCCAAGGGAGGGGTTTGGTTTCCCAAAACCCAACCCCAAAAAAGTCTAATTTCTCTTCCCCCCTCCCCCCCCCTCTCTTTCGGAACCTTTCTTTCCAGGCGTACGATTGGGCTTGACCCCCCAGCTTTTGGTGCTTTTTTCTGTGAGGTGTTGGAGTTTGGTGTGCTTTTTTCTACCCGCAGTTGTCCTGTTCTGCGGCCGCAGTGTTACGTTTTGTCCCTTTTTTTACTCTGCCGTTGAGGTTCTCGACCTTTTTTTGAGGCAGGAATTGTTTCGTTTGCCGGATCCTTTCTTGCTGGCCCGACGGTACCTCCAATAGGAGGACGGGTGTTTTTTTTTGTTCCCCGATCTGCCTGAGAACAAGCCCGCAGAACTTTCCCTTTGACCGTTTTTTGTCCCCGCCCACGAACCCGATGTTTCCGGACCCCATCCAACCCTTCGATGTTTTTTTTTTCCCCTGAGTTGTTTGTTGGTGACTTCTTTATTGGTCTGAAGAGGAGCTCGATTTTCTTTGCCGTTCCCACCGTTTTCCCCACTCAAATTACCCCCTTGGAATACGTGTTCTCTTTTTTCCATTCTGTCACTTAATTTAACGGATTCCCCCCGGGGTTTTCCCCATAGTCAACCAAGATGACATTTTCCCGGCCCTTTTTTTTCTCTTTTTAGGCGCTTGGGGGGCCCGACGTTTTCCCCCCCCTAGTTTTATGGATTTCCCTCTATGGTACGGCCCCCCCAGTTTAATGTACTCCCGCTTCCCCTCTACTATGTTACGGGGTGTTTTCCCCTAACCGTATCTTTGGGCTTCCCTTCAGAAGTTCCATCTTCGTCCCGTCACCCCCACACTGTAACCCCCCAGTCATTGGCTTGAAACGTCCCCCCCCCTGTAATACCGATTCCTTTTAAACCCATTTCATTGACCCGACTTTTCCAAATCCCCCCACACTAGTTGGCCCTTTTCGACGGAACAAGGAGTGTTTCTTTCGCCTTTTGCTTCCCCCCGTCCGAAAACCATCCCCTTTTTTCCTTTTTTTGTCCTTCTTTTTTCCAGGCCACCTCCAGAGGACCTTTTGTACTCACATTATTTCTTCCCGTCCCGTTAGTTTTCGTAATGCGAGTTCGTTATTTTTTCCAATGTCGAAATGAGAGTCGAGTTTTTTTCCCCTGCCCCCCCCCCCCCCCCCCAACTTGGTTTTTTGGAGGTTTGTCCTCTGATCTTTGTTCCCACCTTTCGTCTGTACCCAGACACCCGGTTTGGCCCCCCCCCCATTTTCCTTTTGATCGTGTTCACCCTTGAAGGCGCCGGTTTTCTCCTACTCAGTCCCGTCCCCGTTCGCCCCCACTCTCACACCACCCCCTCCCTCCAAGTGACCCCCTCCCCTGTACCAAATCCTTTTTCTCAAGGCGCGGGCTTTTTTTTTGGAAGACACGCAGTAACTCCTGCGAACTTTTTCTTCCTTGGTTTTTTGGTTTTTTTTCCTCGATGGCTTTTTCCCTTGGGCTTAGCGAAGATGAACAGCCCAGCCTCCCCAATCTGAAACTACCTGCTCATTGGGGGAATTGTTCCTTTGTTGGTTTGGTCCTCTCCTTTTACTCTTTTCTTTTTTTCTCAGTGAATTTCGTTTCTTATTTTTCTATCTTTTCCTGTTATTTCCTTGCTGGTCTGGCACAGTCCCCTTTTTGCTCTTTTTTTTTTTTACTTTCTCCTTACCCCTTCCCGTGTTTTTGTTGGAGCTCTCCTTTTTTGCCCCCCCTTTCTGACCCTCGCCGAATGCGAATAAATTTTTTTTTTACGTGTCCCCCAATTTTCTTTTTTTACGTGATTTTTTTTTTTTTTCTCTCGTACCCCCCCCCCCCCCCATGTAGTCCCTTTTCTTGGGTGGCTTTGTAGGCGTTTGGTGTCCGTTTTCTTCCCGCCCCGCGCCCCACAGAGTATTTCAATTCTGGGATTTTTTTTTTTTCTGTTTTGCCCTTTATTGTTTTTTTTGCCCCCCCCGGGCTTTTTCCCTGTGGGGACACCTCTCCCGCCGGTGCTTTTTGCCTCTTTTTCTAATTTTTTTTTTCCTCTTCTGATTGTTTCGTTGAGTTGTCGGCTTAATACTTTCTTTCAACAAGTTGACAGCCCACGGCGTTTCCCTGTGATCCTTCCAGGCTTTTACGGGTACCAGACCCCTTCCTTTTTTACCAACTGAGACGCGAAAACCACCCCCCCTCTTTTTTGTATGAATTTTTGTTCCCCTTTTATACGTTCTTTTTGAGGCCCCTCCACCTCCCTTCCAGTTGCCTCTCTGTCTGCTCGACGGACTTCTTCCGTGATTTCCCTTTCCCCTTTAGGGTTTGCAGGGGTCTCGTGCGTTTTTCGGCTGCACTCCCCAACCGCGATCCTGTTCTACGTTGCAACCCTGGTACACCCACTTTACGGGGTTTTAATGGGCTGGCTTTCTTTTTGGCCTTTGTTGAAAACCGTCGGTTTTTCTTTAGATTCCCTTCCTTCCCTTTGTTTTCCAATGATCGGATCCCCTTTGAGTGGATGTGGGATGTGTCCCTTTTTTTTTTCCATCCCCTTTCGTTTGTGCGGGTCGTTCCCTGATCGAGTAAGTTTTCTTCTCCAGGATTGGACCCCCTTTTTCCGGACCAAATTCCCGACCACCGGGCCGCCAGCGGGTCCGTCTTAGCCTCTCTCCCTTGTTTTTTTGTTTTTTTCATACCTGTTTGTCACTCGTTTGTGTTAGTAGGTTTGACACCCCAACCCCCCCTAATTTTCAGCGGAATGGTCCGGTTTGATTTTGCAAGACAGTGTCCCTCCCCACCTTTGGTATCTTCTTACGCGCCCTGTGACTTTTGTTCCTTTTTTCTGTTTGTCGCACGGGGTTTTTTTTTCAGGTTGCGGCTGGGCCCTGAAACCCAGGCTTGCCTTAATTTCTCTATGTCCTGTTCAGTTTTTGAAAACTCCACTTACGAGTTTCTGGTAAGTTTTTTTCCACTTATTTTTTGCCCCTCAGGAGAATCCGGGTGGGACACATACCCTGGATCCCAATCACAGTTGCCTGTCCCTTGTATCTTCACCGTCCTTACGTGAGCTCGCCCGATCCGGTTTCCATAGCGCCCATGAGATGTGGTGCATCTTTGTTGTCCATTTCACTCCCCCCCCCCCCCCCGCAGGACCCTCACTCTGCGTCTTTTTCATCTTCCCCCCGATAGCTTGGAAATCAAACCCGCTCCCGACGGCGTTTTTCACATTGCACACCACCCCATCTTGTGACGCTATTTTCTTTTCTGTGACGTTCATTGACGGCCCCCTTTTTGTGACCTGGTCTTCCCCTGACCCATGTCTACATTTTTTTTCCCCCCCCCTCCACTTTGAACCCTCCCCTCGGATATGTCTGCCCCCGACCACTCCTACCCCCCCCCTTTCCCCCCCAACCAGCCTTCTTTATTTTTACCTTCTTTACTCTGGTTCTTTTCCTCTGAATCGCGGTTTTCCAATGCTTGCCCCTCCTCCTCGTCCTGGCCCGCTCTTCTCCCCCCCCCCGCCTCCCATTGGAGTTTTTTTGGCCGACGGTTGTGCCCCTTAGCCATCACCTTGACCTCGCACCTCGGTTTTTCCTGACCCTCTTCCGCACGCCCCCCTTTTTTTGTCCCCGTTCACCTTTTCGTTCAGTTCCCCCCCCAACCGTTGCTGGGTGTTCCCCCCCCCCCGGAGGAGTTACCTCGCCGGGACCACAGATTTTACCCTTTCCCCCCCCCCTTCCTTTTCGTTTACGCTTTCTCCCCTTCTTTTTCCCATCTTTTTCTGCAACCCACCCCTTGGCGGAGTTTCTTTCCCCCCCAGGTTGACACCGTAGGGACCCCGCCCCCCCCATCAGTCTTCCGCTTGCCCGTCGCCCACGGCCCTCGTCGGGTCCTTGTCTCTCCTTCCCCTCTATGCCTGATCAATCAGCCAGCCCCCCCCCCAGTAACTCGGCACGGGCCGCTATTTTCGGGTTTTGACGTCCCCCCCCGTAGGTCTTATCTAGGTTTTTTTTTAGAATTCCTCCCCCTGATCCAATTCCCCCCTTATAGTTGTTGTTGGCCCCCCCCCCCCCCCAACCCTTTTTCTTTGCCGGCCACGACCCTGGAACCCCCAAGTTCTGCCGTGCCCCTCCCCACAGTGAGGTCCTACCCTTATTTTTCGTCCTGTTTTCACAGGTTCAACCAGTTTTGAACCCCCCCCCCCCCCCCCCCCCCCAGAGTCAATGATTTTCCGGTCGTCCCACCCCTTTTTTTTTTTTTTTTTTTGGCGCTTTTGCATTTCCATACTCAGAGAACGTGAACCCACGCCTTTTTAACTTTTTTTTTTCCCCTGCACACCCCGTCCATGTAACACGCCACGGCGTTTCACCCACTGTTAATTCCCCCCACTCTTGCGAGTGGGTCCGGCCGTTCCTAATGGTGTTTTACCGATTACAAGCCTTCTCGCTTTTATTAGTTGACTTTTCTTATGAGCACAGATCCACTGATTGGTTCAACCCTAGTGTATTACTCGGGCGGTCTACCCTCACTCATAATTGTTTTCTTTTTTAAGTCTTTTACCCGTCGTGTCGTTTTCTCCGTTTCCCTAACGTATTGTCCTTGTGAGGTGCCGGAATGAAGTTCTTTCTTATTGGTTCCTACCCGACCCTAACAGTCAACCCACCGGGGCTGTCCCTCTCCCCCTCCTGTCCCTTAACTATTTAGTCTGATTCCCCCTTGAGTTTTTACAGACCTTTTTTTTAGGCTGCGGCCACCCCCACCCCCCCCGATCACTCCCCCCCCCAAAATTTATAGACATGTCAACCAAAGAACACCCCTTGGTCTTTTTTTCCCCCAGATAGTTACATTTTTTAGTCCTTTTGTATCACTGTTTTCCCTCCTTTTTTTTATGTGTGTCGTCCCGGCACTTTGGACGGACTCATAGTCGGCCCCCTCATTCCTTGAGGTTTCCCGCCACCCCGGGAAGTTCGCTCCTTTTTTTTTCCCCTCTGTCTGGCTGTGTTTCTTGCCGCCTCCACACAAACCAGCGTTCACTCTGGTCCCCGCTGTTTCCCACACATTTGAAACCGCCCGCTGTCCCTTTTAGATTGTCCATAGGACTTTGTCCACATGAGAGAATTTTATTCCCATGATTCCTCCCCCCCTTTTTCGTGTGACCTTTCCCTGACATGTTGTCAACTACCTTGTTTCCCCTGATGTCCCCCTCTCTCGATTTTCTATCTTGTGACCTTCTCCAGCTCCCCCCAGCCCCCACAGCTCTTGAACTGCACCTATTTGGGCAAGTTGACACCGTTCCTCGTGGGGTACTGGTGCAGTTCACCAAACCCCCCCCCCCATCCGGTCTTCTGCGGCGAATCCCCCCTACGTTTTGAACCTGCCGATGGGCTTATCCTGAGTGTATTTCACACAGTTTTCCTTGAAGGCCCCCTTATCGAAGGTCCACCCCCTTTCTTGGCCCCCCACTCTGTCCACAGACCCCAACTCGGCTTCCCCCGTGGGAAGCTCACAGTCTTTTTCTTGTGCCTAATGCCTTTGAAGGTTGTGCTTTTCCCCCCCTCATCCCTTTTCTCTTTTTACTCCACCCTTCGCCACCGTGGTTTCTTGTTAGTATTCTGTTGTTTACGAAGCATGCCCGTTTTTTGCCCCCCCCAGTGGGATGACCCCCTCTTTTGATCACCGTGTGTCAATTTTTGAGCGTCGTCACTCTGGTCATTTGGGGACTTTTATTTTTCCCCCACCTGGACTTCGGTTGTTACTGGCTCGGACCTTGTGCGTTTGTTTCCAGACCCCCCCCCCCCCTGATTTTTTTCATCCTTTCTCACCCCCCCCATCCGTCAGGGTTCCCCCACACCTGGCTTGATCCTCCTTCCTTTGTTGACTGAAGGTCTTGGTGCGTGGTCGTTTTTTGACCACCCCACCTTCTGAGTTTTTGGGCACCCCCCTACTACACTTGCCCCCCCCCCCTCTCTCGGGGTCGTTTTCGTAAGTGTTGTTGTCCTCCTTCGCGGGGGTCAGTTCCATCCTATGGCCAATCACCTTTTTTTTCCCTCCCCGTTTGAGTTTCCCCCCCCCCCCCTCCCCCCACATGGTCCCTGGCCATGCTCAGCTGTTTTTCCCCTTCAACAGAGGAACAGCCCTGTTTAATTATAAAGTTTGCCGCCTTCCCTTTTACCCGCTGAAGGCCCCCCTCGAACCCATTTGGCCTTTTGAGGTTGTGAACCCCGGCGTTTTTGGGACCAACACCGCGTTTTTCCTGTTGTTTGCATCCAGCACCACTTTCACCAGTTTTGGTCTGATCTTTCCAAGGGGTTACTTTTCCCATCCATTTCAGTGCATTTTTTTCTTCCCCTAAGCTTTTTTGACGGGCTTTCTATCAGTCCCCCCCCCAGTTGGGCGTCTGCCCCCCGACCAGAGCCCCTGTACCCCCCACAATTTTTACTCCCCCCCCCCCCCGTTGATCTCCTATTTGTCTCTGTTTGTTTTTCTTTATCTTTCCTGTTCGAGATTCTTTTCGTGTGATTCGTGCCTCCCCTCCCGTGTATATCCGGTGCCCCGTCCTTCCCCCCACCCAGACATACACCCCCCCCCTTTCATCGTCCATTGGGCCTTCCCTTCGGGTCCGTGCACGTGTTTTTTCCTTTTTTTTTGTTTCTGAAGGGAGTTTTTCACGCTCCAAGCTTATTCCACCCCCTCCCCCCTCGCTACTCCCAGGCGGAACCCGTCCCCCCTGTTTACACTCGGACTGTGCCGTCTTGCCTTGGGTTTTTTCTTTCCCCTGTCCTGTTGGTACCCTGACAACGCCGTGTATTTCTGTTCCTGAAGCTCGCCCCTATTTCCACCTTTTTCCCCTTGTTCCCCCCCCTGTTCCTATTGTTCCCGTTTTTCATACGACCTCCTTGCCCCCTTCCCAGCAGTATCCGTGCTTTTCTCTTTGAACTTCCTCACACACCCCACTTTTTCCACATTTCCCGGCCCCCCCCAATCAGTTGTATTTTGTGTTCATTGCACTCTGCTTTTTCGCCCCCGGGCTTTTTTTCTTGGCGGGTGTTCCTTTTCCTTTCTTTGCGGGCTGGTCTGACCACTTCCCCCCCCGGCGTTTTCCCTTTTTGAACTCGCTTTTCTTGCTTTTGTGGTGCCCGACCCTTTTTTTTTTCGCTTGTATTTGCCCGACAAGTTTTTTCTGGTCTGAGGGTTCTGGAGGACAGACCACATTTTTTCCCCCTGGTGCCTGGGCCCCGGCCCCGAGAGTTCCCTTGTGAGTTTTTTGGTCGTTGCGGCTGGCTCAACGCCTTCCCGATTCCCCCCGCCCTCCCTCCCCCCTTGTCCAACACCACTTTAGTCACTTATCCTCCAATTTTGTGAGCTTTCTTTTTTTTTACCCGTGGACGGTTTGATTTTGAATTTTCTCTGTCCCCTGTGCACCTTGCGGGAACGTACCTCCCCTCCCTTTGGGGTTTGGTAGTCGGGGCTTGTCCCCCACGCCAACGCTTTGGGCCCCTTCGCGCCCCTATCCTGTCAGGGGTATGGTGTGAATAGTTTGAGACCCGTTCTTAGCCGAATTAGGGCCGCCCCCCCCCCCCCCTTCCTTACGTCTCGTTCATACTCCCTTTTGTAGAGATCACGATTTTTGGATATCCTCTTTTTTCCCCCTCAGTGGGGCCGACTTTCTCCTGATCCCCCCCTCGATGCCGGTTAGTTTCTTCCTTCCCCCCCTTTTCGTTTGTCCTCCCTTTTTCTTTTCCCCCCCCAAAACTCCCTTTGTGTGAACCCTTTTCTCTGGTTATTTTCTCTTAGCGGGTCGCCTGCTGCCCGGCCGTTTTTTTTCCGGATTTACCTTGGCCGGTGAAAGGTTGTTTCACCTCTTCCCCCGGTATTTTTCTTCCCCGTAATTGCTTTTTTTGTTGTGGATTTTTCCTTTTCGGCGCTATTTCCCTGAATGTTTTTTGACCAACTTGTCCCCCCCAAGGTGAGGGTTACACTCTTTTTTCCCCTTTGTTTCACTTGCCTCTGTTTCTTCCGTTTTTTTTTTTTTTGGGGGCTTTTTTTTTCCGGAGAATTTGCTCTTCCTCAGTTTTAGAGGTTTGTTTAGTCGGTTGTGCGTTCCTTTTACGTGGTTTTGCGTCTTGGTTGTGGTTTTTCCTTTTTTTTTTTTTTTCATTTCTTTGAAAGTCACATCTCCCCGTCCAGACAGTGTTGACTTGTTTTTTCGGTGTCTTTCCCACCCCCGGCCTTTTTGTCCCGAGACTGTACCGTTCTGCTTCCCCGATTTGTTCGTCGTGCGTTGTCGACGACACCGTTCCCTTCCCCCCGTTCACATGATTGATTTCTTTTCTTTTTCCTCCTCTTGGAAACCCTCTAGCCTCACGCCTTGTAACTCCCTGGACCGCCGCTCCTCGTGACTCCTCCTTCCCCCCCCCCCTTCACCTCCACGCGGTTTTTTTTGCCGATCCACGTTTTTTGCTTGACACAGTTTTCCTCCTTTTGGCATTCCTGGAAGACCCCTTTGCGCCCTTTTTCAGTTTGACCGGGTTTCCGTCCAGTGGCACTGTTGTTTCACCTCCGTCGCATACAGGGTAAAACAGGAGTTTTTTTCCCCCCCCCCCCCCCCCAAAGGTTTTTTTTTTGCACTACGGACAACCCCCCCTAACGTCGATTCGGTTGTGTGTCCTTTCAAGCACCCCATCGGGATTTTCTTTATATACTTTTTCCCCCTTCTGAGTGCCTTTTCCCCTTTCCTTGACGAGGACTGCCCCCCTTCTTGTTTTTTCTTTTTCCCCCCGTGTCCATGTTATCATTGGCCGCCGCCTTCGTTTTTCCATTTTTTTTTTTTTTTTATCTTGTCCATCCCCCCCCCCCGTGAACCCCGGTCGTGAAGACGGTCCCTCCCTGTCCTCCAATTTTTCCCTTTGAACCAAGTTGGGCGACGGTGTTTACTCAATCCCCACCCCCCCCCCCCCCAGTTTTTTTGACCTTGCCGCCTCGACCCCCTCAGTAGGTTCGTTGAACTTGTTTTGCCCCCTGTTTTACGCTCCCCAGAGGGATTTTCCTTCTTTTGCTCCCACCCCCCCCCCCCCAGCCGTCTTTTTTGCTCCCTCAATTTTTTCCGCCTGCTTTTTACTTTTTTCTTTCCCCCCTCCCCCCCGCTTCCAGCTAGTGTGGTTTCCCCCCCCCTTTCATGAATGCTCTTCCCCGCGTTTCTCGACCAGGTGGGTCGCCCCCTGATTTTGTCCTTTTTGGCACCCCCCTTCGTCTTTTTCCGACCGCTCGTCCTTCCCCCCATTACTTCCGGTTCCACCTCCTGACCTTCTGTAGGACTTCGTCCCGTCCACGCCGGCCAAACCGGCCTTTTCCCTTTGCCCCCTTCACCACAGACCCCGTAACAGTTCCACTCCTGATGTCCGGCCTTTTTCCCTGGAAACCCCACCCCTCTCAGCACTACCCCCTTCCTTCCCCCGCAATTCCTTGTAGATTGGTGCCCTTCCTTTTCCACAGGCGTGAACAGACCCACCCCACTTCGCCCCCCCTGCCCCTACCTACCCTTTGTGTTGTAATTGTTCCTGTTTCTTTCCCCCTTCCTTTTTTTTTTTTTATTTGAGTTTGGATTGTCCCGTCTTTATTCGACTCTTCTGTTAGTCGGACACACATTCCAGGTCCGTTTTTGACCTTCTTTTTTCTTTCCCTTTCCTTCCATACTTTTTTTTTGGTTGATGTGTTCTCTCCCTCCCTTTACGTTAATTACGGCTGCCACCCCTTTTGTCCCAAAGGTTTGTCCCCTCCCCCCCCCCCCTTTTTCCCCAGTCACCCGGACGCCCCCCCGTGGGAACAAAACTTCCCCTTTTTCCCCACAACTTTTGGGGGGCAGGTTCGTTTGGGGTCTGTTTTTCCCCCCCCCTCACGTAAGTGGCCCTAGACTGATTCCGTCTTCTTTTCCTTTTTTTTTTTTAGTTTTGCCTCCCGCTGACCTCGCCTGCGGTTTCTTTCCCTAATTGGACATTCTCGGCGTTCTTAGTCTCTCGTTTTTCGTCCGTAGTTTTCACCTTCTTTTGCCAAGTTTATTGACCGAGGCTGATTTTCCCCGGTACCCCGCCCCCAATCGCGAACCCCCCTTGTTTGGGTGTCGAGCTTAACCTTGCTGGTTCTTTACACCTTCGGATCCTGGGCCTTTCCCCCCCCCCCCCCCCCCCATCAATACTTTCTCTGGTAGACGATTATCTCCCCGTCCTTCTTGTTACCTTTCTTCCGGTGTGTTCAATGTTTTCCTCGTGGTCCCGGTTTTCCCGGAAGCATTCAAAGCGATTTGTTTTTTTTTTTTTTTTTTTGCCACCCGTGTCTGGGTTTCTGGTTTTCCCTCAGGGCGTGCAGCCACCGTCGCGTTGTGTGTATTTAGACTTTTTTTTTTGGTTCCCTGTTCCATGAACCCAACGGATGGAATGTGGGTTTTTTTTCTTTGTGTCCTGTGGTGGCGTCTTAGATACGCTTTCGTAGCGTCGCGTCCGCCAACGGTACATCTTTTTTTTCACCCGTGTGTCGACCGCCCTAATCGCACGCCATTCCCCCCCCTCTTACTTTAGGACGTTACCCCCTTCCGACCTTTGGTGACTCTCCCGTGATGGGGTCGTCTTTTTGTCCCCCCTTATCTTTCAGTTCGTGCCTTCGTTGCGCCATGTCCCCCTTTCACTTTTTTTGGCCGGCGATTTCCAGATGATTCCCCTTCCTTCGGAACCCCCCCCCCTGGGTTCTGTCACTTCTGCTTCTTTCCTGCTTTTTTTTCCCCCCCCCCCCCCTGTCTCGGCCTCGCGTCTTGAGGGACCCTTTTTTTTTTTTTTTTTTTGCCTTTTTTGACTTCCATTCTTGCGCGTTCCCCCTCAACTGATTTTTTGTTTGTCCTCTCTTTTCTTGACCCCCCCTGCTGCCCCATTTTTTGTGATTTTTGCTCATTCCACCTTCTTGCACTTTCCCCCCCCCACTACTGACAGCTCGTTGTCTGATAGGACCTCGGTTTACCCGTCTGTCCCCCTCCCCGGCTTTTTTTTTTACGAACCCTCCCGTGAACCGTTTTTTGCTCGTTCTGTCGACTTTCCCCCTCCCCTTCCGCCAATGTGAAAACCAACCCCTCTAGGGGTTTACTGTCCTCTTTGACCTTTCGTAGAGCCCGGGGCGTCACCCCCGTCTCGTGGTCCCAGGTCGACTGCTTTGTCCCCCATTTTCCCCATTTTACTCGGGACTGTTCTTTTCGCCTCCACGATTAACCACCTTCCCCCCCAAAACGCTTCGGTCTTCGTGCGGCCCCCTTTCTGATGAAGAGGCCCTTCCCATGTGGTTTTCAGTCCCGAAGAATTTTTTCCTGCTCGATCCTCCCCCCCGCCACCCCTTTCTGTCTTTTTTTTGTCTGACACGCCTCTCTGTCCCCTTACCGGCCCCTTCTCCCCCTTTTTGGTTTTGCTCGAATTCGCCCCCTTAGCTTCAGTGAGTTAACGGTTTTTTTTGATCAAACTATCGCCCTCCCCCCCCGTCGTTTTGATAGCCGTTCCCGGCTTGCCGGGACCCTTCTTCCACTCGTTTTTCCAGCTATTTCCCCTCCGTTTACTGTGAAAACGTCCTCCTGATGTGTTTTTGACGGGGCGCGGTCTTTTTTCAGAGAAGAGTCCTTAGGGCTTCTTCCTGTCCCTCCTTTTTTTTAGCGGACGCTTCGCAACAAGCCCCCCTGACGTATTCCTGCACCACACACCGAACTTCCAGGACCGTTTCTGATGGTGTTTTTTTTTTTTATTTTTCTTTTTTTTCCCCTGTCGCGGCTGTGTGCGGGCCGGGTTGATTCATTTTTTCCCCCCCCACACAACGCCACCCTCCCCATGTCCGAAGGGTATGACGAGCCGTGGACCACATTGTTTTTGATTTTTGTGCCCTGCCTTTTGGGGGACCATCCCCTTTCGTGCGCTTACCTTAAATTCTTTTCTTGCCCGGCCCACAAAGCCACGTTCCATACGAGTCAGTGGAGTCCCTCTTTTTCCCCCCCCCTGCCTTGGTCTCCATTTTGACGTCCCCCCCTCAAATCCCCACTTTTCACGTGCCGTGCCAGGGAAAGACCCCCCTACATGTCACCCCCACCATGATGTCGACACCCCCACCCCCCCCCTAGCATTTCTGTCGGGAGGGGGTGTAAGGTGGTGATATTTTTGATTCCGCCCCTCCCGCTGTTTTTGCCCTCTTTCCCCCCCTCGTATGACTGAAACACTTTCTTGACCCGTGTGGCGGTATTCTGTGGATCTTTCGGAGTCCCAAGCTCCCGTGCATTCAGTCTCCCAGCGTTCCTTTTCCAGGATTGTTGCTTGTCTCTGGCACGGGGAGGTTTGCCGGAACGTCCAGTTGCGATCTCGCCATTTCATCGGCCCGACCTCCTCCCCTCACCCTGCATCAATTTAATGTCTTCTGTACTTCATGACGTGCAGTGGCTCCCCACCCTGTTATATTCGGACTTCTTCCCCACCGATCAGCCCCAACTTCAGTTACTCGTACCCTGTTCTCACCCCCCCTGTGTCATGCCCGCTGGCTTTCCACGGGCGTAGTCACAGATTGTGCCCCAATTTTGACGATTTCCCGTCTGTTTCTCCCGGACCCTTTTTCTTAATCCCCTTCCGAGCGTCCGTGGAGTCCCTGCGGTCGCACCTTTTCCCCCTCATTGAGCCATTTTGGATGATTCCCTTTTGGATGAGTTTTTTGTGGACAACGCGTTTTCCCTCCTTTTTTTCTCTCCCGGCACCCCCCACTTCAGGGTTTGAACCTTTAGTGTTCTGCTCGTTTTCATTGGTCTTCCGAGGTGCTCCATGAAATCGGAGACAGCCCCCCTGGACCTTTTCGCCCATTCTGACCCCCCCCCCGCGGACCTGTTTGCCAGCTTTTTTTTTGTCATTGACCCTTCCTCTGTTTCCCTCCTTTTCCTTTTTGAACCCTCTCCGTTACCTTTTTTTCTCCCCACCTCCCCTAGAACCTGTTTTGTCCTGCTAGAGGTGGCCCCTTAGTGGATTGAAATCACCGAAGTTTTTTTACGTACACAAGACCTCCCTGTTGTCCCCCCCCTTCGGTAGGCCGGGATTTTTCCCTCCTTGTAACACCCCCCCACTGGCCTTTTCTTCCCCTATCTGAGATTTCCCCCCCAAGGTGTAGTCCCCCTCCTGTCCTTCTCGCGGTCCCAACCTGTCGTGGCCCGTCTTTTTGCCCCTGACCCTTTGACCGCACGTTACTCCCTTTCTTTTTTGATCTTTTTACCCGGATACTGGCCGGAAGATTTTTTTTTTCAACCG
>Ga0179593_1543607_pt1 | contig 15749 bp, 16 predicted proteins | sample CZODoug2_1_08_16_FD_185931 | JGI IMG/M metagenome (GOLD analysis project Ga0179593, IMG submission 185931) | Vadose zone soil fungal communities from Angelo Coast Range Reserve, California, USA - CZODoug2_1_08_16fungal (PacBio error correction) | ecosystem: Environmental > Terrestrial > Soil >... | reverse complement strand
GGGACATCCCCTCCCCCCAAGACCTTTCACTCTCCCTGACCTTTCACACCCCGGCGGCATGGCGCCTACTCTCTTTCCTTGGACATGCAGCGAGTTCTACGAGATCTCTTCCCTTCGATGGAGAGGAGGAGAGACCTACCCCTTTTCTCTCTTTCCTATTATTCACGCGAGACCCCTCTAGAGTTCCCACTGACATCGACCCCGAGTGCCATTCTTCCCTTCCTCCTCGGTACGACCTGCTGGCCCCCCTTGGACGGTCCTTCTTCCTTCAAGACAGAACCGTCTCTGTTTTTCCTTCCTTCGCCGGTCTCCAGGCCGGGCCATCCCCTTTTGGACCAGCCGGGCTCCCCGGCGCCACTCGGGCCTTCTCTTTTTTCTTAGTGACCGCCGGCTTTTTCTTCCGCGCTAATCGGGGCCGCGATATAGCACCGCCTCCTCTATTCCCTCTTTGCATACGCTTACCTCGGTCCCTCCCTTCCTTTCTTTTTAGCGAGCCGCCAATTAGCATTTTGCCGGTTTCTCCTCTGGAAGCCCCCCTTTCTCGCGGACGCCGCCGTGGTGTGCGTGAGGGCTGGTGCGTTCCCTCCTCTCGATTCTACGGTTTTTCTTTTTGGACTTTTGCTTTTTTTGTGTTTCGAGGTGATTGCCTTCGCCCCAGGCGCTGCTGGTTTCCCTTTTTTTTTGGCCTGGCTTCAGAGTTAAGACGGAGCACGTCCTCTTTGCGGTACTGTCTTTAGTGCCTTTTTGCTTTTTCTTTTCTTTCCTGGGGCGAGACAAAATCGGGGTGCTCATCCCTGACAAGAGGTTTTTTCTTAGGCGGGACGCTCCACCCGATTTACGAGACAAATCCGCTTCCTTCCCCCGCAAGCCCCCCGCTGTGTTCTTCCTTTGGAGGTGGAGGCTTGATCCTACTTGTCCGACGTTTCTCCAAAGTCGAGGTACCTTTGTGTCAAGTGATCATCCGGCAGGGCCCTTTCTTTCTTCCTTCCTTCCCTGATAACCGTCCTGGAGCGTTCCTTCTTGTTTCTCTTTCCAAGGACCTGATGGAGTGGGGGGCGGCCTTTTCCTCTGACCGGTATTTTTCGAGATTTCCGTGACCCGTGACTCCTCGTACACCCCCTCTTTACTCCCCCCTGTCCTTCCCTGCGATTATCAGGCTAGTTTTCTTTGTTCCCTTCGCAGCCGCGGCGACGCCTTTTTCTCTTAATTGCAGTTCCTCCTTTTTTCACCGGGCGTTTTCGTGCCTAAGTGGTGGTCCCCCGAGTTTTTTTTTTTCTTTTTCTCGCTGCCCAGCCTGCTATGCTTTGAGACGCGGCTTTCCGTTTTCAGATAGTAGGATTTTTACGAGGACTCTTTTTTTCCTGCCGAATCGGGTCCGCCACCTCGTCCCGAGTAGTAATGAAAGTCAAACACCCATCTTCCGAGGGCCTCTCGGGGCTCCCAGGACCCTCTCCTTTTTTTTCACCCGCTTTCTTTCTTTTCCCGGACCCAATGGACTGCGAGAGGGGATCGGAATCGGCTCGTCTCGCTGTCTCCCTCCTGTGCCCGCGCGAGGTCTTTTTTTTCCCAGCCCTTTTTCTCCGATGGATCATAATGCATCCCCCCCTCCCGGACGGGGCTCCTCAGACCTCTTAACCCCCTTTTTTTTGGAGTGCGATCATTCGTTCTGCTACCCCTCCTGTGATGGTCGAATTTTTTTCTTTTTTTCCCCCCCCCGGTTGTCTTGCTTTACGTTCGATCACCGACAGGTCCCTTTCCCTCGCTTCGCGATCTACCGCTTCCCCGGCCCCTCGCTTTTTGTGGAGGAAGAGAGCTTCTGCTGGCTCGCCTTGGAGGCTTGCGGGCTCTCGGCCGCGTGATTTTTCTTCTCGCTTTTTGCACGTTTTTATCTACTCCACCCTCAGATAGTCTACCCTTTTCCCTTTTACGAGCGCTTTGTTTTAATGATGGCCGGCCTCCTTTTTCTGCGATCCACTTGGGTCCCTTCTCCCCTTTCGACGGCTCCTCGCACTCTTCGGAAGCCTTGGAGCTGCAAGACGGGCATGAGGGGCTGTGGGGCGGTCCTTTTTTTTTTCCTCTGTACAAGGCGTTTTTTTCGACACCCCTTTCCCTTTTTTTTTGACAGGAGGATCTCGTTTCTTTCTGCTTATGAAGGAATCTTTTATCTCTTTTCGCATGTTGTGAGAGGAGAATCGAATGGTTCTCTCTTCCCTCTAAGGAAATTACTGCCCGGTCCATCTTTTCTTTTTGTAGATTAAGGAGGGCAGGTCCTCCTCTTTACATTCTTCAACAGTCGCCCTTCAGCCCTCTTCCATGTGTTCCAAGCGCCCCTCCTTTTTCCTTTCCGCGAAGATGTCAGTGCTATGAATCCTATGTCTCAGTTTTTCCAGGGCCCCCTACTAGGTCCTCTTTCTCTAATCCATCCTCGCAATAAGGTAGAGCACATCCCCTTTCCCTCTTTCAAGGATTCGGTCAGTTCTTTTCCTTTTTCCCTATCAGAGTGAAGAAGCTTTCTTTTCTCTGTCCAAACGTTCCCTTTCTCTGAGAGAGCAGCCTTCATTCCTCCTTGCCTTTTTTCTTCCTCGAGCGAGCTTCCTCCCACTTTTGCTCGACCGCCCTTCTCTGCTCAGTCCGGGTCTTGTCGATCGAGAATTTTACGGGTCGGTGATTTCGTCAAGAAAGTTTCCCCCCTCCTTCTCTTTTCCTCAAGACGCCCCTTGTAGCGAGTCCTTCCCCTAAAAGAGTTTAAAGTCGTGGCGGCCTTTCCCCTCGCACCCCCAGCCTCCCTCGGATGTGGACTTTTTCTCCGAAAGCGGTTGTAAGTCTTTTTTCCAAGGCGCGTTCGAGTACTCTCAGACCTAGAGACGGCAGGCGCTTTTTTTCCGCTCCTCTTCCGAAGCCCCCCCTTTGTGGTTTTTTTTCTTTTCTCGGGGTACCGCTTGCGCGGGGCCCCCCGTTGGCAGTCTATGCTTTTGCGCGGCCTCACCCTCTTTTTTTTTTTTTGCCTTTCCTGAAGACTGGTTTTTTTCCCTCATACAACGATCGCGAGGCTTTTCTGAGAAGCCTGCTTTTTGAGGCTCCCGGCTTAGAAGAAGCGTCTCGTTGCTTTTTCTTTCCTTTGCCGTAGCAGGCTTGGTCTCCTCTGCCCAAAGCGAATCCGCGGCCCCCCTTTTTTTCCCTGCCGCGAACTCTCCCTCCCAAAAGTTTAACGCGGTTCAGTCGCTCTTCGAAGGAGTTCTCCTTCCTGCCGTGAGCGAGCTTCTTTTCCCAATCCTTCTCCTTTTTTTTTAGTAGAGCTCGGGGTGTGGTTGTCCGAGTCCCTTTTCTTCTCCAGCTTTTCGATTCTTCCTTCCCCGTTTCTAAATCAGGGCCTTTGGCCGTTCTTCCTGCCTGGATCACCTTTCTTTCGCCGAGACGATCACTTCCACTTCGGTCGGCCCGGGGGGGCAAACCCCTTCATTCGAGAAGGTGGTTTTTCGCTTCCCCCGTCGAGGATCAGTCCTTCGAAGTACTTCTTTCCCCGGTGAGTTGGGCACCCCGCTCGGATTGGCGCTCGGGCTTTCCTTTCTTCCGCCGAGCGCTGTCTGTCGGGCCACCTTTTTTTTTTCTTTAGGAGACACACCGATGTGGAGCCTCCCCTCCCCTTCCGTGCAAACCCACCCCTCCCTCTTTAAGAACGAGGTTCGGCCTTGCCTCTCCCCCTTTCAGCGCCGGCGCTGTGACTCCTTTTCCCTGTCGATCGAGTCGACCTCCCATAAGCGCCTTTTCTTCAACTCGAACCCCTGACGAAAGTCTTCGGAGTACGAGGGCGTCCCCTGCTATGTTACTCTTTAGAAGATCTCTGCACGAAAACCTTCTCTTTCAAGAGGAAGGAGGCGCCTTCGCGCACTGAGGGATGCTTTTCCTTGTTGAGAAGGGCGGCTTTCACCCGAACGGTCTCATGGGCGTCTTTTTGCTCTTTCCTTCCCTTTAGTGCGGTCCTTTTTTTTTTGCTGAGTTTTCTGTTGATCGCGGAGGCCATTTCCCCCCTGAGCGACGCGGAGCCCTCCCCCGGTCACGAGGCGCGACCTCCCTTTCTCTCTTTTCCCCTCTGTGGAACACCTCCCGGAGGCCTACTAAAACGAAGGGTTCCTTCGGCTCTTTTTCCGAAGTCATTCGCCCCTTCGATCGCGGGCTTCTTTTTCTCGGCAGGCCTTCCCTTCGCTCAGGTTTTTTTTTCCCTTTTTTCCTTCTAGCCGGGAACTCGGGGTAGCAGCGACCCAGTGGAACCGATGACTTCGGTGAAATCGCTTTTTTCCCCAGAATAGCACGTCTTTGATCGAGACTTCAGCGCCATTTCGCTTTTTTTCCCCCTGGCTTCATCTCGCGCTTTTTCAATCACCGGGGTCTGATTTTTTTTTCCGAAGGTGTGGCAATTTTTCTTCCCCTTATTGTGGTAATGAGACCCTCCTTTCCTCTATCTTTCCCCTTTTTTTTTTGTTGAGTGTTACGACGTGTGCGCTTTTTTCCTTCCCCCCTACGTTGCACGACTTGCGGATGGGCTCCTTTCTTTCCCTCCCCCCTTTTGAAATGAAGGAGAGCGTGATTGAGCGATCTTCCCCCCCATAGACGCGATTTTTTTCTTCGGGAGCGCCCTCTCGTGTCTATTGGGCATGATGATACACGCTTTCTCTTTTCCTGAAGGTCATCGCCCCCTGCTGTCCCCTTTTCTTTCCTAGCGGCCTAGAGGAGACTTCTTGCTCTGTGCCCCGCCTCGGAACGGGAATCCCTCCCCTCAGAGCTCGGTTGTGTTGACGGCCGGATACCAGGGGCCTACGATCCCTTTTTTCCCCCGTCGTTTAGTCTCCTTTTTTCAAAGAGGGACCCTCAGCTCTCTTTTTTTCGCTCGTGACGAAGCGGCCTGTGTCGGAGTGAAGGAGAGACGGGTTTCCCTAGATCGGCCCTGAAACTTTTGCAGTAGAGCGCATTCCTTTCTCGGCCCCCCCAATACCGGAGCGCCCCCCCCAGACCCTCTTCTCTTTCTTGGCGAGAAGACCATTTCCGCGTATCCGCGAGGTGGTCCTACGTGCGAGCGATTTCCTTCCCTCAGCAGACGGTTTTTTCTTCCTTTTTTGTGGTGGCTACGGTCTCTTCTCGTCTCCGAAGCGTCGAGAGGGGGTTCGTCCTTTTGCTGATGAGCAAATTTCTCCCTCCGAAATGGCGGTTTTTTTCGGAACCGTCTCGCGGAGACGGGAGCTGATTTCTCTTCCTTCTTCTCACCTCGTGCTGGAATTCTCCTTTTCTAAAGGGGGAGGAGTCAACCATCTTCGCCCTTTTCCCGGCCAAGCTCTCCCTCCCGCTAGGCGGGACTTCCCAGTAAAGGCAGAGACGCAAACTTTTTCCCCTCCTCAACTACGCGCCGCTTTTGCTGTGGAGCTGATCCTCGATTTTCTTCCGAGGGAGGAGAGGGATACACACTGGTATCCCAGTTTGTGGAACTTTTTTTTTCTTTGATCAACCTTTTGTCGTTTTGGCGGCTCTTCTACCCTTTTTTTTGGGGGAAGGAGAGTGAGGATGGGCGTTCTTCCTGGCCCTGATGTGAGATGGGGGGAGGTCTTACGAGAAGTGTTCCGACTGTAGAAGAAGAAGTGATAATCCGTCCCCCCCTCGCTATAAGCCTCTGATGGTGAACTACTATTCCTGGTTCCAGTAGAGGACTTAAATACTGCCGCGCTCTGGCGATTTTCCTGAGACATGCCGTCTGGTTGGGATGAGAATGGTAAGAAGAGAGTGTATTCCGACTTTTTTGGTCCAAGAGTGGTCCCTACTTGACTTACCTGATTCCCCCAGAGAAGAGGTTTTTTTTATTTTCTTTTTGGTTTTTTTTTTTTCTGGGCGATCTTCCTAGTCGGATTATGAGTTCCCCCCCTTGGGTGAGGAACGTCCTCTTTTTTTTGGGTTTTTTTTTGGTTTTGGTCGACGCCTCCTTTCTTTCCTTCATGAACTTCGAGGTCCCCTCGTTTTCTCCCGTCGAGCCCGGACCGCGCTTCCCTCTAGGTTTCTTTTTTTTCAAATTGCCCTTTTCTTGGACTCGGAATCGGCTCATGCCCTTGAGAGAAACATTGAGGTCGCGGACCCACATTCGAGCGCCTTTTTTTTTTTTCGTACTCCCCTGCTTTCCGTGATTTCTTTTTAGTGACAGAGCAGACGGACAATCCTTTGGGTTGCGCTATAGTCTTCGGACGTGGAGATCCTGTCTGGCAGGGCCTTCGTGCAAGATCAACGTTTTTACTTTTTGCTCTGCTTCGAGATCTTCTTATCCCCTTCTCTTCCTTAGAGACACGTGGTGGAGAATCCTTTTTCGATTCATTGATGCTAGCCTTGGATGCTCTTCTCTCGTGTGCCGCGATGAGGGCTTCTGCACTCTCTTCCTTCGATCTACCTCCTCTACAACTCGGCTTCCAGGAGAGAAGCGGGATGCTCTTTCCTTTTTTCCTGACTGACTATCAACTCCTCTAGCCCCGGGTAAATGCTCCCCCCCTCAGCCTCGACTCTCTCCCGCCTTGGCTCCTTCCAGTGAGCTTTCCCTTTTTTTGAAAGACTTCTCTTGGCTTGGGCGGGTTGACGTTTGGTCGGTTTTTTTTTGTCTTCTTCAGGTCTTCTTGCCCTTCCCGTTTCCCTGTTACCTCTTCATAATTGCAGGATGAAGCAGCGTTCCCTTCCTATTATCTATATTTCCTTTTTCTCGGAGATATGAATGGTCTCTTCCGGTCGCTTCATCCGGCAATCCCCTCCCCCTTCATTTCCGCGCCCTCGCACTTTGACGGTTTCCCCCCCCCTCCCCTTCGGGACGGCCCGTCCCTTACATTCTCCCTCGAACCATCAAGCCCTCTATGCCCCCGTCGTGCATGCTCCCTTTTCCTCGTTTTTTTCCGTTGGAAGTGCGGTATCCTCTTTTTTGACAACGCCAACTGTGAGAAGCGCGGCGTGGCCCCCCCTTTTTATCGTGTTCTACCCGGCGCTCGTCCCTGCCGAGTGGTATTAGAAGCTCTTCTTTTTTTTTTTTCTTTTTTTTTTGCCTTTCGAAGCTCTACATCTTTACAGAGCGCGAGAGCAGCCGCAGTCCCGTCCTCCATGCCCTTTTTCTTCTGACGCGCGCTTCCCCTCCCTTTGCGCAGAAGCGGTGCCCTCAGCAGTTTCCGGGTCGCGGTCCGCTTAAGAGGGCCCGGCGGTCCTTTTCTCTCGGTCCGCTCCGGTCCCTCCAAGCTTCCTTTCTCCTTCTTCGGTATCGAGTCAGAGGCGTTTTCCACTCGTTCCAGGGCTTTTCTCTCCCGAGCCCCGTCCGGTTCCGGGTTTAGGATCGATCCAGAGCTTCCCCCCCCCTTTCGGGGCCAAAGTCCTTTCCCTCCCTTGCGGCTTCGTTTGATCTCCGAGCGAGCCATACGCGCCGTGTCAATGGTTCTTCCCTAGAGGTTCGTCCTTCGCGGGGCCGGGCCTTCCCTTTGGAAGGATTTCCTTCCTCTAGTTTCTTTGGTGGTGGAAGTTCATGAAGGCCCTCTTTTAGATTTTTTCCTTTCGTACCTCCCCCCCGCGTTGACGCACGTCTCGAAGACTCTTCTCTCTTCCTCACGGAGCTCTTTTCTTTGAGGCACTCCTTTCTTCTCCTTTTTTTTTATCCAAGGCGATAACCAAGAGGTGGACCCCTCTCCAGAGGAAAGCTCTCGTCCCCCTCCCCTGATGCAAGTTATGTCGCAGCAACCTGTTTACCTCCCCTTTTCCGCCTCGCGCCCCTTTTTTAGATGTCAGCCGATTTTTTTTGAAAGAGTCGGGCAAAAATAGGCTTCGTTCTATCTATCGTAGGGGTGTGTTTCTTTTTTTCCCGCGTTCCCCCCCAGGGACACGGTAGATGATCCGCGCCACCCATCATCCTCTTTTTTCCCCATCCGCACCATCCTTCTGAATGGATAACGGCCGAACATTCCGAACCCGATTCAAAGGCACCTGAGGTTCTTTTTTTTCCCCCCCTTACATTTCCGATTCCTTCCCTAACTCCGGTTGAAAACGTCCCTCCCACCCCGACATTCGATTTGCGTGATCGGGCTTGGACCCTAGCTAGGATTGCGCGTCCTTTGAGTTTTATCGGGTTTCTGAGTCCTATTCCTGCGTGGCAGGGAATGAGCCCCCTTTGGATCCTCCCACGGTCGCAGATCATCCCCGATTTGTTTTCGAGGGCCGGGGCCCCTTCCCCCTTCTCATCGCAGTTCCTTTTCTCCCTTCGCCCTTCCTCTGAAATGTAGATCGTCTCTACTCCCCAGCGAGAATTGTTCCCTCCCCCACCCATCGCGACCTGTTTCCTGGGTCGTCGGCGACGAGGCCCGTATCTCCTTTCCCCCGACCGCCACCAGCCCTTCGGCGGCTCCCTCGATACGCGCGCCAAGTCGTTTTTCTTCCCCCTCGCCTGAACGCTTTTTCTCAACCGAGCCTTTTTCTTTTATTTCCTCCCCCCTATTGTCGCGCTTCCTTTAGACTCTTTCCGATAGACTGAGAGGCTATTTTTTTCCAGATCCGCTCGGAAACGTCTTCCCTCCTTCTGAGCTCCCCTGTTTGACTCTCGCTCTCTCCTGCGGTAGGTGAAAGGGGTTTACTCTTGGATCAGGCGGGGATGGTCTTCCGGTTCTAGCGGGGTATCCGGCGATTCTTCCCCCTTTTTTGCTTGGCTGGAAGGCCCTTTCCGGTTCTTCGTCCTAGGGCCAGCAGGTAGTAATCGATTTTTTGCAGGATAGTTTTTGTTGAAATCGATGACCTTCAACAGACTCGTGATCATCAGTCCCACCTCCGTCTCCTTGTGTTGTAGGGAGCTCTGGTTTCTCTCTTTTCTTCTTCCTCCCGAATGTCAGCAGTACATACACGGGTTCGTCTTTTTATGCGTCCAATTCCCTTTGTTGAACTTTCAGTCTTTTTTGCACGCGACAGCGGCAGCACGGCATGTTCCCCTCCTCCTCTTTGTGTTTGTGTTTTTCCTTTCTTGCGGCCTCTCTTCTCGTCTTCTCCCGGTGAACGGACGGCGACCGTGGCCACAAAACCGGTTTTCCTTTTCCCCCCCTTCCGGAAAACTTTTTTTTTTGATGAGCGAGATCATTTTCCCACCCTCGACTTACGGCGTCTTCTTCGCGCCCTACCCCCTGCTTCGTTCGTGGTCTGGGGCACTTTCACTTTTAATGACGCTTAGTCGAACCCTTTTTTTTTTTTCCCTGCCTCTCATGCAGAGCCTCGTGGCTTGATTATATGGCGCCGAGGACCGGGAAGTTCCTTTCCCAGCCCGCATAGCTAGGTGTCCCCCTTACAACTTTTCCCTCCCATCCCCCCCCTCACAGGAGTGGAGGCAGACGCCTGGTCTTTTCCGTTCCCACGGGGAACCTCCTTCCCGGAAGGGCGGCCGCTATGGCGGCGCTCGGGGCCGACGTGGCCGCCTCGCACACGCCCCGCCGCAGTCTTTCTTTTTCACCTCCCTTTCCCTCCTTTCATCACGGGCCTGGAGATTTCTCCTGTGCAGCAGGGCCTTTTGCGGTTTCTCTCATTACCGACGTTCAGCCCCCTCTCGCTGAAGCTTTTTGGTCTGGCTTTTTCTTTGAGAGCTTTCTAAGTACGGCTTCTCCCTCCCCCTTGACCTTCAGACCTTTAGGTGAAGGGGATGAGCGACCAGGCGCTTGCTGTTGCTTTCCTCCTCGACATGGCTCTTCTTTCTCGACTTCGCCCCCTTGCTCCTGGGAGAGCACGCGGCCCGCCCTCCCTTTTTTTCGCGCGGCAAGATTTCCTTTTTTTTGCGGGCGACCCCCATCGGGGAGGGAGCATGCCTTTTTTCACGCGAACCTCTTTCGCAATCTTCCCCCCTTCCTCGACCAATCCGAGCGAGTTCCCCCCCTTCACGCGGCGCTTTTCTTTTCGGGTTTCTCTCTCCCTTCCGGGGGGACGACCGCGTTCTTCTCCTTTCTCCAAATTGGACTTTACAGGTGGTGTGGCACCCACGTCTTCTTTCCTTTTTCCCAGGTGCTTTCCCCCTTCTTAGGCTCCCCCTCTATACAGGACAGGGTGTCTTCGTTGAGGATGGAGCTTCCAAGCCCTGCTGTTGAGGCTGTTTTCCTCCCGACGTTTTTTCTCTCCTTCTGAAGTGATAATGACCCCCCCCCTCTCTCTCCGCTAGAAATGACGTCTCTCAAGGCTCGCTCCTAATCATCTTCCCGGCCGCGCGCGGCGCTCCCCTCGTTTTTTTTTTCCGACAGCGTTACTCATTTCCTTTTCACCGCTCTTCTTTCCCTTAAGTGGTGGTCCCAAGCTGTTTTTTGTTTTCTAAGATAAACGCCTTTTTTAATCGCGCGATCTTTCTCGTGCCTCCCGGCGCCTCAAGATCGTCTTTTTTCTTCCTTGCTCGTACTCTCTTTGCCTTTTTAGCCTCCCCCCCCTCCCAGAGGGTAGGATTCATGAACCACCCTCTTACATAGCAAGCTGTTCTGAACCGCGCCGGCGGGAACCCTCTTTCCGACAGGGTTTCCTTTTTCTCGCGGAGGGGTCCTTGCCCTCCATCAAGGAGATAAAAAGAGAGGCATAGCCGGTTCTCTTCCTTTTTCTCCTCGCATGGTCCCCACCTTCCCGTTCGTATTTCTTTTTCACGTTCGACCGGACGGTGCGCTTCTTTTTCCTCCTCCCAGCACTTCTTCCCCTCCCGATTGACCTCGCCAGCTGGTAGAAGTGGAGAATGTCGCTTTCTTTCCCTTCTCTGGACTTCCTTTTCACCGGCCTTCCTGCCCGTTCTCGTCGACGTAGAAACGTCCCTTTTTTATCCCTCTTATTTTCCGTGGTTTTTTTCAATCCTCTCCCGATGAGGACGGGATAGCCCCTTTTCGGCTTTTGCTTATGCGCTTTGGACCGCTTCATGTTTAGAGCTTCTGCACTCTTCTTCTTCTCTATAATCATCTTTTCCTCTTGATCCTTTCTATTTCTGGATACATGATGGGACGCTATTATTCCTCAACCAGGTCCTCTCAACCTCGCCAGGATCTAGATTCCGCCGGCCGACTCTTCGTTTTTTTTTCCCGGCGCTGTTCCCTGAGGGGTTAAGAGGGGCTTTGGGGCGGTTTTTTCTTTTTTGCCTTTGAAGATGTAAATTTTTCGAACCCCCCTTCTTGGCTTCCCGCTTTACCGCGGACGGCGGGATCTACTCTTCTTTTTCTTTGCGTCGGAAGCCCCCCTCCTATTTGTTGTTTTTTCGATCTTTTCATGGATTCAGACGATGCTATCGGCCCTTATTCTCCCTCAGATCAGTTCCTTCCTGGGAATTTTTTCTCTCCGGGCGGCCGTTGTAAATATTCACAGCGCCCTCCCTCACAGACCCTCCCCCTTCAGCGCCCACGTCTTCCTCCGAGACAAGGTTCCTTTTCCTCTTCACGGAAGGCTTCTCTTCAGTCGTAGTCTGGGCAGGGACCCTTCCCCGGCGAGGACTTTTCTTCTCATCCCGTCGCGGCACCTCCTAGAAGAAGCCCTTCTCCCCCTCGCAGAGGTTTTATATTTAGAGATATGCAGATCAGCGTTCATCCGTCGCCCCCCGCACGCTCCCATCCAGCCATTCCTCTCCCCTCCCCTGGGGAGAGAAAGTCCTTGTCCCCCTTCTCTCATTCCTAAATTGAAGAGTTTCCTAGACAGTCGGGTCGCGTCTCCCCATCGCATGTTCCCCCGGTGCTTTCCTCCTTCTCAAGGAAAAGACAGGGGTCTCTCTCCCTTTTTCCTGACAGCAGCTTGGTGCTTTCCTTTCTTCTCTGCCCCTCCCACTTTGGAGCCTGTCACATCGAAACCTCTCCGTAAGGTCTCCTTTTTTCTCGAGCTTTTCCCCCCCCCCACTGTCGTTTTTTCTGAGGGACCGTCCGCGACTTGCCTTCTCGCGTGATCTCATGGATCGAGCCGAGTCTCCCCCTCCCTCTCTCAGGTCAATGGTTGCGACCTAAGCGGTGGTCCCGCAGGCGCGGTTCCTTTTTGGCAGGCCCTTCCCCTAGGTCTCTTTTTTTCTTTTCCTTCCGACGACATAGGGGGAGCTTTTTTTTCGCCATACGTCTTCGTTAAGTTCTAGAGAAGCCGACGATCTGTCTTCTCCCCTTTTTCGCCCGTTTCTCGATCTTTGTCATTTTTATCCTTTTTTGCGTCTCCAATGAGCTACAACTCGTTTCACTCCTCCTTTCCGTTTTTCCCTTTTTTACCGGCGCGCCCCCCATTTATGACCTGCATGTCGCAGCCACCGTGACCCTTTTTTTGTCCCTTTCCCGGCGCGGAGGGCCGGTCTTTCTTTTGAGGCCGTTTGATCCTCCTACAGCGAAGGTTCGAGCTTTCTCTCCCCCTTTTTTTGGGAGAGGAGCCCCTTTTTTAGCACCACCCTTAGGCCTGCCGATGATCCGCCGCCCCCCTTTCCTTCTTGGGCCCTTTTCCTCCCTTCCGGCCCTTTCCCCCTTCCCCCTTTTATACGCATGAAGACAGACGATCAACCGTCCTCCTCTCCCTTTTTTTTTCCCCCCACCGTAAAGTCCTTCAGACTTCCGTCCACCTAGAGGATCAGCTCCCCTCTCCTTCTTCGCGCACCCCCTGGTGAGTGCGGCTTTCCCCCCGCTCGATTGGAGCGCGGCGCTTCCCTTTCGTCCCTCGTCTTCTTTGCCACCGACGTTTGCACTGGCAGGAGAAACCCGATGGTGGACTTTTCCCTTTTCTCCGCGGGCACGCGTCAGCCGCTTCCCCTCGTCGGGAGCGGGCCGGGCCAGTTCCTCCCTTTCCAGCGCACGGTTCCGTCGTATCCCTGTCCCTGCCTCAGAGCACATGTCGATTCCCCTCTTCCCAACCTTTTCTAGGTTTCCTCCCCTTCACTCGAACACCCAGGCGCTTTTTTTTCTTTTTCTTCGCCGATCCTTGAACCTTCCCCCATCTCCCCCGACCAAACGAGGCGGGATCCTCTCTCTTCGCACGTCGGGCCTTTCCCGAGTGAGATGGGATTGGTCACCAGAGCTTCTTTTTTTTTTTGTCCCTGATGTCTTTTCCTTGTAGAAGCTGATTTTCGTTCTTTTTTTAGGCGTGCAGATCGAGCGCTTCTTTCCTTCCCCGTAGAGATTTCCGAGGCCGCTTCCCCCCCTTTAATTCTAGTGACGACAGCGAGCCTGTTGTCTTTCCCCCCCTTTGCCTCCGGGGCCTTTCCCCTCTGGTTCTTCCTGGTAGGTCTCGTAGGACCGGGATATCCGGCTCTTCCCCTTCCTCAAAAACGATTCCCTTTTGGGCGGCAGGTGCTTAAGTCGAGGCGGCCCTCTTTCCGGTAAATTTTCTAAGTATCGCTGGCACTTGTTTTTCTTCCAGAGGAAAGGTGAATCTTCCCCCGGGAGCGGTGATCTCTGCCGGTGTAGTTCTCCCCTGCTTCCTTCGACGCGATGGTGGGCCGGTGTCCTTCCTTTTTTTGGTAGTCCGCTTTTTCCCCTCCCGCCATCCGCCGGTGTTGGGCCCCCTTTTCGCAAAAGTCTTGTGGTACGGAGGCCTTTTCTTCTCTTTTGTTGTGTTTTTGAGAGAGTTTGACCGTCTGTTTTGCTGTCGCTCGTAGCGGCGCAGGACCACAAGACTTCCCCTTTTTCTTTGCCCAACACCGCGTTTTTTCCCCCCTGGGATGCCGAGTCCCTTTTTTTTTGAGAGACGTGATGCGCTTTCCCCTTTCCCCCTTCCCCCCATAGCTTTTGAATACACGGCTTTTTCTCTGTCTTATGATTCAAGCGCGATTTTTTTTTCCTTTTTCTTCTGTTAAAATTTTTTTTCCGGCTATCTGCCTCCCGGAAGACATGCTGGACATGCTCTTCTGTCCCTTCTTCATCTGGCATGAAGAACTTTTTGTGTTCTTTTCCCTTCCCTGGAGCTACAGGGGCCTACGAGACCCTTTTCCATCCTTGGCTGCCGACCGTCTTGTTAAACTCGTGTCAAACTCCTCTCCGCGCTAGGGAAAGCACGGCTCCCTCGTGCTCTTCCGACGTGGCCGCCGCTTAGGCCCCCAGGCCGCAGTCGAGCGTTTCCCTCACTACGGAGCGACCCTCTGATACGTCTTGTGGTTTCGAAGCACATTAGACACGCTCCCCTTCTCTTTTTTTACAGATCCTTGATGCCTGCCCTAAACGGTGGTCGAGGTCGGGTTTGTCGTTCCAAGACCCTCTTTTCCTTGCTCCGACGCCTCTTGTCGAGAGGTTTTTCCCTCTTTGCAGGGAGGTTCTTCGATTCTTTTGTGTGGTCGTTCTCGATCGACATGGGCGTTTTTTTTCCTTCTTCTCCCTTTCTTGTCTCGGTTCCTTTTCCGCAAGATAACCTCTTTCCTCCTTCTGGACTCGGGGCTCACCGTTTATAACAGGGGTGCGCATGCCCGTCCTTTTTCCTCTATTTTTGGACGAACCCCTCTCCCCTCGCCCCGAAAAGGAAGAGCGAGGCCCTCCCCCCCCGCAGGCCTAATTGAAGTCGTGTTGGTGATACTCGAAGTGGTTTCGTCGCGGCTTTGGGGCTTTCCTGTTTTTCTATACTAAGGAAGTTCCCCTGTCTCTGTAGTTTTATCAACCGGTTAGGATTGTTGGCCGGAGAGGATTATGGCTTTTTTCGGCACTTTCTTTTTGGGGCGTAGGCGTGCCGGTAGCCGAGTTTGCGCGACGGTCGCCGACGATTTTTTCGACCAAAACCCCCTCCCTGCCTCTTTGTTCCCTACTCCCTTTCCGGATAGCTGGAGGGATATAATAGGCCTCCTTTTTCTCTCCTTCTCCAGACGAGGTCACTTTTTTCTCTGTTATTTAGAGTCGTACAGCGCGCGGCGGGCTTTTCCCGCTTGGGAGCTTTTTTCTTTTTTTCTTCCGCAATCGTTCCTCAGCTCCCCCCGACTTATCTTTTGTCCCCCCTCCCCCCGAGAGCCGGGCTCCTCTTTTCCTAGTCCGTGAGAGTCTTTTTTTCCGGTCGGCCTCCGCAGACCAAAGAGGTAGTCTTCATGTCCCCCGGAGGACTCTCTTTTTCCTTTGCTCTTTCCACCTTTCCTTCAAGGCAACACGCGCCCTTTTTCCCGAGATTACCCCCCCCACGCGAGGAGGGGCTTCAGTCTTTTTCCTTATTTCAAGCTTCGTCAATCTACGTCGCGACGAGTGTTCGAACGCTTCGGGATCGATTCTCCCCCTTCCGGGGCGAGACTGACAAGCCCTGGGCCGTGGAGGTGCGCTCTCGACGAGTCCCCCTTTGGTCGACGTGGAGATTTTCCCCTCGATGTTCCCTTTTGCTCCCCCCTTCGGAAGACGATTAGAGTCGTTTTTTCCCTTTTCCAGGAAGGGCCTCCCCCGAGTCTCGCAATTATTTCAGGTTCCGCGCGATGCAGGCGGGCTCGCCTTTTTTCTCTTCCTGCGGATGACTTCTCTCTGAGATGCTTTCTTTCTTGAAAAGATGATCGTCCACTCTTCTCTCCCCCCTCCCGAGACGTCTCGTAAGTTGGTTTGCTTAACTTGATGGGCCTCTCTTCTTTCTTCTCTCCACGCCTCTTTCGGTCCCCTTCTCTCCCCTAGACGGAACTCGCTTTCCTCCTTTCCACGGGACGCCTCTTTGAGACTGAGGGGCTGGGCGCTTCCCCCGGGTCTCGAGTTTGGCCTTCTTGTTCTCTTTGAAGATCCCCCTGCGTTGGGATCGTCCACCTAGGGTTGCGCACTATGACCTCTCCTTCCTTGCTCTGAAGCCTCTTAAGCCCATTA
>Ga0179593_1513449_pt1 | contig 15749 bp, 24 predicted proteins | sample CZODoug2_1_08_16_FD_185931 | JGI IMG/M metagenome (GOLD analysis project Ga0179593, IMG submission 185931) | Vadose zone soil fungal communities from Angelo Coast Range Reserve, California, USA - CZODoug2_1_08_16fungal (PacBio error correction) | ecosystem: Environmental > Terrestrial > Soil >... | reverse complement strand
GGCCGCCATTTCTCCGTCCCCGGCATGCTCCGCACCTTTTCCTGCGGGCCAAGCCTCTTTTAGGACCTGTATTTCCTGTTTTCCCCTAGGTTTCGTGATCATTTCCTTTCGGGCCTTCCCCTTTAAAACGGATATTTTTCTTTTTCCTTTTCTCGTTTTGAAAAAGTTTTCCAATGAGACATTTGGGAACTTTTCTCCCCCAGTCTGAACAACGAGACCAAAGCTTGGCGGGTCGATTTATTTGATGAATTGCGCCCTGAAATTCGTCCCCCCCGTAAGGATTTTTCCTTTAGCCACTGCCATTGTGGCCGGCTTCGCTTTGTTGTTTTAACCCTCCAGCTACTCAGGTTGTTCTCCTCTTCTCGGGGACGACTTTGCTAATAGAAGTTTGGGAGTCACGGTAACTTTCCCTGTTCAAGATTGATCCGGAGAAATGGAGATAGGGATTGCCTTCCTTCCGTAAGTTCTTTCGGGATATAGTCCCTCCACAGACTTCGTTGCTTGGGTAATCCTTATGTCTTTAAGCCCGGTGTAAGAGGGCGACCTTCCAGGACTTGTCCGGAATCGCTTCAATGCAATTTCCCGCCCCCTGAAGCTTCCTTTGGCTATTTTTCAATGTCTTTTCTAGGAGTGGGAGACGCTGTTTGGTTTTTCCAACGGAGCATCCCCAAAAGGAGACGCTTCGAAGTAGTCAAGTTCTTCTCTTTTGTTCCGAGGTTCCTCTGCATATTTTCGCAAGATAGACGAGGATGCCGACTTGCTGGACCCCCACCCAGTATTTCCCCTCCCGATGTCCCCTTAGTCGTCCGTTTTACCAAGGCCCTTACGGCGTCAAAGGCTTTGAAAGAATGACGATGACTTCCAAGCCACGCCCCCTCGACAAATGCCTTTTTCTGAGATCCCTCGGGTCCGAGGGACCCCTCCTTTCAGAATCCGTTCGTTAATTGATTTTCTCAGACTTGTCTGGTCCTCTCAATTTTCGGTCCCTCCCCCTTCTTTGCCCCTCGAAAGGGAAGTGAACTCTTGATGTTTACTGATTTTTTCTTTTTTTTTTCTCTTCTTTTCTCTTTCTTGGCTGTATTCTTTTTCATTCCTTGTCTTTTTCGTGAGTCTGAAGTCTTTTTTTCGAGGAAGGGGTTTTCCTTGCTCAAAGCAGAACTTCTAGGGTTCTTTGGAGTACCCCCCAAGAGAGCTGCGTTCCGTCCGTTATGCTTTTTTGTAGAGCTCCCTTTGAATTAGGGGGTACCATGTTGAACGGTGTATTCCATCATTTACTCTCCCCCTGGTGGATTTTTTTTTCACTCTCTTACCTCTTTGGATTTTCTTATTGACATAAGCCTATGAAAGAACTTCCGTACCAGGGCGCCTTTCCCGCCTTTTTTTTAGGCTTCCCTTTTTGTCGTTCTCTTCTAGTTCTTTGCCTTTTTCGATGAGCTTTCCCTTTCCCCAGACTTCTTGATCGAGAATGTTGGTCTCCCGGGCTTCCGGTCCTATGATGTGCCCACCCTTAAACGGAGAGGGTCGTCGATGAACCCCCGTAGCCGTTCCTGCGCCGTTTCGCGTTCGAGGTTTTGTTCCCGGTGGACACTCTTCAGGGGAAGACGGTTCCAGCGCAAAGAATCTTTTCGCCCCGTTTTCTCTTTCTTCCCTTTGCTTCCCTGTTGGTTTACGCCTTTCTCAGAGAATAAGGTGTCCGTGTGAATGGGCCCTCTTTTCCTATTGGCTTTCCTCGTTCTCTCTCTATTTTAATACTCCTTCGATTCCTTCTACGAAATCTCAACTGAAACGCACCTTCTCGTCAACTAGCATAGAAATGCGTCCTTCTCATGTTTTCCCTTAACATTAGAGCCGTTTAGCCCACCGGGGGCCTTGTTCTTCTGCGCTTGGCTCCCTTCTTAACTCTCGCCCCTCCCACTCTGCAACCTCCCCAAATCAAACTCTCACGACAAGTCAGTGTAGGCGAGTTTCTCTAAAATCTTTCCCTTTCCTCGGACTACGACTCTCCCCCCTCAAATCATTGGACTTTCACCCGAGGAACTCACCTGGCTCCCCCGCCCTTTATCAACGCTCTTGGTCCCCCTTCCTTCCCTACTTCCTTCCACTCTATGTTCCTGAAGCTCGACGAAACCCTTCCTACGTGCCGCTGGCGTTCGGACCGTGTCTTGCTATCGTTCTGCTCGCCTACCACATTCAGCTCGATCCTCCTTTCTCCCTTCCGGCCCTTCCCGTCACCGCTTTCCACATTTCCCCTCGTTTTTCCCAGAAGGCAACTATTTCCTTCCTAAGTCACACGTACGCCTCCCGCTTTTCCCCCCCCACTCCCTATTACTCCTTCCGCTCCCTTACCCCCCGAACCCTCCCTCAAAGAGAAGAATTTCCCCCCCTTAACAAGTGACTTTTTCTTTCGCGGACTCCTACACTTCCTCAAGACGAAAATACCTTTGAGAACCCATAAGGCCGGGACGAATTTCTGAAAATCCCAAAAAAGACTTGACCCCCCAGCCCCGAAGCCTTCCGGCGTAAAAAGTTGTGCTTGGATGCGACAATTTCTTTTTCTTTCTTAGTACGCTCTCCCATCTCCCTCCTCTGTTCCTTCATCTCGCGGGAGTCCCTTTTCCCCCGATATGTCATCTTCTCACCCTCCCCCCCAAAGAACCGCTCGCGGACCTTCCGATGTTGTTTCGGTTCGAGGTTCTCCGATGAATTCTTTTTGCTAGGTGAAGCCCACATTGCTTCCCCCCCACCCAACCCCCATAATGGTCTTCCCCCCGAAGCCTCTATGAGAGTCCCCATCCTTTGCCGCTACCGCTGGATCTTTTCTCACGTCGAACTCTTTCATGGCTCTGAATGTCTTTGCATATCTGCCGCTTTTTCCAATAGCTACTGCTTCCCTCTCAATCGTCCCCGAAAACCTTCTTCTTTCCTCACGGCCTATCCTCCTTGATGCACGACCCAATTCACCCCACAGATCCTTGCTCGGGCGCCCATCGATGCCGCCTTTTTTTCGTTTCCTTTTCGCACCCCATTCCGCGCCTATAAGATTGGCTTTCCGGAAGTCGGTGTGGCCTTTTCTTTCTCCTCGCCCTTCCTTCCGCCGAAATCCCATCTCTTTGCCACAAGCCCCCTATCTGAAGGGACCTAACTACAAACCTGTTTCCGGCTCGCACAATAGAACCAGTCTTTCCCCCAACTTTGATGGCCCCCCCCCGAGAAAGCCTTTGGACCAGGCCACTTCCTTGGGTCGCCAAATACACAGGAAATGGGCTATTGCCGGCCTTCCGCGAATTTCACAGCCTCCACCTTCCTGCTTTGATATTGGCGCCCTTAAACGTGGGGCAGCAACTTCAACATGATAATTCCCTGCTTCCGAACAACCCTTCTCGTATTTATTTTCTTGTTACAAGCAACTCCCTCCGTTGTTTCTCCAAGACATTTTGCCGGACCCTGCAATCTTTTACGGTAGAACTACATGTTCTCGGGCTTGAGCCCGCTGATTGGAATGCGCTTTTGCGTACTCTTGCTCGATGTCTTCCCCCGTTTTATCCTTTTAGCCAATATGTCCTCGAATCCACGTCGTTTTCTCCGGGACATCTTTTTGTCCGCCTTCCTCCGTTTCAAACCCCTCTCTCCCCCAAATTTCTTGACCCCCCTACCGTTTTTTGTGATTTTTTCAGAATTTCGGAGATTGCCGCGAGTTGGGTGTCAGGCCCCCCCGGACTTTCGACAATCTTCTACTTCCCCTACCTGCAAGTAATGTTTCCCAAAAAGAAATGGACGAAATCGAGCAAGTCACTTTCCGCTGATACCCCCTCCCCCCCCCCTGTGGGTCTTGCCTTCACTCCTCGAGAACATTCCCTGTCCCCCGCTCCCTCGTTCAGGAAAAACTTCGGGCCCGTACCCACACGAGTCGGTAGAGGTTTTCTGTTTTTTTCCTATCTACTCGAAGTTGCGAGACATTAGGCATTTTTCCCCCGAACCGTGCTCGCACTTCCCCCCTGAGATTGTGGTCCTTTTTTCATTTTCCCTAATAATATCGACCCAGGTACGGGATTTATCCCCCCTTTGCAGACGGTGGCGCTTCCTCTGTTGTGATTTCCCCTTTCAGGTTGGTCCCTCGGTTGCGATAGGTGATCTTGTTGCCTCTCCGAGGATTTTCGGTTCCACTGCACTTGATGATTACGATTGGCTTACGATTGGCTTTGTGCGGAATTTTTTCTTTCGTCTCCCTTTTATGGGAGATGGCTTTATTCAGTCCCCCACCTTAGTTGCGAGGAGAGCGGTACTCTTCCTGATTCTGGCTTTACTATTTTGGCTTTCTCCATCGAGTTCATCTGTTCCGAGCTTTCGTTTTCTTGGAAGTTGTAATGTCTTCCCGCGATATATTTTTTTTCGAAGCTTCAACTTTTCCCCTCTCACGTAATTCACACCGCGCGATTTACGTCTCCCTGCTGTCTGAAGATATTCGACGCGCGCTGTTCCCCTGCCCCCGTAGGTATTTTGAAGACTTTAGGACGGCGTTTTCTCTTTTTTAAATATATAACCCTTTGGTTCCGTTCACATGAGGTTTCCCTTTTTTGTGAATGAACTTCCCTTCCTTTTTTCGCTAAGCCTTCATCATTTATCCTTGATGCCCCGAAAATCAACCTAATTTTTCCTAGAGTGTCTTTTCCCCCTGAGACTGGTAAGACTCCCGGCTACTTTGCACCATCAAGCGAATATTTTCTTTCGGATGTAATTGGTCGCGCCCCCCTTTCTGAAATAAATTTTCGGCATCCATTGTCACACTGGTTTCAAGGCCTCATCCTTTATTAGGCTTTTTCTTTCTCTCCTTATGTTAGTATTTATTTCCTTCTTGATTCAATTCGACTGCAGCTTATCTTTCCCTTCGTAGCTTCCGGCGTCTTGTGGGTCCTTGCGCAAATCGCCTGATTTCTTCTATTAGTTGAAATATATCAATCTTTAGGGTAACAGTACGTGGCGGTTAGAGTCTATAGTTCCTTAGTCTCCCCCGGTTTTCTCTCCAGTTTGAATCTTTTTTCCGGGGGTCACCCCCCAGTTCCCCGGTCCTGCCTCCAGATATTTGAAACCTTGGATTGTAGACAGCTATGACCTTCCCCTCAAGGAGGAATAGTGGACCCACTAAGTGATTTTGGTCCCCGAGGGGTATTCCCTAGATTTTTGTTGACCGTGATGCTCTGAGACCTATCGTTGAAGTTCATTGCGTGAATTTCCTTAGGGCTTTCTCCTTTCTTGATTGTTTTCAATATCTACAGTCGAGGTCGTTCCCCCAGATTTTAGATCCGTCGCAGACAATGACGTCCTTTTTCTTTTCTCGTTCTAGGATTTGGCCTTGAGTCAGTGAAGATCCCTTTTGCCCACGAACAAGGCCCGTCCTCCCTTGGGGCTGCCTTTCTCGATTTGCTTTTCCATGCGCGGCCGCATTTGGCTTTGAGGGGGGACGGTGCTTATCTTTTCTTCGCTTGGCCGCTCTTCTTCGATTTTCAGCACTCTTTTCCTCTTTGAGAGAAGAGCTCTCCCACCCTCGACATCGCACCCTCTATGCGAAAGCAAAATTCTCACCCTCCCACGATGTTCGCCATGCGTCCATCGCCTCCTCAACATCGACTCCCGCATTTTTTCAATTGCACGGGACCTTGTTTAGCGCGGGCGACTGTCTTCACCTTCTCCCCCCTCCACTGGGCCCACCTCATCGGTCCCTCTTCCCTTCGCGCATAGTTGTCTGCTCCAGTTTTCAAATCCATGTTTAATCTCCGCCCTCCTCCGGTGAAGAAGAGATCCACCCTTCATCTCAGGAACTCCCGTCCTCACCCATGGCTTCACGCCTTCTTCTGTGCTCCTTTTAAGACAATCCCCTTCCCTCGACGAAAAGGTTCCCCCCCCTTCTATGTCTTCCCAAAATCCTCACGAAATCCCTTTGTCCAGATCCGCCGGTAGGCCTTGGGCGGTCATCTCCCTCCCTCCCCTTCCAAATAATTTTATATCGAGTTCCTCTTCTACGCGGCCAATCCACTCCCATCTTGCGCAAAACCGGTCCCCCCTTCAAAGGGCAACTTCCCCCCTCCTTCCTCATTCTTCCCAATTACTAGATTCCTCCAAAAAGTTCCCCGGCAACTAAATCGCCTTCGTTTAACCCAGCACCCCTTCCCGCCGGACCTCCCCCTCCAGTCCACCCTGCGAGATTTTTCCTTACTTGGGCAAGGAAGCGAAATTTCGACAAAGTCCCCCAAAGAAAGAAGAAAACTCCGTGATAAAAAGCCTGGAACCAGAGAAGGCAGATCCCTCCTCCTCCCCTTTCCATCGCGCCCTTGCCCGACACTTGTTTTAGTCGCGCGTCCCCATATCCTCTCCCTTTGCCTTTCCCTTCTACGTCCGGACCCCTCTTCTTTTTTTCCCGCAAAGAAGTTTCCCACGCGTCGGGGAACACCCTTTTAGTGTTTAGGGGGACTTCTAAGTTGATTCCTTCTTCAAGCCCCTCTTTTTGTCCCACGTCGCAGGTATTCCCCCCCCCAGATTTCAAATGCCACCTTTTCGATCTCTGTACCCCACGAATTTTCTCTCTTTTAAACTGCAGACCCCTCTCCCGGAAATATTCATTACCTGCAATCTCTGACCATATTTTTTATAGTTGGAATAAGTCCCTCGCTCCGACCCTTCCGTGATTTCCCCCGGCCCGAATTTTTTTCCTCCCACGATTATCGCGGCGATCTTGAAATGCCCCACCCTCCCGGACCCAGATCGTCTCCTGAACTTTTCCCCTCTTTTCCGGCGTTTACCCGCCTCAACGCGGACATCGGACCCCTTTCCCCCAGAAACATGTACCGCTCGCCGCTCTCAGGCGGTTTGGCTGAAAGCCTTTTTCTTCTATACCGCCATTCTTTCCTATCTGAACGAAAGACAGACACTATCATCTCCCAAAAAGCAAATCGTCCCCCCCGTTCCCCGTGAACCCACCCTTCCCCCTTTCCGGCTTAAAAGACCCAGAGAACCAGCAGCCCAACCTGCTCGTACATGGGCCCACCCAAACCGCTTTTTTTTCCAAGGGCCCCTTACTTTCACATCCGCATCCTTTTTTCCTGGCGATGACGGCACCCTCTCCTTCATCAAAGACGTACAACGCCCTATTTCCGTGGAGTTGACACGGCCGTTCTTAACACATCTTGAGAGAATGCGCATCCCCCCCCCCTTTGTTCCTGAGAATGCCATAATCCTCCTATACAGTTTTTTTTTAAGTCCCCCCCTCCTTTTTGCATGTTCCTAAACCCTCTGCGTCTTCCCTTTCTGCTGGACTAATGTCACGTCCTTCTTGGCTTGGCCCGTTCTTTTCAGCGCAACTTGCTAGTTTCAGCGTCGGGCTCTTGCCAGTTCTTTTGCCGGAAGCCTCGTCAGGGCAAATATCTCGAATGCAACGGCGTGCATCTTTTAGAAACTCCGAAGTCTTCTTTCTACCCACACCTACTTTTCTTTTCATTTACGCCCTGATGAAAGACACTCCTTATTTTCCTCCTCCTCCGTTGTGTTGTCCTTTTTCTTTTTCAGAATTTCTTTCCGCGCTTGTGGGTCGCCTTCCACTGCCTTACTTCCCTTCCGAAAAAGATGTCCGGCTCCTCCTGGCCCTGTCATATTGGCCGTGCTTCTCCCCCCAAAGACCTGGCCGCCCATCCAAGGGGCCGTGACCCACGAAGAAACCCCAGGTGCTTCCAATCAGCGGGGCCACTCCCCTCCTTAACGTTGCCCACTCTTTCCCCGCCTCTTTGGTGATCAGTCATCTGACTTTAAAACCAGTAGGAGATAGGTTTCCTTCTTGTAAAGGCTTCATTCTCTGACAGCATTCGGGATTTTCTTTGCTTTTTCCATGCGCATTTGTGAACCCCAACGGTTCAGCCACATCACCGTCTTTCCATATGCCGTTTATGTTGTATTCTAATTAGCGATGAAGTCACCATTCTGGATGCCTTCCAAACCATTTGAAGTTTCACTCCTTCTCCCTTTCAAAAATGAAAGATAAATCCTTGTCTCATTAGGGATATAGGTTATCGTGTTTTTTTCCTATGAGATTTTTTTCTCCTGAAATGACGATTGGCTTTGTTCTTCCCTGCGGGATGATCGAGTAAGATCATGTTTTCCCATTGAATGAGGACCCCTTTCTTCACGTCAACCTACCCCTTCGCTTCAGATTCAGGACGCGGACCGGCTTATTAAAGGACGCTGCTTCCTCTTTTCAATGCGCGCTCTTTTCCTGCTATCGTGGCCCCCCCCCGTCGACCTTTCTAGGAGTGGGATCCCTTTTTTCCCCGATTCACTCAGTAATCACCCTATGGGAGAAGTAGTAAAAGATCCGATATTGAGCCCCCGTATTCCAGTCATCTTCTTTGCTCCTTTCACTCTTCTTGGAGGAAGATCGTTACCAATCTTCGTGGGTTCTGAGCGATCGCCCGAGGTTGCAGTTTTATTTTTTGGACTGCCTTCCATTTTTGGAGTAACGATTCCCCAGATCATCAGGGGGTGTTGGGGGGGGGTTCAGATATCTTTCCTCAACCCCCCCCCTTCCACTGAATCGCTTTGTCTGCGCTTCTTTCCCTTTTCTAGCGACAAGATTCAGGTGCAGGTTCAGACTACCTCCCCTTCTTTGATGCGCCTTTATGGTTCTCTAGCTCTTGAGGAAGTCTTTGTAGGAATCCATTCACCCGGGTCTCTCTTTTTAAAGGCCGTCTTTCTCTTTAATTCTTTCTTTTTCTTTTCCTTATTTTATTATTCCTTTTTTTTTTTCTTTTCTCTGGCTTTCTTTTCAGATTAGATTTCCTTTTCCTTGTCGCACTTCTTGTTGTAAGTTTTTTTCCCCATTTCCATAGGAGCGTTGCAGTCCTCTTTTTTCTACGATCCTATGTTCTTTGGTAAATTTTTGAAGTAGAAGCTTCTTTTGACTTAGGGGTCCCTCTTTTTTTTTTCGAACCCCTTCGGTGGGATTGGCGTCTTTTTCTCTTATAGCCGTGTCAAAATATTGGTTTTTAGTTTAAGAGAGATGCCCCCTGCCTCAAGCCGCGGACCCCTCTTCCAGACGACGGTCTTTCCTTTGTCTCGAGTTCAGGACATCTCTTTTGCATAGATGACGGCGACTTTTCCCTCTTTCGCCAAGAGCTGTCTTCTCTCTTTTGCTGTGCAGCTCTGATTGCCTTTTTCCCTCTCCTCTTGTGTAAATATCTTCTTTTTCCGTTTGAGATGAAAAGGATTTCCGCAGTAGGAACGACCCATCTCTTTGCCTTGTCGTGCTTCATTTTGGTCCTCGTGTTCCCCGAGGAGCAGGTGACTCCGTTCGACCATCACACTTTCTAAATTGGGGCTCTCTTCAGGACTAGATGTTTGGCGTAAATCCGGAAGGCGCCTCTCATAGGTGGGACGTTTTGGCATGGAGATTGCTCCATTGGCAAGATTGCTCTCTTAGATGTTAGCTCCTCCTCTTTTAATTTTTTCTGATAGCTTTCTGACCCTCCCAATAGCCCCTTCCCCTAAGAAAATATCAATCCCCTTTCCAACCTTTATTCCTCCCCCCTTAGTCTCGCCCGCCCTTTTAATCGAGTCCCCTTCTAGCCAAAATGCGAAATTTGCTTTTTGCGCGGTTTTCCTTCTTTTCACCCGCGCCCCCCTCCCCTGGCACACGTCCCCCCCATCCGACGCCCTTTTAAGAGAAGTGTTTTTCCTCAGGCTCTCCTTTTTTCATCTCCGCCCTCAAGAGTATTTCCTCAGGGACTTCCCCAGCGGAACTCACCATTCCCCTGCTATATAAACCGCATTTCTCCCGAGGCCAGCGCCTCCACCCGACCCCCCCCCTTACGTCTCCGACCCCCTACGTCCCACGAACCTTGGGCTTTTTACCACTGGATACGCTTTTAGTAGGGCTATGACCCTGGACTCGACATCCCCCCAATACCTTTCTCTTTTTCTATCTTCTTCCCGTTCTTCAGTAAAACAGATTCCTTCCTAGTTCGCCTCCCCTCTTGGGATTTTTCCCCTTCTCAGCCCCCCTTTTAGCTAATTGAGCTTTTCCCCTCCACCAGTCGCGGCCCCTCTCCCTCGTCTTTGACTCCTTCCACACTTCCAGAGACCTTCTTCCCTCCCCCTTGAAGGCGAAAGCTTTTCCTCATCAAATGAACGCAATCCGAAAAGCCGCCCTCTCAAAGAAGAAAGACCTATCCCCAGCTGAAAACCCTCCTCCCCAGACCTCCCGGAGATCTGTGCAAGTGGATGACCGCACCTAGTCATTACCTCCCTATCCATAGAGTCGCGTTTTCGCCCATTCCTTTTTACCCCTGACACCGATTCCCAAGGACCTCCCCCCCCTAACCCGAGTTCCCCAAATAGGGGTTCGATTTGGGGACGGCCTCCCCCTTTTTTCCTCTTTCCTTGATGACTTTACTCTTTTCCCGTCCCCCCAGGAACTTCCCTGTGAAGTACAAAAACTACTCACCTGGACCGCTCGAGTCCACCCCCTCCCTTCATGGGTAGTTTCTCTCTTTTACAGACTGTCTCCCCCTTTCCCCGGCGACTCTCAAATATTTAGGGCTATGACTACCCCTGGCCAACGGCTTTTTTCTCCTCCATCGATTAAGATTTGGCCCTTTACGTGCCTACGGTGAAACCTCCCCCCTTCCCTTCACCCAACCCTCCCAATGAGGAGATCCCCTCCCCTTTTCCTCCCCTCTCGCCTGGCACTTTTCCTCTTGCCGTTTTTTTGCCGTAACGAATCTACAACTTTGCCAGACCCCGGAAGAAATTTACAGCGCTCACGGTAGTAGTCGTCTGAATAATGTCCCCTCTCATAGAAATTGGCCTTTCTCTGACGCCGTTTCCTCTAACGATTAAATTTATACCGCACCCCTCCCCATCGTAACGTTTTGGTACTTTAAATCTAGAAGGCCCCCCCAAAAGATCACCTTTCTCCACCTCCAGCGGAGACCCCCCCCTTCTTCTTCCTTTGTAAACCCACCCGCGACTCCTTTCCAGGCCACCTTGTTTGGCCAATCAACATCCTCTGACATTTGCTCGACGCCTTCGCGAAAACCGACTCCCCTGAAAATTCCCTCACAACCTTCTTTCTTCCTTAGGGGAGACGTAAACGGGGTGCGGCCCCACCCAATCATCCTACTGTCGCCCTAAACTGGGCGCTGCTTACTCGCTGTCCCTTCAAGACAGAATATACAGATCCGTGTCTTTACCGGATCCACAAAACGCGTCGAGTTTTCCATCTTTACCCGTTAAGTCAGTCCCCTTTGTCTTTAGACCCTCTCGTAAATTTGTTTGCTCTGATGTTTTCTGCCGTTGACCCTCTTAGATGGAGGCCAGGTTTTGAAGAATCCCCGGGTTCCCTTTTCCTTGGCTATGTCCCTTCCAAAAGGACTTGATATGTTGTCGAAAGGACCTTGATTGAAGGCCGATCCCCCACAACGCGATCTGCTGAATATCCCCTAACTTCCTCTATATATTTTCCCCTTTGTTTCGCTGAGATAGGGCCTTCAGAATTTAGGAACTCGCGGATAAGTTTTTCCTCCTTGGCCAAGTCAGGCCTCTTTCCCATTTCTCTATTAAAGGACCCCTTTATTCCGATGACATATTGGGCTTAGGACACCGTGGCCGATTAAGACAAAAGACCTTCCCCTGAGCCCTTCCCCCAAAGCTTCAACGGCACTCCACCTTGGAGTTTGAAGACCGAGGTCCCATCCCTCTTGAAGGCATATTTCCCTTCGTCGGTTTAGTTGAATCCCACACCCTTTTCCGTAAAACTAGTCTTTTTTTTTTTTGTTCTCCCAGGCGACCGAAGCCCCCAGTGTTTGTGTGGAGCATTCTCTCCTTAGCCTGAACACAGCCCCTTTTTTTTTTTCCCACCCAACCGTCCCCCTCCTTGAGGATTTGCGGGTATTTCCAGTCTGCTGAATTCTCTCCTTTCCAGTCACCTTACATACAACTTTGCCTCTTATTCTGTAAAAGGATAGATTTTTTTTTCCCCAATTCCAGACCCCATCCAGTGTTGGTCTCCTTTCTTCGGCGATAGGTTACTTGCGAATTGTTCACGGTAACTGCCCCTTTTTTTCTGTTGAGAAACCCCCATGACGGCTTTGAGTAAGATCTTTCCCCCCCATGCCAGAAGTGATTCTCCGTCACCTTCCTTACGTTCTTTCCGTTTTTCTCTTCCCTTAGCAGGTTCTTCCCTTCCCCTTTTTGGCAGCGGACTTTTTTTTTTTCTATTCGTTTTTCTTCTGTCGTTCCCATGATTCGGCCCTCGACTGGCCTTGGTCCAATGTCGCCCGCCCGATATAGGCTTTTCTGATTTTACGTTCCCACTCCTATGACCTCATCAGGTAATTGGGCGCTCAAAGAGCTTGAAGAAATATTTTCTCCGACTTATAGGCCTTATACAATGCCCTCCTCTTTTTCCCGAAGTCGCTTCTTTTCTTCCGAATTCCTTAACCCCTTTTTCCCCTTCTTCGTGGGGTCCCGACCACTGTTCCGGGAAATTCTTTTGGGACTCCCTCCCGTTTTGTTCTCAGACTCTCCTCCCCCTTCCTTGCTGACGTAAAACGCCCCTAGACCACGTCCCTTTTTTTACGTCTATGTCTGACTTCTTCCTCTCCCCGAGAGTGGTTAAGAATCCCGTCCCCCCTTAATTCCCATAACAGCAGATCGATCAGCTGTCCTTTGTTCTCCCCTTCTCTGACCTCCTAAACGGTCACCTTTTGAGAGAATCGGATTCGAAGTAGATCTTGATCTTTTTTTAAGGATTTTCTTTCTCCCCTTCTTTTTCTTTATTTCTTTTTTCCCTTTCTTTTCCTTTCTGAGCCTCCCTCCTTGGTGTACGGGGGACTCTTTCTTTCGCGGGACCTTTTCCCCCCCCCCTTGCGCCAATTAAGATTTCCTGAAGCGCTTTTTTTTCTCGTCTCAAGTTGCTTTTTTAAACTTACGTAGTCGGACTCTCCCTTCTTCGGGGTCCTGATTGGGCAGAACAGGTCGAAACTATCATTTCCCCCTTCTTTTCTTGGCCTCCTCTTCCCCAGATATAGCTTCTCTCCTTTGATGTCGAGGCAATCCCGTCTTGAACAAGCCATCGGCTCCCTTCGAATCTTGGACCTGCTCCCTCTTTTTAGGGGTTTTTTAAGTTTTGTATTCTCGTTCACATCGTTCTTTTTATTTGAGTCGCCTACTGCGATGCGTCTTGACCACTTTTTCCAGCTTCCCTCGGGCTTTCCTCCCTGGATTGATTTCTCTTTCACTTGACGTGCCTGGATTTCTTTTTAAATCTCTAATTTCCCGTCGTGTGAGTGAGTTAACCAGGATTTTTTCGCGCCTTCCTTCCCACTGCGCGTCTTTCTGTTTTGAGCGGCCCTTAGGTGAGTTCAGAGTGTTGCAACCTCTTTCAGAGTGCCTATCAAATTCCCGAACAGTTCCTTATTCAAGATGTCCCTCCTTTTTTTGAGGCAGGCGTAGGGCACGCATGGCCGAGCTCGGTGGGGACCTTTCTTTTCTGATTTGCGAGTCGTCGCGTTTCTACTTTTTTATTTTACATTCTCAGTTTTGTCGCTCCTGACTGCTCAGATTCCCCCTCCCTAAGCACGCAAATAGAAGCAAATTCCTCCCTACACAGATGCGTCTCATGCGTACATCCCTGTTTCCCTTTACAAGCCTCATTCAGCTTTTTCGAAAAAAGTGTCCCCGTTCTTTTCTTTGCAGCGGGGCTCGTCTCCCCCTGCCCCTTTCCAACCCTCTTTTCACCCCAATCCCGAACGCTTCCCTTCCCCTTCGCGTGGTCTGCCTCGAGATCAATCCTGTTCCTCCCCCCGGTTGTCTCCTCCCTTAAGAGCGAGAATTTCCACCTTGAATACTCCGTCCCAGCCCCCTCTTCACCCCCAACAATGGCTTTCACGCCATGTCCCTTCCCTGGGTTCAAGAGCATCTCCCCCCTGCGAGCACAGGCCACCCTTTCACCGCACGCTCGACTCAAAAGTAACTACTCCCTCCATCCTCGTAGGTTGCTCAGATTCACGCCTGGTCGTCTTTCCGTTTCGTTCCCTCTCGCTATGTCCCCCCCCTCCCCAATCCCAATAATTTCTGATCTATATCTGGACTTCTTCCTCCCGGTCAACTTCCACCTATGTCTTCGGAAACTTTTGAGCCAGTATTGCAACGATTTTTTTCTACCTTCACTAAGACACGTTTTTCCCCTGCCAGCTTGATTTCTCCCCTCCGCACTTTCCCCCCACTACCTCTTCCTCCTTTTCGCACGACCTCCCCGCAGGATCCCTCTAGTTCACCCGCCCCAGGAATTCGAAGTTTTCCCCTCCAAGTGTCCCACCCCCCCTCCCCTTCCCCTCTGAAAAAGAAAGAAGCCACTTTTTCCAAGTTCAAGATTACGAGAACCAGCCCCAAAAAAGACTTCTTGCCCTCCCTTCTTTCTACTTCGACCACCAGAGTCGCTTTTCGTGGAAAGGGATGAATCCTTTAGTCCGAAGTAGAGACCCCCCCCTTCTACTATATTCGCTTCCTTCTACTTTTTCCAATTTTCCCCCCAACGATTGGTCCTCTTCCTCCCCACAGCGAAACCCTCTCGCTTACCAAATCAGGGGTCCCTCTTTTTTATGTTGGGACGCCTCCTCTCCTTGATGAACCTCTCAAAAAAAATCCTGTCAGTCCCCCCCCCCCCCTTTCATCACCCCCCCAATGTTTCTAGAGTCAAAAACGAAGATGTAGCGAGATTTCCCCCCCTTCTTTTCTTCCCCTCGACTTATTTCTTCCTCCCTACATTTGTATGACCGGGCCGATTTTGGATGTCCCTCGTCCCTCTTTGACTAAGTCGCAAATTTAGATTTGCCTCAATATACTAGTGAACTTCCTAGTATCCCCCCCCTCCTTTTTCGGGAGGGCTTAAACCTCTCAAATCCGGCCACTCGCGAGCGGCATGAAATATTGCAGCTGGGAACGGTACCCTCCCCCCCCTCCCCGAGGCCCTCTTTCCCCCCCCTCAAGGTACTTTCCCCCCCGCCTGCAGTAGGTTTTTTTCTTTCCCGAATTTGCTCTCCGCGCGACATTTTTCTCTGAGACGCCTGACCTCCCCCAAAATTGTTCCCCCCCCCCCTCTCTCCGCCCCCACCCGCCACTTTTAGTTGCAAGTGGACCCTTTTTCCCGTGTGCCCCCTCCCCCCCCCGAGCTTCCAAGATCCACCTCTCTAAGTAACCCTCTTTTCCCCCAATCGTGAGGTCTTGCGTGCCCACAAAAAGAGACTCTTTGAACCCGGAACACCCTCCTTCCCTTTGCTACACTTTTACGTTTTCCCCCTCTCTTCAGAGAATTAATCAAGGACGCACCTCCTCTCTTCTTGATAGTTGGCCTTTGCGAGAAACGGGGGGTTCCCCCCCCCAAATTCCTTTTGACTCCTTAGAAACCCTTCGTGAGTCCTAGACTGGACAGCAGTCGAAACCATCCCGAATCCTCTTTCCCCCTGATAACCCCCCCCCCGACCACCTCTTCTATTACCTATTCCCTAACTTTTTCCGTCCATTTCCTTTCTCTGGATTGGCAAGCTTTTTTTGCTTAGTGGCCTTTCCCCTTTTCCCTTTTCTTTTACGGAATCCGCCCCCTTTGGCCAGGAAAATAATGTCACTCAATTGATTGGGACCCTCTTTCGCAAATTGCTTTCCCCCCGATGATGAAGGGCTTCCCGAGCGCTTCTTCCCTCCCCTGTGAA
>Ga0179593_1510783_pt1 | contig 15750 bp, 13 predicted proteins | sample CZODoug2_1_08_16_FD_185931 | JGI IMG/M metagenome (GOLD analysis project Ga0179593, IMG submission 185931) | Vadose zone soil fungal communities from Angelo Coast Range Reserve, California, USA - CZODoug2_1_08_16fungal (PacBio error correction) | ecosystem: Environmental > Terrestrial > Soil >... | reverse complement strand
TTTTAGAGAGGCAAAGCGAGCTGGATGCACACTTCTTTACCTCCCCAGCGTTTGGAGCTCCTTCTTTTTTTCGTCCCAGGAGGTCGTCAGCAACCCCCAACGATCGGTGAATGCCCCCTCCCCCTTGGATACCCATCTATCCTATTCCTAATAACACCTCAAGTTTCGACTAAAATTCCTCTTTCCGGGACAGCAGATAGGCGTCCTGCAGTCTTCCTGTGTAAGTCCTTTGTCCCTAGAGCCACCCTACACTCGCTCTTGGAATGACTACCCTTGTGCCCTAGACTGGTGTAATGTTTGTTTTTTTTATCTTCCCTCCCTCCTGGCACCTCCTCGGAAACCACCAATTTCATTTGGTCCTATGGACGTCTACCACGCATCACAAACGACCAATCCCACCAGAGTTCCTTTCTTCTCAGTATGTGTATGGCGCAATCCCCTCCTTCCTCCCTCCTGTTCGTTCCTCCCCCTGCTCTCCTTTCTCCGGTTATTCCCTCGCCCCGGTCCCCCCCCAGATTACTTTTAGTTAATTGTCCTGTTACCTTCCTCTGATCTCTTTTTTTTTTTTTTTTCCTTTTTTTATTTCTGCCTGATGAATTCCACCCCCCCCAAACGGGGTCCTGTTGTTTTTTTTTTTTGACCCGCGCCGCTATCTGCCAAAACCATTTTTTTTACGGTAGTTGGCATTGCCTCTTTTCCGAACAACGTTACTTATTTTTTTTAGACTTCTGCGAATGGCCTCGTCCCTTCCTCGCGTCCCCTTCCCGACCCCCTCCACCACTACGTCAGCTACGACGGCGTGCTGCTAAATCTCTTTTGTCCCATTGTCCCCCCATTCCCCCTTCATTCCCTTCCCCTTTCCTCCTTTCAGTTTTCTTAGTCCCCAAGCTTACGCTACCCCCCCAGACCCCCCTTCAGTTCATCTTCCTGCTTTCGGTCTTCCCCTACCTTCATCCGTTGGCATGCACACCCACTTCCTTTCGGTCTTCTGGGCCCAACCGAAGCCACTCATCTGCCCCCCGATCTATTACTCGAATCTTCTGAGACCTCTTCCCCTCCCCACCGCGTCTTTCCTGCTCACTTTTTACGTTTCTCTTTCCCCCTCCCCCAAGAATGGCTTGCGTGAACCAACAGTTCCCCCCACTGTGTTCTCCCCCCACGAGTTTCCCTTTTCGGTTACTACCTCCTCCTACAGTTTCCCTTACTAATCGCTCAGGTCTAAAAGCCCAGTGGTGACTCCCCCTCCCCCCACTCCTTTACTTCTCCATTTCGTGCTCGATGCCAAATGGAAAGGGTCGTGCTTTGCATTTTCGCCCCTTCTTGCCGTGGCGGTTAACCCGCCTAAATGTTTTTCGATAGATAGCCCCTTACCTTTTGTTCAACAAGGCGGGCTTGATGCCTTTTTCGGAAAGGACATTGGGGATTTCCCATAAATTTCTAACTAATCCCTTCCCCTTCTTCAACTTTCCCCCCATGCTTCGACTACCCCTCAAGCCGAATTCAAAAAAACCATTCTCTTTTTTTTTTACCCAGCTCACTGATTCCCTTTCCCCTATTAGAGTTGTCAATGAATATTCCATTTTCCCCCTTTGTCTCTTCGTTATTAGCAATTGATGTCTGTTCCTGTTATTGATTTTTCCAGGTTTCCGCACCCCTACAGTCTTCCTTTCCCCGCGTCAGGTTTATGGCTCCTTGTAGGGTATAACCCAAATTTTCTTTTCCCTGTCTTAAGGCCGTTTTCAGAATTTTTTGTTTTACCACTCTTTTTCTTCTCGTGAATTTCCTCTTCCCCTCGGCTTGTTTCCCAGACAGTCGCGCGCTGATTCCGACCAGGTCACCATATCCTATCGATCCCCAACCTCAATTCCCTCCCCTCTTGTGCGAACCCATAACCTGCCGTTCCCCCCTCTTTTTCAGAACCCTTAACAGCCACTGACTAACTTGTTATATATATCATGTCCCCCCCTTGTATCAAGACTTTCCGCGATCCTCTTTTTTCAGCGGTTCTTTTTACCACCCAAATGCAGCACTTTTCCTTCCAACATTGACTTTCTGAGATGGCGGCAAGTTCCCCTTTTCTAGGCCCCGTGTACGAATCATTCTTTTTTGCCCCCTCCCCCCTCGGCATGAAACCTTAGTTTTGATCACGGGCCCATTTTCTCCCAACTTTCGAAAACAATTCCTTCCTCACCCAAGCATTTCAAAAAACTTTTTTCCACCTTCATTCTTTTTTTTTTGAGTTCAAACACATTTTTTTCCTGAATTAAGCGATAGATCTGAGTCCTTCCCTGATATTTTTTTCCCCTACCTTTTGAATTCCCAAAGCCTCAAGCTCCACAACCCCCCTTCTGACAGGCACCCAAAGCATGATCGCTCGAATGCAACTTCTTCGAGTCCCTCCAGCTATAAATTCCCCCCTTGCTTGATGAGGCTGTTTCCCCCCATTTGAAGGTACTTGGTAAATTATCTCGGCTTTCCTTTAGCCGTTCTTTCGAATGGTAATTCCTTCCAGACCGTTTTTACTGCCGTTCCTGGTGTTGTGTGATTAATGACCCCGAGTAGTAAGTTCCCCCCCCTTTCACCCCTTTTGGTCGTTTCGCCTCTTTATTCAGTATTTTCGGATGCGAACCTTTCCTTTTTTCCCTACAAATAGACCCTTTCTGGTAATTATCTTTCCCCTTTCCCTTTCCCTAAGTCCCTTTCCTTTGATTGACCCTCTTCCAGCTAGGAGCTTGCGCCCCCCCAATTCTTATTGAGACTTCCCATCCCAGAAGTCCTCCCTTCCCTTTCTCTTCCCCCGTATGATTGTGATGCTCCCCTCTTGACCGGAGATTTATCCCCTCTGGTCTTTATTCGGCCCATCGATTTTCCCCCCCTCTTTTTTGTTTACTAAAGTCCGTGCCCCCTTCTTCCGCCCATTTTATGTCCGGCCCACTCCCTTATAAATCTTTTCCTCCCCTCCAAAAACGAATGGTTCCCCGTACGCTATTAGGTGATGTCCTAACCTTTTTTCTTAGTCCGCGGGGTTTCTCCCCCCTCCCTCCCCGCATCCCTTTTTCTCTATCCTACTTTAATACTATCAGTTGTTGGTTGTTCTCTCTGATAGTGAAAAAGGAACGCTTGCATGAGGTGCCCGGAACGATCAGATTCTACATATACCCCCAGAGTCTTCTCTACTTCCCCCCCGTTCTTTCCTTGATGCGATTTTAGAAGAGGCTCTGGCCCGCACGCATCCTGGTCCCCTTTCCTTGTCGTTATAAAACCCAACGCCTAATAGTTAATGAGTCATTTTATGTTTTTTACTTTTTGTTGCCCCCTCGTTTCCCCATCGCTCCCCCCCCCCCACATGAGCTTTTCCATAAGAAAAGTGACCCTCCTCTTTTCTTCTCTCCCTTCCACTCCCCCCAGAACGGTGCGGCTCTGGTGTTTCTGCCCTCCTTTCCGCCGCCGGGCCTCTGAGTTGTCCCTCACTGACTCGCCTTAGTTAGGGGAGTGCCTACGTGCAAGGCGTCCTGGTTGTGAACCTTTTTTTTTACGCTTCCCCATCCGCTTTCTTCCCTGCAAAGAAGGTTTGCATTTTAATTTTATGGGGAAGAACAGGACTCTCCGGAGCCACTCCTTCCCCCCCACCCCATTAGGCCCCTTTCCCCTGTTGTCCGGGACTTCCATTTCGGAGCGATGCGACAATGAAACCGGCTCATAGGTTACCGCAGCTTCCCTTTGTTAAAATGCATTTCCCCCCCTCAGACTTTATAGAGTTTTCCTTCCCTCTTCAGTTCGCTGTTTCTTTTTCTTTCTTTGTGTTGAAACTGCGAGCGGGAGTAATCGTTCCTTTCATTCGAGGACTTGGTTGGAACGGATTTTGGACTTTCAAGTTTATGGTTATATCCTCATGCTCATCGTATAAGTTCTTTCTCCTGCCCTCCCAGGTTCTTTCGCACCCAAAAGCATCCTTGACACTTTTTATAGGATGACCAGCGGACCTAGTTGACTATTTTTAAATGTTCCCAGTGAATTCCCCCGTCCTTTTCAGGCTCCTTTCTTCCCCCCCCCCCCGGAATGATTCTTTAAATCAGTTTCTCCATGACCTGGCCACTCAAGCGCAAAGGCTCCGGGTTTTGTTACATTTTTTCTTAGTTTTTCCCTCCTTCTCCCGTGTACTCTCTCCTAGCCTTTCCCGTCTCTTTTCACAATCGTGCAGAAGAAAGTTCACTTTTTTGTGGTGAGCGTTAGTCAACAGCTCGTTGTTTGAGAATTTCCCCTGCCCTTTTCCGAATTGCTCAATGTTTTCCGAGGATACTGTAGGTCTGCTGGTTCCCCCTTTTATTCTTTCACGTTTTTACTTGGTAGTTAAACCAGCGATTGTAATTACTGGATGAACGATCATCTGTAACAAACCACTTTCCCTTTCCTCCCGTCCCCGTTATCCCCTCCTTCCCTCACGGTTTCTACAGATCATACTCAACCCCTACGCTGGCCAAGTTATTTCCGGTTTTTTTAAAAGGTCTAATTCCTCGTCCTTTCATTTTTCCCTCTCCGACGAATTTCCCCCGAGGACGCCCGACTTAATAGAGAAGGGTACCCACCCTCTCCTCGCCGATACTTACTCGCCGGTCCTTTCCTGTTTTAACTGAAATCTATTTTTTTTTCTTTTTTTTCGTTGCTTCGCATCTGTCCTCTTTTCCCCTGACTGTATTTCTGCCCCTTGTTATTGAGCAAAATAGCAAGATTGTCCTGCCCGTCCAGGACCCCTTCACCCCTCCCTGCCCGGTTGAACCCCGACTGATACGTTAGTCTTCCCCGGCTTCCCGACTTCTTTGCAGGCCTGCATCCCCTTTTCGACATCCCTCCTTTTAGTATTGGGAAATTCAGGCCTTGAGGGAACGTGCTCAGCCGCCGCTATTGCAGATTCCCAGTTTGACGGTTGCTTGAAGACTTTTCCGGGTTTTAATTAATCCCCCCGCCCCCCCTTCCCACCTTTGTTGCAGCACATTTGTGTGCCCGTTTGGATCCACTTCCAGGCATATTCTGTTGAAAATTCTTTTATCTGAACTTAAACATGGTTCTTCTCAGATTTTTTGATGTCAGCTTCGACTATGCCCCCTGATCTTCTTTAGGCTGTTAATGAGTCGTAAGTTTATGTTTTCCGAGAAGAAAATTGCAGTACCATGAATTCGTGAGTCTTTCCACGGACTGTACGCCCCACGTCGTGCCCCTTATCAACCGGAACGTTTTCCTAATTCTTTTTTCCCCCCTTGTTGAGTTTTATGTGCAGACCTTCTCTTGTCACCCCCATTGACTGAAAACTGAGTGCTTACAGGACTCCTGACTTTCTGGTTAAAGGACATCGTTTGGAAAGCTGCGATGTATAATGGTTGGGTTGCTAGTTCAAGTGAGATGCTTTTTTCTCTTTTCCCTCGCGCCCTCTTCCACCAACCCAATCCAGAAAAGTCACGGTTGCGTCCTTATAGCGCCCCCACCCTTCCTCCCCCAGTCTGTTTTTTCCCACCTCGACTAGGCTTTCTTGTACCCCCAATATTGTTTTCTCGGACTTTACTTATGCGGCTCCCCCCAATTAGCCTCTATTATAGTAAATATCTCTTGTTGACCCCTCTTACCTCCCTATTTTACACTTAGTAATGACGCGCCCTTGACTTCGCCGCATCTTCTTATTCTGAGTTTTTTTACTGTCAATAAGTCCCAGCTTCTGGCATCACGATCTGAGGTTACCGTGGTGTGGTGAGATATTTTATCTTTCTGCTCCATCGGCACCTCACATTGTTTTGTTCCTTCTTCTTTGAAAGGATCTCACCGCCCCCTTCACCATAATTCCAGCCTGCACTTGGGGGCGTTATCCTGCAATTCGCTTCCCCCTCCTCCCTCGTCCAGGGCTTGAGCGAACTCTTCTCTACTGAAGCTTCCAGTCATACCTTATTTTTTTTCCGGCTTTTCCTGTTAGCAGTCGGCCATTCCTCCTTTTATGAAAACATCGACTATCTGTAGCCGCTTCTCAATTCCTTCGTTTGGTTGATTGCCGACATATGAGTTAGCTCCAACTTCTATTCGCTCCCTAACTGGTATGACTCGGTTTCCCCTAAGAACTCGACTGTAATGCTCCCAATATTATACTTTTCTTGTCCCCCCCAATGGTGTTGTCTGAGATATTTTCGATTCAGATCGAGTTCTTTAGAAACTTATTTTCATACCAGCGTTGGAGGCCTAATCGAGTGGATTCCCCCAGGTGTCTTTTTTTTCACTCCAACACCCCCCCTCCGGGAGTACCCCCCTTCTACCGCGCTCTCGATTGTTTTACCTTACTTCTAATTTCCCCGTGATATAAGTTCCGGTCTCTGGCTCTGGAGAGACGGCTTTGGAAGTTGATCCTTCGAGAAGCTTTGACCTTCTCCACCCTTACTCGCTATGCTTTCCTTCGAATTGACCTTCCTCACAGCACAACGGGCCAGACGGTTTGTTTTTTCGCTTCTCCCCTTCGCAAGACCCTGGTCACCTTTCTTTACCACACCCCCCCCCCTGTCGAGTGGAGTCGACCCCTCAACTATTCCCCCCCCCCGCCCCCCAGGAACCTCGAGATTTTTTCTTAACGAAGTATTTTTCTTCCATGTTTTCCTCTTTTTCGGGTGGGGGGGTGTCTTTCGCCGGCCCCCCCTCCCCTCCCCTAAGCCTCGTTCGGGCGAAAACTTCCTGCACGCTGTTTCTCGTTTTCTTTTTTGTACAGAGGCCCATTACTCCCCCACCCAGATTCCCCCCGCTTCTCTCGGGTCCTATCATAGAGTCCTCTTGGATGTCGCCGATAATTCTACTAAAAACCCTCTTCCTTTTTTTTGTGTTAAACCCCCAATCCCCCTATTAGATTTTTTTGGAACCCCTTCTTGTGTATATTTCTGGTTCGCTATTTTCGTGACGCAAAACACTGGTCCTTTCTTTCTATGTTTGGTTGAGTTTTTTCCTTGTACCGCCTTTTCCGCTCCCGTCTTGAGAGAAATGAGAGACCCCCAACCCCAATTCCACAACCTCCCTTTTTCCCCTCGTCTCTGTAACACCTTTCCTTTATTCAGGGCAAATCGACACCAAGCTCCTAAGGCCCTCTTTCAGCACTCAGTTTTTCCTTCCCCGGTCAAGTCGATATTTTACCAACCGCACCCTTTCCCACGTGAATCCGTTCCTGGTGTGTCCAGTCGGCACGACGTTCATTTTTTCTCCCCCCTCCCCTATTCTTTTCCGTTCCTGTGCTGAGTTTGGACCATCACATTCCCGCCCTAATGCCCTCTACCTTATAGCTCTTTCTATCGGCAGGCACTGCGAACTCGTCCCCTCAACCGCTGGTCCTTCCCCGGCTCCCTGTCCCCTTTCTCAACCTACGTTTCCCCAAGTTGAAATGCATTGAGTTGCTCTCCAACATCTTTGTATATACCCCCCAACTCTTTTCCGGTTCTTTGTTAGTCCGCACTCATAAATTCCTCCCTCCCTCCGTCTCACTTGTGAAAAGTCCCCAATTGGGATAATTTCCTCACCCCCCCTTTTGCATGAGGGGTAGCAATTTACCGCCTTTTCCTTTTCACCCAACACTACGTGTCCAGTGGCTGGATGGTTACAAATGGGCTATGGCAGGCAGCCCTCCGGATGTTCCTTTGAGCAGGATCTTTCAACCCCGGTCTTGTTCCCAGGGGTCATGGAGTTCCCTTTTCCCTCTTTTGCGGAGTTTCTCAATACCTTGTCTCCTCCCCCCTTCGGTTTTAAACTTCTTTCGGACGTCCCGCCATGTCCCCCCCCCTCCCCCCCCCCCCAAATTTGAACTTACCCCTCTGAAGTTTTTTTCTTTTCCATTTTCTTTTGGTCCTGAGTCCCTCCCCTTGGGGCGTCCCGTGGGCTGATTCTTGCGCGACCGGTTCCCCTCCCGTTTCTTTTTTAGTTTCAGTTAAAGGTTTGTTTTTCCCGCCTTGAATACTTCCCCCTCTTTCTTTATGTCTATGCTCTTTTTCCCACCACCTTGCTTTGCGAGGTTTCGGACTTCGTCCGTCCTGTTTTTTTTTCCCAAATTTCTGATCTTTTGTCTAACGGACAACGAGGGTTTAACCCTCCCTTTCTACGCTTCAGGCCAGGCTACCTCACCAGGTTTACAACCCCATTCCTCCGATCAGCGACCCCCCGTTCACTTCCTTCACCCGCTGGCGAAATCCTACACCACAGAGGCATCATACAACCTCCCACTCTCCCCTTTTTTCTCTCTGAAGCGTCCTTCGCCAGATACAGCTAGAGCTCGCGCTTCGCTGGTATCCCCTGCTCCTCTTACTCCCTCCACCTGGTAGGAAAAATTTTGAATTTTTTTTAGATTTATATGGACCTTTTTCTAGAGATCTGAAGTTCCAGCATCCTCCGGGGGTGCACCTTCCCGCTCTAACTTTAGGTCGGTTTGGATACATTGGCACCCCTTGCCCCAACAGGTATGTTCTCAAATATAAGGAACTTATTTTCCTTCAGATTGCAAAACACTTGTCCCCATGGGTTTCTTGTTCTTTTGTTAAATACACCCTATCTCGACTGATCTAAGAGAGATTCATTCTGTTTTCATTCCCAGACAGGGTGTTTATTTCACAACGGCCTCACTTTAATCCACCATATCGAATCCCAGGAAAACGATTACTTCACGATCGATGTTTACTCTCCGGCCCTCAGAGTACCTTATATAAACCCTCCTCTCCTGCTTCACTTGGTTTAGCCCGCGTACCAATTGCCTGTCCGTGGTCAAAATCTATTCGACTGATTTCCCGGTCGATGATTGCCCTTCTCGGCCTTTCTGCATACTTGTTCCCAGCCCCCCTTTGTCTCCTGCAACTCTGGTTTTTTCCTTCACCAGAACGTTCTGGTGACTTATCCGCTTCTTTTTTCCCTCTCAGAACTTTAATCAATCCCCCTCGCCTTCTAGGTCCATTTCCCCCTTCCCCCCACGAAATTCCCTCCATAGCCTTTCGGGCCAATATGACTTCCTTCCGGCAACCTCTTGGCCGACCCAAACACCCCTTTCTCTGGCAATTCCCTTTTTTGCGTCCACTATAATCTTCAGCCCCTTCATTTTCGACCGGTAAAGTGCTCCCTTTGACTGGGCCTGGATATTTCCTCAACATCTGGGCATCCTTCCCCCTTCGCAATCCCAGTGGACCTCATGAAAAATCCTTTTCCGTCTTTTTTTTTACTAACTTAACCCGTAAACGGACCCCCATTCCCCTCCACCATTCTGCTGGCGGAGCTCCCTCCTTTCTAAACATAGCTCCCGCCAACTACGGTGCGGAAAAGTATCCGTACGCTCTTTTCGTTGGTCATGATACTATAAGCGGATGTTTACTCCCCCTCGGGGTTCAATCGCCACAGCCTCTTCACTCCAAGCGGCGGTCGAGCTTATTCTTTCTTTTTCCTTCTTTTGTGTTGAGTTCTCCAGCGACACGATTTTCTTTATGTTGGTTTCATCGCCGAGACCCGTCCAGAAGCTTTGTCCTATCATCCCGACGCAAAATCTTTTCCATTTTAATACTTCCCCACCGTGCCCGTGGATCTCTAGTTTTCTCAGCGGATTTCTATTCAGACCTTTCTTCCTTTTGAGGCTCTTTGTTTAATTAGTCCCCCCTCCCTTCGGATTCATGAGGGCCCGGCTTGCCTAAGTTTCTTCCTTCTTCCGAGGTTGATCCCATGCTCCGCAAACTTGGAGATTCCAGCTCCGGACTCTTCTTTCTGTTTCTTTAAACTTAGCAAACCCAAGCCGTTAAGCTCAGGTTTTTCTCGGCCACTTTTTTTGCCGCCGGGCATCGAGCGGTCCCCGCACTGCCTCCGGTTATTCTCTGGTTTCTGACGAAGATGCCCGAATTGTGATGGGCTAGCCCACGTCTCTGTATTCCCGCGGGACTGCAAGCCGTCGCCCGCCTGCATTGCATGTGAATTTCCATTGAAAATGAGGTTGTCCCTGCTTCCACCTCTTTTCCACACAAGTACGGACCTTAAACTTCTGCCGTTTGCCTCTGGCTGACTCCCCCCTGACCATTCACCTGCTCATACTTTTGCCCCCGACGTTCCCTTTGTCAGATTCCCTCAAGCAGCCAGTTTTGCAGTTTTCGCTGTCACTGGGAGTCCCCACGGCGCTGCGGGAGTTTCACCCCTGACTCTTGGATTTTCCCTTTCCTTAATTCTCTCCTTTTTTAACGTGAGGGCGTTGACTTCCCCGAAGTCGGGAATCTTCCCTCAGATCATCGCTCTCGTTGCTCTGTCGCGTTTTGGAGTTCGTTCCCACCAAAACGCAGTCCCCATGTTCTTTTTAACCAACTTTCTGTGAAGATGCTAGATTTTGCCGAATCCTTTGGATTCCATGGGTAACCGTTTAGCCCACGCCGTGGTTCATGCGACGGTCTTCCCAAAATCCTTTCTTGCTTCTGACTTTTTTCCCTATAGCCGGACATTTTTGCAATCACCTTTTTCCATGATTTTGGTTTGCCTCTTGCGGAGGTTGGTGGTCCTCGCGGTCCACTTTCCCGCTCGCCTCGAGGTAGCCCTTCCTCCCCCTCTTAGAACTCTGCAAGTTGCGTGTTCGGGGGTTCTGAAGGATCTTCCCGGCGTTTTGAGAATCCGCCAGCGGGTCGAAGGCTGTGTGAACTTTTTGCGCGGCTCGTTTAGGATTTTTTCCTTTTTTTCCCCAATTTTATTTTCGAGTCATGGCTTGGCCCAATTGGAGTTATTACTTAAATCCCCGATCAGAATATTGAACCACCCGTGTACGCAAGTCCCTATCCCGCGCGTACATAACGGTTTTATTTTTTACCCTTCCACCCTCTTCCCTCTGACTCACTTTTCCCCCAGTAGGCGTTCATCCCAGGTTGGACCCACCCCACTTCCGAGGACCCCTTTTGTCGCGTGAAGAAGACCCCACGTTCCTCCGTAACTCGTTACATAGCTTTCATGCCCCCCCACCTCCCTCCCTCGTCTCGAATATTTTCATCCTTCAATCTTTTCCTTTTTTCTTTCCCAAGTTGATTTTTTTGCGTTGTCTACTTTGCACGCTTTTACCGCCTGCCGTTATTCCTTTTTTCCGTGATTTTTAGACCCCCCCCCCTCTGTGGCAGTTCCAGGACACCCATCACATGACCTGAAGGTTTAACCGCCCCTACCCTTAGGAGGCCTTCTTCTTTTTTTTTTTTTCTCCAGCATTGATGGGGCGTGCCGTCCATCAGTCCCTTTTTGTCTAATCCCTCCCCTAAACTCGTGGCCCCCTTCTAGACTTCGGGTTACCTGTGCTCCTCGCCGATATTGAAGAGTCCCCCCCCCACTGGGGACGGTGAAGTTTAATCGTGCTTCGTACTCTTGCCGGACGTACCAATTGAAACTGCCCAACTTCCCTTTAGTTTGAGTTGCCACGTTTGTCTTCACTCCAGGAATTACCTTTTGTGTTTCCCCTTGTGTCTGCTGTTCATGCAATGTTTGGTTCTTTTGGTTTTGGTAAGCCGAAGACGCGTGTTTCGTTCCTTTTTTTCGAACCATATCCTGCGCGAACTTTCTTCAGTCTAGGTCCACGTCATTTCATGAGTCGTCAGTTCGTTGATCCGCCAATTGTAATTACCAGACTTTTTTTGCCAACGTCATGAACGTCGAATCCCACCGAAATTCCATTCCCGTTTACTCAGGGTGCTGTTTGATACTGCCTCCCTGTGGAATTCTTCACAACCTGACCAACCCCTTCGTTCTGACAGCCTTCAGGCTCCGTTGTGATGCCCGGGCCAAGCTTCTTTTTACTAGCAGCGTCCCAGGAGGGAGTTGGGAATTTGATGTCGCGTTGTCCCTTTTTATAGTCGTGCGCTTCTTTCAGATCACCTTCTACCCACCCCCACTCCTCCCGTCGGTGCGCGACTTTCTTTCACCGGCGATCCACCAAGCCTGGTTTTTGAACCATCGCTTCGTCGTTTTTTTTTCAACCCTAACGCTTGTTGAGGAGAATTAGCGGCTACCCCATCATCGCTCTATTTGTCTCCCAGATATAGTCTTTCCCCCCCAGTTCTTATGCCGCTTCGAGTATGTAAGCAAGGCTCCTGCCTTCCGGTCTGCCAGAATCCTGGCTGTTCAGGAGGGTGACTTTATGTCTGAACCGGTTCCAAGTCTTTCCAATCAAGGTTTTCAGGTTAAAGTTTTCGTGGTTAGATCTTATTGTCGAATCCATCGCACTTCCCTTTTGTTTTTGATTAAGAGGCCCCGTTGACCTTACCATTATGCAATTTGCCCCAATAAGTTTCCCTTGATGAACTTTTGTGTATAGGGCAAGTCAGTCGTCACATCGCTGTCCATTTCTCCGGCACGCTCTCGCAGACTCTTTCCATGCCCTTCTTATTATAGAGTAGAGCCTTGCCTTCGCGTCGTCCCTTACTCTGAAACAAATCGCATCGCGAGAAGTCTTTAGCAATTCCGAGTTTTTGGTCTACTGACTCCTGGCGCGCCCCCCCTTGAGATTCTTCGTACAGTCCCTTTTGGGAGGCCTTTGTAGCCCCTCACCTCGATATGTTTTACTCTCATATCTTTCTCTTTTACTCCTCCGACTTTTTGGTGTTTCTCGATTTTGCTTCCCGATAGCGTTTTTTCGCAACCGGATTTCAGGACAAGCCGTTCTGGATGCTCCTCGCTTTTCAAACAGGAGGTCCGTCCATAACACACCCCCCTTTTGGCCTGCAACCTCTTTCTTCCGCTCTCTTCGCCCCGTCGCAGGGACGGACCTCTAAGCAAAGGCCTTTTGGATTTTTTTTTAGGGTAAGTAATCCTTGCTTGTCGAGCGTGCCGACTCACTATTGCCTTGATGTTATCCCCTACTTGCCCTGATCAACGCAACTGTCAGCTTGGTTTCCTGAGGGTAGTAGCTTTCCCTCCTCACTATGGAAAAAGGCGTGAACACCAAACCCAAGTTTCATTTTCTCTGAGTCGACCAACCTTGTATCACCCCAAGAACAACATTTTAACCCCTCTCTTTCCCTAATATGTGGTCTCCTTTCATCTGACCAGTCCCCACGCATCAGCAGCATTCGGGCTACAGCACCCGGCGCGCATTGCTCGTGCTTACTCGACTCCTTCCCCCGTTAATCTTTTTACCCAAGCTTCTCTTGGGACATTATAGTGCCTTTCCCCTTCTTTTAGCACGCTAATCTAAAAAAACGCGTGAAGGGCTGACCCCACGCCCTCCGCTTTTTTTTTTTTCCCAACATTCTTGGATCCTGCGGTGGCTTATCGTTCCAGGCTTTCTTATATTTTTTTTGGGGGAGTACGTCGACAGGGAGAGAACCCTCCGCGCCAATCCGATCATTTTACACTTCCCCCATACCCCTTATAAGCGGGAGTTTTCCGGAGCATATTGATTTTTTTCAATCGACCCTTTAGCCAGGTCCGGTCCACTTGGTTTTTTTTTTGGTGGTGCCGTCCCTGGCATCAATTTCTTTCCTGAGTCAAGACTCCCGTACTTTTTTCTCAAAACCTTCCCAACCCTGATTTTTCAAAGTGAATGAAGTTTCCCTTTTTTACTTTCAGTAACCATCCATCCCATTCCTTGCCTCCGGACTTCTTTACGGCATTTTTCCCCGTATCGTACCATCAACTGTCCCTACTCATGACATCCGGACCTATCGCTACCTTTAGCTACTTCAGGACGCGTTTTTCCATATTGACAGACAACCGCCTTCGCTACCCTTTCAGTGCATTGATAAACCCGAAGTGACTTTCCAACAGCTCTTCCCCTGGTGATCTTCCCCTTCCCCCCCCTTTCCCCACCATTTCGTTTCTGTTCGGTCCTTTCGGAATAAAAATAAACGGTTTCCTACTCCTCCTATTTTCCCGGCCCCATTCCCCGGGGACTACAGCCTATTAAATATCTTCTACTGAGTCCCCCCCTTTATAGGCTGAATTGCACTTAAGTTCCCGTTGGTATGGACCGTGGGGGGGCCCCCCCTGCGCATTTCCGTGCACCCGCCTAACTGCTTGAGCTCTACCCAGCCGAGGAATCTTCTGACGGTGTTTTTTTCTCAAGGGTCCTTGACGTTATCCCCCCTTGAGTGTCGTTCTCAATAACAGGTCCCACCCTCACCCTTCAGGCGTCCCATCTGACATCTGCGCCGCAATCCCGACTGACTTAAAAAATATTTTTCTTCCAGGGATTTGGGTCTGCGTAAGGTATATTCTTTTGGACTTTTCGCTATGAATATGTGTAGGTCTCCAGTTTTTCTCTTTCCTTCGCTCCTGATTTTTTTCTCTTCCTCGAAGTTCAGTCCTTGTTCGTACCGGAATAACTGGTTCAACCGGTATTCTTTAGGCTTCAGGCTCCTTGTAACCACCCCCCCTTTCTAGTCTCTTTCCTGAATTCTGACGTTTAAGTGTGTTTTACCATATTGCTTATGAAAGTATACCCCTTCTAGTTTTTTCCCACGCAGGTAGTCACGAGCCTAAATTCACCCGTGTTCACCCCCCCCCCCTACTCACCTAGCGCGCCCAAAAGTTCCAGTCACCCTTCGAACGCTGTCTCCCATTTTCCCATTCTCAGGCCGATTCTTAAGACCCCGACCAATCACTGATAAAGTTTTCTCTCTCATGACTTCAATTTTGAAGCTACCTACGATTAGCTCTCTTCTTAAGGTATCAGCGCATTACCACCCACTCCAAGGGAGTCCAAACATTTGAATCCTGAAGGTTTCTCTTCGGCCCCCTTTCATTGCGAGAAGTTCCGACGTCATCGTGTTTGAAAATCCCTGTCTCCTGAACCCTTCGTTTTGTCATTCATTTTCCCATGTCATAAACTGATTACTAAAACTATAATTCTGCTCCCGCGTTGACACCCCCGGACTGCGTTTTGTGGAACTACACTTTGTCGCTCTACTCTCTTCCTAGCTAGAGATGCTGCTTCTTCCTATTCCCTACTTTGCCATCAACGCCTCAATTCCGCCCCCCACTACATAGCTTAATCCCTATTAACTTCCCGATAGCTACCCAAGAAGCGCTGATCTGTCCATTACAGATTCAGATGAAATGGATGATTCGCCGTCTTTTCCCTTTGAAGAGTATTTTGATTACCCAGTTCCGGATTGTTTTGCAGGTATGATGACTTCTCCTCCAGCCCTCCTCCCATCCGTTACTGTCAAGTATTTGTTAGTGTTTGAGACTTTCTGCAGTTTCCGTTCCGTCCCAATCCAAATTCGGTCCCGGCTCCTCCTTCCGTCTCCCGGCGGCTTTACAATATTCATCCCAGTCATTTTTCGGTCCCCGCGTGATTTTTACTTTCTTTCTAATCTTCCTTTTAGCAGGCTGGACCCACTCTATGACTTCTCTTCCTGAACGACTTGCCTCCAACTTTCGCGCCCACCCAACATTTTAGAATTAACTTTTTCAGGACACCCCCAGCCCTCCTTTTTTAGCTTTCCCTGTTTCTCTGCTTGATCTCAAGTTGCGGTCTTCCTGTTTACATCGGGAATCCCGAAAACTTCGGCCCACTTCCCCTTCCCCCCCCCCCCCCCCCCCCCTTCTTCCCCCCCCCCGCGTCGTTGAGGAAAAACCAGTCCCTTCCCCCCCCCCTTCCGGCCTCACCCCCTGATGGTGGCCAAAAGATCCGTTCCCCCCCTCCGCACACGCACCCTTGTACGTATAGCGCTCTTGGCTTCTTCTTCTTAATTTCCGATACGTCTTTTTTTCCTTCCTTGTCTGCGCACTGCAGATGCACGTCATCCTGGGTCG
>Ga0179593_1368550_pt1 | contig 15751 bp, 23 predicted proteins | sample CZODoug2_1_08_16_FD_185931 | JGI IMG/M metagenome (GOLD analysis project Ga0179593, IMG submission 185931) | Vadose zone soil fungal communities from Angelo Coast Range Reserve, California, USA - CZODoug2_1_08_16fungal (PacBio error correction) | ecosystem: Environmental > Terrestrial > Soil >... | reverse complement strand
TGAGGTTGTTCACCTTTCGACTTTTTTTGTTCCGTCTACCTCCTTTTCCTAGTCCTGCGCCGACTTTGCCATCGAAAACTTACGATGTAGATTTCGGGATTGCGCCCCAGATCTGCCCGCCTCCCCCTCGCCTGACCTACAGGTTTATTTTGCCCGCCCGAGGTCCCGTCTGTGCACGACCCTTCAATCTCCCCGGGCCCCAGGGAGCTGCTTCTCTAAGCACTGCTAGGCATCCGGGCGGCAGGGGAATAGCTTCTTTGTCTTCCCCATGGATCCTTTTTGCACTTTCGTTGCGCATTTGATCTGTTCACCTCGCCTTTCTGAACATCGTTAAATTCCCCTCCGCCCCCTTTGGGTCCGATCGGGAGTGGCCTCAAGGCCCGTGGGTCCTTTCTTGGTTCCTCCCCCTTGCTGGCGGTGTTTGCGCGTCTTCTTTTGGGTGTCCCATTCCAGCGTCCTTATTGGCGAAAGAGGTTTTTTTCTTCTTTTTTACGTAAGGCGCGCTGCGTTTGTTCCCAAGTGACAATTTTCGTCCCTGAATGTTTCTTCTATCTGCCCATGCCGATGTACTTCTTGATTAGGATTTTTTTCATTCGTCGTTTGATGGCCCTTTTTTTTTAATCCTTTGTTCTCTGGCTTTTCTCATGCGATCGCGATCGTCTATTCGGGACAGAGTGGTGGTTGCCCCCTCCGGTTCGCGGCCTCTGCTCCCCCAATGGTCGTATTTGTTTCCCTGCTTTGCCCGTTTTTTTGGCTGCACCCTGCTACCCTCCCCCCTTTGCTTCGCTGCTTTGAGGTGATTTAACTGAATTCGTGTTTACACGCTCACTGGGGGCCGTGCCGGATCCCCGGCCTCCTGTCGACCCCCCCCTGCCTGTGTTCCCACCCCAAAAACGGGCGGCGCAATCGTCCCCCCTTGGCCTAAACCCCCCCATACATTTCGTAGCCCGCTCCCCCCCTGACGCATTTCCCGCGGCAGATTGCTTTTCCCCGTCTCTGAAGCTTTTTGGTGTTACCAGTTGTTTTTTCGAACCCCCCCCGTCTTGCAGGGCGAAGTGTGCTTTTTGGACCCCTCGATTTCAGACTGGGGGCGCGACTTTTTTACCTTTGTTCTTTTAGTCTGAGATGTCCCCCTCGTGGTCCCACCGGCACAAGGATGCCCCGCCCACGAGCGGGTGGACTCCCTCTTTCACATCCCCCATTCCCTTCCCCTTTGGACGCGCAGCTCCTCAGATTTGGCCATTCCCTTCCCCGGCTTCGGATTGGCCCCCTGATCGCCCCAACCAGTTCCCCCTTCAGATTACCCCTGGTCCCCTCCACCCCCCCTGAGTCCGAGAGTAACGAGTTTTTTCCCCTGCTTTTTAAGCGGATATTCTCATCGTCAAAAGGTGCTTGACTGTGGTCTTTTGCCGCCTTTTTTTTGGGACCGTCGCTTTCGCAGGGCAGCTGCTTTTTTCCGACCCGGCGCTAGATTCAGAGCGGCAGCTATCGTGTGAACCCCGCCCCATTGGCCCCCCAGTTTGGAAAAATTGGCACCCATTTGCCGAGCGTCTCCAGTCCCGTGGATCTATTCAATCGTCGCATTTTTTGCCGTCGGCGACCCCTGCTTTTTCTATCCCCCCTCAATTTTGTTCCCGTTTAAAGGCGTTCCCCCCCCCCCCCCCAGCTTGCCGCCTCGTGGCGCGTCGCAACCAACCGTTTTTTGCCGCCCCCCCCCAGTTGCTCGCCTCATTTTTACGGACCGCGCCCTGATGAGCAGTCTTTAGCCACTGACCTGGCACGAAGCCTCGCCAGCCAATTTTTTCCCCCCCATATTGGCTCTGTTTCATAACGAAGGTTTTACCCCCCCCTCCGTACACGCTTCCAAGCCCTCCTCATGCCAACTCCGATCTGCCTTTCCTCTTTTGGAGGAAGGGGAATTTCTTTAAAGACCCCCATCGTCCCTCTTGTGTCCGCTTCTGCTAGTCTTGCCTCCTTGGTGGGAGGGTCGTGTCGAGGCCCCTTTCCCCCCAGTCTTCCTTCCCACCGTCATATAGATCTGAGGGCTTTATTTTCCATCCTTTTCTTTTCTTCTGAGTGACGGAAGAGCACATGCGCGAGATTCTTGCCCGTTCGTTGGTGTCCCTTAAGCTGTGTACCACCGTTCCCCCCCCGCCCCCTTGCGCCGATACTAATCCGAGGGCAAAGGCCAGTCTTTCATGGGGGTTTTTTTCTTCCTTTCCAGAATGATAGGTTTTGCCAGTTCCCCCCCCAAACGCTTAGTTTCGATCTGCGTTAGTTCGGTTACGCTGGGTGTCCCTTGACATTGAGGGTCCGTTTCAAAAATGTCCGTCCCATGACCTCGCCCCAATATGTTAGCCTTGGGCTCCGCGCCAGGAAGCTTTCCGTTCTTTGCTCCCCCTGCTTCCATGGGCCCGGGACCCATTCTTCCCATTCGACAGATTTTTAGTGCACAAATGGTGATCGCTGTCAATTTTATTCCCTTTCGTTTTTTTGCCCTCCTTTGTGAACCCCCAAATTTCATTCGGACGTTGACATCTTGCTGTTTCCCAGAATCAGGCCTTTGAGCGATTTTGCTTAGCCGCACACCGGCTTTTTTGAGCCGGTCTTCTAAATTTCACGATTGAACGGGATGGTTGTCGGCAGACGCCCTGGCGTTTGTTCGCCTTGAGGGTCTCTTAGTGACCCTGGCACCTTCCAGAATGCATGGCCATTTTAGAAGGGTTTCCCCGATTTTGATCCCCCCCCCCTCTCCCCCAATTTTCTTCGACTCATTCTTTATAAAAGATAGTAAGAGTCGGTTTTTCGCTTCTAATTTTTGTTCCGGCCAGGGCGGCCTTTGGTGGCTTGATGAAGTCTATATTCTCCTGCGGGTGTAGCTCGACCTGTCAACCCCCCGGATCTGTCGGGATGTTCGATCAAGGTCTTAGTATTCTCTTTGCTGGGGATCGCGGGACCACCTGTTTCGGCCTTTGTTTTTTCTGCCTGTTGATCCTCGTCCCTGTGGTGGCGGCTTATCCCCTCTTTTTTCAACCTTTTTGCTCCCAGACTTAAAACGCGTTCATTTTCTTTTCGGTCCGCCCCCCCCCTTCCCCCCCCTACAAGGGTCCGGCCTGTCCCCTTCGTAAACTTTCACTTTTTCTTGCCTTTCCCCACAACAGCTTGCTCGATGCGGTGAGGGGCCACCTAGGTTTCCTCATCTCGGTTTCTGGCTAAGTCTCTCCTATGGGGTTTTTTTTCAATGTGTCACAGATTGTCGTTGGCGCTGCCAACGTTTTTTGTTTTTTTCCCATGATGAATCCCCCCGAGTTCCGCCGTCTCGGTTCGACGGCCACCAAGTGTCAATTCTAGTCTTTCCCCCCATCATTGGCCGTTTTCAGGGCCAGAGTGCGCCACCTTCCCTTGCTGTTCCGCTTTCCTCGGATATACGTCCATGTCCCCTGCCAAGCCTGTTCCCTGAATTGGTTTCCCCCAGTACCCTAGACGGCTGGCCGTTCATCTGTACTTTTTCATTTCGATTTCCCATCCGCATGTCCTTTGCGCTTCCTCGCTCAAGCCCGCAGTTGCGCCCCGTTTTACCCGAGAAAGGTGACAGCACGACCCGACCCCCCTCTCTCTTCCCTCCCCCTTCCTCCACTCCCCTCCACTCTGCCTATGCCCACCACCTCCACTCCCTCACCAACCCCCCTTCCACCTCTTCCTCTTCCTCTCTCCCACCTCCTCCCACTCTTCTCCCCTCCTCTTTTTCCTCCTTCCCTTTTCCACACTCTTCTCTTCCCTCCCCTTTCCCTCCTTCTGCTCTCCCATCCTCTCTCTCTCACTCCTCCTCCCCGTCACGTGCTCACCCTCTCCCTTTTTCCTTTCCCCATAACGCTCCCCCCCCCTCTCTTAAACTACCATTCCTCCCATCCTCCCCTCACCCCCTCTTCCCAATTCCCACCCCCCAACGTACTTCTCCCTTTCCCCCACCCCCCCTCCCCCTCTCCCCCCTACCTGTCCCTTCCCACCTCCTTTCTTTGCCCCCGTCCCCTATCCCCATGATTCCCCCCATTACCCCCCCCCCCATCTCCCTCTTCCTCCTTCTCCTACGTCTTTCTCTCCACCCATCTTCTCTCCACCCTCCTCGCTCCCATTCCCTCCCTGTCCATCCTCTCTTCTCCCTCCTCTCTTTCCTCATACCCCTCGTTTCTTTACTTCCCCTATCCTTCTCCCCACTCCCCCCCGCTTTTATTCCGTTACCTATCCTGCCCCTCCCCCCCCATTCACTTACCTTCCCCTACCTTTTCCTCCCCCCTTCCTGTCCCTCTCCCCACTCACTACCACCCACCCCACAACACCCTAATTCCCTCACCCCTCACCCTGCTTTCTTTTCCCCCACTCATCCCCCCACTCCTTCTCCCATATCTTCCCCCCTCCCCCCACCACACCCCTCCCCTAGCCCTCTCTCCTTTCCACTCCCCCTTCCTTCCATTCGTCCGCTCCCCCATTTTTCCCCTATTTACCCCCGCGCCCTTCCCTCCTCTTCCCTCTTCAACTACTCTCCGCCTCCCTCCCCTCCCCCCCCCTCCTTCTACCATCATTTTTCACCTCCTCCTTAGACTCCCCCATCCTACCCCTTTATCTCCCACTTCGTTTGCATTCCCCCCCCTCCTAACTTGTACCCTTCTTCCCCCCCTCCCCTACCTTCGCCCCCTCCCAACCCTCATCCGTTTCTCTTGCTTACCCCCCGTCATTCCGGGCTGCACTTCCCCCCACCCCATCTTCTAGCATACCCCCCTTCCCCCCTATCCGATGGCCGCCCCCCTCCTCCTCTCCTCCCCCCCCCCTCTACCGCCCCCTTACTCCCTTTCCCTCTCACCCGCCCTTCTTACCCTTTTTCTCCCCCTACCCCACTTCTCCTCATATCCCCCACCTCCGAACGACCCCCCCCGCCAGTAACTTTGCTCCTCTTAGCCGTTTTTCTCCTTCAGCCCCCTCCTTCCCTTTCGCTCGCGCCACCCACCCTCTCATGCCCTCCCCTCTCCTCTCCTTTCTCACTCCTCTATCCTTCCTCTTCCTGATCCCCCCCGTCTGTCCCGGTTGCCCGGTCCCCCCACCCTCGACTCCCCACCTTCTCATCCCCACACCTCCTGCCCCATCCCCTCTCCTGACCTTTCCCCCTCTCTTTCCGTCTCACCCTCTCCCTCTCTCCATCTCCTCTGCTCCTCCTTTTCTCCTTCTCCCTTCTTAACCTCTTCACCCCTTTTCCCAGCTTCTCTCCCCCCTTTCACTCCCTCCCCCCCCCAATCTGCTACTATTCACCTCACCTACATATCTCCCTAACTACTCTTTCCCCCTCCCCTCCCTCCCCCCCCCCCCCCCCTGCTCTTTTCCCCCCAAAGTGCAACCCATCCCCCCACCTCACTTTTTCTTCCGACACCTCCTTCCCCATCCATATTCCCCCTCACTCGCTACTTCTTCTTCTCCCTACCCCCCGTCTTTCTTCCCCCCCCCACCCCCCTCTCCCCCCCCCTCCCCCCCTCACGCCACTCCCCCCCTGCCTCCCCATCCGTCCGCCCCCCTCTTCCTTTCCCCTTTCCTTGCAACCTGCCCCAACTCCCGCACTTGCTCTTCTCCCTTTCCCCGTTTACTCAATATCTCCACCCCCACCTCACCCCCCATCCCAGCTTCCTGCGCTCTCCCCCACCCCCTTCTCACTTCTTAATTCCCTCCCTTTCTTACCTTCCCCCGCCTCGTTCTTATAACCTCCCCTCTCGCCCCCTCCCCTCCCCTCTCCTCTTTCATCTAGCCCTATGTCTGCTATTCCCGTGCGATGCCTCTGCGCGTCGTACCGTTTTTTTTTTCGCGTTGACAACCGCCATTCCGCCATCTGTTATCTATCCCTCTCCCCCCCTACTCTCCCCCGCTACGATCACTTTTCCCCCCCCTGCTACCACCGCCAGGCTGATTATTCCTGCTCCAACCCGCACTGAAGTGTCTTTGCTTGTGTCCTCCTCTCAAACCCCACACCAGTGTTAATTCCTTGCCACCCCCCCGCCCCCCCCCCCCCCCCCCCCCCCCCCCCCCCCCCTCCCCCCCCCCCACCCCCCCCCCCCTCCCCCCCCCCCCCCCCCTCCCGCCCCCCCCCCACCCACCCCCCCCCCCCCCCCCTCCCCCCCCCCCCCCCCCCCCCCCCCCCCCCCCCCCCCCCCCCCCCCCCCCCCCCCCCCCCCCCCCCCCCCCCCTCCCCCACTCCCCCCCCCCCCCCCCCCCCCCCCCACCCCCCCCCCCCCCCCCCCCCCCACCCCCCCCCCCCCCCCCCCCCCCCCCACCCTCCCCCCCCCCCCCAACCCCCCCCCCCCCCCCCCCACCCCCCCCCCCCCCCCCCCCCCCATTCTCCCCCCCCCCCCCCCCCCCCCCACTGAATATGATTGCCAACCCATAGATACGACTTTTTCAAAGAATGGCGAAACAAGCGCCCCCACGAAATTATTAAGGGAGTCTCCCCGGGCATTGTTTGATCGTTTTTCCTGTCCAATAGGCGGACTCGCGCTTGGCCCATGCATCACAGTTTGCGACTCCTCCCCCCCCCCCTTGTTCGTCCGGATTGCTCCCCCAAACCCCCGGTTGTCCATTCTTGATCCCCCTCTACACCTGGGCAGATTGACCCCAATGGGATTTTCTCCCTCCCTCCCCGCGGGCCCACTTTTTTTTTTCAGGCGGTGGCATTGTTGGGCTTCGCCACATCCGTGATTATGCTTCTTGTCTTAGGACATGTAGCACGCGGGCTTTGTTCCCCCCCTGTTCCCCCCCCCCCAGTCCACCCATCCCCACCCACAATGCTGGTTGTTACATTGAGTAATCTCGTCCCTTCTTTCTCTTCGCGTGGTCAACCGGCTCTGCCTCCCCAGTTGAAGAGTTTTTTCTAAGTCCCTCCTTCCGTCGCAGGCCCAAAATGCGAGACTTGCGGCTCTTTTTCTTTTTTTTTTTTTTGCCCTTTGGCCTTTTTCCTCTTCCTTTTTTTTCTGGAAAGGCCGTTGGTTCGACCGCGCAGCAATTTCCTTCCATGCCCAGGTCCTGCGCTTGTAACGTAATGCTGGTCTTTTTTTTTTTGTGCTCCCCCCTACACCCTCCCCCCCGGCCATAGCAACATTGGGAGGAGCATTCCTTCGGCTAGAGCATGGACTGCACAATGAATCTTCTTTTTTAGCACCACGTGTCACCCCCCCTGTTTCTGCCACTCCCCGAGACATGTTGAAGTTTTAGAAGTTTCCTTTCTGCCCTGACATGGCTGGGCGCTCCATAATGATGTCGATCTTGCGCACGCCTGATCCTGTCTCTCTTTTGATCATGTTTTCTGTTTTTTCAGGTCGGGGAGGTAGTGAGGGTGTCTGGAGGGATTCCTCGTACCACCCTTGCTTCCGGCTCTGATCGGTTGAAAGCATTTTGAGATCTCGGTCCTCCCCCCGTTCGCGGTCTTTGGGTCCCGACCACATCTTCTCTTTCTCTTTTGGTTGTTTTTTTTGATGATCTTCCATGGGGCGTTTTCCCCTGGAAAAGCTTTTTGCGGGCCCTTTCCTCCCCCTCGTGGATTCCCGCCGCATTCTTTCGGCTTCAGCTACATCTGGGTGTAAAAGCGAGTTGCCCCTTCCTGCCTCTTTCTCCCCCCTTGTTTTTTTTCCTGACGTTCTTCGATTTTTTCGGGCCCCTTTGATTCTGGTATCGGTGCCCGAAGGAGCAATGTTTTGATCGCCCCTTCTTTCCCCTCTGACGCGACCCCTTTTTGAGAGGGAGTGATTTGACATTGAACGTTCCGTTTTCTGTTCCCCTTTTTCCGTCGTTTGGTGGGTTATAGGGGCATTCATTTGCTCATCCGTTGGCGTTTTGGGATGTTGGCGATGTGGTGGGGTCCCCTTTCTCCCCCTTCTTCGTGTTCTTTCCCCCCGCCACTGTTGCGAAGGCGAAAGAGCTTGGGCCCACGTTTGGCCCCTTTTTTTCCCCTGCCCCCAGTCCTCCGAAGAGTGGTCCGTCCCCCTTGTTTTTCGGTTAAGATGCCTGAAGATTTTTTTTTTTTCCCCCATCGACCCCGCCGATGTTTAGAGAAAAGCCCCATTCTCTTGTCGTTTCTGGCGCTCCGGGACCGTACATGGCGTCGAGCCTTTTTTTCCTCACTCCTTTTTTTTTGACACCCCCAGGCCTGTGGATTTTTTTTTGGAAATTTGTTCCTTTCTTCCGCTTCTACCCCAAGTTCTGTCCCCAGAAAATTTTTTCTTACCTAATGAATGTTGTGCCTCCCACTTCCCCCCCCCCCCTCTCCTTCGTTTTTTTTTTTCCGTGCCTTAACCGAATTGGTTCACTTCTGTTTTTTTTTTTTTTTTTGGCCTTTCTTTTCCCCCTGTGTAATTGATCACTTTTTGGAAGCCAGGGCCACTCAAACCCCGTTGTGTGACGCGGGGAACGAGAATGGGGGCTTTCCCCCGCTTCGTCCTTCAACTCTCTGATGTCCCCAAATAGTCAAAGATCTTTCCACCCTGTTTTCGACGCCCTCTTAGCCCTTTCTTTTTCTCTGGGATCATTTGCAGGCGTATCTCTGTGTTCTTCCGCGTCTTTTTCACGCCATTGGATGGGAGGGAAGGCCAGGGGTTTTTGCGTTCCTTTTTTCCCGTGACATACGGGTCGGCTGATTGATCCCGTCTTGTCCCTACTTGCGACTTTTCGGGTTCTCGCGCTGCGTGGGGTTGTCATCATCCCCCCTCCTTTTTTTCGAAAGGGACTCGATCTTCAATATCCGGTGGCCCCCTCCATGGGCGGCACAGCCCGGTCGAGGTTCTTTTTCTGCTCTGATAATTTCTTTTTTTCGTCTTCTTGCCGAGGGTCCCTTGAGCAAACAGTCTTTTCAAGTTTTCCGGTTTTTTCTCCCGCTCGTCTCTTTTTTTTTTTTTCAAACCCCGAATGTAGGTTAACCGTTACACACTTGGAGGCCGCCTGTCTCCCCCTTTTCGTTTCTAGCGTTTTTATTCCGCAACAGTTTGTTTTTTGGTTTTCATCCCGTCCCTTGCGTCACCCCCATATGTTCCCTTTCCAGCGTAGCCCCCTCTGTTGTTTTACAGAGGATGGGTCGCATTTCTTTCTCTCCACCCTTTTCGAGCCGTCCCTTGTTGTCGTTTTTCCCCAGTGAGGTACCCTGAGGGGTTCTGATTTGACCTTTTCTTTTTTTTGCCTTTGAGTGGTTCCCGATGTACGCCGTGAATAGCTCTAAAGCGTTTCCCTCTCCATCTGCCTCAGCCGCAAAACGTTCCAGATTTCTTGTCCGGCCACTTTCGCCCCCCGTTTTTTCCCTCGGTACAAATCAACATAAGGCCTCCCTTTGAGCTCGGAGATAATCGATTTGTCTTCTGAGCCCCCCTGTAAGCTACGCCAGCTTTGGCATCACACCGTCCAGCGCCCGCCCCTGGCCCACACATTCGTAGCGTCGAAAAAAGTTGACGATCTTCTCCATTATCCGTTAGTCCTACAATTTTTGCGATGTGCGATTTTTGCTCTGGGGACCTCCGCTGCTCCCCTCCATTGATTTTTGCCGTTTTTTCTTTTTTAAGCCCCGGGGGTTGGTGGCAGTTTGCTCCCCCCTCTCCATCACTCCTGCGGGGCAACAAGCCGGTTTTTATCGGGGAAAGTTCCCCCCCCCCCCTGGCTTTTTTTTTTGGGTCTCCCCCCTCCCCGTGTTGTTTGATTAGGGATCTCCTTCTTCGGGCCATGACGTACGTACACCCTCCCTCGGATGATGCAATTTTTCCCCCTTCCCTCCTGCGCCCCCCCCCTTCCTGGGATCTTTCTCGTCAGATCCCCCCCCCTTTTTTTTGTACGGACCAATGTAAGTTTTCCCCCGCCGGTGCCCTTTCGTTTTTTTTTTGATAGATTTCACTTTTTTCGCACGGTTACCGGCACTATTGCTGGGCGGCTTTTTCGCGCCCAACTTTCGATCACGGTTGGCACGAGACAATCCCCCTCTCTGGTGCCCTCCATACCCGATCTTTTTTCCCTTTTTTTTCCCTTTGCCCCTTTTTCAAGTCAACCCCTTTTTTTAAAACCATTTGGGCAAGTGATCTTTCCTTTCTAGTTCTTGCTTGATTGCGGGTGCCCTGACCAGCGGGCCACCTTCACCCCTATATGGGTCTATTTTTCCTTTTTTCCGTCTTCTTTTTTTTTCTTTTCCCGTGTTTTTTTTTAGCTAGTACTAAGAGCGGCTCTTTGTTGCCATCTTCTTTGCTGGTCGCGTCACGGTTTTGCCACCGGAATGACGTCCTCTTTTTTTAAACTCAGGCCACTGTCCCTTTTGTTGGCCCCCAAAGGGCCGTGCAGTCACTGTTTGGTTGTTTTTCGTTGGCTGTCTCGCTTTATGGCCGGCTCCCCAACAACGCGAGGCAACTAATCTTTTCGTTTTCTGGTCGTCTGTTTTTTGGGTCCCCCCCCCTCCCCAATTTTTCCTGCGTAGTATCTTTTCCCCCCATGTCTGGGTGTCAAATGAACCTCGCAAATTTGGCTCTTCCTGACGAGCCGTTTCTCCTTCGTTTCTCCTCGTGTGCGACATAGAGTAGTTCGGCTCATAGCTATCCTGTTTCTTTTTAACCCCTGGGTTTCTTTTCTTACTCCGCCCCACGATGTCGTGCTCTTGTTTAGTAGTAATGTTTTTAACCCCCATTTCTCCGTCGATGCCGGCGCGTTCTCCGTCCTAAACTGACTTTCATTTCCTTCTTCTCAACAGGGAGGAACTGCCCTGGTGTCCACTTTTTTTTTCCCCGATGTTTCCCGGCTTTGAAACCTTTCTTTTTTGGATTATTTTGTTTCGGCGATCCGCTTTTTTTCTTGTTAAAGCCATTTGGTGACAAAGGCCTTGATTTTTCCCTGCGTTTGTTTTTTTTTTGCACTCTTTTCCCCCGATTAGAACAAATTCGAACTTTTCTGACTCCTTTGATTTCCCCGATTTGAGCCCTTTTAGTAGTTTTTTGGTTACTAGATTAAGAGTTTGTGAGTTCCACAGTGTGTCTTCTTTTTTGAAGGGTTGCTTATTCTTCATCTGTTTTTTTTTTTTATAGTTTTTCCACCCGGGACAAGCCATCTGTCCTTGGACATTGTCCCTCCCAAGGGGGGAGGCCTTGTCTTCTTGGCCTCGTTTGGGACCCCTCGGTAGTGGTTTGACTCTCCTTGCCGTTCCTTCGGGGATTTATAAGATGTTCGTAAACCCCTTATCCGCTCACCTCCTGCTTTCCTTTTTTCCCGTCCCTTCCCCCTCACTTTTGACTGTTAGCTCTGGTTTAGGCAACTAATGCCCGACAAAACCCCCACACCAAAAGGGGGGCCAGTGTCCGATTCCTTGTTTTTGAGCTGATTCCTCCCACCCTGTTTCAGTCCTCTTCAAATATATTTTTATATGATTCCAGCTTTTGATGAATATGTTGGGGTTGAAGAACAAGGTCTTGGCATCTGTTCCCTGCAATTTTGTTGAATTTTTCTCCTTATTTCTTTTCTGTTCCACTTATGGGGACGTCGTTTTTTTTTTTTTCTCTGTCTTCCAAGGATAGGGGTACCCCTACATCTTTGGACACGTTTTAGCCCCACTCCCTTTTTAAACTTTTTTTCTTTCCTCTTTTCCCCCAGCAGGTTCCATGTATTTGCGCCTAGGGGTCCACGAAAAGTTCTGCTTTCCCTTGATTGGTACCTCCGATAGACCGTTTTGGGGGTCATCGGCCCAGGAATTTATCGATATATTTATCCCTTGCTCCTGGTCCCTTTCCTTCCCGTTCTTTCTCCCCCCCCCCGTGCACCGAGATGATCCCCCACGATAGACCCGCCTACGACTTTTCACTTTGGACTGACCCCGAGCGATACCTTCCCCCCTTGCCCCCTTCTCTGGTAACAAGGACAGACCTTGCTGCCCCTGTGTTTTACAGTCCTAAACCATGGAGTCATCTTTCTTTCCCTGGATGATTTTTTTGACCCACTCTTACATTTCCTCTTCCCAAGAAGAATGAGACACCATCTCCCCCCCTCATTTATTATAGCTCCTCGGGTTTCCTCGCGGGCTTTTTTTTTTGGCATTTCCTCTTTCTCTTCTGTGGTCTTCGTTGCCATGCTCCTCTTTTCCCGAATTCGTTTTTACCTTCCCCTGTTCCTCCAATGAATCCCTGGGCTTCTGAAAAGCCCGCCTGGACCGACCTGTATTCCTCAACCCCAACCCCCAAGCTCTGGGGTTTTTTCCGCCGCCGGTGTCCCAACGGAAAGTGAGGGCCGTTTCCGGTTTTCTTTTGAGCACTTAATGTTTTTGGCGTGTTTTTTTTTCTCGGCCTTGTTATAGGGGCCCTCACCCTTCCTGACCGCCAGCCACTTTTTTGTTGTTTTACCCACGTGCTTTAGTTGATTAAATCTCCGCCGCTTTCGATCTTCAGGGGACCCCGACCTTCTACTTGGGCAGAAGGTCTTTTAGAGCTACTTTTTTTTTCCGCGTTCCCCCGCATGAGGCAAACTGCGATACTGTCCCCCCCTGTCCCGTGGTCTTTGACCCAGGGAAGGACAAGTATTCCTCTGTCTCTTTTCTTTAATTTTTTTTGAACGTGCTCTTTCTTGATGACGCTTTTCCCCTCCCCCGTGTTTAGAGTATCCCGTTTTCCCCCCCCCCTCACCTTTCCCCACCGTGTTCCTGTCCCCTGGTGCCTCGGCTCCTCAGCCCCTGGACCTTGTTCGTTTAAGCGACCTCCAATAATCTTTTCACACCCCGTGGAGAATGACATTCCGCGCCGCCCTTTGGGTCGTCTTCCTTCCCAGTTGTTTTCACTCCCCTCTCTTCAACGGATGACTGGGGCGCATACCTCTCTTCTTTTCCCCCTGATTTCCCACATTCTTGTTTAGCTTCGTATACCTCGATCATGCTCTCCTGTAGTTTCTTGTTGGCGAGTCTTTTTTTCTTGTTCCCTTTCCCTCTTTTTCCACCCCTGTTGGAGGAAGACATTTCCCCCTGATCTTTCGTCCGTAATCTTCCGTGTGCGTCTTTCATCTGGTTTCTGTTCACGGTGCGCCCCCTCTCTCTCTTTTCTCCCCCCCCTGGTTTGTTGGTTTCTTCCTTTTTTTGATATGGTGTCTCTTTCCCCCATGAAGCGTGCGACCGGTCTTTCCCCCCCTGCTCGATTTGGCTGCCATATGGTTGACAACTATGTCCCAACATCCATTCCCTCATGGCTCGAGATTTTTGATTTTTTCCCATTTTTTTAGGGCACTCTTTTTTCCTTCTTTCCCGGTTTCTTTTTCTTCTTTACCTCTTTCAATGATTCTGGTTTGGTCACTTTAATAAGGTCCTTTACCCCTCTCAATAATTTTCCGCTTGGAGGTCATGGACTTCCACCTTGTCCGTTTTTTATCCTCGGTAGTTGGAGGTATCCTCTATGACATTTCCCCTTTAAGTTTTTCTCTCGGTGTTGAGGATGACTGGTTTTTCCCCTGCTTCCTCTCTTTCATAGCCTGAAATTTTTTTCTGTTGTGAAGAATTCCCTTTGCTGTGTTTGGGAGGGATATTCAGTGCTCTCTCCCCAGCTTCACTTTCCCTTTCTTTCCGTTACCCCCTCTCTGGACAGCTTCGACTCCCTTTTGGCCTGCAGGGGACGCGTGCGAGAAAGACCGGAACTTTCGTTTCGTGTCGTTTTTTTTTTTCATTATTTCCCCTTCCCTGGTCCCTGGTGTCTCATTTTCCGTCAGAAGTGGTAGGACCCCCTTTTGCCCTTTTTTTTTCTTTTCTGTCTGTTGTGTTCCTTGCGGGCCGCCGAAGGATCCCCAAAGTTAGTCTTCAGCCACGCCCCCCTTGAAAAGCCCTGATCTTCATTATCAACCCAGTCCCCTTAATGAGAATTCGCGTACCTTTTAGGGGGCGATTGGCTCTGGACTATCCTGGCATCGACGGCGTAGTCCCCTTTCTCCTCAGGGGCCCCCCCTGCTGATAACTTTTTGAATTTCCCTTACCCCTTTCCACTTTTTGGGGGGTCTTGCCGTTTTGGGCCTTTGGGTTTTTCTTCGGGCCGTCCTTTGAGCCCCTTTTTTCGTAAAAGCTCCAGCAATTGGACGGTCCTACGGGACTCCCTCCGGCTTTTTTCGTGGTTTGACTCATGCTGGTCCTTCCGCTTCTCTTTGTTTCCAAGCAGTCCGTAGTGTGATCCCGATTTTCCTTTAATGCATTCTCCTCTGCCTTGTTTTTACCGATAACGGTTCCTCTTTCCCCTCTATCGTTTTTTTTCCCTTTTTTTTTTCTTTTGGCCCCCCCCCCCGCTGGCGATATGTCGTTTTTTTCTTTTCTGTTTCTGGTTTCGTTGTGGGCTCATCGCGATACTTTCTCCCCGCGCTTTTTTTTTTCGGCGTATGATCTGCCGGGCATGGCCAGCCTTGTCCGTGAGCGTTTGCTCCTGATTAAGGCTTTTTCACCGAGCTTCCCTTTGGCCCGTCCCTTTTCCAAATTCTGTGGAATGCCCCGTCTCCCTCTTTTTTTCTGTTGCACACTATGAATGTAGGTCCCGATCCCCTTTTTCTTGTTTGGGGAGAGAAATTCTTTAACGTTTTCTCCCCACCCTTCGCTTCTCCCGGTGCCGGAGAGAAAGTCCCCTGGCGTCCCCACCCTTGCCTTTCCTCGTTTAGGCCACCCCCTTGCTGTTCCCGACGAGCCTTCGGGCATTTTAATTCTTTTCCCTCCCCAACCACCCTGTCTTCTCTCCCAAACCCCTTTTAGGGAGGACATTTTGCTTTTTTTTGGCCTGTCTAGCAGGAGTTTACCATGGGCTTTTTCCTTGCTGACTGCTTCGACACCTTGTCCCCGGATTACACGTTTTCCCCCTCTGTCCTTTCTTCATCCTCCTCCGCGTTTTTTCCCTTGTCCGCCCCTCCCCCCCCCGCCTGGGTTAAGCGCTTTTTTCCCAATAAATCGGCATTCCCTTTGTTATCTCCCGGTCCAGATCCGGAATCTCTTGGCCTCCGCTCCCGTCCAGTGGGTTCCTATTACCCCCCTCTCCCGGGCATCACCGTGCAGACGCCAAGGCTCAACCCCCTCTTAACTCGCCCTGCAAAACCCCGTCTCTGCTTCAACTAGTGATTGAGACTTTTCTAACCTTTGTCGTACGGCAGTAAACCTGTGAACCCTTTTCGGAGGAGGCCTTCCATTTTTTTGCTTTCCCCGACCCCGTGCTTACCTCTTTTCTGCTGGACCAGTCCTCCCACTATCTTTGGACCCAAAGGGTTGCTCTTACCAACCTGTCCCCCCAGGCCGTGGTGTCCCCTGATCTGAAGTTTGCGTCTTCCCCCCCCGTTCCCCCCTTATTGAGAACCCCGTCCCTTTGGTATCCTCCCCTCCTAATTTGTTTTCAAACGGAAGCTCTGGGCCCCATCTCCTTCTGTGTACGGTTCGATTACAAACCCCCCTTGGTGGAGAACATCCGCCGTCTTTCCCCTGTGATTCCCCCCTGCTACGGTAGGCTCTTTACTACTTCCCCCCCCTTTGGCCCTTTAATTCCTTTCTAAGGCACCTTGGCTCTTTTCCCTTTGTTGACTTTTTTTTTTGCGCAAATAATACTGCGGTTTTGCCCGCCCCCCTGTTGGCGACTCTTTGGGGCTCGCGTTTTGAGCTTTCATCTCCCTTCCCGTCCCTGAATCTTTTTTGTTCCTTGATAGGTTCTTCCTTTACTGGATTTCCTTTGGGGAAGCCCCCCTTCCCCACCACTCTCTTGGCCCATGCTTTTCTTTGAGG
>Ga0179593_1530996_pt1 | contig 15752 bp, 21 predicted proteins | sample CZODoug2_1_08_16_FD_185931 | JGI IMG/M metagenome (GOLD analysis project Ga0179593, IMG submission 185931) | Vadose zone soil fungal communities from Angelo Coast Range Reserve, California, USA - CZODoug2_1_08_16fungal (PacBio error correction) | ecosystem: Environmental > Terrestrial > Soil >... | reverse complement strand
AGCGTTCTTGCGACCCCCTTTCAACCTACCCTTTCGGCAAGGAAAGCCCTTCCCCTTTTTACTTTTTCCTTTCTCCTTTCCCCCGCTCCACTTCGAGTCCCCTTGCCGGTTCGCAAGCTACACAGGACGTTCAGATTCCTTCGTTCAGTTTTGCGCTGGCCCCCTGATGGATCCCACCGGTTTCATGCTTTTCCAGCAAGCCCCCTTCGCCAAAGCACTATACGGGCCGGTTTCACCCCCTTTACGTCCAGCTCAGGTCACTTCCGCATTTCGTATTGGCAACAGTTTCACTGTAACTCGTGGAGCTTTGAGAAAACTCCCCCCTTCGCCCCCTCCCCGCTTGTTGCCTCGGCGGCCTCTCCCTCGCCCGAGCGGTGGCTTCTCCCCCGGTTTCCGGATTACGGGGTTCCCCCCCCTTGCAAGACGACATTGCATTTGTCAAATCGTTTCTTGGCCGGTTTCACGCTTAATATACCCTCGGCATCTTCCCCTCTTCTTCCTAAGCGCTTCGCCTCCAGCCCCTTCCTTCCCCACCTTGTAAGGGGAGGGCCCAATTATGAGATCCTTTCGTCTACCCTGTTCCAGATCTGATGGCGTCCACCTCTTTCTATCAGAAAGTCGCCCACTCACTCTCCCTCCAAGTCGTTTCTAGATTTTTCCCCGTTAGCGTGCGCTCTTAAGATTTTTTGCAAGCTATTCAATTGACGCTTTTTTCTTGCGGTTCCATCCTTTATCTGTTCTGCTGTAGACCCCGCACCTAATGGCCCCGTTTCTTTTTACGTCCGCAAATTTTCCTCTAATGGAAGTCCACTGACTGAAGCACTCACCATCCGTATAGGAACTCGGTCCCCCCCCATGAACCCAGAATGTTTCCGGGCCGCATTGGGGTCTCTTTTAACTATGGTCCTGGTGCAAGGTTTTCTTCCCCTCCTTAAAAACTTTCCCTCCTCTTCCTTCCCTTTCCCGTATCGCCGCGTTCCTGCCGTTTCTTCCTCTTTCCCAGGGCGCGCTCTCCTGGATGACCGCCTGCCCCAACGCGCCCCCTCCCCCCCCCCCCATACCCTAGACCAGCAACTCTAATCCTCTTTCTGTCCCAGTGCCCTGGACACTTTCTGAGTTCTCCGGGCCACGTTTCAAGGCCTAGGCCGCTGTCCCCCCCTTTGGCCGGCCAGTTCACGTTATCTCGAACATCGATATCGAGACACCCCCGGAAGCGCATCTTGTTATTTTTCTTGCGCTGGCGTCCGTCTCTCTACTGCCTGGCTCGGCAATTTTTCTCTGTCGGCGCGTCCTTTTTTTCCTGATTATGTTGGCAGGTCGACCCTTTTCCTTGCCGTTTCTCCCCCCTCGGAACGCTTGTCGTTTTTCCTGGCCCGGCCTTTTGCCCTCCTTTTGGTTCCCATCTCCCGTTACCTTTCCCTCGATAGTCAACAGTTACGCTTTAATCGAGGACGCTTCCCCTTTGTTTTCATCGAGCTCTAAAGATACCGTCTCCCTCCCCCTCGGCCGCCGACGTTGGGGGCCTACCACAAACGGTGAGGCAGAGCAGTCCCATTTCGGTCTTAACCCTCTGTTGCTTCCTTTGAACTTAAAATTTTTCCCCATCCTTTTTTTTCTCTGGCCTTTCCCGCTCCGATGTGCTTCTTCTCTCTTCCCATGCTGTTCTGTCGCTGCCACAACCTCAAAACCCCGCTTTCCTCCCTAGACAGCAAATACGGACAGGTTGCCCTTTCATCGATTGTGCCTCCCCCCCCCCCCCCCCCCCCCCCCCCCCCCCCCCCCCCCCCCCCCCCCCCCCCCCCCCCCCCCCCCCCCCCCCGGTTTGGCGGCCCACTGTCTTTACTTCGAAGCGGAGCTTCTGGTTGGAGCAACAAGCTCTGGACCTAGTTCGGGACCACACTTTCTTCGTTGCAGACTTGTTGACTCGCGACAGGATCTGATGTTCTTTTTCCCCTTTGTTTGGGAATAGGGTCATCTTTCTTAAGAACCCTCAAACCACCCCGGCCGGTTTTTTGTAGCTCTTCTCGTCCCGAAACGCTCCCTTCTTTTGATTTTCCGTAGGAGTTAGGAGCTTTCTGTCAATGATCCTCCCCCCCCCCCCTTCCATCCTCCTCCTTTTTTGTGTTGAGTTTTCTCCAACTCATCCGCCTGCACTGCCTCATTCTTTCTCTTCGATTCCTGAAGCGAGCAGTCTTCCTCACCCTCCCCGGACCCTCCTCCGGAAAAATAGAGATGATGCCCGATCTCCCAACCCCCCTTCCCCATTACCCTGACTTTCGTCTAACCCGTCGGCCCATTCCCCTTTTTCCTCACGCTATCCTCGTTTGTGTTGTCTCTACCCTTCCGGGCCCCGTCCCATTTCTCCTTCCTCCGGCAAAATCGATGTTTTTTTCACCTTCTTTCCTGTCCCCTCTGTTCAGTCTAGTATTTCGCTGTTTTTGTCTTCAGCTGAAATAACAGAACCTCCACTTCATTCCGCCAGCATCGGATTCCTCCCTCCTCTCCCTCAGCTATGGCTTTTTCCCCCATCCGCAAAGGGATGGCGCACCTGCAGATCGTGCTTGACATTCGACCCTTAGTGGTACAATCCCCTTCTATCCCCCCGAGGAATTTCAGTCTTCTCATTTTAGTCTAGATATGACCGTCCCCCCATTGATTAAGTCTCTTGAGTCATTCCCCTCCCGTCATTTTTGTTTCCCCTCTCCCTCCCCCACCATTTTCCTTGAGATGGCTATTTGCTATTTTTTTTACCGCCAAAGCTCCCCCTTTTAAGAGGGTTGGTGGAACGGAGCCATGTCCCCGGGGTTCCTTCAACCACTTATCGCTTCCCTCGTTTCGCCGCCCCTTTTTCCCCCTGCTGCCTAGGGACCATTCGGAATTAGGACCCCTCCCCTTTCCCCCCCGAGAAAATCCTTCTCTGCCTTTTTCTAACGAGCCTGCCTGTTCTCGAACGGAACTGGTAGCTTCCACTGGCCTTGGAACTTTTTTGCTCGGCTCTAAAATTATATTTTTCCCCCCACCTTTTTTCCGGGTACAGGTAAGTGTCCGTCTCTTGACCCTTAAAGAGATGCATTGAAGGATGATGTGTTTCTTAACGCGATTTTTTTTGGTAGTCCATTAGGAGTCTTCCTCGCAATTGGTAGTGCAATAGTTAAAGCCAGTTCTTTTTTATTGAAACCCTGAAGAGATAGTGCAAGGGAGAGTTCCGAGAGAGAAGGTTATCACGTCCCTTCCCCCCCTCCTTTCCCAGGAACAGGACGGCACCCTTTTCCGTCGTTCAAAAGTGTCGTTTGGTTTTTTTTAGTTCAGATACTTTGATGCTACAGGCGACGTTTATTCGTCCCCGCTGCAGAAATTGCGTTCCCTTCCCCTTTTTTCGTTAACTCTTTTTTTGTTGGCCCGCAGCCTTTTCTGTTTAGTTAAAAGAAAATTCCCTTTACTTGGAAACTTCGTGCGCCCTTTTTCTAGCTCCCTTTCTCCTCAGCCCTCTCCTCTGACATCCCATGTTAACGCTTTCGCCTTCTTTGGACCCCCTTCCCGGCCATCTAAGGTATTTTGTCTTACGGATAGGCTCAGTTCTTTCCCTCCTGGCCCCTTTCTTGATGTTTTCCACGTAGGATTGATGCCTCGCGTTAATTATCTGGTAATATCTCCCCCCTGCAGGACTTTGATCGGTCCCTTCCCCCCCCCCTCATTTGCAAATGCCCTTTCTTTAGCAAAGGTTTTTTTCACGCTTTTCTCCAGACTGCTTCTCTAAAGACCCTGATCGGTCGACGACTGTCTTTTCCCCAAAATCTTCGTCGGATGGGTTTGTTGCCTTTTTTTTTTTCTTCTTCTCCAATTTGTATTTACCGGTACTCCTCCAGAAATACCGTGCAGTTTACTTTCTGGAGGTACGGCGACGTTGAAGGCAAAGTATCTTTTCCTCTTATCTAGTGGGAGGTCCCCGATGTTTGAATTGCTCCCCACAACTAGAATGCTGCTGCCTTCCATATCTAGCATTACTCTGGCGCAGCTCCCCCCCTTTCTAGTGGTAACAGCAGCTTTCTTCTCCCTTGATGAAATTCCTGATTGCTAAGGTTTTTTATTTTTCCGATCCCCCCCCCCTCCCGATATGTCCCACCTTACTCTCCTTTCCATTCCTCCGTTTTTTGTTTTTCTGCCTCTTTCTTCGGTACATATCCTTGTCCTCGGCGACCTCCCAATTACACACAGAGGAGGGCAGACCGGGCGGTCCGACTTTTTTTTTTTTGGGCCGCTTCCACATTCTAAGTTTCTGGGTTGAAGTCAAGAGCCCCTGTACCGGGTCCGTCGGTAGGCAGCAGGAGATTTTGCTATTTCTTGCAAGTCAGCTTCTTCCCGCTCTCCCCGTCACCGTTTCCCACAATTGGGAGGACATCCCTTCATTCATGTCTCCTATTTATGTCCGGCAAAAGGTTGCCCCAGGTAACCCGCTTGGGAATACTGGTCCCCAAAAATGCCAAAACCCCATTTCCTCTTTTATTTTTTTCCCCGGCATCGTTTTGTCCTCTCAGAGCTCGTGTATAGCACTTTCCTATTTGCTCGGGCGAGGCACCCGGCTGCCGCAATGGAAGGACCTTCCTTCTTCCCTTTTTTGCCTTTTCCGGTTTCCCTCCTGCCTCTTCCTTCCCGAGGACCCAGAAGCTGCTGATCCAGCTACCCATCACGCGACGTTTTTTCCCAGGTCTTGTGCCCCCCATAATAGGCAGATAAGTAGAATTTTCCACCCCCCCCTGTCCCGCCCCCTTTCTTTATGGCGGTACCACTTTGGTCGCAGCCCCCGACGCGTTAGATTTTCGATATCACCCGTTTAGGAGATCTCCCGAGAATTTTCTAATACGAGCAAGAAGGTGGACAATTCCCCGGTCCTTTCCGTGGATTGCGGTCCCTCTCTTGCGTTAGCCCCCGTCACCTTGGTGTACTTTTTTTGGTTATTTCCCTTGACAAGTTTAGAAGAAATTTTGACGACCTATGCGACTTCGGCAGCTCTCCCTCCCATTTTATACGCCCTCCTTGTTCCCCATAGACCCCAAGATTTGTTCTTTCCTTGACGGTTTTTGTTACCTCCATCCTTCTTGTCAAGGAGTGGCCGCTTCCCCCCCCCCGTTCCTTCTGAAGAGTACCTGTCGGTAAAATCCGGCGTTTCTGGAACGAGTGTACGACTTGCGCTTTTATTGGACTCTCCTTCCAAACCTCGCGTTCCCCCTCTCCGATCGACCCCACTCCCCCTTTCATCGAGTTTTTTTTTTCTGGACGCCCCTTACTGAGAGATGGAACCCGAATCTCTTCTTCGCGTCCACCGTTCCGGCCGGCCCTCTCCATCAAGTTATTTTCCCAATGATTAAAAACAAGCTTTCCTTGTTCCTGTTGTCTGCCTGTTCCACGTATGAGATATAATTGTTTTTTTACATCGCAGCACGTTCCCCCTCCTGCGCCCAACGAAGATGGGGTTCTCGAGGTGTTCTGTTCACCAGGTCATTTGTCTGCCGTTCAGTCCGTTCCCTTGGGCGCTTTGCCGTCTTTCTCTTCCAGGAGTGAGTCTGAATTATTTTCACCCGAATAGTAATCCATGGTATGATCTTTCAGGCCTTCCTTTGAATGCCTACGATTCCCCCCAGCAAAGTGGTTCTGAGCTCGTTCACTTCCCATCTTTGACACCCCTTGTTTCTCCTCCTCCTCGTGGCTGAGGTCCTCCAACTGGTCTCATTCTTCCAGAGCAGGACTTCCTTCCTTTCCTCTCCACTCAAGTGTGCTGAATGGCCCTCTAACTTTTTCCTTCTTGTCTAATAGGCTTTGGTTTGACCGCGGCCGTGCTGGCCCTTCCTCTTTTTAGCGCTCATGCTTTATTACTCTCCCACCCCTCCCACAACAGCTAACCCTTTTTCTGTCCCTTTCCCCTTTTCCCCTCCTTCAATAAGTACTTTGACCCTCGATTGTCCATTTTTTCTCACTTGCGGGCTGAAGCGGACTAGCTGCTGTTTCCCCCAGCCGTTTTGAATAGTTTCTTTGAAAACGGTGATGGGCCGTCCTTTCTGCGGTCTTTCGGTCCTGGTCTTGGTTCCCCATTTTTTTTCATTCATCGAGATTTCCCTCTCCTTTCCAAAACCACTCTCTTTCCGGCGTGGTCGGTTTGTCATTCTTGCGACGGAATCTCACGCGACAGGCTTTATAGCCGAGAGCGGACGTTTCCGTGCTGTTTGTAGCCCCTATTCTATTTTTACCCCCCCTTTTGCCGAGAATATGGTTCTACAACGTACTGCCCTTCAAAGAGCCTAGGCTCCCCCCTGAATGTCGATTTTTCTCTTTCAAGAGCATCAGATTCCCCACAGCCCCCATTACCCCATTCGAACGGCGAAGTTTTGTTTTTTCCTTTCTTGACCTTCTCCCTTATGCCCATTCCCCCCCCCCCCATGCACATGCAAATTCTTCTGCCCGTCTGCACCGGCCCCCCCTATCTTTTTCCGCCAGCTTATTCCAGGAGGTGGCACCCCCTCTCTCCCGCTCTTCGGCTCCCCCGCCCAGTTTCGACCCTTCACCCAATCCCGATGCGTCAACCAGTACTTTTCGGTCGCACAGATTTTGGTGAGTTCAATTGGTTAGTTTTTTTCTTTTTTTGCATCCCTCACCTATAGAACTCCCCAGATCTAAGAGGCGTTTTCTGGCCAGCTCGGTCTTTCAGCCTCTGAGACACCTCTTATCCCCCCTTTAGGGTCCAATTCAATTCACCGTTCTCTTTTGCTTTACCGGCCTCCATAGTCATGATATCTCCCCTTCCCAGTAGTTCAGTCCCCCGTCAGTCCGTGACTCGGTAACCCCTTTTCGTATTGTAACTCGTCCCTCTGAGAAAATGATGTCTTTTTCTTATTAACTTGAACGCAATTGGTTTTCCGTTTCAAGATGACCTTCGATTTTCCTTCCCGTGAATATCAGGAACCCTTCCCCTTTTTGAAGTTTACCACCGTTCCCTCTTTCCGCAGGTTTTCTTAAAGGCGCTGACGTTTCCCCCCAAATCCCTCTCTATCCCAAATATTAGTTTTCGCTTCATTCCCCCCCCCATTTCTGCGCGGTGACCCTCTTCCGAGATCCCTTGTGGTCCCCCCCGTTCGAAAGAAAATCATTCGTTTTTCCGTTTATTTTCGTTTTTACTCGGCCGATGTTACGCTCCCTTCCCCTTTTTAGCCCTGCCGGCCCTCTTTGAGAGTCTTAGCAGATATCTTTCTGATCTTTTGTCCTTTTTTATCGCTCATGTAAGTGTCATCTCTCTCCGAAGCTCCCCTGATGGCCTCTTTTGGGCTTAGGGCGTGGCCTAGGAACCCCCTGCGTTTCCTTGACCTCCCTCTTTTCGTCCCCGATCTCTCTCCGCGGTAGTAGCAACATAAAGTAAATTTTCTCCCCTCCAATTGGACAGTTTAGATTAGTTCTTGCTGCCGATGTTTTGTCCCGTATTCCACCCCCTCATTCCGTGACCATCTTTTCCTTTTTACCTTTCCGCCGTTTTCCCAAGGCTTTTCCCCCTTTTTTAGTTTTGACCCTTTTGAGGGTCCCCTCTTTGACTGCTTGCGACGGTATTCTCCTTTTTGTTTTTTCCAAACCCCCCTTTCCACCACTCGTTTCCAACATTATCTGGTGGTGCCCGGAACTTTTTCCATCGTGTTTAGTTACCCCCCCTCCATTTCCCGTAATTGGCAACTGTTGTCGCCTTAGAATAGACTCCCCCCCTTCGATCACTCTTTCTTCTTTCCTTACGATGTAACGTTTTCGGCCTGGGACAATTGTAACGACCTTTTCCACCTCGGGACCGGTATCGCCTTCTTTCACGTGCGCGCCTGGATCCTTGTCTGAATAGTTTTCGAGCGATTTAGGGTTGCCTTCATCGGTTTCCGCAGGTCTTCGCTTTTTTCCACTTCCCCCCAATCAAATTCCTTGACAATGCAAGGTTCCCTCCCTTTTGTTTCCCGCCGGCACTCCCTTGACTTTTGCTAGCCTTTAGCGGCTTTGAGATCCCCTAGGACGTTTTTTCTCCGTTTAAAAAGCTGTCTTCGACTTTTTTGTTTTTTTCTTTTTGCCCAATTTCCTCCCCATTCTTTACCCTTTTTTTCCCTTTTGAACCCCGCCTTTCTATTGTGACTTAGTTTATGGCATGCCTGCGTGCGTATTCCACCGTCTACAGTGACTCTTCTCGATCTTTCATGGCCAGCTTCGGGCCCCGATGCTTCCATTTCCTGAGCCAGACATCCCTTAAAGGTTCTCTTGTAGTAACGAGTCCATCCCTATGTGGACTCCTTCCCGGATCCTTACACTGAACTTCTTCTCCCTTTTTTTTTCTTTTTGTGTAATTGATACCTCGAAGTCTGGTCCACATCCGATTTCTAATCCCCCTATCTTTTTTTTTTTTCCTCCCTAATTTTTTTTTGTTGAGATCGTCTCTCTCCCAACGGATGGTTTTTCCTAACAAATTACCACGAGAGGCCTTGCAGATCTTGTTCAGAGAAGGACCTTTTTAACCCCCTCAGAGACCTTTCTGGTGCGGTAAGGCAGCTCCACACGACACTTCCCTTTTCAATTTCCATTTGAGATGGAATAGAGAATCTTCCCCCCCAATTGCCCTCCATCCCCTATCTTTATAGTACCCGGTGTCCCTTCCCCCCGCACGCCACGTCCAGCCAGTTTAACCCTCAGTCCCCCACCCCCTGCGATCTATTCTGGCCCAAAAGGGGAAGGTCTCCAATACGCGTTGATCCCTGGCAAACAGCCAGACCCCACCCTTTCCTCCCCGCCTCTTTCTTCTTTTCTTACTTCGGCGCGGTACTGCGATCTTTTCAGGAATTATGGCGTACAACCGCATTTTTCCGCCCTTGGACCTCAAATTCTTGTTGTTACGGTTCCTCCCCGCCGGGTTCAAATTCCCCTCCCTCCACTCCCCGTCGGCACCTTCCCTTTTAGTGACATCCGCGAAGCGTTTTCCCAGGCGTCCTTCTCGCTCATCCCCGACGTTCGCATCTGCTTTCTTACCACGACGCTCTTTGCCTAAATTCCCTATTTCTCTATATCAAAGATCCTCCTGAAAGCTCAGGGGAGGCTATTATCCTGGCACGTCCGTGCCAATGTAATGTAAGCTTCATTGAGGTTCCCTAAAACTGATCTTTTTCCGTTCCAAACCGACCTCATTTTGTTGGTCTTTCTTTTGGTTCGGTGCCCTTTCCAGAATTTCCTATACTCCTCAGTCGGCAGCCTCTCCACTCGTCTCGGAACAGCAACAGAATTTCGATTTCATTTTGCTCGTCCCTATTGGTAATTTTTCTTTTTTGACGGCGATTGAACAACCTTCGCGATAGCAGCCCGAAACTTTTTTGTTTTTGTCGAGTTTTACAATTCCCCGCGGTCAAGTTATTAAAGAGCCTCCCGAGCCCCTCGGAAACTCCCGTCCACCAACAGTCCTATCCACCCCCACCATCTCCTACCCCTGCCCACGGATTTCGATTTATTTACCCACCTCTTCTCCCTGACAATTACTGAGTTCGGAAGGGACCCCCTCTCCACTATGGTCACTAGAAGCCGCCACCTTTCAATTTTTCAGCTAAAACGCTTTCCTCCCATTTTTCCGGATTATACGAAGAACAGAAGGTCTGAAGGTTTTTTATGTTTCAGTCCAGGATATACCCCCTTCCTTCTGTTTTCCCATTCCAAGTCCTGATTTATCGGTCCGTTTTCGAACGAAGATGTTTGTCTCTTAAGGTTTGCCGTTCTTTTCGGTCCCGCGCTTTCAAAGACTTTGTTTGCTGCTTTTCCGATATGCGGGGCCCTTTTTCCTTCCGTCGCTCGGCCTCTTTATAATCGATAGGTTAAAAAAGTCTCAGGGCTTCCGCATTGCCAAAACCCCACACCCCCCCACGGCCCCCCCCCCCTTTTAAGTGGGATCACTCCTAGCCTTCCGCTCTTCCGATGAAATTTTTACCTCGCCTGAAGAGTGGCTTTTCCCCTTTTTCCCAATAAATTTGCTCATTCTTAGTTCTCCTTCACTCCTCTTAGTTCTCCCCCCCCCTTGATGACGTTACACCCCCAATTCATCTCGGCCTGGCAGAGAATCTTGCTCTCTGAGAGCTTCCATTTCACCGATTTATTTGCAAAAACCCTTCCATCCAAAGATTGACAATGCACCCCCTCGGTGATCCTTCCAATAATTTCCCTGACCTCCCTATTCCAGGAGGGATGCAGTGTACACTTTCTTTTACAAGCTGAAGCCGGTCGCCTTTCGTTCACCACCATCTCCACTTCCTCTTTAAAATGACGGTGATAATTTTTCTTCTTTCTGATTTCAGATTTTTTATGTCATGTTTTTGACTCGGGCAATCGTTCTTTCCCGCATCCTAAACACAATTCTTTCTTTTTAGATGGGCGGGTTGTCATCTGACCTCTCCTTGATTCTCCCCCCAGGCGTCTTTTTCTAGCCTCTCTCGGTCCTTGACCTTCCTTTGATAGACTGGATCTCTTCTCTTTCTTTTCATCATCTTTTTTTCACAGGCGGGTTTTTTGTTGCTCTCTCTTTCTTATGATCTTTATACACTCATCGCCTTATCCCCCGCTCGGCTACAGCCTCCCTCGTTCGAGGTGAGCATCTCTCCTTGCCGTCCACCGCTAAAAGGAAGAATGTTTTTCCTTTCTGCTTAAAATCTTCCGTGCCCGGGGGAAGCCAAAACATCATCCAGAGACGCGGGCTATCATCCCCCTCCCTTCACCAGGCTTTCAACCGTGTTCCCCCTCCCCTACTTTTCCAGTGTGCTCCAAACACTCATCCGTTTTTCCGCTTCGCCGGCCCCCCCGACCCCTTCCCGACCGGGCTCCATCCTTCCTCCCATGAGGTCCCCTCATTATTTCTTTCGATGCCTTTCAATCTTTTTTATGATTTTTGACTGTTTCCCGTTCGCAAACAGCCTTCCCCATTCCTCAGAGCTCCTCTGCTCCAGAAGCCGTCTCTTCTAAGATTCTTTCCCTTTTTTTTTTTCGCCAAATTTCAGTTTTCCCACCCGGGCTTTTTTTTTTCGAATTCCCCCCTACTCCACCCCTGCACCATCTGTTGGTGTAGGCCTCCCCTCCCCCCGAGGACAACCCGGTCACCCTTTCCCGGATTTCTCCCTATAGTTCTTCTTCGCCCTTGACTTTTCCTCTCGCCTCATTTTACGGCTTTTGTACACCATTCCCCCATGCTTCGTCGATGGCTTCGGCCCGCCCCCCCTTCACGCCGTACCTCACCTGTCCCCTCTCCCCGATTCCGCTTCGTTTTCACCCCGGCGCCTTATGGTCGACGCCCCCCCTATCTCTTCCCCCATATTTCCGCGAACTCTCCCATCTTCGACTGTTGAAGCCTTTATGTACGTGTCTAATTGGACTTTTTTAACGCGCCAGGCCTGACCTCCTTTCCTCTTTTTTCTCGTCTATCGGTACGATGTTCGATCCCTTCCTTGGTGATCTGAAAACTGTAAGTCTGCCTTTGGAGTCAGGAGCGTGACCCCATATCTAGCCTTTTGATCGCTTTTCAAGTCTAGCTCAGGTTAAGTTTCTATCCGAAGATCACTCCCTATTTTTGTCGATTGATCTTTGGGTCCTTACCCGAGGTTTTCTAGTCTTTTCAAAGGACTTGGCGGGTAGTAGCATTTTCTTCCCGAGTACAGAATCTTGAACTCCCCGATCGTTGACGCTGCCACTTCTTGCAGACTTTTGTTTCCGCCAGTCCTAAACAAGAATTGCCTCCCCAACCGGACTCTCAAGGTAAAAACCTCGGCCTTCACAAAGCGTTTCTCTGGTTTTTCGCCCCCTGGAAGATCCTGAGGCTGCTTGCCCTTACGGCTGGTCTTCGTTAAAGGTGCGGAACGGAACTCTTTTTCAGGGCCAACCTTCCTCCCCCCTTTCCAATTTCTTTTGACCGCACTCCCAGGTGTATTGTTCCCCTTAAAAATTACCTTTATTTCCCCCCCCGTTTGTTTAGACTTATAGACGACCTTTTCTTTGACGATTTTCCTGTCTTCTAGATACATAGGTCCATCCAGATTGCGAACCCCCTTGTTGACCGCCCCTACTTTACTTTCGTTGTTGCGCCGTTTTACCCTGCCCCCCCGTCGCCGTGCCGGCTCTTTCTTAGCTTGTGCCTCCTTGGACTCATCTTGTACTTAGTCCTTCTCTTTGGTTGCCACAACCAAAACTCCTTTAGCATAAAGTTTTTTCGTCCCTTCGCAATTTTTGTTTCCCGCCAGGAACGCCAGTCCTCCTTCCTTCCAAGCTTCGGTCGGTAATCTCTCCTCTTCTTTTCCGTACACCAAGCTTTTCCTGGTTTGTGTGGATTTTTTGCTCCATCTTCTACAAGACGACTGGTCCCTTTTACAAATAACTCTTGGCTTGATGTTGCTGGCGTTATGGCAACCGTTCCGGCCGTTTGTTTTTTCAGCTCTCCCGATGCGGAGTCTTTGCACTGTTTTTTGAGGCCTCGCACTGCATGATCTGACATTTCCTGTCCCTACGTTTTCCCCCGGTAGCTGTGGGAGGCTCCAGCTCAACTGGACCTTTTCTCGATGTTGGAGCGGCTAGGAAGCGCGGACAACTTTTTACCGGTTTCGTTTTGCTCGTGTACGTTTGTTTTCCATCGCCCGAGAAACCATTATGTACCCCATCACTCTTTCTCTCCTCCGTTTTTTTTGCCTTATGTGGGTCCGCGTTTCTCGGCGAATGTCCATCCCCTCCCAGCGGAAAGTGCGGGCTTTTTCCGCGCCGGCGTCGCTTTTGCAGCCACATGAGAACCGGGAGTTCGCTTCACGCCAAGACAGGCCTTTGGTAATAGGAACGTTCGCATGAGTTGGCGGATCTCCCTCGGGAAGCAGCCTGGTTCCCCGCCTGCCCTCCTAGAAGCTGTTCAGGAACCACGTGTCCTTCCACGCCAGCGCCCTCGCTCGTAAATTGCAGCTTGTTAACATTGTACCCACTTCCCATTCTGTAGAATACTGGATCCCAATTCCCCAAACCAGTCGTCTTTGTAATTCCCTGCATCGTCGCTGACCGCGCTCTTTCTCCTTCATTATGGAGTTCGCGGGACCCCGACTTAGGACGACAATGTCACAAATTCGTTTATTTTTAGGTTTTTTCCTCCCTGCGCTGCAAGATTACTTTTCTGCCTTTAAGCGCTCTACATCCGACTTTCTCGTTCAACCCCCCGGCCTTCCATTAGAGACTACATCGTAGATCCTTCCGGTTTTGTCCGCCATTATTGATAGTTTAAACCAGGAGCATCTTTCTTTTCACGTGTTCCACCCCCGAAGAGCTTCCCGCTTGTCTTCTCGTTTTTGCAGGGGATATTATCCTGCGCACGCAGTTGCAATGCTCCCCCGTTATTGCTTCCCTACTCTTTGAGTGCTTGTTCCAAGCCCCTCCTTTTTAGATGTTTTTCCGTTCCATGACAAGTTTCTAATTCCTATACGCGCCGTCGGCCTTATCCCCACCGCAAGGGCACGGTTCATAAGGCCACACCCTCTCCACGACCTTTGTCGACGGGCCTTCATTGGTATCCGCTACCTGATTTGACGGCAAGGATGTTGATTTCCGGACACCCCCGCGTGCCTGGTAAACTCGAGTCCCGGTTTCCACATCTCTTTCCCCCTGTCTGAGACGTTGTACCCGGGCTTCCTCTCCTGGGAAGTACGCCTGCAATCTCTCCTAAACCCCCCATCGCTCGCACAACGGAAGCACCTTCTTTCTTTGGCCCAAGACGCCCAACCCTCCCCCACATGAGCTTCCACTTGAACCACCCTCTCCTCCGATTTTCACTCGCCTTTTACGTCCGGACGGCCAATTTCGACCCACGTTCTTTATCGAAATCGTCAAAGTTATATTACGAATCCCATTAAGGTCTTGGATGTCTTTTTCTCTTTGTTTCCCCCAGCAAGGATTCTTACCGGCGATGGGACCTTATCCCCGTTTTTTCTTTTGGGACGCAAACTTCCTCCGTTGTTTCTCAAGGTTTGGCCCTGTCTCTGTATTGCCGTTCCGACACCTACCCTCCTTTCTTTTCCTTTTATAAGGTGGCCGTCGGCCGTGAACGCTTGATTCCCCCAGCTAGAATGTTTCCGATATTACACCAAGTGCCTACTTGTCTGCCGCCCTTTGCAGTCAGTTGAGCATAGCGAGCTCTTCCCTATTCCGCGACATTTTTCCACCTTGTGATTCCCTAGCCGCGTGGCTGATTCTCCACCATGGCGAAGTGATGCTAGCAGTACTTTCTTCTTCGTTTCAGGTCTCCCGAAAATCCGTGCTGAATTGGCGCACTCCACTCTTAGTGTCTCATAGGATTCTTTCAACTCTTTCCTCTTTTTTCCCTGAGTTCGATCCGATGACCTTTTGTTCCGTCAACCAAAGCACACCGCTCCCCCCCTTCCCACATATGATCATTTCCTTACCTTTGACCGGTATCGAGTGTTGCCAGTCTTTCTGACTTCGTACTTGACGGAGAGGAACCGCTGGGGATTCCACAGCCGAGGCTTTGTCAGGCCCACCTAAAGTGTTATGAGGCCTGGGCTGTGTTATGGCCGCCCTACGCTTTCTTGAATGGGTTGTTTAGCTTCCCTCATCCGTCGATTCGACTCCCTTCACCACCCCCTCGGCCGGTTTTCTGGTGGCGGTTTTTAATTCCTGCTCGGCCCTCGAACCCGACATCTTTTCTTTGACTTTCGTTCTGATTCACGTTTTCTGACCTGATCATCTCTCTACCCCCGTTTTGCTTGTTTTGTAGATAGAGGAGGTAAAAACCTTTCTGATTTCCCCACCAGCTCCTGTCATCAAGCATTGTCCTCGTTCGAGGCCGAATGCGATAAAAACGCCCCAGAACTCTACTTTTTTTTTTGGTTAGGTCTTCAATCTACCCGATGATGCCCTATGCCACTCCCCGGCAGAGAAGCTGTGCTCGACCCCCCGGTCGGAACCGGGATCCACCCTTGTCTTTTCGTCTCTATTCATCTGGGTTGATAACAGCAGATCCCCCACCCCCCAGTTAGAGGCCCTCATTTAAGCTCCGGATAACATCCCCCCCCTCTTGGCCAAACCCTTTATTTTTCCTGTCCCGCTGGTGAACAGTTCCCTCGCTTCCTCTGGCTGCTTGTTTTTTTGCAGTCTTCCTCCTCAGCCCCTTCCCTCTAATACCCATCTCCCTCCCCAAGCCGATTTGAGACACTAAGATTATTTGCAATTTCTTGTCCAATCCTTCCTTTCGTTTGGCTGGCGCCTCCTTTACGCCTTTTTTTTTTTGATATCCTCCCTTTATCTTTGTGGTGCTTCATAACCTCGGGGATCAACGATTGTCACCTTTTCCTTTTTCCGTAGATTAGAGCTCTCTCTTTTCAATTCCTTCGGAATCGGTGCGGCCCTGAACTTTGGTACCAATGTGAACTCGCGCTTCCCCTCAGGAACGCGTCAGGTCTTTCAAAAGCTAAGACCCTTGCAAGTAACACCCCCCTCCCTTCCTGCGTTGTGCGGACCGTCGCAGCATTCCTGTTTCCCTTTTTTTAACCTTCCCCCCATTCTTCGTTTGCCTTTCCTAGAAAACGTTCCGAACCCCTCTCCCTACATCCCTTGGAACTGGACCCATCCCCAAAAAAAAACTCCTCCATTCGGTTCTTTCGTATCCGGACGTTTTGGACAAGCCCCCGTCTTAGTCTAAAGGCGGCGGACCTTTGTTCCTGGCGAGTGAAATGACA
>Ga0179593_1463003_pt1 | contig 15752 bp, 27 predicted proteins | sample CZODoug2_1_08_16_FD_185931 | JGI IMG/M metagenome (GOLD analysis project Ga0179593, IMG submission 185931) | Vadose zone soil fungal communities from Angelo Coast Range Reserve, California, USA - CZODoug2_1_08_16fungal (PacBio error correction) | ecosystem: Environmental > Terrestrial > Soil >... | reverse complement strand
CTTTTTTTTATTTTTGTGTTTGTTTTAAGATTTTGAGGGCGGCGTTGACCTGCCCGGACCCCCCTTTCAGTAGAATTATTTTTTCTGCTCCCCCCCCCCCTGGTGTTCATTTTTAACCAACCTCCCCCCCCCCAGTTTACCACCATTGAGATCATATACTTTTCTGGGATATTTTTGGTTTTGCGGGGGCCTTTCTTCCTTGTTACACCGCTTTGTTTTATTGTTTCGGTTTTGTACTCGTGTTTTTTTCTGTTAAGTATTTTGCCCCCCTCAATTTTTTGGCCGATTGTTTTCCAAGGAGCCTTAGCGTTTTCTTTTTCCTCTTTTTTTTCCGTATTTTCCCCTTGTGCCCACCCCCTTTTTACTGTGTGCCCTGTTATATGGCCCAAAACCAACACGGAAACCCTTCCTTTTCCGTTTTCCCTTCGTTTTACTTTACCTGTCTCCACCTTTGGGCTTGATCCGTTCTCGGGAATTGACAGCACGCCAAGTGTCTTCTTCTTTTCACAACCTGGTGGTTTTTGAAGGCCACCTCTTTTCCCCGTCCCCCCCCTTTTTTTTTGTTGCGACCTTTTTTTGAGCCCATGTGGGGCTTTCATTCCTTCCCCGGGGGGAACCCGATTCACCCCACTTTTGGGGATTTTTTTCAATGGCGCCCCCCCCCCCCCAAACTGTGTTCCCCCGTTTGTTTCCGTCGTTTTTTGACGGTTGTCTCTTTTGCCCCTTTCCCCCCCACTCTATTCCCCCAATTTTTCTTTTTCCCCCCTTGATCTTTCCTCCTTTGCCCCGACTTTTTTTTTTTTTTTTGGACCTTTGGGAATCAGGTTGCTCATCCAACCGGTCATGGGCGGGAAATTTTCCCAGCCAGGCGCCCCATCTTGAAATCCGGTACTTATTGCGGCTTTTTTCCTTCTACCCAACCGTTGCTATTCTCGCTCCAAAACCCCCTTTGGGTCGCGTTGCAGTGTTATGTGGGTTGCGTTGACTGCCCCCAAATGGCGTCTCCCCACACCGTGTATTTCTGGACTTTTCTTTATACCTTGTCCATCATTGTCCGTTATTTTCCCTCCCACTCAATCCTTCTTTTGGCAATGCGGTCTACCCCCTAGAAGACTTGGTTCCTTGGGCGCCATTTTTTTTCAGGCGGCCCCCCTCTTCTTTTTCTTTCTCACCCACCATCCTGTATTGAGTGTCACCAATTTTCCATTGGTTTTTTCCGGCCCCTTTGTTGCCTTTTCTTCTTTCTTATTATTAAACTTACACCGGGACCCTTCGTTCATTCTTTTTTTCCGTTTTTTCCCGTTCTCCTTTTATTTCCCCGGTTTGTTTTGATCCCCCCCACCCACTTCGTTTCTCTAACTAACCTACGTGTCGATGCCTTTCAACAACCAGAGGTTTCCCCCTTTTTTTCATTTTTAGACTGCGCTTTTTCCACCTTTTTTTGTCTTTTTTTCTCTCCTCTTATTTAGGCAGTCTTTTTCGACCAAGACCACACTCAGTATAGGTTCATTGGGTTTATCCACACCCAGCTCCCTGCAATTTGCACTTTGTTGTTTTAGCATCCCTTTCCGCGCAACCAGCTTTTTTTTTTTTTTTTTTTTTTTTTTTTTTGTTTTTTTTTTTTTTTTTTTTTTTTTTTGTGGAGATTCTTTTTTTCCCCTCCGTTACGACCCCTCAAGGCATAACCCCCTCCATTTTCGTCCACAGCTGAATCACTTTTTTGAGTTTCTGGTGGTCTCCGGATTTGAATTTTTTTTTCCCCCTAGGGACCCCATGTCCCTGCTTTTCCTCGTTGAATTTCATTCACCTTTCCCCACGACCCAGGCAAACGACAAATTGGCTCCTGGCACCATTCCCCAGGGGTACACCCCCTTATCCCCACTTTTTCGACCCATGAACCAAGGCTCTCTTTGTTTGTTTCCCCCCTTGTCTAGGTTTTTCAAAAGTTTTTTGTTTTTCGGTTGGTGTTGATTTCACCCCGCTTCATTGACCATTCCCCCCACCAGTTTGAAGGGTGCTTTTTTTCTTCTTCCTTGAGCACACCAGCCCCCCCAACTTTGACTTTTATTCTCCCCTTGTGAAAGCGGGATAGCGCGGCAACCTTATTTTCTTTTCACTCTTATTGGACCCAATAACACATACGGACTCTCTTCTTTTTTTCGTTTTTGCCCCCCCCCCCCCACTCTTAATGGGGGTGGGGGTTGCGCTAGGGCGCAGTGGACTTGCCCCCCACCACCTTTTTCGGTTACGCTCATCCCGTATGTTCCGGTTGTGAGAAGCGGTCCCATCGGTCCCGCGCGCCGCAGCAGAGATTTCCCTCCTTCTTTTGGTTGTTTGTTTTGATTGAGCTGACTTTTTCGCCCTACGGGGTGACCCCTGGCTGGAAAAGTTTGCCCGTTTTTACCCGCCCCCTCCAATTTGGTGTTCCCCATGGCTTTTGTTTCCCCGCTGTCCTTCCCCCCCATTTGGGCTTCCTGTTGGTGCAAAAGCCTCCTGACCCTCCCAATGTCGATTTCTTGTCTTACCTTTGAGTTTGTTTTCTGCCCTTTTTACGGTCTGCGCGTCATCCCTGTTTTTGATGGTTTTTTTTTTTTTTTTTGTTGAAAGCTTTTTTTGCGGTGTTTTTCTTCTATGTTACGCACAGGCTTTTCATGGCCCCCCCTTTGTTTACTGTCACATTGAGTGTGGGTTACCCCCAAACCCCACCCCATCGCCTTTTTTTCCTGCTGCCAGTCCCCCCCCCCCCCCCCACCCAACACACCCCCCCACCCCCCCAGTTACAAATCTCGGGTTTGTTTATTTTTCTGTTGGGATTGGAAACTGTGGATTTTTGTTTTGGGACCCCCACTTTTTGATTTTCTTCCTTTTTTTGTCGGGGCTCTTCTGTTTTTTTTTTTTTGTTGAAGAGGCCTTTTTGGGCTGGTTCCATGATGTTTGTCCATGTCCCCCCCTTTTCTTTTTTTTTTTTCAAACATTGGTTTCCATTCTTTTTTCCCCCTTTAGTACTCCCACTGGAAAGTCAGCTTTTCCCTTCCCCATGTGATTGTTGCTATTGCCTTCGTGTGCCTTCGTTTTTTATCGTCGGGAGATATCCCCCCATTAGTTTTACGTGCTGTTTTTTTTTTGTTCCCACTGCGACGTTGATTTTTTTCCACGGTTTCCTTTTGCTGTCGCTATGTGTTTTTTGTCATCCCCCCTTCTTTTTTTTTTTTGTTGTGTTTTTTTACGTTTGCGTTAAAATGACCTTATTTCTGTTTTTTTTCACATGGTTTTTTATCTCCCCATTTTCCCCACTTGCCCAAAATGAGTTTCTCCACACGGTTGCCCCCCACAGCTGTGGGCCCATGGCGGGGGCAGCCCCGTGTCTTTTTTTTCTCTTTGTGGGCACGACCCCCGTGACCTCGAACACTGCGAATTTCCTTTCCCCCCTTCCCCTTGTCTCGTCACTTTTCGCACCCCCCACCTGGTTTAAACGTTTTTCAGGACCTATCCCGCGGGCCCCCCTTTCTTAACACAAATCACAAATTGGCTTTCTTTCCACCCTCCCCTCCTTGGGCTTTCCTGTCTTTTTTTTACTCTTTGCCCCAATTGGGCGATTCCCCCCTTTCCCTCCTCCTCCACCCCCCCGGTCGTTCATAGGGGTGGCGTGTGGGACGTCCCATTGACCAAAATCCCTTCTTGGTCCCAGTTCTAGGTCTTTTGCCGTCATAGCTTTTTTCTCCCCCGTCCCTAAATGTGGTGTGGTTCCCCCGTCCTTTTTTTTGCATGCCTCTTGGTTTGCTCCCTTTTTTTTTTTTTCGCCCCTTTTTTGTCCTATTTGTGGGGAATGAACCCCCCCCCCCGGGGCTACACACCGGTCGCGAAAACCACGGTCCTATCAACCCTTGTGGAGTTTTTTTACTTTTCCCTTTTGAAAATTTCTCTCCTGTACCCCTTTTTTTTTCTTGGCCCGTTTTTCCCCACTTGATAAGGCGGTTTCCTTTTAGTGGGTTTCGGTCCCTTTCTTCCTCCCTCTTAATCTTTTTTTTACCCTGGGAATTGGGTGTGCTCTTGTGCATTGGTTTTCACCCCCCCCCCCCAAACCTATTATGAATGACACTCCTGGCTTCCTTTTTTTTCTGCCTTTTTGGGCTTGACCCAACCCCCAGTTTTCCTCTGGTCCCCCGTTCTTTCTTACTCTGTCCCAACCGTTCCTTGTTCGTTTCTACGCGTTTCTGGGACTCCTTTTGGTGTTTGCTTTTTCTCCCCAATCACTTTTTCTGCATCCTTCCCTTGTCGTTCCCCCTTTCCTTCGACTTTTTGACCCCTATTTTTTGCCACATGGGTATTGTCCCTACAAGTCGCCGTCCACCTTCCCCTCTTTCCCCCCGGTTGACATTGGGTGGTTGGTCTCCGGCGATTTTTCCCCTTGGTTTTTTTGTTGAACTTGTTTAGTGCCCTACGAAGAAATCGGTCCCCCCAACTCTTTTTTCCCTCTTGCCATTTTTCATTTGCCCCCCCTTCATAACCCAACACTTTTTTTTTCTGGACATTGAGGCCCGTTCGGGGCCCTCCCATTCCCGCTTTTGGTAAATCACGCCTCCCCTCCCAACCTCCCCCTCCTTTATCTCATGTTCAAACGTTTTTGATTGTGTCTTTTTTTGATTGTTCCTTGTCAAAGTCTCGCCCCCCTTTCTAGTTGTCTCCTTGGTAAAAGTTTCGCAGTTCATGTTCCCACTCACACAAACTGTAACCCCGTGTCGCTCTCTTCGGTCCCTACCTCCGTTTTGTGTGTTTGTTCGATTCTTCTCTGTTTTTCCTTGTGCCAAGCTTTTTTGGTGGCTGTCCGTGAAGCGTTAACCACTTTGCCCCATTCTCCACTGTATCAGTTTCGACTTTTCGTTGCAGGAACCCCACCCCCCTACCCCCCCCTTTTGACCACTGTGTGTGTTTATACCTTTTGATTGTGATTAGTTTCTGTGTCTTCGTTTTTGATTTTCGGGTCCCGGTTTTTTTCTTTTGTTTTTTTTTTTTACCGATGCTGGAGTCGACTTTTCCCTTTCGTCTCACTTTTTTATGGGTGACTTTGTGTCCACTGTTGACCCATTTTGGGTTCCGATCCAATCCTTTCTTCGGTTTCTTTTTTTTTTTGTTTCTTCTTCACTGGGCCCGTTGTCTTCCCCCCCCCCCCCAGGCACCCGTCGTCCCGTTTCTTGACACCCACACCAAACCTTTTTTTCCAAACGTCCTTTTCGGGAAAATTTCCAGGTACTACCTGTTCAATCCCCCCCCCCATGTGTGTTGATTTTCCGTTTCTTTCTGTCGACATTTTGTACTCTTATGGGCGCAGGATCAAACATGTTCTGGTTCACCCAATATTTCCCCTCCACTTGCTGTTTCGCGTCCACAACCCACGGTTGTGCTTTTTTTTTCAATTTCCTGGTTACATCATTCACTCCCTTTTGTTGCACCCCAGTATTCATTTTTTTTTTGTCCTTTCTTGCTCCAAAAACCCAAAGTGCTCACCAACCCACACGCTGTGGCTTCCGCCCAAGGTTTCGTTGTTCACCCCATTTTCTGCCACTGCATTTTGCGCGACCCCCATGCTTTCCATGGGATAGTGTAGTAGTTCCGTCCAGGTTAAGGGTCTTTCCCCTGGCCTGGACCCCTTTGACAAGCATAACTTCGGAAATTCTTCAGCTTCCTTGCAAGGTCCGGTTATTGTCTCTGTGGGGAGCCCTGTTCTTTTCCCCAAACAGTTTTCTGCTCAAAACCCCCCTGTTTGTTGAGCCCTCCTTTTCCCCTGTAGTTGGCGAAGGGTCTTCAAAACTGCGTTTTGTCACACGCCTTGTTTCTTTTTCCTTTTTACGAATGTCCTAGATCCCGTGGCGCACTTTTCCCCCCTCACTCAATTCTCTTTTTTTGGTTGACCAGTTTTTCGTTCTCCCCCTTTTTTTTTGGACCGACTTGGGCGGGGTTTAGGCGAACCTTCTTCCCCACTCCATATTCCGCAGTTCCCGCCCCCAGTCTGGTTCATTGGCTGTTTTGATCCTTTTTAGTGTGTTCTTCTTTTTTCCCTTTTTCTTGTGTCATCTCCGTTTCCCCTGGTTTGGTTTTTTCTGTTTTTCCCCCTTTCCTTTGGATCATTCCTTTTTCGAGTTCGCTCCCTTCGGTGCGGGGTGGGTGCCCCGAAATTAATCGGTTCCCCCCTCATGCCCCCCCCCTTTTCTTGGTGGTCCCTTTTTGTGGGTCCGCACCGCGATGCAAGTTTTTTTCGGGGCGATCCTTTTGCTCGTTGCCTGGATTCCCTTTCCGTTTCAATTTCCAAGTTTTTCCACCACTCGTGTCTTTCGTGGTTCTTGATTTCTCCCACACCCCTTCAGTCCCCCGCCTGCGTTTTTTGTACACCTTGCGCCTTTTTAACCCCGACTCCCTTGGTTGGGCGACTCGTCACCTGTCCTCAATTGACGTTTGCCATTATTCCCCCTCCCTGGTTTTTCCCCCTGGGCCTGAACTTCCCCATTTGATTGCTGTTCCCTTTTTTCATCTTATTGGTGTCTCCTGGCGAGGAACAATGTCCCCCTCTTTCCCGTCCCGTCCATAAAAACCAAGGACACGCCTCATCCCCCGCCAACAAGGTTTTTTCCAGTTTTTTTCCACCCCCTGACCTGATACACTTTTCTCACCTGAAAACAAGGGTTTTTTCAGACCCTTTTTGTGGGGACAAGTTCCGGTCTTTCCCACCAGGCTTCCTTTTGTGTTGTTTTGTTTTTTGATTTTACCGCTCATTGTGGACAAGCCACCCACCAGTGGCTTGTCCTTGTGCTACTTCCTGAATTTGGAGTCACCCCCCCCCCGACAAATGACGGATTCTACACCAGTAAAGACTTTGGATAGCGTCCTAACTGTTGAATCTTGTCTTTAACTTATTATTGTGTCCTACTACTGGACTAGCTGATTCGGCTCCTTTGCCAATACTTCCTGGTGTGGAGTTTTTGACGATTTCCTCGTTGTTTCCCCACGTTAGGGGGTCTTTCCTTGTGTTTCCCGGTCAATCACTGTCCCCTGTTTTAGCGCACCTTCTCCTTTTTCCCTCTTTTCCTCCCCCTTTTTGTTGTTTTTTTTTTTTCTTTTCGTTCTAGCTCCGGGACCCCGGCCGTCTCTTACTTCTGGGGAACTTGCCGCAACGCCCTGCACCCTTGGTTAGACCCCCTTGCCTCCCTTTTTTCCCCCACCAGGGTGGCTCCGGTTTCGTGGCACCCGCGCCGACCTCTTTTTCTCTTTTTTCGTGATTTTTTCTACCCCCCCACAGAGTCTTTCTTACCCCCAGTCAGTTCTGCTCTAAATTTCCCTGGTTTAGTGTGTTTCCCGCCGTTTTTTTTGTCTGTGTTTTGTTTTTTTGTGACTGACTTCATTCTTTTTAAAAGTCTCAGTCCTGTGTTTCCCCTTTGTCCATGAGCGTTTTAATTTAACTTTCCCCCCACCAACACGGATTGCCTGGTTCCTGGCTTTCCTAGACACCTTTTTTACAGGTCTTGCCCCCCCCTTCCTCGCCCCACTTGGTTTACGTTTCTTTTTTTTTCCCCCAGTTTTTTTGAATTTTCCGGGTTCTTTTTTTGACATTGCTGAGCTACTTGTTGGTCGGTCTCTTCCATGTTTTTTCCATCGTTGTTAATGAGGCAGAGTTTTGACGGTTTTTACCCCTGTTCCTTCTTCCCCCCATTCAATCCCATTTCTTCACTGTCCGTCCCTCCCCAATTGGAGTTTTCAGCTTTTTGTTTTCCATGGTTTTTGCTGGTATATGCCTTCGGGGTCTTTCCCTATTTTGTCATTTTTCTTTAGACCCAGGCCTTTTTACTGGCTTTCTGGTTTGGTGTAACCTCGTGATGCATTGCGTTCCCCCCAAGGTCCATTTTTTTTCTTTTGCTTCGGTTGTTCTTTGTCCTTTCAACCTTCACCTGGCGTCGAGTGTTGTCTCTTGTCGTTTTTTTTTTTTTTTTAAACACTTTTGACTGTAGCGGCCCCCTCGTTTCTCTCTCCCCCCCCTTTTCCCATTTGCATCCTTTTTCGGCCATCCACCCCCTGTGTTTTCCTCTTTGTCCTGCCTTTCGTCCTGTTTTTGATTCTTTTGACACCCGCCCCGTTTATTCCTATTGACCTGTCTTCTTCCAGGTGATTTCTTCCTGATCTGCACTGGCCCTTGTCTGAAAACCCCACGATAGATCGAGGCACACCTTTTTGTTGGAAAACCCCCCAACTGTTTTTACTGGCCCTAAATCCATGGGTTTGGTACATTCCTGGTTACCTTTTATGGAAATTGGTTCCGGCCGCCTTTAGTTTCCTTAAAAATTTTTGTCCTTCCTTTCCCATTTTCTTCTTTTTTGTGTTTCCTGCCGTCATTGCCCACATTTTTTTTTCACTATTTTTGGGGATTTTGAGGTTATGGTTTTCGTTTGCTTGTTTTTTTGACCCCCAAGTCTTCCCAAGTCCCGACCCTGTCGTGTGTTTTACTCCCCCCGGTCTTTTTGTTTTGTCTTTTTTTCGCCTTCCCTTCCGCTGGCTCCGGCGGTTTTGCGCTTTTTTTTGAGGCATAAAATCCTCCCCGTTCGGGTGTGTTTTCTCCCCCCCCCCAAGTTTTTTAAACCGTTTGATTTCCAACCTGGCCCCTATTCAATTTCTGGCGCACCATGCTGGAACCTTTCCTTTTTTATGGGTTCTTTTTCCCCCTTTTTGCCCCAGCGGGCTTCTTTCCCGGGTTCGAAAACCTCACTACTCTTTTTTTCTTACCTCCTGGTTTGGGTCGAGCTCTTGGCCCCTTTTTGACCCCCACCCACCCCCCCCCCCCCCCCCCAAAAAAACCCCTAATCGTCCCCCTGTTCCACGTTCCCAGCGATTTGAGCCGTTTTTTTTTCCCCGCGTTTCCCTTTTCCACAAACCTCTACTGGTGATCTGGTCCCCGGGGTTGCTTTCTGGTACCAATTGGCCTCAACCTCTTGTCTCGAACAGCAACCGTTTGCCCACCTTGTTGCTTTTTTCCCCAGGTCCCATCCCTTTCTTACCCCCCATTCCTGCCTGTGTTCGTTTCTCGTCACTCGAGGAACACAATTCCTGCACCCATGTGGACTTGAACAATTTTTCCTTTTCGTCCCTGTTCCCCCCTTCACGTCTGGTTTTTCAATTTTTGTGTGTTTTCATTACGGGGCGACGTTACCGTTGTTTTTGGGACGGTCCGGGCCCGTTCTGATCAAGTGTTTCAGTGCCACTTGTTTTCCCTGACTTTTTTGAGATGACGACCACAGCGCCCCATACCGGCTAGAAATTTTTGTGTTTTTTTTTGCAAATCAATCTCCCCCCCCCCTTCCTTGCATCCCCCCTCACCAACTTTGTAGCCCCCCTCGTCCCGTTCGTGCCTCCCCTCCGGTAGGTGCAACCACGTTTTCAATCCCCATCGCACTACCATCCTTCATGTGTCCCCCCCAGTTGTGTTCTTTGGCTTGTTCCGGCCCACGTCCCCTCGCCCTTCTTCCCCCTTGCTCCTGGCACTTTTGGAGTTCACTTCACGCACCCCACAAACAGTATTCCCACCCACCCCCTGCTCTTTCCTCTTTTTAAGCATAAAGTTGGTTGTTGTTTTAGATCTTTCTGTTGTTTTCAAGATTTTGGCGTGTGCAGTTTCCATTCGACCCCCTTAGTGGTCGCCACCCACGTCTATTTCGGACGGCCGTTGCCGTACCCAAAGTTTTTCCCCCCCAGATTGTTCCCCCCTTTCGTTCTTCAATGGTTTTCCTTGGTGTTGATTGGCTGGCTGTGACCTAACCCTCTCCTTTTATTCCTTCGGGTGCTCCCGTCATTCAATTTTTTTTTAGGAGATTTTTTTTATGTTAATTTTTCCCCCGCCCCATCTTTTTTTGTCTTTTTGGTTCTCTTTTTCCTTACTTGCCGGTTTTTTTTCCCCCCCCGTTTACTTTTTGATGTCCCAAACACAACCTCCCGACCGTGACTTTATTTCCTGCCTAAAGGGTTTCGTTTTCTTTTTGCAAAGAACAACAGGGGGGTTCCAGTCCTTTCCCGGCGATAGGTTTTTCCCCCCCTTTTCTTTCGTCTCTTTTTCTCCCCCCTTCCCTCACCTCCCCTCACCTCCCTTCTGTCTCCTCCCTCCCCGATGCTACCTTACCCTCCCCTATTCTTTCTCCCCACTCTTTCTCTCCTTTCCCTCCCCTGTTTATCCCCCCCTTCACCCCGCCGCCCTCAATACACCCATCCATCTTCTCTTCCCTATTCCATCCCTCTATCCCCCATCACCCTACCCCGCCCGGTTTTACTTCCCGTTCTCTGTCTCTCCGCCCCCATTTTTCGCCCGCATTTTTCTCTCCGCGCTCTCCCCCCCCTTCCCCTTCGTCTTCATCCTCCACGTCTCTTCCCCTTTTCCTACCCCCCGTACTTTATGGTTTCTCTCGTCCACCGCATTCCCTGATACCATCCTTCCCCCCTACCTCCCCCTCCCATTTTCCCCCCCTCGTCCCCCCTCCTACCCCACCTCCCACCTTTCCCCCCCTTCTCCGACCACCCTCCTTCTCATCCTCCCCCCTCCATTCCCCCCTCTTGCTCCTTCACCCCGTCCCCTCCTGTCCCCACCCCTCGGCTCGCCTCATCCCTCCCTTCGTCTCCTTTCCTCTCCCACTTCCTTTACACCCCCCCACCACCTTTTCTCATTACTTGCCCCGCCTCGCCTTGCCTCCCCCCTATCTCCCTTCTCCTTAACTTCACACTTTCTGCTTCTCCCCCCTCCGCCTCATCCCTCTGCCCCCCACCCCTCGACTCCGTCCCTCGTTCTGCCCCCCATCTTCACCCCGCCCCTTCAGTCCACCCCCTCTTCCCCATCCTCCCCCCCTCCTCCACCCACCAATCTCACCTCTTGCTTCCTTCCCCATCTCCCGTCCTTCCCCCACTCCTTTCGTCCCTCCTTTTTACCTACTCTTTCCCCCGTCGGTTCGTCCCCAGCCCGCCCCTCCCCCCACTCCTCCCTTTTCCCTCCTTAATACTCTCTCCTTCCCTCCTGCCCTCCGCTTTCGCCACCCCTCCCCCTTTCATCGCCCTCCTCCTCCCCCCCCTTTCTCCCTCTGCTGATTTTTTTGCGACCCCCTTTTTAAGTCCCGACAGGTCCCCCTGATTCTAACAACCCTTTTCCTGTTTCTGGTTCATCCCCCCCCCCATACCTGTTTCCTAACGTGCTGTTCTCGACACCCACGGTGTTGGAGCAAAGGTCCCCATCCCCCTCTTGGGGACCCATCATTGCTTGGCATCTCGCGCACCCCCCACACACCAAACCAGTGCCAAACCTACCCGCTTTTTTTTCTCACCTCCCCTTTTCTTTTTTTTTTTTCCCCCCCCCTGCTGCCACTAGCATCGGTGGCCCCCAAATTTTTCACATGGATTAGTTTGATTTTTCTCACCCCGCCGGAGCTTTTGCATCAAGGTGTAACCCGTTTCCCACCTTTTTTTTTTTCTTTTTCGCACACTTTCAGCATGCGTTCCTTTACGCTCAGGTAAGGTTTTATTGCGCTCGTGTCGGCCCCTTGTTATCACCCACCGCTTCTGCTTCACCCCCCGACTTGAGCAGTCATTTTTAATGAGGCCTCTCCCCCACAATGGCTGGTGCTACCCCCCCCCGGACTGTCTGGCCTTGGTACCGCTGCGATAAACTTTTTTTTTTTCTTCTCCCACCATCCCTTGATTTTTGTTGCCATTCTTCCCCCTTTGCCGCCCTGGGCGGCTGCGACATTTTTTAGGCGGCATTTCCCAATTCCCTCAGTTTCCCCAGCCCACTCAACTGTTAATTGAGTCCAACTTTTCAGTTGTTTTCTCCCCTTTTTTTTCCTCGTTTCCTTTATTTTTTATTTTTACAATTTCCGTTGACCTCTCGTTCAGATTCCATGTCCCAGGTGATATGCTTTCGAGTACACTTGTGCGCTTTTACTTACCCCCCCGTTCTTGGCGTCCCCTCCCCCCTGTGACACCGCTTGTTTTTCACCGTTGGGGATGGGTTTCGACGCGATGGGCCAATTGTTTTCCGGGTGGTGGTTATATACTTTTTTTTTTGTAGTCCCCTATACTTGAATCATGTTTTTTCCCCCTTCCCAGGACACACTCCCTGAGGGCCGGTTATACACACCCCATCCTCACGGCCTGCTTTTGATCCCATCATTCCCGATTTCCCCCCCCGACTCCTGGTTTCTCACCCCCTTGACCTGATCTAGACCGAATGGATCTACCCAGCCACCCCCTTTTTGGAGGCAAACTTGCTGCCACTTTCATTGGATTGCCGGACTTTTTTGCCCGATCCCGGGCTCTTTTTTGTTGAGGACCCCAATGTCCTTCCGCGGTGCCTTCCTTTACCCCACATTTCCCCACTTTGTTTTTTTTTTTTCCCCCTTTAAAGTCCCCCTCAAACCTTAGTGCTGACGCAATTCCCACCCGGACCTCATCCCCCTTTTCGTCAACGCCCCCGGGGCTTTTGAGGACGTTGGTGCTTTCCGGGTTCTAGAGTGCCCAGGCTTCCCAGCCCTTTTGTTTGGGTTTGATTTCATTTTTCTTTCCTTGACCTGTCCCCCCCCCCACATTGTCTGTCCGGGCCGGTGTCTACGATCCGTGTTCACAACCCCCGCACCCCGGACTTTTTTTTTCCCAAATCAACATGCTAGATCCCTGGACACTCTTTATTTTCAGATCTGTTTTTTAAGACATCCGTTCCCCCCTTTTCTGTCTTTTTAGTTTTTGCTTGACCTACAGCCACCCTTGTTTTGGGAGCGGCTCGGGTTCATGCTGATGTCCCAACATTTGGTTTTGGTCTTTTGTGTGGTCGACCTTGTCCCTCCGGTCCCCCCGTTGAGCCCCGATCTCTATTTGGGACTCCTCCTCGTTGGTTTTTTTTGATGGTTTCCTCTTTCTCTTCGGTTTTTTTTTCCCCGTCCTTTGACTTTGCCTCCCCTCCACGAAATTTTTTTGGGCCAGCCACTTTTGGTTTTGTCTCCCTCGGCCCGTTTTCCCCCACCATTGGTTCTTTGGGTTTTTCAAGCGCCCGGAATAATATGTCCCTGATTTTTTTTTTCTTACATTGCAGCGTGATACCATGTTTCCGCGCTCTCCACCAGCTTGTTGATGTGCTTTCCTGGACCCCCTCTTTCGGTTTCGGCTTCTTGTGTTTTCTTGTTTGTTTTACAGGCTTAGTATGCACCCCCTGTTTTATCGGGTGTGACCTTTTCCCTCCACTGTGCGGTTTGGTTCCTTTACAGCACACCCCCTTTGTTTGAAAGCCTGTTGCTTCCATACCGTTTTTTTTGGCCAGAAACGATTTCCCTTTTTTGCATTGTTCCTTGTTCGACAACTTTTTTTTCCAGTGTTTTTGGCCCTGTTTTCTTCTGCCCTTTTTGGGCTTGCAGTCTTCTGTGTGTTTGTTTTTAATTGAGGCCCCCTCTTCCCGGGTAAATGTCCCTCGAAACAACCTTGCTAAAGAAACTCTTCCAAGTCCTTTCATAAATTTGAAGTGTTTTCCCTTTGCTTTGCCCTTGCCCCCCTTTGGGCTTGTTTTCTATTTGGAATTAGGGGTACTCCGGATGTAACTTTTTTTCTCTCTTTTTCCCAAGGATTTGTCCTTTGGCGTCGTCGATGATGCGTCCAACTGTGACCCGGGGGCTTTTTTTTTGCATCGTACCTTACCCTCCTTTTTCGCTTTTGTTAGTGTCTTTTCAAAAACTTTTTCCTTTCCATTCGCGTATCCCCTCCCACTTGAAACTCCTTTTCTTTTGTCCCTTCCCCCTTTTCCCCCCCTTCTCTTTTTTTTTTCCTTGGGTTCTTTCTTTTGTGTAGATCGGGGGGAACTCCGTTGCTCGAACTCGCCATAGCATTTGATACCCTTCCATGGACCCCCTGTTTGACCCCTCTTTTTTCTGACTGGTTTTGCAAGTTTTTGCTGCAGCTAGATCCTTTCCCCACCGTGCTTGGAGCCCCAAAATTGAACCCCTTTGGATCATCCCTACAGTTCACTTTTCTTGAAGTTGGCCTTTTTGAATGGGGGTCCCTCCCTTAACCCTTCGTCCCTGCGGTTCCCGTCTCGTCGTTTTCCCATTAATTTTTTTTTGGCTCACGCATTGTTTTTTTTTGGGGTGTGGTCCCCCAACCACGCATTTCTGAGGTTCATGCGCCTTTTCGGATCCTCCGGCTTCAGTCCGTCTTCCACACAGCCGAACAATTGTTAAGGTGCACGGTGTTGGAGCGCAGTTTGGGCCTATACCTTCCCTTTGACAATGCGTTTGGGTTTGTTGGTTTTTTTTTTTGACCGGGCGCTCCTCCTGGTGTTTAAGAACCCAAGGTGCCACGTGATCTCCCACTCAACCCCTTCCCTATTCACTAGGTTGGGATTTCATGGCTTGACCTTTCTCCCGGGACCCGGGTTTTATGTTCTTTAACCCTCTGACCGTTTTTTGCGGGCTTTCTTCTTGGTTCGCCCTTTCCACCTAATCCTTGTCCCTCCTTTTGGTTTTGTTCCGAGCTCTTTGACTTTATTTTGAACAAACACGGGAACTTGAAGCCGCAGTTTTCGTGAGCTTTTTTTTGGGCGCGAGTTACCAACACCCCGTGGATCGTTCGGGGTTGTCACCCCCCGGCTTGATGAGGGACTTGCTCCCCAAATGTGTTTGTTTTTTTTTGTGTTTTTTTTTGTCGACGAACCCCACTTTTCCCCACTTTGTTATCTTGCCTTTCAGCCCAGTTTTTTTTTGATCCTTTTCCCTTTTTGTTCTTCCCTTTCGACGGAACCCATCCAACCGCAACATGTTTTGATTGATAACCTTATTTCGTCACTGGGTTCCCCCCCCCTCCTTCGCCGTTTCGTTTTCCTCCTTTTCCTTCACGTACCTTTTGTGTGCGTTGTCCCCCGTTTGCAGTTGTAGTTCTCCCGCCTGCCTGCAATTTTTTCCACCTCGCTCAGATGGTTCAATCGTCCAACCTTTCCTGTCCCCCCCTTCCCTAACACATTTGATGTCACATAAGCCCGTCGGTTTTTTTCCATGTTTTGTTCCCCTTCGGCCCCGTTCCACCCCTCTTCCTCCCTTCCATTTTTTTCACACGCTTTGCTGGTTTCCTTGGCTTGTTCCGTCCCGTTTTCGAATATACTGTGTCTTCCTTGGGAAGGTTCCCCCCCCCCCCCCTTTGTCGTTACGGTCCCCAATTCCTCCCCACCATCTTCAACCCCAGATTTCTTTGCCTCTCCTTTCAGTTTTTTTTTTCGAGGACTGTTTTAAACGGCTTTGTGATTTTGCCCCCTTAACATTTCCCCGCAACCTTTCGCAGCCACGACACCCGTATCGGTTTTTTCCTTTCTCCGTTTATCTTTGTGCCAGGCACAACCACCCCCTTTCCCCCCACCCAAGCTTTTTACCCCCTCGCCCCGTTCCGTTTGTGCCACGTGAATAGTTTTTATTTTTCGCTTCCCCCCCCCCCCGTCTACTTGACCCCCCAACCACCCTTCCGATGGAGTGGAGCGTGTGATAACTCCCCTCTCCCCTAACTCCGCACCCCCCCCCCTCCTTTTTGGATTCCCATGTCTTTTGAAACTTCTCCTTGGATTTTTATTTTATTTATTGTTGATACATTCACCCCACCACGTCCCCTGTACCGCGGACCACCCCCACACACAATCCCCCCATGCCGACCCTCCCCTCCCCCCCCCACCCCACGCCCCCTCCAAGACGGCGATACCGCCCACCTTGAAACCC
>Ga0179593_1255870_pt1 | contig 15752 bp, 21 predicted proteins | sample CZODoug2_1_08_16_FD_185931 | JGI IMG/M metagenome (GOLD analysis project Ga0179593, IMG submission 185931) | Vadose zone soil fungal communities from Angelo Coast Range Reserve, California, USA - CZODoug2_1_08_16fungal (PacBio error correction) | ecosystem: Environmental > Terrestrial > Soil >... | reverse complement strand
AGTTAGGCCCTCCCCCCCCTGTTTTTCATTGCCATCTTGCGTTTTTGCGAATTGTTTTCCCTTGATTTTTTTGACTCGACCAAGTGAACTGCTACGCTTCGTACACCAGCTTCGGTTTTTGCTTTCTTTCTGCCCTTCCGCGTTGCGGCTTTTCTTGGACAGCCGCTTGTGTGAACAACTCTCCGACCGCCCAATCCCCCATGTTGTTCTTCGAAGTTCCCACACAGGCCGCGCCTGTCCGCCTTTTCTTCCGCGCTGGCGTCCCAAATTTTTTTTTGGCTTGCCCTGTTTTTTGGACCCCCTTCCGGACCCGATAGGACTTTTTCTTCCAAGCCTTGGAAGTTTTTGTTTTGCAAAATCGCTTTGAGCCCCCTTGGGACCGGAGTAGGGAAGTGAGATTTTTTTAGGGCGGCTTTCGTGCTACCACCCGTGGCTGGTGTAAGTTTCCTCCTTTGCCTTTCTTGCGATGGGGCCTAGCCCGATCGACTGGCTCTTTATTTACGTTTTGAATTTTTCTACGCACACCTTTTTCCCCCTTTCCTCTTTTGCCGGTCACTCCCACGCCACCAACCCCAGAAAACACTTGGCCCTCCGCCGAGTTACTTGATTCTTGTCTCGAGTTTACTTGGGGCCCTTGGCGTTGCCGTCCCCTCCCCTTAATGCCTTGTACATTTTTCCGCTGGACGTTCGGTTTATGAACCCCCCCCCTTTTTTTTGCCTGCGTTTCTTAGATTATGGCTCCCTTTCCTCGGGCACACCAAAAGACGCCCCGATGGTTGGTACTCTTCCCCTTCTCTTTGGCCTTCATACCCCCCCTTCTAACGTTTTAGCCGCTGGTTGGAGGTACTTCTTTCGGCCCGCCCCCTTTTCCCTGCCTTTTATTTTTGTCGATTATTTTGACGGCGGTTGTGTTTCATCCTTTCGCCTTCCTTTGTTTTGCCATTTTCCCCATTTTTCTGGTATGGGAATGACCTTTTTCTATTGCTCCCAGTGTGATTTCTCGTCATCCTTCATATTATCTTTAGAACATCGCAACCTAGACGTCTGGTCCCCCCCTCCGCCACCCCCCCAAAAGGCTGGGACTTTTTTTTTTTGTTTGTTTGTTACTTCTCGTTACCCTTCCCGGTTTTCGCGATTTCCCTTTTTTCAGTGACCCGCTACTCCTTTTTTCCTTTGTTTTTTTTTGTATTTTCGTCGATGTTTCCACATTTTTCTTATCTCGTAACCAATTTTCCCTTTAACCTCTGCAAGAATTTGTTCTCAACTTCCGGGGGTCATTTTTTGGGACCATGTTGATGGTCCCTCGATATCGTGGCAAAGGTTATTTGTCCCAACTTTTTTTCAGTGACGTTTTGTCTCCTCCGGCCATTTTTTGGTTGCCCAGGTGTTTTGCTGAAGGTTTTAGAAATTGGGTTGCTCTTTTTTGTTCTGCAGTTTCGGCCCCCAACCCTTTGCAGCTGTTCCCACCTCTTCCTGTAACATTCCCAATTGGGACATTGTTCATAGATGCTTAGTCCAGTGGTTTTTCTTTTCCTGCACCAATGAAACTTTTCAACGTGCGACTTAAGTCACCCCCCCCCCCCCCCCCCAACCAACGGTTTCCCCCCGGCACAAGCTGGCCTCCGTTTTTAATTGATGCTTTCCCCCTGTCTTTGAAAGCTATTGAGCCTCTTTGTTTTTTCCTGTTGCCCAGGGTGCGGGAGGCCGTTTTGGACTTTGTAGAGAGGTCCTTTTTTCTCGGAGGGGGAGTGTAGTCAACCCGCGTCACCGTCCCCTTGGCCCCAAAGTATTCGTTCGCTGACTTTCTTACGGAGGCATCCGTTGTTCAACCCCTATATTTGTAGCGGTCTCACTTTTTTTCTTCTGCATTTGAATTGGCGGTCCGCTCGTTTTTGTTTTGGTGCCATTTGGCCCGGTCGCCCCCATTTTTCGTTCAAAGTTAATTTATTGGTGGACCCTTGCTGCGTTCTTCTACCATTTTTTCCCTTCCTGTTTGTTACTTTTAATGTGCTCTTCCCCCGACTTTTGTCTGATATCTTCCCCCACTCACCCACCTTTCATCCTGGCGGCCCCCTTCTGGTTGGTTATAACTGTTCCTGCGGACTTTTTTGTTTGAGAAGTTTCCCATGTGACCCCCCAGCGGCCATTTCAATCATTGTTTTTAAATTCATTTTGTTGGCCGGATTTTGTCCGGTGGGTACACTGCCATGAGCCCGTCCCCAAGTTTTTTCTTTTGCGAGCCCACTTCCGGGTTTGCGTCTTTCCTTTTTGCGTTGCTCGTCCCTTCATTCCTCCCATTTTCCCTCTCCCTTTTTCCTGCCAAAACTTTTCGGCGCATTGTTTTTTCCGGTGTCGCCGGCTGTTTTTTTTTTTTTTTCGACAGACGGATTCACCTTGATCCCCTTGTCCACGAGTGGGGGCGGTTTGATTGCTTTTCCTGCACATGAATTCGTCGTTTCTGAGTCCCCCTGTGGCCCTGTACACCCCCGGTAGATGGCGTCTGGTTTGGTGTTCACAGAGTAGTGTTTTCTTCCTCACGTTGGTGCCCCGCCGTTGCGGTTTGTGTCTCCCCCCCCACATCATAAAGTTGACCGTTGTGCTTTTACCCCGAAGGTAAGTTCGGTCCCCATTTTGTTGCTGTCATTCTGGTTTCTCACCCATGACAACTTTGCGCATTTGAGCCTCTTCCTATCGGTAGTCTTACCCTTTTCGGTTGACAGTTTCCCTCCTGGGAATGCGTCGCTCAAATGCTCTTTCGCTTGGTTAGTTTCTTGTTCCTGATTTCAAGTGCAGTTTTGCAATGAGCAGCTTCTTTCAAATCGTCAAGCGACAAGCTGTTTCTGCGGAACCTTCATTTGAACCCCACCGCATCCGCTTCTTTCCTTGCTCTGCTCGGATATATTGGTATTTTGGCTGTTCGTTTTTGTTCTGGTCGGCTCATCTTCGGTTGTTGCCGTTTTGACTGACTCTCATTGTTGATAGGTTTCCCTTTGGACTTGGTTCTTTTCTACTCCCCCCCCCTCCCCCCTGGAGAGATTCTACCTCCCCGTCTCCCTTTTTCTCTGGTCGGCCCCCCAGCCCCCTTTTTTGATTTTTTTTTCTTGCTGCAATCCGTTTTTGTAAAGTTCAAACACGGTTGTTTCCGAGGATCGTTTTGGTTTTCCCTCCCTTTGAGTTTTTTAAACAGCAATTCTTGGCCAGTTACGTTGGAGCCTTTTTTTTTTTTTGTTTTTTTTTTTGGGGTGTTTTTCTTATTTTTGTTGATTTTCTGCCTTTCCGGTTTTGTGGTGGTTTGTGTTTTTTTTCTTTTTAGCCGGTCTTGTCGGCAATCTGACGAGTCTCTTTCCTTTTTCTCTGAATGGACGGGGTAAAGCTTAGGCAGGGCTCTCCCCGCGCCTTCGACCTTTTTTGGTCGTTGACTTACTCTCAGAATGTCGGCACTTTTGGGGGCTGGCACCTTTTTCTTACCAACTGACGACAGCTTTTGACTCCCCTCTGAAACTTCCTCCTTTTTTGTTGTTGAGAGATCCTACTGGGGGCTTCACTTTTTTTGCCCCCACTTTGAAACTGTTTTCTTTTTTTTTACGCCGTCTTCAACTCCGCTTTTTTCCTTGGTCTTTGTTGTCCTGACGGTGGGCTTCTACTTTCCGGTGCCATGTTCGAGAGCCACGTCCGAACTTCTTCGTCGATGCTCCCCGTTCCGTTTTTTGTGACTGTCCACTGCAAACCGGCAGTCCCCCACCCCCCTCCCGTGAGCTGGCAAAGTCGGTTCCCTGTTGACCCTCCCGGGGTTTTTTTTTTGACCCACGATCTATATGCCTGCCCCCCCTATCTCGTTTCATCCCCACGGTTTTTTTTAGAGCTTTCCTTTTTTTTTCCTCCCGCTTCATCTGTTTGGCGTCCCCCCTCCGGTGGAAGGCCCCTGGCTCGATCTAGGTCTACGTTTTTTGTACCTTTTGGTTTTTTTTCTAAGTCGGATCACCGGCATTGTTCTCTGGTTCCCTGTCGCACTTGTTAATGAAAGACGTAAGACACCCCGCCAACGCCATTTCGCTCCTTCATGGCCGACCCCGCTTGGATGCGGATTGTTTGTTTCCCAGCAGTCCTCCGTTCCACCCCCGCTTCTGCTTCTGTGTACTCCCCCTCGTCTTTCAGCCTTCTGGCTGCCGTGAAAATGCTACAGTTTTTGAACTTGACCCCCCTTACACCCCCGCGGACCTAGCTTCTCTCCTTTCGTTTTGTTGCCATGTTTTGAGGGGCAGTGCGGCCGCTTCCTACCTTTGCGAAGAGCTCCCCTTCCTTAGCCCCCAGATCGTTTGGTTGCCCCTTTGCCGAAATTTCTGAAATCTTTTTTTTCGTCCCACGCCGTCATGGGACCTTTCTGTTGTCTCCCCACCCCCAACGCACCCCTCGGTGCCCCTTGATTTTGAAGTCGGATTTTTTTTTAGCCCCCCGCCAGCGGTACGTGTCTCTTACGCGTCACGTCGACTGCTTTCCTGCGTGGTTGGCCCCGGACCATTTCGAACCCAAACCTTTAATAGAATCTCAACCTTGCCACCTGGGATCCTTTTTATGCCAGGAGTTTTTTTTTTCACGGATTGACCCGCCGTTTTGTTGCTTTGCAGTTCGGACCAGTTTCCTCTCTTTATGTTGCTTTTTTTTTTTACTTCTTTACTCCTCCCCCGTCGGTTCCCCCTTGCCTCCCCTGACTTTTCCGGCGGTCCTGGCCTTCTTTGCGTGATTTTCTGCCATCCGCCCGTTCCTTCAATGCAGTTTGAGTCGCGTTTCACTCGACCCCTCGGCCTTTGGCCTGATTTCCCCTACAACCTTTTTGCCCAACGAGATGTTTGTCTCCTTATCCCCGGGCTTCTGAGCAAGTTCTTTCATTCTTTTTCCCATTACCGCCGTTGGTCCCATTTAGTTCTTCAGACGTTAGTCTCCCCCGCCCCCTTCGCAGGATACTTTTTTTCCGGTAGACGGTCTTTTGTACTCCCCAAAACCCTTTTTTTTCTCTCCCTTTCTAAACCTCTTCTCTCGAGGTCGTCCTCTGTCTGTCTAGTTGTTGCCAAGGCCTTGGCGCTTTTAACCTCACCTCGAGTTCCCGTGTCCCCCCTCTTTTTTCTACACCCTGCTCGAGAATGCCGCAATTACGGTTCCCAGTCTTCACCCTCTTCGCCACCTGGTCTTCCGCCTCCCCCCCCCAAAAAATTGTCCTTCCAGCGGTTTCGTATTCCCCCCTCCCCCGTTTTTTGTTGGTAAGTAGGCATTTGAGTTTTGGAGTTTCCGTTGCGAGGTCCCTCACTGTTCCCGCCCCTTTACATCCCCCCCGGTAACTTTTGAAATCTTTTCTTATTTCTCTGTACCCCCTGTGTTTGACTTTGCTTGGGACGCCCCTGTCGGTCCCCCCGGATGCTGACCTTTAAACATTGCACTTCCTTTTGACGGTCGATTTCCCCACGTCCTTCTTTCACGGTTGTATTGTCCTCCCGCCCCTGCTTTTATCCCTCCATTTTTTTCAAAAGTGGTCCTGATATCTTCCGCAAAACCCATTCTTTCCGTATGCCAGTGTCACAAACTTTTCGTTTTTTTTTCTATATGTTCTCCTCTCAGTGCCCGTTGACACGAGAAGGTTCTTTCGCTTTAGTTTCCAACTGTAAGAGTTATTACTCCTTTTTTTTCTTGAGAGACCCCTCCACAGTCAGTTTTCGTTTGCCTTTTTTTCCTGGTTTTGTCTTGGACGATTTTCGATTCAACCTTCCGTTACCCTCTACCCGTGCGCATGATCTCAACCTTCCACTTTCGTCCCTCCGTTTTTTTGCGGCCCACCAGTTGCCTTCTTTAAATTTTTTTGATGGCCACAGCCGCCCGCGATCCCCTCTCTCCATCATTTGTTTCACGATTCTCCAGAAGTAAGCCTCGCTGTTTTCGTGCCCCCGCTTTTCCATTGTGAAGGCCCAATATCACTCTCCCTAAACTCTGGGGCGGTCTTTTGTTTTTTTTCCCTGACTACTAGCGCCGATAGCAAGACCGCCTTGGCACCCCATTTTTTCATCCCTCGTTCCAGCGTAAAATCTTTTTTGGCGCGTCCCTGTGGGGTTGAGGCACTGCCAACGTGTGGACACGTTCTTATTGCTCTTCGACCCTTTGTATTTTTTTTCATATGAAGCCGTCCCGAGGGTCCGTTTGTTTAGTGAGTCGTGGACCTCCCCAACTCTTTGATCTCGGTTTGGGACTGTGACCCTTCGTTTCACCGCTTCTACCGTTTTCGACCGGCCCATTCCGTAAATTAGTTTTGCAACCTTTTTCGGTGGTCCCTTCCCAGTTGGTCAGTCCACCGACCTCCTGCCTCCGATATGATCCTTTTACTGTCATTTCGTCTTTTATTCTCTTTCCCCCTTCTTTCCTCCCTTTTGGTGCTTTTTTTTTTTCGTGATTTTGCACCCATGTTCCCAGCCTGCAGTTTTTTTTCCGTCCTGGAGGAAGCGGTCCTTCCGCGGTTTCTTTGACTTGCGAAACCCCTGAGGTGGTCTTGCCCCGGGTATGAGAGTTTTTCCCACCTGGGCGTATTTTCCCTCAATTTTCCGTGCCTGTCATCAGTTTGCGTGACGGAACGCGTTCTCCATCTTTTTTCCCGGCCCAGATTGCATGATTTTCCACGTTCAGGCCCCATTAGTCCCACTCCCATTCCTTGTCTTTTTCTTTTTTGTTGAGGCCGACATACTTTTTAGTTCCTCCTTTCCGTTTTTCTTTGTGTGTCAGTCGATTTCTCGTAGTTCCCTCACCAATTTTTTTTTTGCTGTTCGGCTCCCGTGATTGGCAGTGCGTTTTAAAGTGCCTGTTCTCCTTCCCTTTTTTTTTTGACCCTTCAATCAACTGCCGGGGTATTTTCGAAATCGGAGGTGCCGCTGATGTCTGTTTCACGATTTCTTCCCTGGTTTTCTTTCTTCCCCATGAAGTTTAAGCCCCTCCTGAGTGTTGATGAAGAACGTCAATCCTACACTGCTTTGTTTTTTCTTGCGCAGGTGAAGCAGCAGAGCCGGATCCGCGGCTTCTTCCTTCGGCTTCCCTTCTTGGGATGACAACTGTTGGGCTTTCCCTCCCGCCTCCCCCCCCGATCCTTTCGGCCTTCAAGCAGTTGTGTGTCAAACCGAAAACAATAAACGATCCGGTAATGCCGTGGATTTTTGTTTTTTTCTGGATGGTGTGCGTCCCCTTAGTTTTTCCTTTTTTTTAAACTCTTTTTTTCTATTCCCCTTTAGCGATGGGGCCTCTCCACCCCTGACTCCTTGGCGGTCCTTTTTTTTTTTCTGAACGGAATTTTTAGTCCCCTGTAACCCTCCCTTCTTCGTTGCCTTCACGACCTTGAACGGTGTACTCTCCCCTTTGGGGGGGTGTTTTGGCATTGTTTTGTGATGGTTTTTGTGTGTCTCATTTTTTTATTTTTTTTACTTGTTTTTTTTTTGTTTGTCATGGCCCCCTGTTTTATTCCCTTCAGTTCCTCTCCCACCCCTTGTTGAACCATTTTTTTGACTATTGTCCTTGCTTCGGACCCTTTTTCCTCAGATTTTTTTTTTTTTGATCTTGCGTTCTTACGTGGCCACCCAAAAGACCTGCCTCGTGTCGGTATGTATGACTGAGAGTTTGGTACCTCACCCACACACCCTTTTTTTTGAAGAACCCTCTCAGCCGAGCTTTGTCCTATTCGGCCCAGATTTCTTTTAGTGTGATGGTTCGTATCTTGTGGCAACTCTCCTTTGGACGGGGATTGGCCCTCCTTTTCTCGGTCTTTTTTGGACCCCATTTCCCCCTCGCTTAGGGTCGGACCTTGCCTTTTTCTCTTTGCCTCCTTTGTTTAATGTCTCGTCATCGAAGGTGTTTTTTTTTTTTTTTTTTGGTATCGAATTTCAAACTGGAGCCTGGACCTTTCTTCCTCCGTGCAACCAAGATACCCTCTTACTTTTCCCGTTTTCTTATTTTTCTACCGCTTGACCAGCCCCCAGAGTTGCTGCATGTGAGCCCCTCAGCTGTGCCCCTCCTATCCCCGGTTTGTTTTTCCCCCCTTTTTTGAGGTTGAACATATTAGCGTTCTGCCCCCCTTTTCCCCGTTCACTATGAAGCCTGGTTTGTCTCCGGTTCTTTGTTTTTGTTTTTAGAGTTCTTCCCCCTGGTGAATTCCTTACGCTTCTACTTTTTTTTTTCGGCACTGGGGCTGTTCAATCACACTTTTTTTTTTGATTGTACGTGTCATTTCTTTTTTTCGCCCTGGGTTGCACGTTGTGCGAATTTTCCACATCCCCTTTTCCGGCCTTGTTGGGTTCCACCTTTCAGGGCTACTCCATGAATGTAGGACCCCCTTCCCTCCGTCTTTTCACATTCCATTCCATTTGCTTCGTGCTCCCCTCAACTTGGCTTATTTTTCTTGAAACCTTCCTTTCTGTTTGTCTATCCCCCCCACCCAAAAATTTCACTTTTGCTTTGCCTACGTTTTTCCCTTAGTTTTTCAGTTTTTTTCCCTGATCTTTTTTTAGCCGCTGCCTTTCGGCATTGCCTCCGGCATTTTTGTTTTATCCGTCTTGGAAGGTTTCTCGTGGTCTTTCTTGGACGCGACATTTTGTGCCCCATCCCCTCTGATGTTTGACTCGTCTCTTTTTCATTTCGTTTCCAGGGCAGATTTTCTTTTTTCTTGTGTAGGCTTTTGGAGACCGTGGTTTTTTTTGGCCGTTGCGGGTCCGTGGCTCCGCTCTTTTATCTTTCGGTATTCAGTTCGTTTGAAAGACTTCTGGTTCGGGCCCGGCTTTTAGTTAGGTGTGGTTCCTTTCCTTGTTTGCGAAGCTGGGGGGCCCATTTCTTTGATGATAGCGATTCCCCCCCCCCCCCTTCTCCTTTTTTGAGGGTTACGGTATTGTTTGGGGTCCGATGGTCGCGTGACCATTTTGTGAAAATCAGATTTTTTTTTGTCTGCTACGTTTGTTTCCGGCTGGGCAGTGTGCCTGCTGCTGTCCCCCTGATTGCCGCCGGCCTTTCGATCCCCCCCCTCCTGTTTTTGAGGCCGTTTTGATCGGCGACTCGGACAGCCCTCCATCGCGTCCCTTTTTCGACAAACCCCCCTTGTAAGGCGTCCACCCCGGCGGTCGGACGGGTGTGCGCCCTCCCCCCCGTTGCGGTTTTTTGTTATTTTTATTACCGTTGTTTGTTGTTGGCCGGGGATTTTTCGTGAGTTCGATTCGTTCAGCCATCACGCCTCGCGCCTTTCGTGGACCCTTCTGGCCCCCTCTTAATTCCGCTGGTCGTCCTTCCCTTCCTTTCCCCCGGTGATCTCAAATGTTGTAAGTTTGATGTTTTGGATCCCAAAACGTCCAGTCCTTCCCCCCCGGTGGGCTTAGACCTTTTTTCCCCGTTCCTGTCCTTGTGCCTTATGGTGTTCCACATTCTTTTTCTGCATACGCGTTTTTTTGGGGTTTCTTTCTAGTGAAGCGATTTTACTGCGGTCATTTTTCCCCTAACCTTCGTTTTGGGCGCATTTTGCTTCGCCCTTGTTTCTCTTCGATTTTTCCTGCTGCATTTTTTGTCTGGCCATGCTTTATTTCGCCGACCCCATTTTCGCAGGCGCCCTCCTTGCCCCCTCCTGACATTTCTCCCCACAGAGAATGCAGTTGATTTTTTTGCTCTTTTCCTTTCTTGATTTCTCTCCATTGGAGGTTAGTTTTTTTGTCTGGCTGCGGACTCTTTTCTTTCGGCTGCCTTTTTCTCACAGCCTCGAACTTTTCCTGGATTGACATTTTTCTGTACAAAAGCACAGGTTTCCTCCCCCCCCCCCCACGCCGAGTCTCTTCTTTATGCGTTTGGCGCCGAGTTTTTTTCCCCCCTGCTGCCCTTCCCCTGATTCCGGTTCACATTTTCCTACACAGTTTGGACCGCTTTGATCGGGTTTCGCAATAGATTTTGCCAAAAGTCTCTTCCCATCCCAGAATTGCGTTTCGGTGGGTCTGTTTTTTTTTCTGACGTGTTTTTTGCTTTTGTCCGCTGAAACTGGTCCGCCTCTCCCGACTAGTCGTACTGCCTTTGCTATCGAACTTTCCTGGACAAAGTCCCCCACCGACCCTCGATCCTCCACCAGACGATGAAGTCTTGATTTCCTCTCTTTTTTCTCTTCTCTTTCATTTTTCCGGGTTGGGGAGGCCAACTTTTTCTGATCTACAGATCGACCTTGGTCAGCCGGTCTTCGGCTTGGAAGAGCAGGTGCTTCACTTTTCCTTCTTTCTTCCCTTTCTCTCATTTTTTTTGTTTGTGACGTTTCCCCCCCTTCCTGGTTTCCCACGGTGCCGCCGGTTCCCTTTTTGGGTTTTGCTCCGCGAGAGCTTTTAAACTCCCCCACCTCCTTTTTCTCAAGTCTTTTGGCCGGTGCTTAGCTTTCTGCCATTTTTTGGATTGCAGAGTTTCTCTTCCTCGTTTTTGTCGAGCCCGCCCTCACCAACCCCTCCTTCCCCCTTCGTCCCCCTCCCCTCCTTCCTTCCCTTGTTTGACTCGATGTGTGAAAATTTTATGATGCGCAAAACAGCTCTCTCCCCCACCCGGTGTTTTTTTCCGAGATTCACACTTCTTGCTCGCTGCCGCTGGCGGTGCCCCCGTCTGGAAGTACAAACGTCCCGGTTCCGCGAGTTCTGTCTTTTCTGCTTGTGGTTGCGTGGAGAGGATTGTGTCGCAGTGTTTTCGCCCCCCTCCGGTTTTGAGCCGGCCAACGTGCCCCCCCCGTTCATCCGGTCCCGTTAATTCGGGTGCCCCAACGCCGGTTTGCCCGACCCCCGAAGAACTTGAGAGACCTTCCCTACAGCCCTAGGCAATGGCACCCTGGTCAAACGCGGGTGGACTGTGATGTTTCCCCCCCCCCCGTCGCGTTAAACGCTTCGCTGCGACTGGTTCTCCTGACTGCATTTTGTGCCTTTCAGATGGTTTTTGCATTTTTCCTTTTCAAATCCCCTGAATTGCTACCCCTCTGTAGCTTCGTACGCCCTGCCCGTGTGCGCTTGGACCATTTCCCCTCCCCGGTGGCCCAGATGATGATTGGAGCCCCCGCGCACCTCATGCCCCCCCGTCCAATTTCCCTTTTTTTAGTACCCGTTTCGTCCCTGGCCCGAACGCCCCCGGCTTTTGCACCGACCCGGTCCATGTCTTGTACACTGGACTTTGGTATAAACCCACGTCCCCCTGGACGTGCACGTTCGGGCGCAGATTGTTTGCCCGCCGCCCAGGCGTGGATGTGGAAATGGACGCGGTCCCCCCCTTCGTCCTGGCGGGCCTTGGGAGTTCCTTTTCGTGTGAGAACACCAAATTTCCCCCCCTCGTTCACCATGCCCCCACCTAAGGCCTCCAGTTTGATTCGCAATCGTTTCCTCCTGGCGGGGCCGTTGGTTTTTTCGCTGGCAGTTCCCTTTCCCAAGGGGTACGCGATGTTTTCTGGTGCTGCCGTATCAGCCGTCCCCAAGAGAACTTTTTTTTTCTGAAATTTCCCCTGGTCAGGGCAATTTTACCTTGCGACGGTGTCATGCCTTGAAAAGCCGGGCCCCGGCGGGTCTAATAATGTGTTAGTCCGCTTGGACCCACTCTCAACCTTGCCTCTGTATTGACCCCCATTCCCCCTTACGTAAGCCAGAGTCTATGTTGGGGTTTTTTTTGATTCTTCTTCGTTCCGGAGGTGGAGACCCCTTGGGCTGAAGGCAAGGCTTTTTCCCACGTTCTTCACTCTTCGCCGTTCCGGGCCCCGCAGTGTCCTTTCCCTCAGCGCCCCATCCCTTACTTCCGCGCGGTAGCAACTACTTCCCCGCCTCTTTTTTTTTTTTTTTTTGCCCATTGCGCACTTTTCCCTGAATTGCTCGTCGTACGTTTTTGCATGCGCGCGAGTCGGTTTCCTTGGGTCCCCATCGGCCTGCTCTTTCCCTAAACCTCCGCTGACCCCGGTCCCCTTTGCTCTCGGCATGACTCCCCTTCGGCTCGGTCTCCGTATCGAACGGAACTCCCTCCCATCAAACAAAACGATGGGGTCTCTATGCTCCTTTGTTTTGGTTACTTCTCCTTTTGAGGTTATTCCGTTGGGCCATTTCCCCCAATTAAGGTCCCATATGCCATTCCCATTGGGAACTAATTTGTTTAACCCAATGCTCATGGAGGTTTCTCTGGCAGGTTTTTTTTGATATCTTCTTTTTTTGGCAACCACCACTTCGGCACCCTTCTTTCGCCCCCTTTCGTCAAAATTGCCTACTTGTTTGTCCGTCTTCCCCCGTCCCCACCAAATTGAGTGGCTTGCCCGATTCTATACGCCATCCCCGGGCCTCTCTCACCCCTTTAATTTTTTTCCTTTTTATACCCCCTTCTTTTGCAGGATTGACCCCTCTTGTCCAATTGTTCCTCTATGTTTTCCCGACTCCACGGCCCCCTGAACCGACCAAAAATAATGCAGGGAGTTTTTTGTGTTTCTCTCAGTCCAGCGGTCGTTATGTGTGGACACCCCCCCCTGTGCTGTACTTTTCAGTACCTCCCCTCACCGGTTTTTCCCCGCTTGATGTGTTTGACGCCGCGCACTTCTCCAGTGTTTTTTGTCGATGAAGTAATTTTTTTGTCCTTTGGATTTGCTTTCCGACCCTTCGATGACTAGACCGTGTTTTCCCACTGCGCCTTACCGGTAATGTCGCCGCCGCCCCCATTTTTGCTTCCAACCTGTCTCCCGCGAACCTGCTTGTGACCCCCAATTGCGTCCTCGATTTCACAATCATCGACCCCCTTTTTTTTTTTTCCCCCCCCCGCTTCAGCGTCCAGAAGTAACGACTCCGCACTTTGTCCCGTCTCGTTCTCCCCCCAGTTTGTGATACGGGCACCAAACTCGATCTCTTCCGAACCCTATTTTGTTCCCTTTTTGTTTTTTTTTTTTTTTTGGCCGGCCGACTGTAGCTGCAGATCGTAGTCCGTCCTCCCCTTGGCCCCCTGGTGTCATTTCACTCCGTTTCCCCCCCAGTCTTTTTCCTGCCGGAGCGTTCTGTTTCCTTTGGCTTTCTGTTCCCCCTTCAATGGACCCATTCCTGTGTCGTTGCGCTCGGACCATGATCATTTTTCCACGCGTCCCTGCCCGATGGGCCCCCATTTTTGGCTTTTTTGTCTTACTGCAACTGAGGATTGTTTTGGTTTTTTCATCGCTTAGAGCCCGTCCGTCTCTTTGTCTAGTTGCCCCCCCTTTCAGCTCAAGAAAAGCTCTTGGTCCCCACCCGTTCTTTTCGGTTTTCCTCCCAGAGTTTTTTTTTGCCCTTATTCTCCCACGTTTGACGTTCTTTTTCCTAGTCATGGGCTTGTTCTTTAGTTATTTGGTTGTGCTACCCCCTTGCTTTGCCTGCCATCTCTTTACAGTGTTTACCCCCCCTTTGGTTTTTTTGCTGTCCAACAGTGGCAGCTTCAGGCCTGGTGGCCTCCGTTGGACCAAGCCTTTGCACGTTGCGGCTTGGTCCCCTGCGTTCCGCCACAACAATCGTGTCGGATTGTGAGTGTCGGGATTTTTTTACCCCCCTCACGACTTCTGATGTCTTTTTACAAGGGTTCCTTTTTTTGTCCTTGTTTCTCAGCCCATGATTGCCCCCCTTCGATCTTTTTTAGTGAACCCCATTCCGCCCCAGTTTTCTTTGGTTTTATCACCCCCGTTTTCATGAACATTCCCCGCCCCTTTTTCCTCCTGCCAAGTCTTTTGAGGGATTATTTTGCGGGGTCCCCCCCAACCTTTCTTCTCTCGTTCCATTCCTCCATTTTGTTTGTTTGTTGTGTTTCTATAATGATCGCCCCCTTTGCTCCCACCCCCCCGCTGGCCGTTGTTCAAGGTTTTTTCTGTCGGCGATTTTTTTTTTTTTTTTTTCTGACGGTGAAATCCCTTCCGACACTGGTCGGATTTGACAAGCGTTCCCCCTGGTTCGTTTGTTCTTTTGCCGGGACCCTTGGAAGCTTGCGACCCTTTTCCATCCTTCGTGGGTTTCACCCCCCCCCCCCTCTCGTGGACCGCACTCCCCTTTTCCCACCCCCTGCCTTTTTGTTCGGCTTTTGCCACTGACAACACAAGACCCTCACCCCGGTCCCCGAGTTGTGATTCCCCGCCGTCCTGTTTAAGGACAACGTTTCCATTTTTTGTGCCATGTGGCTTTCCGGCCCGTGCGTTCCCCCCTTTTCCCCTTTTGTGCGTCGTGCAGCCGTTTGTTTGTGCTAGAGCCCCTAACTCCCGGTTGCCGCGTCTTTTTCTCTTCGGCCGTTTGTCCTTTTTGCTTCGCTGGCTGCCCGCACCGACCTTTTATTCGTGGCCCCCCGTCACCATCGATTTCTCTCCGCGGAATTTTCCCGTCATTTTCCAGCCGCCAAAAACCTTCTTCGTTTCCGTCCCCTCCCCCCCTTCAACAATTTTTTGCTCTTGCCCCTGCGCATCACTTGTCGATGTGCCCCTTTCCCCGTTTTTTTCATTTGGCCCGTGCTTGTGCCTTTTCAGCCATTTCCCTTTTTTTCCGGTGAAGATGGGACGGCGGACTTCACCCCATTTCCGTCCGATGCGACGATTTTTTGGGTCTCTCTTTTCAGTCGTTTGCCCCACCGTTCCCCGCCCTGATTTTGGCCGTTGTCTCTGCTTAGATGTTTTTGCTATCCCACACTTTTGTCAGACCTTTTGGCGGTTGCTCGCGGTTTTGCTGTGTTCTTACCTTTTTCGTCAATTTTCCTGTCGGCCCCCTTGAGGTCGATCTTGTGCCAATCTTGGCGTTGCTTTCATTGTGCAGTCTCCGGTGTTGGGCCCACATCATCGCTGGTTTCCTTTCCCGTGTGAGATTCTTTTGTCAGTGCGTTGCGGGTTTCGTCATGCAGGTCTCGACCAATTTCCCCTCCCCACTACGGCCTTTTTTCCCTCTGGCATCGCAAACTAGTCGTTGTCTGGGTTTCTTCCCGTTCACTATTCCACGTCGTCATTTTGATTGAGTTTGGAACCTACGGCTCCCCACACCTCCTTCTTTTACTTTCCATTTCTTTCGAGGTTCCCCATCTCTGCCGAGAACTTTTGACATCTCACTCCTTACGACGGTTGCTAGTGTTTATTTGTCTCTTTGGCCCTTTTGCCGGAGTCTCGGTCTTTTCCCTTAAGTTTTTTTTTTTGTCACCCCCCTTCACCTGGAGTTTTTGACTCCCCTGATCTGGGTCACTCCTTTGTGACTTGTGCAAGTTTTTGGCCAGGGGCTGCACTCTTGGGCCCGACCTGTGGGTTCGTCAGTTTTACCCTGCCTGGCAGTTTTTTTCGCCCCCCCGATTTTCCAAAATTCCACTTGGTAATGTCTCTCGGTTACTTGTTTTACACTGTTCCCCCCACTCTCTTTTTTTTTTTTTCGACTCTCGACCCCACCCAACAAAACCGTCGGCTCTTGCCTCGGTTTTTATTTTTGTAAATTTTTTCTGATGTAAGTTTTTCTGAGCGTTTAAGCCTTTGATCTTCCTGCGGCTTGCGACTGCGGGTTTGAGCACTCTTTTTCCGTTCCCTGACGGTTCTGTGGCCCTAGACCTTGCCCCCCCTGGTTCCCTGATTTCTTGCGCGTTAGATAGTTATTTGTCAGGTCTGTTTTTATTTTATTCTTTTGTCTGTTCTACCGTCTTTGCTTTCATTTGCAGGTCCCAGCGAGAGATTGAGTTCTCCTTCCGTAGTAAATTCTTATTTCTAACGGATGTGTCATATGAGGCCGCTTGGGCTCAGGGGC
>Ga0179593_1659091_pt1 | contig 15753 bp, 25 predicted proteins | sample CZODoug2_1_08_16_FD_185931 | JGI IMG/M metagenome (GOLD analysis project Ga0179593, IMG submission 185931) | Vadose zone soil fungal communities from Angelo Coast Range Reserve, California, USA - CZODoug2_1_08_16fungal (PacBio error correction) | ecosystem: Environmental > Terrestrial > Soil >... | reverse complement strand
CCCCCGTCCTTTTTTCCGTTGCAAAACCCTTTCCCCACCCAAAAAAGTACCCCGTCATTCGCCCTTTTCCCCACTTCTTGCCCAACCCTTTGAAATAGGGGGTCAGTGTCCTTGGACGGTTTCAAAACCCCCCCCCCTTTTTCGGTAGCCAAACGATGGTTTTCACCCCCTCTTTTAGTCGGAGAGCTATCCCGAAAAAAAATTTTGACATGACCTCATGATTGTCAGAAAATTAGGAGTCCCCCTTTTTTCGCGGACCCTCCCGTTCCCCCCTTTCCCGGAGAGTGGAAACATTTTTTTTCTACTTGCATCCTGGTTGCTTGAAGAGGGAGTAATGTCGTTCCCCCTCTGGGCCCACCGCCGTGTTCCTCTCTTTTGGTTGTGTTGGGGAACTTTCCCCCTTTGGCCTGAACGGTGCGCTGCCCTCCCTCTCCCCTTTTAATTCTGGTTTTAAATCGCGTATCTTCCCCGACCACGCCCCCACCACGCTGCCGCCTTCTTTCCCCCTTTTTGAGTTCACGTTGCCTTACCTTTTCAAAGTCATTGTCGTGTTCCCCCCCGCTCCTTAACTCCAGTTTCTGTGGTCCTTTCATTTTGGCCCCCCTTCCTGAACGACCCTATTTCCCTCCCCCCAAAGTCAGAGAACAGTAGCCTTGACTTTCTTTTCCAGTCGGCTGCATAGTCTAGCGTTGTTGACTCGTGGTGATTCCTTCTTTTGAACCCACATTTGCCGGGTGTCTTGGTCAGGGGCTTTGTGGTTACCCCTCCTCCGTGCGCCCGGACCCCCCCTCCCCCAAGCCAGGGCCCCCCCCCTCCCATTACTCTATTTCTTCTTCTTTCCAAGTGACTGTTCCGGGGCGCGGCCCCCGGAACCGGTGATTCTCTTTTAAAATAGTATCGCTGCGGTTTTTTTTTTCTTTTTTCCCCCCCTTTTTAATAATCTTTCTTACAAGTTCACTGGCTTTTTTTCCCCCAGGCCCCTGAAAGCCCGAGAGCGTGGATCCTCCACTGGACTCCCTCGTGGCCTTCCCTCTTTTGCTGGTCGCTTTCCCTGGACTTTTTCCGTTCCATTGCCCCCCCCACAGGTTGTCATTGATATGCGTTTTTCTTCCCCCCCCCCCTAAAGGGTTTTTTAAGGTAATAATGCTGGTTTGCGCCAAACCATCACGTCTGCGTCTCCAACCCCTCCCTCGTCACCGGGCCGGTATTCCTGGACTTGTCTCAACATACAGAATCCCCCCCCGACTTTACCCGCCGGCCCGCCCTTTTCCTTTTTCCTTTGTCATCCCCTTCGAACCTTCTAGTCCTTCTCCCTTGAGGACACCCCATGAATCGAGATCTCTATTCCCTCCTGTGCCTCAACGGGATTGCATGATTCGCAGTTTCCATTTCACGCTTTCCTTGACTCTCTCCCCCCCTGAACCTTGCGATATTTTTAACTTCTAGAAGGTTTCACCCAGACTTTGCGAGCATTTTCTCGTTACTCCGGGCATGACACAGAGCACGATTTATCTTTAGTTCCTTTTTCCCCGAGAGCATGGCAGTTCTCCCGCCAATTAAGGATTGTCAAAGCGCGGCCCCTTATCCTTGTGGCGCGGTATTCTTTGTGCGTCCCTGGTTTCGTCGTATCGCTGGTACCCTTCCCCCCCCTGTTTTTTATTTTCCCGGACACTTCGAAACGACCCAATTTTGCCACCCCCCCTTGCAATGCCCTTCGTTGCCGTGTAGTAAACCCTTTTTCTCCGTTTACTTTTTTTTTCCTTAAATCTCCTTTTTCATCCCCTTTTTCCGGTTGTTGTTTTTTTTGTGTTGTTTTTTTTTTTTGGTTTGGTCCAGCTGAGTGGTCTCTACACGAACTTTTCTTCCCTCAATGTTGACTCAAGTTTTTTTTCCCTCATTGGCTCTGTAGTTTTGTCTGGTTTTTTTTTTCCTTCACTCAATACTTTTGGCCCGTCCCTCCTCTATAGCTTTTTTGCGCTGACCCCGGTCCTCACGTTGCGGCCTTTCCTCAACATGCGGAATGTTTCACCTTTTTCCCCTTTGCAAAACTTGGGGAAGGTTGCGTAGACCTTCCTTTTTTCCCCTTTTTTCCTAACTGTCTTTTTGTTCCAGGACCACCACCGTTCTTGCCCTAGTACGGGTTTGATGATTTTTTGGACCTTCTCGACATGCCCTGATTTTGTTTTTTTTTTCAACTCGTCCCCTTGAGGCACGTTGGTTTTTCCCCTGATTCCTGACAGCGTTCTCCTCCCTTCCCGTCCCTTGTTGTCCGACTTTCTTCTGACCAGGTTGGCACTGCGATTACGCCGGGTCTGTCTATTTCGAACCTCCCCCCTTCGGTTTCTCTAGCCCCCCCCCTTTTTTTTCTTACGGAGGACTAGTACTTTTTCCCCTTTTGCATAACGCTTGGTTTTTGCTGTGGGCGCGTTTTCCCTTTTTTCTGATTTTTATTGTGGCCCCGTGGGCTGTTTTTCTTTTCCCCTTCCTTCCTTTTGAGGGTAAACCCCATTTCCCCCTTGCCCTAGCCCCCCCCCCGGATCCAGTTTTTTGTGTTTTCCTTGCTCATTTTCCCCTGACAGTGATGGTTCCGCACGCACCGAGTATTAACCTTGCTATTATGGTTCCTTGAAGTCCCCTCATTAATATCAATTTTTTTCCTTGGTGACCCTCCCCCCCTATCACAAGCCCCCTCATCGCACACTTTTACTTCCCCAAGAAATTAAGTTCCAGTGCCTTTGATCCCCGTTCTTAGTTGTTGCCCGGTCCCCTGGACACAGCAAACTTCCCCGGTCCCGTTTCTTACCCCGAAGGTTCCCATCGCGGGTGCAGGTTCTCAGCCTTTGCAAGGTTCTACGTTTTTGCTTCAGAGTTGCTCCCCCATCCCTTTGTTTTGCACTTCGGTCCGTCCCGGACTTGTATGGCCCCCCCTTCTCCAGTCAAATCCTGGATTCTTTCCTGGGTTTCCGGGGCAATTTTTTCCGTTTTGTTCGCGCGTTCCCCCTCGGTTAAACGGTAACCCTGCCCAAATTTTTGAATTGAAGTTCTTTTCTTCGTTCTGCCCCCCCCCTTATATCCGATGCTTTTTTCATTCTCCCAACAAGGGCTGCGTCCTTCCTTCCAGCTGGGTTCTTTTCCTTAGGGCTCCTTCACAGCCGGATTGTTGCCTTTCTTCCCCCACACCCCCTTTTTTTTTTTCCAGAACAACGTTCACTTTCTTTCTCCGTTTTCCGCCCTTTCAAAGTTGTGGGGCCTATTTTTACACACTTTTTTTTTACGTCAGGTGGCCTTCCCCCGTAGTCTGGTTTTTTTTTTTTCCCCCCTGATGCTTTTGTTATTCCGCGGAGTCCCTTGACCGGAAAGGGTTATTTCCGCCCTCCCCGTCTTCCGTTTGACCTGGAATTCCCCAAGGCCCTTGTTTTATCACACGGTTTCATCTTTTTGGACTTTCCTTCTTTTAATTCAACTGCTGTTCTGTCTTCTTTTTCCAAGCACCCGCATCCGTTTGCCTTCTACGGTGGCCGCTTTTCGGCCGTTCACTTGGCATTTTCCGGGGCCTTCCGCCATTCTTCCCTTGGACCCAATTTACCCTTTGTGAAACCGTTCCACCCCCGGTTTCAGTCTATTTTATTTACTGCAACTTGCTGGGTTGCTGGTGTCCCCTTTTTTTCCTCGGGTTTGGTTTTGACCGGTCAGTACCTTGACTTCATTCAGCTTTTTTTTCTCTTGTGTCCCAGTGGGTGCTCGTAGACGTTTTTCTGTTTTTTTTTTCCCACCCTGGAACTCTGTTGCCCGTTGCATATTGGATCTCTTTTTTCCTTTTCTTTTTGTTGTTGTTCCCTCTGCCCGAAACTAGGTGCCGCTCCCCCCCCCCCCCCCCCCTACCCTTTACTAGCACGCCACATATTCACCAGGAGGTTTCACTTCCTAACTTCGACGTTGTCCACCCCCACGCCGACGACCATTCGGGCCCTTTTTTTTTCCCAGGATGGATGAGTCGTTTTTGAGCCTAGCCGAAACCTTTTTTCTGTACCCCTTTTTCCCTGAATGAAACTTTTTCCCCTGGGAGGTTTTTTTTTCCCTCTTCCCCTTTTCATGTGCGTCAGGCCCCCAAGTTCCCACATTGAGTTCTTTGCGTTTTCTTTTCGGTGTGATTTTTTAGGGCGAGCTCGTTCCCTCCGGCCGGCCCACCCTGCTTTCCCCCAGTTTAACGCGAGGTTGGCTTTTTTTCCTTTTCCCCGGAAGGACCTTACCCGCCGAGGGACCGGCGTTTCCCCTTTCCCCCGGTTTACCAGTTTTCACTTTCTTGGCGACCCCCCCCCTGCTTAGCTTCTTGCCTTTCTTTCTCCTTTACATGGTGTCCTTACACGGGGCCCTTTCCAACTTTTTTCCCCCCCCCCCCCCCAAACTCACCCCTAAAGAGTTGACGTGGGAGCGTTACCCAGGCCTTGGTTTTTTACCACTGCCGTTTGTCCTCTCCCCCCCCGCCGGCCCCCCTTGGTCAAAAGTCGGCGCGTTTCCTTCCCCGTTTACGCCTTTCTTGTCTTTTTTTTTTTTCATTTCCTGGCTTTTTCTCTTTTTCCTTGCCGATTCCCCTTTTTCCTACGCACCATTGCCGGGTGCCTCTCTTTCTTTGTCACAGGCCTTGTTTTAACGCGGCCGGCCCCCACCCGTGACCCCCCCTTTGACTTTTTTTTTTTTCGCCATTTGGACCGTTCCTCATTTCTTCTTTTTCATACACGGTCTTTTGGCTTCTCCCCCCAAAGAGGTTGAGCATACTTCCCCCCTTTCCCTTGTGAATGCTTACTTGAGGTTTCCATTCCAGTCTGATTTCCCCCCTCCCTTCAACCTTTACTTGTTGCTCCTTCTCATAACTAGATTCCCCGTTCAGCAACCTGGCCTTGGGGGTCGTTTTTTTTCAACTAAGCGTTTTTTTTTTTGCCGTGATTAAGTTGCTTTTCTTCCCCCCCCCACAGTTGTTTTTTCATTGTGATATTGTTTTTGCTGTTCTTCCTACTACTTTGGCAGGTACAAAATGCCTTTCTGGCTGGTCGCCCCCCCTCCGTTTTACTTGACGCTCCCCACTGGCCATTTCTTCCCCTCCTTCTGATTTATGCCCCCCCCCCCACGACATTTTTTCCAAAATCCGGAACGATCATCCCCGGGTTCCTTTTTTTTTTTTTTTGCCGGTTACCCAGTTGGGTTTTTCATGTCACCTCGACTTTCGGCTCCTTTGATCCCCTCTCGATCTTGGGGAACGTTTTTCCTCAGTACTCTCTGCAGTCATTTGGATGTTTTGAACAGCTCTCATCAGTTTCTTTTTTCTCTCCGCCAAGTTTGCCAACGGCTGAAATACTCTGATGTCTGAATTTTCCCCCCCGTTTCGTGGTTTGGTTTGTGGTCCCTGCTCTCTCCCAGCGATGAACCCCTAACTTTCATAGGTCACTTGAGATGAGCGCCCTTAGGCACCCCCTGCGGTTTTGACCCGGAGTTGGCACTTTCTGGGGGGACCTGCGTTTCGGTGTAGAGATTTTGTCCACTGACATTGTGGGTTTTGTCGCAGCCCTCTTGATAGCTGATTTTTTTCGGCCATTTATGTGACTGATCCCCCCTTCCCCGCGCCCAACACTCCATTCACGTTTAGTGAATTTCCCACATGTGCCCTTTGTGCTTTTCCAGGACATATTCCTCCTCCCTGTTTGTGTTGTTGACTCTCCTTGATAAACGCCTTTACCTGACAATTTCAAGTCCAGGCTTACTTTTTCCCCCCCCCATTTCTTATTGAGTTGCCCCCCCCCCCCTGCTTTCGTTGGCGATGTCCCCATTTCCCCTCCGATATCTAGTGTGACCCCATTGTAGCCTATGGAAATCGACTTCCCTTCTCCCAATTGGCGGATTCCTTTTGCAGATTTCCCCCCCGGTTCTTTTTTTCCTGCGCCCTTTCATTTTTCTCTTTCCTTAACGCAACCCTTTCCTTTTGACAATTCCCCCCCTCCGCGGAGGTAGGCGCCGCAGCGCCGGTGCCCTTGCGTCGGGTGGAGGGATTTTGGCTTTTTTCCTGACATTACCTCCCTTTTTTTGTTTCGCGGGTCCGTAGTGGTTTGTCCAGGGAAACCCGATTGGTGGGTCGACTTTTGACCCCCCTTTTTCCTCTTTCTGCATTTCTCCCTTGACTGATAAACCCCGTCCCCTCCCTGATTCCACCATTTTTTCATCCATCCAACTTAGCCCCCAGCTAATCTGATGCCGGCCCAATCCTTTTTCCCTTTTTTTCTTTTACGGGCGCGGGGAGTGAACTTGATTTTGCTTGTGATATCGGTTTTGGTACAACCGTTTTCCCCCCTTTCCCTCCTACGCCTTCGGAGGCCTGTCTCCGGTTTTTTTTTCAGTTTTTTCCTTTGAAGTGCTTGGGCGCGCCGCAGCCGATAACCTTCCCCTTCTTGTTTCCTAACGTACAGCCTCAATTCTTTACCCCATGGACTGGCGGGCACATCACGCCCTTTTTTCAGCCTTCAGGAGGTTCCTTCCCGCAAGGTTCAAGGGCATGCCCAGGCGTGTCCTTGGTATTTTTCTGGCACCCCCTACCTCAACTTCGTATGTAATTTCCCCATCCAGTAATCATGCTTCGTGGTTGGGGTTCATAAGAACCGACTTCAGTCGTTCCACCCTTAATTACGCGGTACCCCTTTCTTTGGGAGCGACTTTTCTCATTAATGTACAGACTTTTTCCTTTCCACTTACCTTTCCGTCCATTTTGGAATCTTCCGGCATTAGTGGGGTTTACTCCACGCCGTCTTTCCACACAATTCCGGATTGGAATTACCGAAAACCATCACCCTTTCACAATTTTCCGCCCTTTTCCCCCCCCCCCCCCCCCGTCGGTCGGTTTGCTTTCCACGGAACCCAAACCCCTCTCCCCCCAGATGCCGTTTGCCTTCCTTTTCCATGCTTCATTTCTCGTCCGCGTTTGGGCCGTTACCCGATTTTTTTTTTTTGTTTTGGTCTCGTTGATTCTTGTTCCGTCCTGGTTTTCTTTTTTTTTTTTTTAACCAAACCCATTCTACGCTCCTTTCAACGGCATGTCCCTTTCCTTTCCCCGGTGGGTCCACCGGCCCCCCCTCTCCCCCATGTCGTTTTGCAGTCGGCAGGGGCTTGTCCGTGACGTTTTCCTGCCCAGCTTTGGTCGCCTTACCTGATTGCTTTAAGTAGATCCGCGATGTTGTCTTCCTCCCCCCCTGTGGTAAATTGGCGTTTTTTCATGTGGCTCAAATTCCCCGCTGTGAATTCCTTCCCCCCTCTTTACGGTGTTCCAGCAGGTGGTTTTTTTTGTCGTGACGCGCCTTGCCCCTTGTAGTTTTTCACCCTCCCCTGCATAAGACATTGCGGCCAATGGGACTCCTGTTTCCCCCTTTTTGTGCGGACTTGCAACCATTCCCCTGCGGTTTTTGGAAAAGCCTTTCCCCCATGGAAAAACCATTTTTCATGTCTCCCGGTTTTAGGCTAGATCCCCCCTTTCCCCGAAATCCTTTGCTGTGTTTTCCTCCCTTGCGGTTTGTTGCACCCGTCGTAACCCTTTTTTTACAGTTTTCCCCTATGTTGGCACCTATGGTGACCCCCCCCTTGTTGGTTTTTTCTTTCGTTTCCTTTTTTTTAACAGGCACCTATGTTGTTGGCCCTTGGATCTTTTTCCCCTAAATATTTGTTTTTTTGAGATTCTCCCTGCAATGTCCGTGCAAAAAACCCTGAACGTCCTTTTTTTTTTTTTCCCTTTCCCACATCTTAGGGCCAACCCCCCCTTTCATCTCTGACCCCCTTTACCTGACGCTGCCACCCCCCCCAAACAGCCTGATCTGCCCTTTCACCTTTCTTTAGTCTTGACCGAAGATTCCTGAACCCCCCGGTGCTTGAACTACATTTCTCCCTTTTTTTTCTCCCTCGTTGGGTTTTTCCCGGCCCCTCCTTTCCATTTTTTAAGGAGAAATAGTCCAAATGAGTACCCCTTTGCTCCCAGGTTCCCTTGACGGTGCTCAGGCCTTCCCTCATGCGCGTTGACCCCTCCCCCCCCTCTTTAAACCGTTGTTCGCGAGTTTTTTTGTTTTCCCAAATTTGAAGGAGGCTGCATTAACCATTTTGGCATCTTACCACTGGTTTCCCCCCCTACTGCCTCCCATTTCATAGCCTTTCATTGTGTTTCCCCCCCCCCCACTTTCTTTTTCCGAAAAGTCGGCCGGCTTTTTTACCGGACCCCCCGACATTTTGTTGAATTCGGGCTTTAACCCAATTTTGGACCCCCCTCATTTTTACCCTCTTTTTCCTTTGTTTTTCCTTCAAGCCGGTTGGCCTTTCCTTCCAGGACGTGACGACGTCCATTCAAGGACTCTTGAAAACTCTGGACTCTTCCTTTTGTTTCTGTTGCCAGGGCGCTGGCATTTTTTCTTTCCTTTTTTGTCCTTCGAGTGCCCCCCCCCCCCTGTTGATTGGTACCCCACTTCAATTTTTGAGGGTTTCTTTTTTTAGTAAGGTTCTTTTGGTCTCTTTGCCGTTTAGGAGTCCCCCCCCCACTGATGCCTTCCGGCCCATTTCCCATGCCGGCCGGATTGAACTGGTTATTTCATTCCTTCTTTTCCCCCTGTGAGGAGCCCCCATTGACCAGCTTTGTTCCTGCGTTTTTCTTCTCACTCTTGGCCCGTTTCTGTTTGCTTTTACCCACTGTTAACCTCCCCTCTTTTTTTTTCCAGTTCCCCCTGGCCCCGCCGTGTTTTTTTAATCACATTACCATTTTTGATCTCCCCCTTTCGCCACTCCCTGGAAAAACTTTTTGGTCCGTGGCAACCTCCGTCCCCTTTCCCCTTTTGTTCCCTCTCTTTGGACTGTCTTTTGCCATGCCCCCCCAAAGGGTTGTCTGTGCGGATGGTAATTTCTCAATATAGGGTTTTCTAATAACTGGTCCGCTCCAAAAATACTTGTACTTTTCTGTCCGAATCACGGCTACTGCCTTCAGGTTCCGGTATTTCAGGTGGACCTTTCACACCGTTAAAGCATCGCCCCCCTTGAAGGTTTCACTCCTGCGCCCTCTTGGAGACCAACCTTTGTCCCTCCTGCCCGGACTTACTCGGATCAATAACTTCCTTTCTGGGCCCCCTGTTTTCCCTGGTCTTTTTTTTTTTCTCCCTTTTTTTTATAGTAGTCGATGCTAACGGGATCCGCTCTCCCAACATTTCAGATGTAAGACGGTCTCTAATTTTTTTAGCTCTCCCCTTGATGGTCTGTCACCAGGTTTTTTATATCTATGCCTGCAGCCTTTTTTTTCGCGGCTATTCCACGATTTTCTTTTTTCCGTTTCCTGTTTTTTTTCGCGATTCCCGCCTGCGCCGCACCTCTGGTGCCTGCTTTGAAGCTGAGGGTGACATTAGCTTTTGAGTTGTTATGTCTCTCACCCTTTGCGCTTCCCCGATCTCTTGTTCCTTCCATTTTTTGCTTTATGGTACCCCAGGTCCTTGCCTCCCCCAGAGGAACCACTGCTATGAGGCTTTTTTTTCGTTTCGTAACACATGTTTCTTCTCCAGTTCGTTCCGTTCCCTTTCTTCCCTTTTGTACTCCTCCCCTCCGTTGTTGTTTTTCCCCTTTTTGTTTTTCTCCCCAGGGAGAAGTAAGCTTTATATTCCTGACCCACCTTTGTCCCTTTTCCCCAACGTCCGCGGCCTTTGCTGCTTGATCTTTTTTTTTGCCGCTTTTTTTGGTGTTGATTTTTGTAACATAACCCTACCCCCAAATGGGACTTTTCATCGCGATCACGGGGAGCTCAACCCCATTTTTTTCAATCCTACCTCGATCTCACCTTGTGTATTTTTTTTTTCCGCTTGACCTTCTGTCAGGTGTCCAGGGAGCCCCTGTTTTTTAGAGATTCCCCAAGGTACACCGCTTCCATCCTGAAACTTCTTCCCTCCCCTCAGGGATTTTTTTTTTTGTTCTTTGATGTGACCCGGATGCTTGAAGGTTTGCTACTGTGACCTGGCGCAATCGTTATTGTGGACTTTTTGAGTTGAGGCTTTTCTCGCCAAGAACCCCTTTTTCCCGTTTTTTTTTTTTTTCTTGCTTGTGTATGAGCCTTTTTATGAAGGTTCAGCCCAGGTGATCGTTGAGTTTCCACCCTTTGTCCCCCTGGATTTCACTTATTCGAGCGAGTGTATGGCCGGACCCCCACCAAAACCCCTTTGCCTTTTGGTCCTTCTTCCGTTTCCTCGGCCGTGACCTGTTTTCTCCCCTTTGATTTTGGATTCAACAGTTCTTTTTTTACAATACTCCAAAGGTTTCCCGGTCTTATCCCCTGCTCAGTAAGACCTGTCTGTGCTTTTGGCGTAACCGCCAATTTTTTTGGGCCCCAGTTTCCCGATTCCCTTTCCCATCTTTGATGTCCTTCCCCCAGCGCAATCCAATCCCCCAATGTTTTTGCCCCCTTTACGCCCAAAATTTTTTCCCATTTTCTCCGGGCTGTTTTTTCACCCCCCCCCCGACCCCCAATCCAGTTATTGCTCCGCCACTTCGTGGTCGGTTCGCCCTTCAGTTAATAAGGGATTTAATGTCGTCCCCCCCTTTCATTTTGTCGGGTGCTTTTATTTTTTTGTTCCTCCCGGCCTGCCCCGCTTTAAGGCACATTTCTATTTTGATTTTTTTTCCAACCTGGGTCCTTGGGTTTTTGGTTCCGCCGTTCCGCGTTTCCCTCACTTTGGACATTTTCCCATCGTTCCTCCAACAGCCGGAATTTCGCCAGTTGGGGGGGGGGCTTCTTGACCATCGTGTGGTCTCCTGTCCGGGGCCAAAAGGCCCCCCCCCCCCACCGCCTTCACATTCGCCCCCTTGCAATGCTTAATCCTTTCCCCCCCCCCCAGTACGGCTTCGTTCCACGTACAAATCCTAGCCTGCTTCGTGGGTGTGCCCGCTTCCCCTCCCTCCCCTTTCTCTTCGGTTTGTATCCTGCGGGTCTTCCGCCGGGGCGTGCGTACTTGGAATGGCACCCCCCTGGAATTACGTGCTCCCTCCCCAATCTGTCAATTTTTGAAGTTACGTCCAACTTGTCAAACCGGGTAGCCCATTTGACGATTTTCAAAACTTTTTCCTTTCCACTTGTCGATGTTCCCGCCCCACTTTCGTCCGAGTTGGATTCTTCCCCCCCCCCTGTTCTTTTTAATTCTATCCCGCGATTCTTTCCAGGGAAGACAAAGTTTGAAACTGGCCCCGTGCTTCTGAAGGCTCCCTGTCCTCTTGCCTCCCCCCCCAGGGTAACCCCTCTGGTCTTAACAACATTTCCCCAGTCATTTTTTAGGGACTAGTGAACGTCGTCACTTTGGTTCCCACTCCTAAACAATCCCCTTACTGTCGCCTTCGGCCCCCCCCCTTGGCACCTGGATTTGTCTTTTCTCACCTTCAAATTTTACTGGCAGAAAAATGCTTGTCCAAAGGTTCCCTTTTTTTTTTCCTGAGTCACTTCCAACCGTTTTTCCGTTTAGATTTCTCCGACTCCTTGGTTTCCTAGGTTAATAGCAGTTCGTTTTTGTGGGCACCCGTAAGTACCTTTGACGTCTATATCGTCTTTTTCAATTCTGTTCACCCCTTTTTTGTGCTTCCTTTTTCCTTTCTTTTTGGCTTACCTATGTTGTCCTGGGTTTCAAGTTTTTTTTTCCCCCTCCTAATTTGTTGTTGTGTGTTCCTTCTTTTTCTCTTCTTTCTCACAAATAGTGTTGCAGTTCCCCCAGGTAAGTAGTTTGTTGACACAGGAACCCCTACTTCCCCCCCCTGGAGGACCAAGTCCCTGGACGTCTCCTTAAATCTTTTTCCGGTTTTCCCACAAACACACCTGCCTTTTATCCACCCTTCGTGGCCCACCCGCCCCTTCTGATCTCAGAGGATCCCCTACCCCCTTTTGCATCCTTTCCCTTTCTGTAGATTTTTTCCCCTGGTTTGTCCGTGGTTTCCTTGGCTTAACCCCTTAATGTGCACTGGACTTTTCCCTTTCAAGTTTCACATTTTCTCTTTTTTTGTCCCAGCCCTTCTTTCGGTCTCACGCGGGTTCCTTTTGATTTTTTTCAACATTCAAAACCCTGCTTTGTTTACCCCCCCCCCATGTCCCGTCTCCTGTGCTGGTATTAAGGCATGACGGTTCTGTCCGGACTTCCGGTTCTTAACCTTGTTTTTCCCCGAGTCCCCCCCAACCTCGGGATTATACAACTCCTTCAAGCCTCCCCCCCCCCCCCCGATGAAGAGGTCGTGCCGGCTGCTACCTTTCCAGATTAAATTCTTTTTCATATTTTATCTTTGAAAACACTTCTCAACTTACTTGCCAAGATCGGAGTCTTTTTCCCTCCCCACTGTTTGTTGCCTAACAGGTCCCTCAGACAATAGCTAAGACTCCCCCCCCCCTTCTTCCTCCGAGTTTGAGGACCGCGAAGTAAGCGGCTGAGTGCATTTTTTTTTTAATTCTTTCTTTTTTTTTTTTTTTTTTTTTTTTTTACCGTAGTTGTGTTGACTGGCGCCCTCCCCCGTCTCACCTGGCAACTTTTCTTTTCACTTCGGTGTCCCTTTTTTTTTTTTGACCCGCATGCCTCGGTCGGCCCCCCCCCCTCGGAAAGGCCCGGACTGCCCCAATGGGTCCCCCCTAATGTTCTCTGGATTTTTTCCAACAGTAACGTGTTTTTCCCCAGGGTTTCTTTTTCTGTGTCAGTTGGGCCAAAGGACACCCGTTGGCTTCCCTCCTCCATGTCCCTCTCGGTCTGTCCGGCTGTTCTGTTTGCCATTGCACGCCGCTCTTTTGCAGTTTATCCTTTGCCCTTGTTCCGTTTTTTTTTTTCCCCAGTTCCCGCAAAGCCCCTCTCTTTTAACCCCCTTTGCCTGCCTGTTTTGAAAATTTACGGTCCCGTGTCCCCCCTCCCTTGTGGCGATTATGGTGACCGTCTTTCTTGACCCGGGGTCCCTGACTTTTCTTTCTTACTTCTCCCACCCAGGGCACTACACTCGGGTCTCTTGGGGGCCCCCCAAAATCACGTTTTTTTTTTTTCTTCACTAGCTTTTTCACCCTTTTTCTTCAAGGCATCCGAAAAGTATTGTCAAACGATTGTTGACTCCCTTACACTGCATCACGCCACGTTCCCCTGCCGTTCTCAGGTCACTTTTCCCCCTAACCGTCGGCATCGGGTTCCTTGATAGTTTTCCCCTCATTTTTTTATCGTTCATTTAAAGGGGTATTCCGCGAAAACCCCTGGTCTAGTTTTCCTTTTATATTTGTCCGACCCAGGACTTGGCCCCAGCTTTGGATTCCCCATTTCTATGCCGCGAGCTGAAACCCTCCTTTCCGATGATTGTTCCCCCTGGATTTTTTCCCCCGGTCACTCCGCCGAGACTTGCAAATTTTTTTTTTCTTACCGCGCTGACCCGCCTCTGTTAGTTTTTTTCTGTTCGCTCCGCGCGCATGACGGCGGCCGTCCCCCTTAAGTTGACAAATAGTGATTTTTTCCATCGTCCATTTGTGAGCGGTCTCCTCGACTGGGTTTTTTTTGGTTTTTTTTTTTTTTCCCTCTGTTGTTTGCGGGCGGCCAAGTTATGATTTTGATGTCCCCGCCAAACGCTTCACTTTTTTTTTCCCCCCCCATTGCAGCCAATCCCTTCCCTGCTTCGTGTTTTAGAGCCCCACTTTTTTCGTCTCGGTCATTCCCCCTTTCCCCTCTCTCTTTTTTCTCATTCCTCCTTTTTTGAAAGAAATTTGTAATGTTTTTTTCCCCCGTGGATGGGGAACCCCCAAAGGTTCTCCACAGGTCCGCCCGCCCTTTCTCTGCGTCGGCTTGGTTGGGTGCATTTTGTCTTTTCCCTTTCCCCCTCAACTGGCCTTTTTTATTTTTTTTTTGGATCCGACACCCCCTTTTTTTTTGGCTTTCACCTTTGTCGCACCTTGATTTTTTCCAACCGTCCTCTTTTAACACGGCAGCATTGTGGCCTTTCTTCGCTAATAACAGGACACTTCCCCCCCAGACTTTTTTTTCCACTTCTGTTCAGGAGCTTGACCTTCTTGCCGACGGGCAGGGTTCGCGGCAGGTACCTGTGTTCCCCCTGTCCTCCCCCAGTTAAGTTCAGTGATTTCTCCTGAAGTCGTTTGTGCGGGGTCCGCTTTTTTCACTTGAAGCTGCACTTTCTGATCTTTTTTTTCCATCGCCGGGCCTGCCACGTTCCCGTTGTGATTAGCTTCCACAATTTGTTTTCCTCCCTGTCTGCGTAGGTCTGCAGCGAGTCGGATGTTTTAAGTCCTTTTCTTTGGGCGGCCCGTGACGATGAACCGGGTTTCTTTGTCCCTTGGAGGGTTTTGGTTGAATCAGCTTATGAATGTTGGATTCCAACCGGGGGTGTTCCTTTCCAAATACTCTCCTTCCTGGAGGGCAGAAGCCGGTTCTAATTTTTTTTTTTTGTTTAGTCTAAGTACGCGATTTGGGCGCCCCTCTCCGAAAGAGGTCTTTACTTTCCCCACCCTATTATTTGTGTGGTACCTTTGAAGCCCCTCCCCCATCCCTGCCCATTTGGTCCCCTCGCACAAATTTCACTGTCCATCTCCCCCCTTTTTCGTTGCCAAGAAAGTTTCCCCTTTCCCTTGATCCCCTTGCCCTTTTTGATTTCGGTTGCGGCTTGCCTGGACAGCCTTGGAAATGGTATTACAGCTACTGGGGCGTGTCCTTTGTCCCCCCCCCCCTGTCAGGCAGATTCCCCCTCTATACTTTTTTCATCCCCCGCGTGGACAACCTACTTTTTTCTCTGAAGCCGTCCGTGTTTTTTGTTTTTTTTGTTTTTTTTTTTCCCGTACTGTGAAACATCCGCTCAATCACGGATTTCCAATTGGAGGGCATTTTTTCTTAAAGGGCTCGTGGGGGACAGCAGGGGAGGGGCCCGATGTTTTTTTTTCCCCCCCCCTGGGAAAGGACCACTTCACCCCCTCGCAAATGTTTGACTGAGTTCCATCACCGTCCGTTTTTCCTCCCCCGGTTCCCTTTTTCCCCCCCAGGTACTATCCATATTCTCCGATGCACACCTTGCCTGGGCTTCATTTCTCGCCCTTTGCCCCCTTGGCCCGACTTTTCCTTTCTTATTAGTGAAGCCGGAGGTCTTTTTTTTTTTTTTTTGAGGGCCAAAACTGGTTCTTTTAGCCTTTCCCTCCAACGGCACTCTTGCCCCCTCCATTTTTTGTTCCACGAGCCCTTTTTTCTCCCCAATGGTGGGCCCCCGTTAGGCTTTGCCTTTTTTTTCTCTCAAGTGGTGTGGGTCGCCCTTGAACCCCTTTTTAGATTCGCGGCGTCGTCCCTTTTACTGACGGCTGTTTGTTTTTTTTAAAGTCCCGGGCAGTGAACAAGGGCAAACCTTTTTTTTTCCAATCCCCTCCGAGGTGTTCTGGGCGTTTCATGTTTGAAAACCTTGCGAGGACTCCGTGTCCCCCTGCCCGGCCTGCTCCCCCCCTTCCTCTTTTGGCCCTTGGTATTTCCGGGTTCCCTTACCTCTTTTGTCCCCGTGCCAAAACGATTGTTTTTTTCCCAATCCCCTTTTACATATGGAGTTCCCCCCCTGCCCCCCTTTTCGGTGCTTAGCTTCTCCTCCCCTTTTTTTTTTTTTGGCAGTGGTTTCTGTTTCGGGTTTTTTTTTCCCCAGTCAGTAACCCTTTGCGCCCCTTTTTTGACTGGTGGAAAGAGCTTTTTCCGTCTGTTTGAACGGCACTATGTTGCGCCCGCT